>Ga0334885_1000336_pt1 | contig 85285 bp, 85 predicted proteins | sample GraSluR1_MG_8_FD_207233 | JGI IMG/M metagenome (GOLD analysis project Ga0334885, IMG submission 207233) | Sludge microbial communities from methane-producing bioreactor in Wageningen University, Netherlands - Granular Sludge_31_05-R1 | ecosystem: Engineered > Bioreactor > Anaerobic >...
CAACCGATCTGCAGACGCGGGCTTTCGAGCTGCTTGGGATCCGCCCGTAGCCAAAGCTGCACCAGGGTTCAACGCAAGAAACCCGGTGGGAGTGCGGAAACGCGACGGGGGAGGGCGAAAACTTCGGGCTAGTTCTCGTCGTCTTGCCGCAAAGAGAAGAGTGTCGTGCGGCTGTTGTAAACCCTGGTGGGCACGTCGGTTGACATGGAGAACCGCCGACTGCTATCGTGAGGAAGCTGTTGCGCGGGGTTCCAGCAACCGCGTTCTCTATCGTGATTGCCGGCGGGGGGAGTGAGTGGCACACCTCGATTCGCACGCCCGTCTGCGCAGGCTGACCACCTGCGCCATGATGGCCGCGGTGCTCGGCGTGCTCTCCCTCATCGCGCTCCCTCTTCCCATCTCGCCGGTGCCCGTGACGCTACAGACGCTCGGGGTCTTGCTCGCCGGCGGTATTCTCGGTCCTTGGTGGGGCGCGGTGAGTGTGCTTCTCTACATCGGTCTGGGTGTGGTGGGGGCACCTGTATTTGCCGGCGGCGAGGCCGGGATGGGCGTGCTGGTGGGGCCGCGGGCCGGCTATCTCATCGGCTTCGTTGCGGCTGCGTGTGTCATGGGGCTGTGCGCGCGGAGGCAGACGATACCACTCGCGCTGGGCACCGCCGCCGCTTCGCTATCCGTGTATGCGTTCGGAGCGCCGTGGCTCGGCTGGGTCACCGGCATGGGAGTCAAGAATGCCGTCATCGTGGGTGTTCTTCCCTACGTGCCGGGTGATGTGCTCAAGTGTGCCGCCGCCGTCGCACTGCTTTCCGCAGTCCGTCCGGCGCTGAGGAAGGCGGGCCTCGAGCACATGGGAGGCGCTCGGGGCTGAGAGGTTGCAACCCGGTCGTGCACGACCGGGTTGCTGAAGCCCTGCAGCCCGCAATCTACCGCAGGTCGCACCGTTCCTGTATCCTGCCACTAGCCACAGGCTGCACTGCGCACGAGAACGAGGGGACAGCAAAGCCACATGACCGTCTTCGAGGCCATCCTGCTGGGCATCGTTCAGGGTCTCACCGAGTTTCTCCCCATCTCCAGTTCGGGCCACCTCGTCATCGTTCCCGAACTCCTTAACATGGATCCTCCGCCTTTGGCGTTCGACGTACTTCTCCACCTGGCTACCGCATTGGCGATTGTCGGATATTTCGGTCGCGAGGTGTATATGATTCTGGTGGCGTTCGTCTCCCCCAAACGTCTGAGCCCCAAGGAAGTCAAGGGGTGGCGAAGGATGGGTCTGTGGTTGGTGATCGGCTCTCTTCCCATTGCCGCTGCGGGCTTCTTCTTTCGGGGATTCTTCGAAGCGTTGTTCGACAGCACGCTCGCGGTGGGGGCCCTCCTCATGCTTACCGGCTGCCTCATGTTGGTGGCGGACATCGTGGCCTCTCGGGGCCCACGGGAGAAACGGGTCCTCAAAGACATGGGGGCGGTCGACGCTCTCATCATCGGGCTGTTTCAGGCACTTGCCGTCGCTCCGGGGCTGAGCCGTTCCGGCTCAACCATCAGCGCAGGCGTCTATGTGGGACTGGAGCGACGCTCGGCCGCTCGCTTCTCCTTCCTTCTGGGCGTACCGGCCATCTTGGGGGCAGGCTTGGTCAACATCGGCGACATCTCGGTGGGACTCCAAGGCAGCACAGCTGCAGCCTTCGCGCTGGGGGCGCTGGCAGCCGTCGTGTCGAGCCTGCTTGCGGTGCACTTCATGCTTCGCTTTCTGCGGCGGCATCGGCTGCGCGGGTTCGTGATCTACGTCTTCGCTCTCGGGGCGGTCGTGGTGGGGCTGTCTCTGTTGTGAGCGCGGACGCCACATGGGGATGCCACGTATGAGTGGTGAGCGTGGGCCCGGGAGCGGGATGCACGAGAGCCGCGGGCGATCTTCGGCCGGTTCGCACCGTACTGCCGGCGACCGCCATCTCTGCCTCCGGAGCCCTCTCCGGCTTCTCGTGCTGGGAATCAGCCTCACGGCCGTATGTCTCTTCTTTCTTGGTCTTGCATACCCTGTGAACGCCGGCCCGGCTACGGTCGTCCGCTCTGGACCTCCGGTTGAACCGGGAGCCTCGCGGCGCGTCGCCCTCACCTTCGACGACAACTTTCGGCCGGAATACTCGATCCCACTGCTTCGCTATCTGCGCGAGCAGGAAGTACCGGCCACCCTCTTTGTGACGGCCATGTTTGTCGATCGCTATCCCGAGCTCACCACGGAGATGGCTGAAGGGCAGGCCGAAGGGTGGTTTGAGATCGGTGATCACTCTGCCACCCATCCGTTTCTCACCCGACTGCCCTATCCTGAGCTTCTTACTGAGGTGGGCGCGGGCAACGATGCCTACGAGCGCATGACAGGATTGAAGCCGGCACCGTTGCTCCGGCCCCCCTACGGGGCGGTCAACGACGCGGTCTTGAAAGTGGCGGGTGAGAAGAGCTTCCCCTACGTCGTGCTGTGGAACCTGGACACCAGCGACTGGACCGACATCTCCGCTGAGGTCATCGCCGCGCGCGTAATAAGTGCTGCCGCCGACGGCACCATTGTGCTCATGCACATGTCGGCCACCCATACCTGGCAGGCGGTACCCGTCATCGTCGAGGGGCTGCGGGCGTTGGGATATGACCTTGTCACCGTGGGAGATTTGCTGCGCAATGGGCGCACGTTCGTGGATGTCGGCTCTGGTGCGCCGGGAGCCGGCGCCATTGAGCGGCTCGTGGATGCAGACATCATGAGCGGTTACGATGAGTTCCGTTTTGGTCCCACGGACCCCATGACCCGGGCCCAAGTGGCCAAGGTGGCGGTGCTGGCGGGAGGTCTGCACACCGAGGAGATCGACAATCTCGACACACCTTCATTCACTGATGTATCTCGTGCGTACGGTGTGGGTGGGGAACCTCTTCACTATCCCTTCGACTACATCGAGGAAGCGGTCGCAGCGGGATTGGTCAATGGTGTGATACGGGATGACGGGGTCCGGGTCTTTCTGCCCGGAAGACAGATTACCCGGGTGCAGTTGGCTCAGATCGTGGCCAGGATGGCGCGGGAACTGAAAGGGTATCCGGCTCCGTCGAGTGATGAAGTCGGTGCTTCATGGGGTGACGTACCGGCCCATGCCCGCGAGGACGTGGCTTTGGCCGCCCACCTTGGGCTGATGAACGGGTATGGCGAGGGCAGGTTCGACCCGTATGCCCCTGCGCTTCGCGGCCATGTGGCGGCGGTCTTCAGCCGATTCCTCGATCTGCCCGCCCACGAATTGAGTGCGCCGCCCGAACTGCCCGTCGAAGACGAGGCGTAAGAGAGTCGCCATACTGGGTATCTGCAACATGGGCGCTGCAGGCGTCGGGGACACCGGGTGGGGCGTGGAGCCGATGATGCGGGGCGACGATGCTTTCGGTGACCGATTCCCTTGGGGAGTGAATTGATATGAATGGTCGAAGCAACTGGCTGTTCCGGCTGCTGGGTCTCGTGGCGGCGGTCGTTGTTCTGGTGGTTCTAGGTGTGGTGGCAACGGGCTGCACGCTGGTCACCACCAGCCAAGGAGTCACCACCACCTCCGCTTCTGCCGGTACGGTGACGACCGGGCCCAGCGCTGTCGTGCCGCCTCCCGCATTCGCTGAGGGGGCCAGTCCTGCCGAGGCCGTGGCTGAGAGACTGGGTCCGAGCGTGGTCAACCTCAAGGTCGAGGGAATGGCCACTGGTGTGTTCGGCCAGCAGCGCTTCTCGGGCCAAGGTTCGGGCGTGATATTCAGCTCTGACGGCATGATCGTGACCAACAACCACGTGGTCACCCAGAACGACGTTCCCGCCGACACCATAGTCGTCACTTTTGCCACGGGTGAGCAGGCGCCGGCCACGCTGGTGGGTCGTGATCGCCTCACCGATCTCGCTGTGGTCAGAGTTGAGAAGAGCGGGCTGCGGGCGGCCGAGTTCGTGACCAACATGGCGGAGGTCCGGGTGGGCCAATGGGCAATCGCCATCGGGAGCCCGCTGGGCTTCGACAATTCGATAACGCTGGGCATAGTCAGTGGGCTCATGCGGCAGATTCCTCCGGAAGTGGGGGGTGACCAGGCCCTCATCGATCTCATCCAGACCGATGCCGCCATCAGCCCGGGCAACTCGGGTGGCGCGTTGGCAGACGCTCAAGGCCGGGTCATCGGCGTGAATGTGGCCTATCTCCCGCCGGGCAGGACTGGCGCCCAAGACGTCGGTTTCGCCATACCCGCGAATACGGTGGTCGATGTCGCCGAGCAACTCATCGCCACCGGGCGGGCCGTTCACCCCTACATAGGCATCGTGCCGCGCACAGTCACACCCGATCTTCAGTCACAGTTCGGTCTTTCACGGTCATCCGGCCTCATCGTGGCCGAGGTGGAGCCGGGTACGCCGGGAGATCAGGCCGGTCTCGAGCAGGGCGATATCATCGTCTCGATAGACGGGCAGACCATGGTGAACGCGGGCGATCTCTTCAGCCTTCTGCGCACGAAGAGGCCGGGAGACAGCATATCCGTGTTCATCGATCGCAATGGTACGGAGCAGACGGTTATCGTCATGCTGGGTGAGAGGCCACGGCTTTCCTGAGCTCAGGAGGAATCCGGGCGTTCAGGCGCGGATCTCGAAGCCGTGCTCGCCGCAGAGGTCTTCCTCTCTCGCCTCCACCGAGATCACGAGGGCGGAAGGCGGTCCTTCCTGAGCCCAAGCACGGAGGCGGTTGACGGCAGCAGGGTCTCCTTCGAACACCGCTTCCACGCGGCCGTCGGGGAGGTTGCGTACCCACCCCGCCACTCCGTGGAGCCGGGCTTGGCGCTTGGTGTACTCGCGGAAGCAGACACCTTGAACGCGACCGTCGATGAAGCAGTGCAGCCGGACGGCTTGGCTGTGCTGTTCTCGCATCGTGCCGCCTCCTTTGTTCAGTCGTCCGAGTCGTTCTCCTGGTAGCCATCGTAGCCGACGAGGGGTACGAAGCGGCAATCCAGTACGCGGTACTCCTCGAATGAGCTGTGCCTCTTGTGGTACACGCGGAGTTCCTGCATACTCGTGCCCCCGACAGGGATGATGAGCCGTCCGCCTTCGGCCAGTTGCTCCCGTAACGCGGCCGGCACGTGGGGAGCTGCGGCGGTGACGATGATTCCCTCATAGGGGGCCGCCTCTTCGTATCCGAGTGTCCCATCACCGACCACGACGTGAACATTGGTGTAGCCGAGGGCTCTGAGGCGCCCGAGGGCACCTTCCGCCAGTTCGGGGTGGCGTTCTATGCTCCAGACCTCGCGGACCATCTCGGCGAGCACGGCTGCTTGGTAGCCGGAGCCCGTGCCGATCTCAAGCACGGTGGAGTCTGGTCCTACGGCGAGGAGTTCAGTCATGCGCGCCACGATGAAGGGCTGGGAGATGGTCTGCCTGTGGCCGATAGAGAGAGGAGTGTCGTCGTATGCCGCGAATCGCTGGTGTTCGGGGACGAAGAGGTGCCGAGGTACCCGGCCCATGGCGTCGAGAACACGTTGGGCGCTGACTCCTCGGGCCTTGATCTGATACTCGACCATCGCCCGGCGCAAACGGGGGAAGTCGTTGTCGACCGGTGCGGACACGGGCGGCTCCGGTGGTAGGGAGGAACGTCACTCGCGAAGCAGACGCAGCCCCTTGTATTTCTTTCTTCTCGTCTTCTTGACCCGGTAGAGGAAGTACAGCAGGAACAGCAAGAAGAGTATCCCCAACAAGGGGAAGAGCAGAGTCGCGACGGCGCCGGCGGCTACGACGAGATCGAAGAAGAGGCTCATGAAGGCGTTGGTGAGTCCGTCAGCGCTGCGGGTTATGCGAAGCGCTCCCTTCGCAAAATGAGCTGCGGACGCGAGCAGGGCCCCAGCGATCATGCCCACGATGATCACCGCAGGGAGCTGAGCGGCCAGCGCCGCTCCGAACACGACTGCCCCTGCGGCGAGCCGTAGCGGGCCGAACAGCAGATCCTGCACTTGCGACATGAGGGGTAGCTTGTCCAGCACAAGCTCGATGAAGGCGCACCCGAAAAGACCGATCCACACCCAACTGTAGGCGAAGAAGGAGAACCATGTGCCGGCGAGTGCGGGGGCACCGAACAGTTCGAAGGCGGAGAAGACACCAATTAGTGCGACGGGAAGGAACGCTCGTAGCCCTGCGAGTTGTGCGAGCCCTATGCCGAGACACACCTGGGCGAGCACGCTGGTTTGAAGGAAGTCCATGGCTAATACTCCGGTCGATTGCAGAGCTTTAGTCTATCACTGAGCCCTTGTCAAAGGCATTGCCGAGCACCTATACTGCCGCGAATCATGACCAAGCGCTCTCTCGACAAATACGAAGACCTCTACGCCTCCCGCACTCAGGTCATGAGGTCTTCCGCGATGAGAGACCTCATGAGTCTCACCTCGCGCCCGGAGGTCATTTCGTTGGCTGGCGGGCTTCCTGCCACCGACAAGTTTCCCCGAGAAGTGTTCGAGCGTATCAATCTCACCATCGGGGAGCAGAGCTGCGCGGCGGCCCTACAGTACGCTCCTACCGAGGGTTTCGAGACGGTCAAGAACGACATCGTGACGGTCATGAGAGAGGAGTGGTCGCGGGCGAACGCCGACTACATCATGGTGACCACCGGCGGGCAGCAGGCCATCGACTTGGCGACGAAGACGTTCGTCGACCCCGGCGACACCATTCTTGTGGAGAGCCCTGTGTACCCCGGTGCACTCACCACCTTCATGACCTACCAGGCACGTGTGGTGCACGTGCCCACAGACGGGCAGGGTATGGATCCCGACGGGCTCGAAGTGGCGCTCAAGAAGCTGCGGACCGAGGGAGTCCGGGCGAAGCTCCTCTACCTCGTCCCCAATTTCAGCAACCCCTCGGGGGTCACAGTTTCGCGGGAGCGCCGCCAAGCCTTGGTCGACATCGCAGCACGTGAACGCATTGTGGTGCTGGAAGACAATCCCTATGGGCTTCTCCGGTTCGAAGGAGAGTTTCTGCCTACCCTGTTCTCCTTGGACAGGGAGGAGAACGTGGTCTATCTGGGCTCCTTCTCGAAAATCATCTCTCCCGGTGTGAGAACCGGCTGGCTCGCCGCTCCCCCTGCCATCTACCAGAAGATCGTGTTGGGCAAGCAGGCGGTGGATCTCTGCTCGAGTTCCTTGACTCAGATGTTCGTGCACGAATTCGTGTCCACCGGCGAGTGGAAGCCCTACGTCGAGGGATTACGCGAAGGTTACGCGTCCCGGCGCAACGCCTTGCTCGAGGCCCTCGCCGAGGAGTTTCCCGAGGGCTCTTCATGGACGCATCCGGAGGGCGGATTCTTCGTGTGGGTCACACTGCCTCACGGCATTCACACGGGCGACCTTCTCGTCAAGGCTATCGAGCGCAACGTCGCCTTTGTGCGTGGGGATGCGTTCTTTGCCGACGGGCAGGGTACGGCGAGCATGCGGCTCAACTTCAGCTACAACACCGAGGAGCGCATCCGGGAGGGAGTCAGCCGTCTGGGGGCCGTGATTCGGGAGCACTTGGATCTCCGCCGCTCACTGGGTGTCGACTGACAGGGGAGGCAGGGGGTCTCGACCTGCGAGCGAGGCGCGAGGAAGAGGGATCTGATGGAACAGACTCATGTGTGCGTATTGTACGGTGGGCGCTCTCTCGAGCGGGATGTGTCGGTCGCCACAGGTCACCGGGTGCTGCACGCGCTCGAATCGCGCGGCTACAGGGTGACCGGCATCGATGTCGACGGGACGCTCGTTCGACGTCTTGTCGAGGTGCAGCCGGACTTGGTATTCATCGCCATGCACGGCAAGGGGGGCGAGGACGGCACCGCACAAGAGCTTCTCGAAACTCTCGGGCTCAGGTACACGGGTTCAGGTGTCGCGGCAAGTCTCTGGGCCATGGACAAGGTGCTCACCAAGCATGTGCTCCTCGAACGGGGCATTCCCACCCCTCCCTTTCAGGCGTTCAATGAAGCTGCCTTTCGTGACCTGGGTGCCAGAGACACGCTTGGCGCTATTGTGGATGAACTCGGGCTGCCGTTGGTGGTCAAGCCGGCCGCGCAGGGGTCTGCTTTCGGTATCACCATTGTCGCGGAGGCGGGCCTCCTGCCCGACGCCCTGGTCTCCGCCTTCTCCTTCGACGACAAGGTTCTTCTCGAGAAGTACGTGAGTGGTCGTGAGCTTGCGGTGAGTATTATCGAGACTGGCGCGCATCTGGAGCCCAACCCTTTGCCCATCGTGGAGGCGGTGCCCCTTGCTGGACACACCTTCTACGACTTCGACTCGCGCTATGTTCTAGGAGAGACAGAGTTCGTCGTACCGGCGGAGATCTCCAGAGAGGCAGAAGCCCGTGTGCTCGAGGCCGCTCGAGAGACCTACCGGGTGCTGGGCTGTAGCGGCTTTGGAAGGGTGGACATGATCCTGGACAGGGACAACCAACCCTGGGTGCTCGAGTTGAATACCATTCCCGGTCTCACCGAGAGTTCGCTGATGCCGCTTGCGGCCGAAGCGGCGGGTCTCAGCTTCGAAGACCTCGTCGAGGCCATGGTGCGTACCGCCTTGGGCGACCGGCCGGTATAGGCTATCGTCGGCGAGCCCCGGGGGCGATTGCCGGGGTTGTGGTGCAGGGTACCGGCCTTTACGGGCGAACAAGGATGCTAGAATTGCGCTGGCCGTGGCGGGTGCCGCTTTGGGGCGCTTCTTGCGGCTGCGCCCCCGTAGCTCAGGGGATAGAGCAGAGGATTCCTAATCCTCGTGCCCAGGTTCGATTCCTGGCGGGGGCATGGACGACGATATGACCGGAGAGAGGGGTGGTCCGAGGTATGGGCGATACGGACTTCGAGGCCTGTGGTGCCCTCATAACCGAAGCACGCAAGCGTGCGGGCAAGAGCATCGCCCAGATGGGCGAGGAGTTGTCCATCCGGCCTTCGTACCTGGAGATGCTCGAGAAGGGTGAGCTTCACCGGGAGGTCGGTCCTGGCTACTTTCGTAGCATCTTGCTGAACTACGTCGAGTCGCTGGCACTTGACGGGGAGCGGTTACTCGCCGAGTTGCAGAGTGGGCTTCCCATGGCCGAGAGTGCGGAACCGCCACCTTTGACGGGAGATTCTGAGACACGCTCTGCGCCCGCCCTGGGAGACCAGGTGGCGGTCTCGCCTTCTTCGGCCCCGTGTACCCTGGCGCAGGAGGAGGCCGGCGTGTCTTCGCAACCCGCGCCTGAAGCCCGACGGGCCGCACCCCCGCCCGCAGCCCCCACGTTGGGTCAGTGGGAAGGTACGCGCAGAAGGGTCGACGCCGGTGCGCGAGAGAGGGCGAGCGACTCCACAGCCTACCGTGTAGTCATGATAGTGCTCTTGGTGCTCGGTGTCGCAACGGCCGTCCTGTTCACGCTCCCCCTACTGGGCCTGGTTGCCTGACCCTACTGGGCTTGGTCGCCGGAGGCCGTACCTCGCTGCATTCCGGGAAGGATCAGTCTCGGGATTGTTCCCATTCTGTGCGCGATGCTGTGGTCTCAACGGCGCGGGCAAGTGCGGGATGGAGAGGATTTCGCCGCAGCCCGAGTGAGAAGAGCGCATGCGCTTCGGCCACGAGGCGGTCGACGGAATACCTGCGCAGCCGTTGGCACTCCTCTTGCAGGGCCGCATCGTCAGCGAGGGAACCTGTTGCCGAGCCGGGAGGAAGGGCTCGGGCGCGAGCGCCGGCGGTGGCGGAGAAGGCCGCGAGATCAAGAGCCCGCCTCCCGGCCATATAGTAGAGGGACCAGTCGGCGGCGTCTCTCTCCATCGCCCTCAGGGAGGCGACGAAGGCGAGGCACAAGTTGTCGAAGGTTGCTGCAGGTGCATCATCGGCCGGCGAACCCTCAAGTGACCGCGCAGCCTGCGCGTACACCTCTGAGCGCAGAGCGAGCGGCTCCGGATCGGCCGGGTTGAGGGCGGCCGCCACCGCGGTGTTGGCGATGGAGACGGCCTGATCATGTCCGAGGTTTCTGGCGGCCGTGTGCTGGAAGCGCAGCGCGAGCCAAGGGAAGAAGGTGCTGAGTAGGGTGAGGAGCGCCACCGCGACGAGGGCGGCGCGGAATGCCACCGACAGGCGGCCCGGTGGATTGAGGGAGGCTTGCCCTCCCAGTATCCATTGTTGTCTGCGCGCCCGCTTATCTCTGCGGGCCGTATGCCGCTCCGAACGCCGAGAGGAGAGGAACTCGGGCTCAAGGGGCCTGCCGGGTCGAGACTCGACCTCGGGGGCCGTCGCCCAACCGTACTCCACAGGGTCCTGGGTAAGGGGGTCTGGGGCGGCGGGGTCTTCGACCGGGGTGGTTCCGCGTGGAGCCCAGGGCCAGGGCCACAGCACGATGGCCCGTGCATCCACGATTGATACGGCGAGAGCCAGCAAGAGGAGCGCCGGTAGGGTGACTCCAGGCATGTGCCACAGCCACTCCACACTGCCGTGTATCACCCAATAGAGGACGCCGAAGGCGAGAGAAAAGGGCCAGGCATGGGCGGAGGAGTCGGTGCCCCAGCGGCAGGGCTTCGGCGGCCTTCTTGCTGGGAAGAGCCACGTGTCGCGGGCACGCCGCCAGGCGGATGCCGCTCGGGGCCAGACGCTGAGAGAGAGTCCGAGGGCCAAGAAACCGAAGAAGAAGAACGCTCCCACGGCACCGGTCTCCGAGAGCACCCTGATCTGTAAGGAATGGGGCTGGCGGGGCATGGCGGTTTGGCTTCTACGATACTTGAGGTAACTGACTTCGTAGTTGTTGGCGCCGACGCCGGTGATGGGGTTTTTCAGAAACTCCTCCCAGCCCACGCGCCAGATGTCCCACCGCCCGCTGGCGGACAAGGTGGCGAAACGGCTCTCGACTTGTGTCGTACCGCCGTTTGACGAGGCACCTCCGGAGAGGGTGACAGTCTGTTCCGCGGTGAGCCTCGCCCAGCTCTCACGAGCCCACTGCGCGAGAGAACCATGATCGCGGGAGACTTGGATCGCTCCGTACACGGCCGTACTGAGGAGCGCTGCGAGCACAATACCCCCGAACAGCAGCTTCATGCGCCCGCTGACGTGCACCCAGCGCTCCAGAAGGCCGAGCACCACACCCAGTACTCCGGCGACCACGAAGGTCAGAAGAGTGTGATAGACGGCGGGCCAGGCGCCCACGGCCTCCGGGCCCTCGACCCAATAGCGGTTGAGATCCGGGAACGACCACAACATGAGCACCGCAGGGACCATCATAAAGGCCAAGGTTCGCAGACGAAGGGGCGAACACACAAACCAGAGAACCATGGTGATGGCAAACGCCCAGAGCGCGCCGCGCGACTGTGTCATCGCCGCAAGGCCGAGGAGCGCAGAGGCTGCTCCCAAGGCCAAGCCTCGCAGAAGAACCCATTCTCGTACGTCTGCACTGATGCAGATGAGGGGCCAGAACAACATGAGAAAGAGGGCGGCCGTGTTGTTGGGATAGGTAGCGGGGTAGGTGAAGCGCTTGCCCGTGAACAGAAGTTGAAGATCGCTCGTGGTTTGAAGACGCCACACGACAAGAGCGATGAGGGCGAGCGCAGCTGCCACCAAGATGTAGCGGCAGATTCGCCGCGTACCTCTGTCGGTGAGAAAGAGAAGAGCGAGAACGAAGACCAGGAAGTAGAGGAGCGTGCGATTGACCTCCTCCCAGGCGAGGTGGGCGGAGGGTGCCCAGATGAGGGAAGAGGCTACCCAGATCAAGTACAGGAAGAAGAAGAAGATGAGGGCGAGTGCCCCCTGCCGTGGGCGGCGGGGATAGGCGGCGAACACCGCGGTGACGAGCGCGAAGAAGGAAGTGGCGACGGCGGGCAGAAGCCATTGCCGGGGGAGGAACCCCCCCTGGGAGAAGGCCAGCACAAGCCAAAGGCCGAAGAGCAGACCGAGAGGGAGCAGCCACACGTTGGCCATGCGCCAGACAGATTCATACGGCGTAGGGGAAATGCCTGCCCGCACCGAGAAACGCCGTTCCGGGAGCCGTGAGGCCACCGAGGTGGGAGGAGGGGAACCTGAGCCGGCAGGGGCCGGTGGAGGAAGGTCTTCCCGTGGTGGCTTCCTGGACGTGTCTTCGCTCATGCAGGCGCGCCGCGTCATGTATCTTCACACGTTAGCACGGGAACAGGGCTTTGACAGCAGAGGAGGACTTTGACAGCTCCGGCGACTACAAGTATGGTGTTATCAATCGATAGCCGGTGAGGGCAACAACAAAGGGAGGCGAGTTGTCCGCGTATCCACGTGCGTGTCCGCAGTGTGCACACCAGCAGGCCGAGGGCGACTTCTGCGAGGTGTGTGGGACTCGTCTCACAGCCGCGGCCGGGGCAGCAGGGGCTGCGGCGGCAGAGTACTCAACGTCGGGTTCAGCACCACAAGGAGGGAACATGCCGCCAGCACAATCGTATCCACCACCACAAGGGCCCGGAGGATACGCGCCTCCGCCCCCCACCAGGCGAGACAGCCGTGGTTTCTTTGCCCGGCTCTTCGACTTCTCCTTTGGGAGCTTCATCACCCCCACGATCATCAAGGTTATCTACATCTTGTTGATCATCGTGATCGCTCTCATGATGCTCACGATCGTGATCGTCGGTTTTACGCAGAGTGTCGTGGCGGGCCTTCTCGCCTTGATCATCGGGGCGCCCATCGGTGGATTCCTGTACATTCTGTTTGCACGGGTGTGGCTCGAGATCATCATCGTTCTGTTCCGCATCCACGACAACACCGAAGAGATGGCACGCGGGGGTATGCGTTAAGAGCGGCTGCGTGTGACATACGCTCGTGCGCGGGGCCTACGACTCCGTGCACGAGCGTGGTGAGAAGAACCGAGGGGGGCCGCTGAACGCGGCCCCCCTCTTCCATGCCCCGGGGGCTCTTCCTTTGGGTGGGTGCACGGCGAGGGGGGCAGGGCATTCCCTTTTGAGAGACCCTGCTTGTGGTCCCTCGCGCTAGTCGCGGGTGAGGTACGTGTCGCCTCCCCGCTGGACAACACGGATGCCCTCAGTGTTCTCAGCTTCCAAGGCCTTACGGAGACCCTGGACGAGGGTGACGGGTTTCCGCTCTGTGTCTTCGACCAGAACGCTCTTCTCGACACCGGCTATGAATTCGTCGATGATCTGCTTGTAGAAGCTCGCACGTTGGCGTGTCGGCACGGGCTTGGGTATCAAAGTGTATCCCTTGTTCTTTGGCATTGCGGTCTCCGGGTGAGTGAATGAACGTGAGAGAAGCTCATGCTTCAACCTACTCTTGAGTTGAATGATACTACGAGTGAGATGTGCTCGTCGAGTGGAATATGGAGCGATAGTAGTAGACGAAGAGGACCAACCACAGCCACAGCACCACGCTGGAGGGAGAGGACAGCCCAAGGGAGTCGGTTATACCAAAGACCATAAAGACGGAAAAAGAGGATATCAGCGCAAGGAACAGGGCACACTCTGAGGCTCTATATCGCGCTGCTCTATATGCCATCATCCCTACAGATGCCAGCAAGAGAAGAAAGGCGAGTAACCCCGGAAGACCTAGACTCAAGCCGATGTCGAGAAAGATATTATGTGCCTGTGACACACTGTGTGCCATGCCGACAGTCTCGTAGGGGTAACGCAGAGGGACTACCTCATTGAAGACCCCAAGGCCGATGCCCGTGAAGAGGTGATCCTGCATCCCATGAAGGCTGGAAGCCCAGATGTCGAGGCGGGATACGATGTTGGTGCCGACCTGCTCATCATTGAGAAGCAGCGCATGGAATCCGGGAGAAGAGACGGCCTGTACCACCCCGATGGCCGCGGCCAGGCCGACCGGAAGCAGTAGCCAGTGCCTGTCTCTGAGGGCGAGCACCAAGGTTGCGGCGGCCAGCAGGCCGGCTAGGGCGGCACGTGAGCCGGTCATGACCACGACTGCCGTACCGAGGAGAGTGAGAGACCAAGCCGCGTTACGAACGCCTCGGGGGCTGGGAGGGCCAGCCTTGCCGAACGCCACGGCGAGTGCACAACCCACGAAGACGGCGGACACGCCCCCCAACTGATTGGGCTGAAGCCCTTCCGGCAGCCCAATCAGGGAGAAGCGCAAGGAGGGGAGGGCCGCGTACGCGGCGGAGAGCCATCCCATCTTCTCGACGGGCCAGCGGGCGGTGAGTAGTGTCCAGAGGAGGAAAAGCCCGGCGCAGACCAGGAGCGCGATGAGGACGGCCTTGATGGAGGGGGGCTTCCTGATGGGTAGGTAGGAAGCGGCGACTGCCGCAGCGCATCCGATGGCGGACATGAGTACGTAGGGCAGGCTCGCGGCGAGGTGGGGGGTCGCGAGCAGCGAGGCTGCGAGCGCCGCCGACATGAGTAGGAGTCCGGCGCGCAGAAGCATGAGGGGACGCTCAAGTGGTGGACAGGCCGTGTCTAGCCGCCGGGCAGAAGTGCGGGCGGGTGCGGAGGGCAAATTTTTCGCCTGGGAAACCACGCTCATGGAAGAGCTCCTGTCGGCCGCGGGAGAGAGGTTAGCCTCTCCAAGAGAGGCTTGGCTCCCGGAGCAAGGTCTAGGCCGGAACGGTACGCCGCGCGCGCGGCATCGACGCCGTCTATGCGCAGGAGCGCATCACCCAAATAGGCGAAGACGAATGGGTCGCGCGACCCCGACTCGACAGCGCGCCTCAGCAGCGCAAGCGACTTTGAGACGTCCATGGTGAGGTAGGAGCTTTTCGCCAGAGCATCGGCGAGTGCTCGATTGGAGGGCAGTCTGGCCACCCCGTCACGGTAGAGGTCACGGGCAAGTGAATGCAGGCCGTCACGCTCGTAGATGCCGCCGAGAGAGAGATGGGCGTCGGCCTGCAGGGGGTCGAAGGACAGGGCGGCGCGATATCCGTCGATGGCCTCTCCCTTCCGGCCGCAGAGCAGGAGCAGGTGTGCCGCCCGTAGGTGACTCCACGCCGACCTCTCGATCGACAAGGCCTCGTGCAGGAGTCGATCGACTTCGGAGATGACCGACGGGGGAAGTGGCTCGTCTGATCTGACGCAGGCGATCTCGGCCTCAGCCAGCGTGAAGAGGATGCTCTGCCTCTCACGCGCGGGCGGGGAGTCGTGTTGCATGTACTCATACGCGATGCGCAACGACTCGCTGGCCTCTTCGGGCCGACCTACGGCCAAGAAGCCTCTGCCGATGCGCAGGAGACCCACAGCCCTCTCCCCCGGTCCCTCCGGCGTGAGGGACAGGCGGGCTCCGGCCCCGGCTCTTCGACCGAGCAGCGAGGTTTGGGCCAGCCGGTACCAGTCCGCCGCCTGTCTCAGGCGGCCCTCGGCCGCAGCTGTGTCTCCGCGGTACGCGAGCAGGTTGCTGGCGTCGACATAGGAATAGGCTTCGCGGGCGACGGGCCAGTTGCCCGTGCCCGCTGCTACCTCACCAAGCCACAGCACTCCCGTCCTATCCAGCCGCTGGTTCTTCCACCCCTGGGCGAGAACAGAGTACTCGTACGACGTGGGCCGTCTCGCTGAGGCCACGGCACCGAAGGTGCGGTAGAAGGAAGCGTGCAGACTCGGGTCCGTGCCCGAGAGCCGTCCGGAGAGATAGGTCTCGAGGGTCCGCTCGGCCCGGCTGAGAGTGGCGAGGTCCTGTGTGTACCCGTACTTGTTGAGCAGCGCTCCTGCCAGGTTGATGAGCCAGAGGTCGTGGAGGGCTGGAAGCGAGAGCAGCAGCAGTGCACCCGCGAGGCCTGCGGCCAACCACCTGGAGGTTCTTCCTCGGATCGTCGCGGCAGTGGGGAGCTTGGTGGTGCCGGGGGAAGGTACTTTGTGTGGCATGATGGGGAGGCGCATGGTGTCAGGGGCAATGGCAGCGCGGGTTCGCCCCGTCGCCTGCCTACGATTCCTGTAGACTGATGCGAGTGCACCGGGGTTCCCGGCGTGACCCCTCGGGGTTCGGTGGGTTGCGCCGGTGTTCTGTGGGTGGCGGTTTGGTGAGGACGAGGAGCAGTGAAGGTGGGCAACGGCCGAGGTTGCCGGCGAATGCTTGGTCTTCCGGGGTACGATTCACCCACCCTCAACGTGCGCGTCTTGTCTCTCGCGGTTCTCTCCCTGCTCATCGTCATCTCTTCTCTGGCCGGGCTCGGTCCTTTCGCCTCGTCCGTGCACGCGATCATTCCCCCTGGTTACGAGGCGTTTCCACACGAGATACTTGAGCAGGTGAACGCGCGGAGGGCGGAGGTGGGGGAACCTCCGGTGGTCCTCGATGCGAATCTGTCCTTCGCTGCTCAGAAACACGCCGAGTACTTGGTGGCCAATGTGGACAGGTGGGGGCAGGCTGGTTTCTCCGTGCACGTGGAGTCTCCTGATCTCCCCGGCTATTACGGGCGGACCAAGGAGGAGCGAGTGGCGGCGGCGGGTTTTCCCCACCAGCGGGTGGGTGAGGACGTCACCTTGGTCATGGGCGGGGCAGTGTGGCCGGCTTCTCTCGTCATCACCCGTTGGATCGACCCACCCCTACATCGCCGGCCCGTACTCGAGCGTTCGATTGCCTCCATCGGCTTTGGTTACGCGAAGGTTCCTGCCCCCGGCGGCGGTCACTATCACGCGTATGTTCTCAATGCTGCGTACGACTACTTTGCACCGTCCAAGCCCAGTGGGGTGCAACCCTATCCCGCCGACGGCCAGAACGGCGTTCCTGTGGGTTGGGATGGCATCGAGAGCCCCGACCCCTTTCCCTCACTGCGGGACGCCACTGGGCGATATCTGGGAGGCTATCCGATCACCGTGTTTCCGGTGAATGGAGGGGCAGACTTTCTCGCGACCGCGCTCACTCTGACGGAGGTGGAGGGGAGCGAGTCGGGCAGCCCGGTGCCGGTGGTCAAGAGCGCGCTCAAGCACTACTGCTGGGCTCCCTCCTCCCCGCTCGATATCGGCCGGGAATACCGGGCGGTGTTCACCTACACCATGGTGAACGAGTACACGGGGGTGGAGACCAGCGGCTCGCTGGAGTGGACCTTCTTCACCGCCGGTGGGTCGGCCACCACGACCACCTCCACGACCACCACGACCACCACTCTGCCGCCCACCACGACCACCACCACCGCCGCATCGACTACGACCAGGCGGCCGGTCACGCCGGTGTTTGCGGACGTGGATGCCGAGCATCCATATCGTGTCGCCATCGAGGGCATGGCTGCGCGCGGCGTCATAAGCGGATACTTGGGGGACGATGGTGCCCGGACGTTCCGGCCCGACCGGAATGTTGCCCGTCAGCAGTTCGCCAAGATGATAGTCGGGGCCCTGTCGCTGGATGTGGCTCCGCCGGGGTCGTGCCGGTTCGTGGACGTCCACTCCACTTGGCCCTATCCCAGCGGCTTCGTGGCTGCGGCCGCGCTCCACGGCATTGTCCGCGGTACCTCGCTCGACCCGCCGCGCTTCAGCTCTTGGGCGCCCGTGACCAGGGGACAGGTTCTCACCATGGCCGTGAGGGCTCTCGGCAGCCTGTATCCTGAAGCACTCGATGAACCTCCCGCCGGGTTTGTGGGCCACTGCCCCTCGGGTGACCTCACCCATGGGGCCAACATACGAACCGCCGAATACAACGGTCTCTTGGCGGGCATTGGCGGTCTGGGGAGGCGCTGGGACATCTGGCAGGCAGCCGACCGGGGTGAGACCGCTCAGATACTTTGGAATCTCCTGCTGCTACTCGAGGTGGATGCGGAGAGCATGTGACGGCCGGCCTGCCGCCTCGAAGCTACCCTATGATCTTGGTGCCGATGCCTTCGTAGGCGAAGCCCAGCTGCACCAATTCCGTGCCCGGCAGGACGTTACGACCGTCGATGATCAGGGGGTGCCGCATGGTACGGAGGACTGTGGGCCAGTCGAGCTCGGTGAACTCCGGCCACTCGGTCACGAGGACGAGCGCGTCAGCGCATTCGAGGGCTTTGAGTGGCGAAGAAGCGAAGGTCACCGCGGGCAGGATGTCGCGGGCGTTGTCCATGGCGATGGGGTCGTAAGCGACTACCTCGGCGCCCTCGGCAAGCAGCCGGGAGGCCAGCACGATGGATGAGGCCTCGCGCATGTCGTCGGTGTTGGGCTTGAAGGCCAGACCGAGCAGAGCGACACGGCGGCCACGCAGTTCTTCACCCAAGTGCCGCTTGAGCTTGCCGATGACGCGCCGCTTCTGCAATTCGTTGACCTCGATGACCGCATTGAGCAGTTGGAAATGGTAGCCGGAATTACCCGCTAGTTGCTTGAGCGCGGAGACGTCTTTGGGGAAGCAGCTGCCTCCGTAGCCCACGCCCGCCTGCAGGAAGTGGGGGCCGATGCGGTTGTCGAGGCCCATGCCGTGGGCGACGGTGCGTACGTCCGCTCCGGTGGCCTCGCACACGTTGGCGATCTCGTTGATGAAACTGATCTTGGTGGCCAGGAAGGCGTTCGAAGCGTACTTGATCATCTCGGCCGAGGGGACATCGGTCTTGACCACGTGCGGACAGGTCAGCCCCGCGAACAGCTCTGCGACTCTGCCCTGGGTGGTCTCGTCGTCCGCGCCTATGACGATGCGGTCGGGGAAGCGGAAGTCCGATATGGCCGTGCCCTCCCGGAGGAACTCAGGATTGGAGCAGTAACGGATATGGGTCAGGCCGCGCTGGGCGAGGTCGACTTGGATGGCCGCCCCCGTACCCACCGGTACCGTCGACTTGGTGATGAGCACCCGGTCTCCGTCTTCGGGGGGGAGGGCATCTATCACCCGCCATATGCGCGACAGATCGGCATCACCCGAGTACGTGGGTGGCGTGTCGACGCAGATGAAGATGAATTCCCCGTGCCGGTACGCGTGGACAGGGTCACTCGTGAAGGTGAGGCGGGCGCCTTGGGAGGCGATGAGTTCGGCCAGGCCCGGCTCGTAGAAGGGGGCCTCTCCTCGCTTGAGCGAGAGCACCTTGCTGTTGTCGGAATCCATGGCCACGACTGTATGTCCCAGGTCGGCCATGCAGGTCGCCGTCACCAGCCCCACATAGCCCACACCGATCACGGTGATTCTGCTCACATCCAACCTCCCTACGAAATGGCGCCCGGATGATAGCACGCCGGGGGTGGTGACCGGGCTCCGGGCTACTCGTTGAGGAAGCGGACGATGCCGTCGGCGAGGGCTCTCGCGATGGTGCGCCGGTACTCGGCGGTTGCCAGGCGGCGGTCTTCGTCGGGGTTGGTCATGAATCCGATCTCGGGGATGATCACGGGCACGTCGGACCAGTTGAAGCCCGTCATGTCGGAGCGGGCTGTAATCCCCCGATCCTTGGCGCCGGTGGCGGCAATGAGTGCCTGGTGTACCAGTTCGGCGGCGCGCATGGAGGCGGCGGCGATATCGTCGGTCCATCCCTTGGTGATGGCAGGATAGAGTACGTGAATGCCGTGGACGGAGGCGTTGTCGGTACCGTCGGCATGGACACGGATGAAGAGATCGGCGCCAGCCTGGTTGGCAATCGCGGTGCGCTCGATGTTCGAGATGTCCACGTTCTGTGTGGTTCGGGTCATGATCACCTTCACTCCGCGTGCCTCCAGCTCATCTCGGAGCATGAGGCTCACGGCGAGCACCAACTCACTCTCATAGATGCCGGTGACCACACCGGCCGTGCCGGAACTTACCTTGGGTTTTGTCTTGGAGGACCCCGGCCCGATGGGCTCCTCCACGTAGTTACCCTTCGCTTGGTGGCCCGGGTCGATCACCACCACCCTGCCTCGGGCCGAGGGGCTCGCGGCCGTCGTTGGGGTCGCGCGCGTGGTCGTGGTCGTGAGGGCGGCGCTCGTCAAGGTAGTAGGTGAGGGGCCACCGGAGTCGGTGATGTTGGTGGAGGTGGAGGAGGCTGCAGGCTCGGTGGTGTCGGCAGGTTGTGTGACCGAGGTGGGGAATACGGTCTGGTTGGTGGGGCCGGAGGCCGAGCTGGAGCCGTTTCCACGAGGTGAGGGAGAGTTGGCGGTGACGACGACGGCGCTCACCACGGTAGTTGTGATGACGAGGGCCGCAAGGACCGCGAGGGCCAAGCGGAGGCGGCGGCGGCTCTGCCGCCGCCTCCGTGCCCGCTCGATGACCGCTCTCGTGGCAGGATCGCTGGGCTCCCTGTTGCTCACAGGTCCTTCCTCGCGAATATCAGTCCCGCTGCCACAAAGCATACAAGGACGTACACCAGAGGATAGACGATGCCTACGACATCAGGTACCAGTGGAGTGCCGAAGGGCCCAAAAAGGGTCTCAGGGCCGGAAGCGGGCCCTTCGTTGGTGGGGGCGAGACCGTTGAGCGCCATGCGGAAGAGCCTGTCTGAGGGAAGCAGGTAGCCGGCGACACGGCCGACCGTCTCAGCCGAACCGCTCTGTGCGAGACGGCCGATAAGCTCGACCACCCCGCCGATGAATGAAAGGCCGTAGGCCATGAGCGCCACGACGCCGGTAGCCACCGGGGAGAGTGCGGTCGAGGCGAGAACGGTCAGAGCCAGGATGACCAACCCCTGAAGGGCGAGGAATACCCCTGCTTCCAGCGGGGAGGGGGCCGTGAAGCCGGCGAACACCGAGGTGAGCAGGATGAGCCCGGAGACAACAGTCACGATGTACACGACGTACAAGCCGAAGAAGCCCAGGCTCCGGCCTGCGAGGACCTGCGCCCTTGAAACCGGGCGCACCACGATGGTTTGTAGCAGGCCGCTCTCCGCATCACCGGTGATGACGCTCGAGGCCGAGAAGACGATGACCATGGCGCCCAGGAAGCCGGTGATGAAGATGCCGAAGGAGAGCAACTGATAGGCGACCAGGGGTCGGAAATCCTGCACGCCGGGGCCTTCCCCGACGGCGTCGGGGCCAAGGCTCCGAAAAATGAAGAACACGCCAAGCCCATAGAGCAGGAGGAAGGCGGCGGCAAGTACGATTCCCGCGAGGACCAGCCTCCGTCTGAGGCCTTCCCGCCAGGTGGCTCCGGAAAGAGTGAGTATCTGCTCGGCCCGCCACAGGCAGCCGGACCTGGGAGACGGTGAGGGTGGTCTATCGGGCATGGTTCTCAGGAGCTGCATGGTTCATCGGCTGCTCTCCCATGAGCTGGACGAAGGTTTCTTCCAAGGAGTGGCGCTCCAGCGCGGCCTCGTAGACGGGAAGCCCCTCCTCCACCGCGAGCCGGACAAGGAAGGGGACTGTGTGGGCATCGTGGTGGGGAGAGGAGAGCACGCCGTTCTCATAGGTGGCGTGGATGCCGAGTTCGTCTCGGATCCTGTTGAGAAGCGCTTCAACGCGGACGCTCTCCTGGACGGTGCTGATGCGCACCCGGGCCACGGGCCCGGAGAGGAGTTCATCCAGCCGCCCCTCAGCGAGGATCGTGCCGCTCCGAATGATGGCCACCCGGTCGCACACGCGTTCCACTTCGGTGAGGAGATGGCTGTTGAGGAACACGGTCTTTCCCCACTCATGCAATTTGTGCAGCAGGTCGCGCACTTCGAGGCGGCCCAAGGGGTCGAGGGCGCTCGTGGGCTCGTCCAGGAACACCAGCTGCGGGTCGGTTACCAGGGCCTGAGCAAGACCGAGGCGCTGCTGCATGCCCTTTGAGAACGTGCCGATGCGGCGATCGCGGGCCTCTTCCAGGTCGAGGAGGCGGAGAAGGCGGTCGATGTCGGGGGAGGCTCCAGCGAGGTGGGCGTGGTAGGACAGTAGCTCCCTGCCCGTGAGCCAGGGAGGGAAGTGGAAGTGCTCGGGAAGGTAGCCTATCTGCGCCCTGACCGCGGTGGAGCCCGGCTCCCCGCCGAGCACACAAACCGTGCCTGCGTCAGCCCTCACGAGCCCGGTCAGAATCTTGACCAGGGTGGACTTGCCGGCTCCATTCGGACCCAAGAACCCGAAGGTGCTTCCCGGTTCCACCTGCAGGTCGACGTGGGATAGAGCCGTCACCCCACCGAAGGACTTCGAGAGCCCGTGGCAGGATACGGCGATGGCCTGAGTGTGCTCCGGCACGTGCTGCGTGCTCCTTGGAGTGCTCTTCGGTACGCTCTGCGTTCGGTGCTAAGCTAGGCCTGCGTGCAAGGTTACGTGTCGAACGCCGGTAACTCTACCGCATTCACCGGCTCGTGAAGGGAGCATTGGCATTCCTGCAGCTTCTGACAGACTTCGGGCTCCAGATCCGCAGGTCGTGGTGGTGTCCCATTCGCGGCTGCAGACGCTGGGCACTCTCGAAGGTCTGTTCAGCTCGGCCTGTACACTGGTGTGGCTTCCCGTGCACCAGGGAGTCTTGGCCTACAGGAGAGCGGTCACCGAGGTGGTCGAAGGCGGCTCCTTCGACGGGCTGGTGATGTTGGACGGCGCTATGCGCTCAGTACACGCGGCGGAGAACGAGATTCTGCAAGAGTCCCTCCGCCTGCTCCGGGCGGCACGAGCCGCCGATATTCCCGTGATGGCCGTGGGCTTGGGGGCGGAGCTCCTCGCCTCTGTGCTTGGAGCGCGTACCTGGGAGGGTCGGACAAGGGGACGTCTGAAGGAGTGGGGCTGGGTGCGCGTTGGGCTCACAGAGAGAGGCAAGGTGGATCCGGCCTTTCGTGGATTCCACGAACTCGAGCCCGTGTTCGCCTGGCACGAGGACTCATTCGATCTTCCTGAGGGCGCGTGGCGGCTTGCCGGGAATAGTGACTACCCCAACCAGGCTTTTCGCCACGGCCGCATGCGTTACGGGCTGCAGTTCCACCTCGAAGTGACCGCGCAGATGGTCGCCGCGTGGGCCGAGAGGTACGCGGATGCCCGTGAGCGCGGTGCTTTGCAGGCAGAGGGCGGATCCCGCGGCGTCGACCTGGACGAGATCGTGGAGAAAGCGGCTCGCTACTGCGTCAAACTGGAGGAGAAGGCGCAGGTGTTCGGCCGCCACTTCGTGTGGCTCGTTGAGCAGGCGCGGGCAGAGAGGCGGTTACGCGCAGAAGCCGAGTGATCCTCGGGCGTGGGCCCGAGGGTGCACCATCGCCGGAAGGGCCGTTCGCCGGGGGCTCTGGCGTGAGTGCTTCACTTGAAACCGAGGGCCCGCCTGGGAGGTGCGTCCAGAGTGCTGCCCCGGAAGTCAGGGGCCGGCAGGACGCCGCACGCCGAGCGCTTCGCACAGAAGAGCCACTGCCTCCTTGGCAGAGGCGGCGTACCAGATACCGTGAGTGCCTTCCTCCTGTGATACACGCCAGCCGCTCAGGATGACAACGGGGCGGCCGATCTTGCCGGCGAGCCCGATCTCGGACAGGGTGCCGAACTCGCCCCCGACGGCGATAGCGCCGTCGCCGCCAGCGACCACCGCGAGATTACGGGCGTGCCCGATGCCGGTGGGGAGCGCGATGTCTATATAGGGATTGGCGAGTGACCGGTCGAGCCCGGGTAGGATGCCCACCGTGAGCCCTCCTGCTTCCTTGGCGCCTCGTGCGGCCGCCTCCATGGTGCCGCCCAATCCTCCGCACACGAGCACGGCTCCCATACCGGCGACCAGGCGGCCCACCTCTTCGGCTTGGGCGTAGTGCTCTGCGGTACTCCGCCCCCCGCCGATGACTGAGATGTAGAGAGGCTTCTCTGGGTATGTGCGTGATGCTGTTGACTGCGGTTCGCTCACAGCAGGCTCCAAGGGGGCTCCGGTCGCGCCAGCAGCGATCATGATAGCACCGGTCGGGGTACCAGAGGCGCTCTTTGCGCTCGAGCTAGCCGTGCTGCGCACTTCCGGACAATGCCTGGAGCAGAGAAAGAGCCAGTTCCTTGTCGAGCGGCTCGTTCCAGTTGCCGCACTTCGGTGATTGGATGCAGGAAGGACAGCCGAGTTCACAGGGGCAGGCGACCACGAGAGCCAGGGTGTCGTCCACCCAACGCTCGAAGGCGGTGAATCCCTGTCGCGATATGCCCACTCCGCCGGGATGGCCGTCGTAGACGAAGATGGTGGGCAGCTCGGTCTGTGCGTGGAGAGGGGTGGAGAGACCGCCTATGTCGGAGCGATCGCACATGGCGAGCAGCGGCAGTATGGAGATCATGCCGTGTTCGACGGCGTGGAGCGCACCGGGGAGGCGATGTGCCATCCGGTCATTGGGGATCATCTCCAGGGGAAGTGTGAACCAGAATGATTCAGTCACGAAATGCTGGAGAGGAAGGTCCAGCTCCTCGGTGCCGAGGGATTCGTCTGAGCCCAGGCGCTTCTTCTGGTAGGCGATGACCTGTGTGGAGACCGAGATGGTGCCCAAGTAGAGCCGTACTCCGTTGCGCGTGTCGCTCATCTCCACCGAGACGATCTCGGTGGTGCTCTCCTTACGGGGCTGTGTGTAGTACGTGTCATAGTGACGCCGGACTGCGGCCACCCGGCCGTCGATGTCGAGTTTGTGCACCAGATAGGTTTCGCCGATGTGGAGGTAGACCGCTCCCGGATGCAGAAAGCCGAAAGCCGTCTCGGCCTCTTGGGTGCCGATGATGTCACCGGTGTCGGCATCGACAATGGTGAATTGGTCGGGAGATGAGGAGCGCAGCCCGATATCGGCGGCAGGGTACGTGTGCCCGGTGATGTAGAAGGTGTCGCCGCTGCGCCGGAGGCGGCTTCCGGCGGCCTCGCGCTCCGCCGCCGCTGGCAGGTCGGGCCCGAAGAACTCCTGGTCGGCCGGGGCCAAAGGCGACTCGTAGGCCGCGGCGAGGAGGTGGCGGCCGTGGATGTAGGGATTGGCGAAATCGATAGTGGCGGCCTCCACCTCCCGGCCGAGAAGCTGTTCAGGATGGCGGGCGAAGAACTGTTCGAGGGCGTCATTGCCGACCACAAACACGGCCAGGCTGTCGCTCTTGCCGCGTCCGGCCCGGCCGAACTGCTGCCACAGGCTGGCCACGGTGCCCGGGTACCCCACGGTGACCACGGCGTCGAGAGCACCTACATCGATGCCGAGCTCGAGGGCGTTCGTGGAGACCACAGCCAGGAGCTCCGCGTTGAAGAGGCGGCGTTCGATCTCCCGGCGTTGGGCAGGAGTATAGCCGGCCCGGTAGGGAGACAACCTCTTGGCGAGAGGGGGATCCCTATGTTTGAGCACGTCGACCACATACTGGAAGGCGAGCTCCGCCGCCCGGCGTGAGCGGGTGAAGCAGATGCAGCGTATACCGTTGCTCATCAGATCGGCCACGATCTCGCTGGCTTCGAGAAGATTGCTACGGCGTACGTTCAGACGTTCCTCGACCACGGGAGGCTGCCAGATGACGACCTGTCGGCGGCCACTGGGTGCACCGTCGCCCCCCACCTGGGGGATGGCGAGGCCCGTGAGGGCGGCTGCGTGTTCCCTGGCATTGCTGATGGTCGCAGAAGCCAGCAGGAAGCGGGGCTCGGCGCCGTAGAAGGAAGCCACCCGGCGTAGGCGTCGCAGCACGTTGGCGACGTGACTGCCGAACACGCCTCTGTAGACGTGGGCCTCGTCGATGACGACGTGGGAGAGGTTGAGGAAGAAGTCGCCCCACTGCTCATGATGAGGAAGGAGGGCCATGCTCAGCATGTCGGGGTTGGTGAGCAGCGCGCGGGCAGAGTGGCGTGCGGCGCGCCGTGCGGCGGCGGGGGTGTCGCCGTCGTAGACGGCCGGTGCGACCTGTCCCCGGCAGAGGTCGCTCAGCCTTCTTAGCTGGTCTTGGGCGAGTGCCTTGGTGGGGTACAGGTAGAGCGCCCGGGCGTGTTCGTCGCGCAGTAGGTGGTCCAGCACGGGGAGGTTGAAACAGAGGCTCTTGCCGGATGCGGTGCCCGTGGTGACGATGAAGTGCGACGCGGAAGCTGCTTTGTCCCAACACTCGCGTTGATGGGTCCACAGCGTGGAGATGCCGTCGTCTTCGAGCCTTGCGGCCAGAGTTGGGTGCAGGTCTTCAGGCAGGGGAGCCGTACGCCCCGCCTTCTCGGGTAGACGGGTGCAGTACTCCACCTGCGGGAAGTGCTCAGGGCTCAGTACTTCGAATATGTGCCGTGTGATTCCCATGAGTCTCGCCACCATGTTGAGCATAGCAGCACCCTTCTCGCGTCGATATGAGCCTGTTGATGCCGGCCGGCGCGCGGCACGAAGCACGCGCCCCCTCCGTGTCGCGTGGCTTTCGCACTCGGCGGCACACCGGCCGGCACTGCACGGAATCCTAGGGCCGGCACCGGGTGGACGAAAGCAGACCTTGGGCTGATATTGGCGCGGAGGTGGTTGCTATACTGCCGCCATGGCCTACTTCATCGCCTGCGACTTCGATGGCACCGTCACCGTACGTGACACCCTCTTTCTCATTGTCGAGCGGTTCGCTCCTCACGCATGGCAGGGCATTGAGCCGCGGCTCAAGCGGGGAGAGATCACCCTTCTTGAAGCGATCACCGAGGAGTTCCGGCATGTGAAGACCACCCTGCCGGAGGTACTGGTTCTGGCGCGGGCTGAGGCGGGCATCCGGGAGGGTTTCGTCGAGTTCGTGGAGTGGGCGAAGAGAGGAGGGCACCGTCTGGTCATCGTGAGCGCCGGGTTCCGCTCTCTTATCGAACCGTTGTTGGCGGACGCTGGTGTGTTGGGGCTCGAGGTTCACGCGGGTGAAGCCGAGTTCACCCTTGAAGGCACCAGCGTGTGTTTCACCGAGACGGCGGGCGAGTGCAGCGAGGGTTGCGGCAGCTGCAAAGGGGACACGGTCAGAGATCTCGCTTCTCCCGATGCAGTCATCGTCCATATCGGCGACGGCTTTTCTGATCTGTGTGCCTCCCGGCAAGCGGATGTTGTCTTCGCCCGGGGCAGTCTTGCCCGCCTTCTTGAGCGAGAAGCGATTCCCTATCACGATTTCGAGACCTTCTTCGATGTTATGGCCGTGCTGTCGGCCAACACGTCTGCCGAGGTCAATACGTCTTCTCCATGAACGTCTGGCAGGCGACCGTGGTCTCGGCGGTCGCCCTGTTCACTGTGGGAGTCATGTCCATCGCAGTCGTGCGGCTCTTCTCGCGGCGGGCCTCGGGAAAGGCGATTCTACGCCGGGCGACTCGATTCGAATCGGCCCTTGTCGGTGCAACCCTCCCCGATGGAGCCGAAGCGTTCGACGGCTGGTCATATCGCGTGGGGGCTCGTTTCGCGGGCCGGGTACGGGTGGTCATACATGGCGATCGTGTGGCCGTGGCCGGTCCCCGAGTTCCCCGGGCGCTGTACGAGGTCTGGATTTGGTTCCAGGCCTTGACGCTTGCCTTGGTTCCGCCGGCGCTCGCCGCAGCGGCGGTCATGCTCGAATGGCGCTGGCTGTTGGCGGCTGCAGCGTTCTTTGTCTTGAGCTGGATGGTCTCCATGGGTGGCGCGGGCCTTTGGCCGGGCCTCGGCGAGCTTCCCGCCGTCGAGGACAGGCACTTCGGGGCATTCGAATTCCCGAAGGAGTTGATCGGGGAAGTTGACATCGGCAAAGGGTGGTCCAAAGGTGGCCTGGGGTTCGTGCTTCTCCCCTACCGTGCCGGCGTCGACATGATGGCGGCCGCGCGGGCGGTATCGTTCTTCGCCCCGGACGAAGGCGGCCGTGAAGTTCGTTTCGCCCTGCATACGCATTCAGACGAGGAGGCCCGCGAGCTGGCAGGCATCCTCAGCTCCGGTGAATCCGGGTAGGAGCCTGTTGGGGAAGCCCCACGGGTGAAGTCTGGATTCTCTTGGACTGGATTGGTGGTGTGTAGCCACACCACCAAGGAGCAGCCGGCTTCCTCTGTGCCATACGGCTCAGGGCACGCGAATGAGGTTGTTTTCGTGGAGGAGTTCCGCGATCTGCACCGCGTTCAGCGCTGCTCCCTTTCTCAGGTTGTCGGCCACCACCCACATGCTCAGCCCGTGGGGCACCGTAGGATCTCTCCGGATGCGGCCCACGTACACCGGGTCGGTGCCGGAAGCATCGATGGCGAGCGGGTAGCTGAACTCGGCCGGATCGTCGATGACCACCACACCCGGAGTGGCGGCGAGGAGCTCCCGGGCGCGCTTCGGGCTCATATCCCGGGCGAACTGGATGTTGACCGCTTCACTGTGCCCGTTGTAGACGGGGACCCGTACACATGTGGCCGACACTTTGATGGAGGCGTCGCCCATGATCTTCTGAGTCTCCTCCACCATCTTGCGTTCTTCTTTGGTCGAACCATCGTCTAGGAAGACATCGATATGGGGTAGGCAATTGAAGGCTATGCGATGCGGATATACATGGCTCTCCGGCGTCTCCCCCTTGCGCAGCGCTTCCACCTGCGCCTGCATCTCGTACACCGCTTTGGCTCCGGTGCCGGAGACGGCCTGATAGGTCGCCACTATCACGCGCTCGACACCGGCCTCGTCATGAAGGGGCTTGAGCGGCACCACCATCTGGATTGTGGAGCAGTTGGGATTGGCGATGATGCCCTTGTGCCGGGAGGCGTCGCCGGGGTTCACCTCGGGGACGATGAGCGGCACCTCCGGGTCCATCCGCCAGGCGGAGGAGTTGTCCACGACCACGCACCCGGCCTCTCGGGCGAGAGGGGTGAAGGTCGAAGAGATGCTACCTCCCGCCGAGAAGAGGGCCAAATCGATGCCGGAGAAACTGTCTTCGGCCAGCTTGCGGCACACGACCATCTCAGTCCCGAAAGCGAGTGACTTGCCCTCTGAGCGTGGGGAGGCGAGCGGTATCAGATCGGCAACGGGAAAACCTCGCTCGGCGAGAGTCTTGCGCATTTCTTCTCCGACGGCTCCCGTAGCCCCCACCACCGCTACTCGGTACGTCTTCTTCACCACAGCCTCCTTACTCGTCACAGAATCTCGGCGGCCAGCACGAGCCTGTCGTCGCCGGGTAGCTTCTTGTCATGATGGCGGATGCTTGCCGCACACACCTCGCGGGCGATGGTACTGGGATCGGGCCCGGAGGAGCCACAAGGGGCAAGGCGGCGCACGATCTTAGAGACACCCTCGGAGCCGAACAGACGGCCGGCACGGCGTGCTTCTGTCACGCCATCGGTGGCTACCACAAGGAGATCACCGGCTTTCAGGGACAACGAGGAAGTGGCGAAGGTGCAGCCCCGCGATGCACCGAGCGGCGGGTTGTAGCGAGTGGGAACCGGCTGCGGTTCACCTCCCCGGGCGAAGAGAAGAGGCTCGGAATGCCCCGCGAGCGCTACCTCGAGCGTGCCGTGCTCCGGCTCGAGCCGGCACAGTGAAACGGCTACGAAACGGTCGGGTGCGAGTAGCGGGAGCAACTCTTCGTTGCCCCGGGCGAGGAGATCGGCGGGAGACTCCGCCTCCCGGCTCAGACGGGACAGGACGCTTCGGGCCGAAGCGGCCATGCCCATCGCTTCCATGCCCTTGCCGGAGTAGTCACCCACCACGAACCACACTTCGTGCGAGCCCTGGGAGTTGTGGTCCATGATGTCGTAGAAGTCGCCCCCCGCCTGCTGGGGAACATCGGCTCCTTGGAAGGAAACGCCCAGCCTCAGACCCGGTACCACCAGGTGGAGCGGGGGCGCGAGAACGGACTGGATAGCGGAGAAGGCCACGCGGCCCTGGTCGAGAGCCGCCCGCTCTGCGAGCAGGGGGCCCGCCTTCCGGCACACCTCCTCGATTATGGCCGCGCTGGAAGCGAAGAGGTCCGGCCGGGGATCGGCCAGATGCAGGCAGCCAAGGGTGGAATGCGGGCCGGGTATGGGGAAGATGGCGACCGACTCGTAGCCTTCCGACACACACCGGCCCCTGAGCACCCCCGTGTCGCGCCAGGAGAACTCCGCCGGTAGGGTGCCGGTGCGACCCCACACGAAGGCTCCGCCCTCGGTGACGAAAGGAAGCCGCCTGTTCATGGCACCCGTGATCACATGGCCACACAGGCATTCATCGGCGCTCACCAAGGTTTCGTCGCGGATGAAGGCATCGCTGCCGCCGGAATGGATGCAGGCTGGTATCCAGGCATGAGATACCTGTTCCGGCTCGACGACTCGCAAGAGAGCGACATCGCAACTGGTGAGTTCCCGCGCCCATGCCACCAGTTCATCCGCCGCCCGCGCAAGATCGGGACTGTCGCGCAGCCGGCCCAAGGCTTTCTCGGTGTCGAATGTGAGGTTCATGTCTTCGGTAATTCTAGTCAACGAAGGGCTCAGGCTCAACGGCCTGCCGCTTCATTCGAGGGAGATCTCCTCAATGCGGGTGGTCTATAGTGTCAATATACGGCGATTTCGATGGCGTCAAAGATGAGAGAGATCTCATGAGGTTCTCAGCTCGGGCTCACTCGGATTGGGTAAACTCGAGATGCTATGGGCTCGCGGAGCTCGGCATGGAGTTCGAACCACGTTCTGCGCTCTGCGCGCTTACTCAGAGAGGCGCTTGCATTCTCGCGGCTGGCTCGAGGTGAAGGCTATGGGTACGACACGAGCACATCTTCCGTTGTGGGCTGCGGCACTTGCAGTGGCGGCGGTCGTTCTTCTTGGCGCGGTGCTCGTGGCAGGCTGGATACAAGGGTCGATGGTGTCGGCCACCCGTGTCCCGGTGATAGTCATCGGCGAAGCAGGGGAGTCGGTTCCCGGCGCTGAGTTGTCCGTTCGAGAAGAGGAACCCTCTCTCGGGGATGGCAAAGCGGTCGGAACCCGGGGTGTCGATGCGCCCACGGCCGGAGAACCATCGTCTGGGGCGGAGGTCGAGCAGTATGGTGGAGTGTCGGTGCCGTCGGGTACGACTCACTCCGGTTCTGCCTACTCCTCAAGCCCACCGTATGACTGCACAACGGACCGGTCTGAGGATGGTGCCACGGTTGAAGGCTCGTGGGGTAATGCTCCCGGTGACCGTCCGTGTGAGCGTGAGACGGTATCTCAGCCCCTTCGCCTTCACGGCGCCCGGGCCGGCGGTGATGAGGGCTCGGGAGAAACGGGCGAGGATCGGGGACGCAATCGGTGACGCGCGTGCTTCTTGTGGAGGATGAGTCGCGGGTTGCCTCGTTTGTCGCACGCGGTCTTGAAGCCGCGGGCTATCGCGCCGACGTGGTTGGTTCCGGTGCAGAAGCAGTGGATCGTGTCGGTGGCGGCAACTATGACGTGGTACTGCTCGATGTGGGCCTTCCCGACAAGGATGGCTTTCACGTGCTGGCCGAGATTCGTACCTTCGATACGGAGACGCGAATCATCATGCTCACGGCGCGGGGGGACGTTCCCTCGCGGGTGAGGGGGCTTGATCTCGGTGCCGACGACTACCTGCCCAAACCATTTGATTTCGATGAGCTCCTCGCCCGCATACGAGCGCAACTTCGTACTTCGCGCCAGCCTGCGGCTGATGTGATCGCGTGCGAGGACCTTTCCCTCGATCTCAAGGCTCGCCGGGTGACTCGTGATGATCGTGTGATCGACCTGACCACTCGTGAGTTCGCCCTGCTGGAGTTCTTCATGCGGCATCCCGGGCAGGTTCTGTCTCGTAGCCAACTCCAAAGCGGAGTGTGGGGCTATGGGTTCGATCCTGGGAGCAATGTGGTGGATGTGTACGTGGGGTATTTGAGGTCGAAACTGGATCGGGAAGGCGCGCCTTCGGTCATTGAGACGGTGAGAGGCGGAGGATATCGTCTGACGGGGGGAAGGCCGTCTGAGGCACTGGATACGAACCCGCCAAGACCTTGAGAAGACGTCTGCTTCTGTGGTTTGTCATCGCGACGGTCTTCGTCTTCGCCCTCGGCGTGATCGTGGCCGACGTGGTTGTGGGGCGCCAACTCGAGAGCCGTGTCGATGGCGAACTCATTGCTGAGATCGGTCTCTTTCGAAGTGCTGTTCACACAGCCAAGGACGCATCCGGTCTTGTTGATCTCACCCGCGATTACCTGAGTGGTGCCGAATCCCAACGTCTTCGCCTGAGCGGGATGATCCTTTCCCTACAGACGTCCGATGGGTCTCTCATCTCGAATTCGGCCGATGTCCGCTTGGAGGAGCTGGAGTTGCCGGTAGCCGCTGGGCGCGGTGATCGAGTGTTATTGACAGCGACAACCACTGCCGGACCATACCGTGTGGTCGTTACTCCAGTGATGGCGGCAGGCAAACAGGTGGGAGAACTGCGCCTTGCCTCGCCGGTGCAGTCGCTCGTGGACACCCGCCGGCAAGTACTCACTGTGTTGCTGGCAGTGGCTCTGGCGGGCGTCATCATCGTGGCAATGGGCGCGTGGTATCTCCTGGGGAGAACTCTGCGGCCGGTCCGTGAACTCACCCGGACGGCGGCGGCCATATCCAGAGAGGATCTCTCTCGCCGACTGGAGTACTCGGGCCCGAATGATGAGATCGGCGAGCTGGCGAATACTATGAACGACATGCTTGACAGGCTTGAAGAAGCCTTCGCCGCGCAGGATCGATTTGTGAGCGATGTATCTCACGAACTCAGGACTCCTCTCACCATAGTCAAAGGGCACCTTCAGGTTCTTGATCGAGAGAGGCATTTCGACTCTGAACAGGTTCGTCGTGAGCATGCCCTCGTTCTCGAGGAACTCGACCGAATGAACCGGCTGGTGGCCGAATTGCTTACACTCGCTCGGGCGAAACGAAGCGATTTTCTGCGAAGGGAAGAGGTGGACGCCGACTCCTTGTTACGGATACTCGTTGCGCAAGGAACTCATCTTGGTCCGAGAACCTGGGTCATTGACGAGCTTCCCGGAAGGGCGGTTGTTGGCGACCAGGATCGTCTCACGCAGGTCTTTCTGAACCTCATGAACAACGCGGTGGCACATACGAGAGAGGGAGACATCATTGCCCTGGGGGGCCGGTCCGATGGACGTGTCATGCGATTGTGGGTCAGGGACACCGGCACTGGTATGGCTGCTGAGGCGAAAGAGCATCTTTTCGAGCGCTTCTACCGAGGCCCGGATCGGCCTCATCGTGGGGGAACCCATGGTGGCGGCGAAGAAGGGGAGGGTACCTCGGGCTTCGGGTTGGGGCTTGCCATCGTTCAGGCGCTTGTGGCCGCACATGGAGGCTTCATCGAGGTCGAAAGCACTCCGGGCCGTGGCTCGACTTTCACGGTTGTTCTCCCGCCGGGACTCAGCTGATGTGGGGTGCCTTCTTTTCCGTTGTGGACCGATAGTCACCCCTGAAGGGAATGAGAGGATTCTCACCCGAAGCTCATGTGAGCTTCACGGGTGATTCGTACACTTGTCTTGCGAACTGATGAGCGCTCCGCCTTCGACGGCGGGCTCAGGAAGGAGTGTATATGGTTACGAAACGAAGGATCGTGGGTGCTGCTGTCCTGGCAGGTGTGCTTCTGCTCGCAGCGGCCGGGCTGGCTGTGGCTGCGCCGGACGAAGCAGATACCTCTCTTGCGTTTGACGCGCCATCGGCGGCAGACACAATCGCCGGCGGATCGGGAACTGAGATGGCGAGTGTGGCAAGTGGTGCGGTCGCCGTAGGCGAAGCCACGCGTGAGACAGTGAGACAGCGCACTCGCGACGAAGCCTGCGAGGAATGCGACGGCGACGGTGAACAGAGCCAAGTCCGCACTCGCGAACGGAGTCTCGATGGTGAGGCGTGCGGAGGGCAATGCGACGCTACGGGAGAGTGCGTGCGCAACGGTGAAGAATGCAGTGCTGGTGCCGCCGGCTGTGACCAGGCGGCCGAGCGCACCCGACACATGGAGCGTGCCGAGTCCCGTACGGGAGATGAGTGCTCCGGCGAAGGCCCCGCGGATTGTGAGGGGACCGAGAATTGCGGAGGTACGCCCAATCGTTCTGCGGACGGCAACGGCAGGCAGCACGGGAGGAGCCGTTAGGGTAGGTCGACCTGAATCGTGACCCTGAGTTCACCGGGCTGCGCTCAGGGGATTGGTGAAGGATCAAGCAGCAAGAGTCCCCGACGAGTGCGGGGCTCTTGCTGCTTCAATGGGCGTCGGATGGCGCGGAGCCTACTTGACCGATGCCCCCTGCTCCCTCTCCACGAGACTGTCATCGAGGTTGAAGGCCTGGTGGAGCGCCTTGACCGCTTCGTCGATGCGGTCCTTGGCCACCACGCAGGAGATCTTGATGGAACTCGTGGAGATCATGTAGATATTGATGTTGTGTTGGGCGAGCACTTCGAACATCTTGGCGGCCACTCCGGGGTTGCTCTTCATGCCCGCACCGACCAAGGAGAGCTTGGCCATGTTGGCATCGGATTCGATGCGGTCGAAGCCCAGGTCGTCCTTGAAGGCGCTGAGTACCATATCCACGAGCGGAAGATCTTCCTGGCTCACGGTGAAAGATACGTCGGTGGTTCCTCTCTCCGAGATGTTCTGGATGATCATGTCGACGTTGACATTGGCTTTCGCCAGGGCCGTGAAGATGCCTGCTGCCACGCCGGGGCGGTCGGGCAGGCGATGGACTGTGACCTTCGCGTCGTCCAACGCGTAAGTGATGCCCGAGACGATAGCTTGTTCCATGGTTTCCTCTTCCTGTCTGATCCACGTACCGGGCACGTCTACGAAGCTGGAGCGAACATGAATCGGCACTCCGTAGCGGCGGCCGAACTCCACGCAGCGAAGCATGAGCACCTTGGCCCCGCTGGCTGCCATCTCCAGCATCTCTTCGTAGGAGATGCTCTCGAGTTTGCGGGCGTCCGACACCGCCCGGGGGTCGGCGGTGTAGACGCCGTCGACATCCGTGTAGATCTCGCAGACCTCGGCATTGAGGCTGGCGGCCAAGGCTACTGCAGTCGTATCGGAGCCCCCCCTGCCCAGAGTGGTGACGTCGTTGTCTATGGAAACGCCCTGAAAGCCCGCAACCAGTACGATTCTTCCTTCGTCGAGAGCATCCTGTACCCGCTTGGGTTTGATGCCCACGATCTTGGCCTTGGTGTGGGCGGTATCGGTCACGATACCGGCCTGGGAGCCCGTGAAGGAGATGGCCTTGCAGCCGAGATCGTGAATGGCCATGGTCACGAGTGCCGCCGAGATACGCTCTCCCGTGGAGAGGAGCATGTCCATCTCCCTCTCGAGGGGGCGGGGGGAGATCTCATGGGCGAGCTCGATGAGTTCGTCGGTGGTGTCGCCTCGGGCGGACACGACGGCGACCACCGGGTGGCCCGAGCGATGAGTGTCGACGATTCGGCGCGCTACTCTCTTGATGCAGTCTGCGTCGGCCACGGAAGTGCCGCCGAACTTCATGACGACGATTTTGGTGCGTTCCCGCTTGTCTTCCTGCGGTCCGATGACTACCACAGGGTTGCCTGCGGCGTCGACTGCAGTGATGGTCTCAGGTAACCGGCTTGCGTCTGGCGTAGCCACGGGGATTCAACCTCTTGCCGAGAAGGACGATACATAGAAGAAGAGCAATGAATTCTACCGGACCCACGAAGACTTGCAAAGAAAGACGGTTCAATACGTGAAGCACAGCAGGCAGGCGACAGAGGGCGCAAAGACCAGCCGGGTGTGGACATCGTCGGAGATGGAGGCGCGATCCGACCCGGCGGGCCGCTCCCCCGCGTCGCCCACGCTCTCCCCCGCGTCGCCCACGCTCTCCCCCGCGTCGCCCACCTTCTTTGCCGCCTCGCTGTTGCCTATGACGTTGGTGGCCGCCCTGCTGGTCGCGATGCTGCTGGTGGCGCTCGGCTCCCTCTGGTTGCCGCTGAGCAGCCGGGAACTGGCGCTCGTGGGGGTTACGGTGTGGCTGACGGAGCTCCTGGTCCTCTTGCCCGTTCAGTGGTACGTGAGTAGGACGCGCCTGGATCGCCCGCTGAAACGACTTCAGCAGGAGCTGGCAGGGGGCGCTGTGTGGACGGAGGAGGAGGTGGGAGCGTTCTCCGGGCTTCGAAGGGTTCTCACTCAAGTGAGGGAAGAGGTTGTCGCCGAGAAGCGTGGGCGGGAGACCGAACACGAACAGATCCTCGAACTCGCCTCCCGGATAGAGGAGCGAAACAGCCACGACACCGCCATTCGCCAGGCGGGTGAGCGTCTGGGGCAGGTGAGCGATCTGCGAGGATACTTGCTCGAAGCAGAGCGGATTATCCGCGAAGGGTGGACTGCCGACAGGATGCTTGCGCTGTTGCTCCCGGAGGGTGGCGGGGAGCCGGAAGTGGTTCACGGGCTGCAAGACGGAGATGGAGTCTCGCCGGGATACCGCCGTTCAGCGCTGCCTGTGCCGCTGAAGGAGGCGATTCGGAGAGGTGCATACGTTGAGACCGGTCTTCCCTTCAGCCACGATCAGCATTTCCCCTCCGCCCGTTCTTGTGCCGTCCTTTCTCTCGAGCATCGAGGCGCCGTGCGCGGGCTCTTGTACGCGATCTCGGACAGCCCTGAGGTGGACCGCCCCGAGCTTCTCATCCGCCTGCGCCCGCTTCTCTCTCTCGGTTTCTCCCGGGCAATGTATGCAGAGGAACTCAGCGAGGCGGAGATCAGGGATGCCCTCACCGGTGTGTACACCCAGAACCACTTTCTCGCCCTCTTCCGCCGCGAGGTGGCTCGAGCCGTCCGGTACTCGAGGCCGCTTTCATGCATCTGCTTCGATATCGATGCACTTGGACGGATGAACGAGGAGTATGGAGCGCACATCGGGGACAAGGTGATCGCGGAGGTGGCGCAGCTGGTGAGTGAGCAGACGCGGTCATCGGATGTGCTCGGCCGGTCGGTCGGCGGGGAATTCACACTACTTCTGCCTGAGACCGGTGCGGAGATCGGTGAGGGTGTGGCGGAGCGTATACGGCTCGCAGTAGAGACACATACGTTCGTGGTTCAGCGCCGGTCGGTGGAACATCTCACCGTGAGCGCCGGAGTTGCTTCGTATGCGGCTGGGGGAGCTGCCGGCGGACACGATCTGGTCGAGAGGGCGAGGTTGGCTCTGAATGCCGCGAAGCGCAGTGGGAGGAATCGGGTCGTAGTGGCGAACCCGGGGTAAGAGAAGGGGGATGGGGACCCGTGGCCGGGTCCCCATCCCCAAGAACCGCCCGCAGTCTGTGCGGACGCAGGAAGCCGGGGGCTACTGCTCTGCAGACAGCGAGGCCAGCTTCTTCAACTTGTCCCACTCCCGGTCGACATAGGCCTGAAGCTCGTTGACGATGTGCTCGTTCTCCTCGGTGAAGAGGTGGCTGAAGCGCCCCTGCAGCTTCATCCAGTCGGTAACTGGGATCTTCTTGTCCTTCGGATCGAAGTTGAGGGCGTAGTCGCCGTCGATGACCTCATAGAGCGGCCAGTAGCACGACTGGACCATCATGCGGGCCATCTCCACCGACTGGGAGGGGTCTGACCGCCAGCCGCGCGGGCAGGTGGAGAGTACCACCAGCACCGCTGGACCTTCGGTCTCGAAAGCGGTCTCAGCCTTGGAGATCAGGTCGCGGAAGTTGTGAATGGAGGCCTGGGCCACGTAGGGCACGTTGTGGGCGGCGGCGATCTGCGTGAGGTTCTTGCGCTGCTGCTGTTTGCCGGGCTTGACCTTGCCCGTGGGCGTGGTGGTGGTCCACGCGCCCAGCGGGGTGGCTCCGGAACGCTGGAAACCGGTATTCATATAGGCGCCGTTGTCGTAGCAGACGTAGACGAAGTCGTGCCCACGCTCGAGTGCGCCGGAGAGGGACTGAATGCCGATGTCGTACGTGCCGCCGTCGCCGCCGAAGGCCACGAACTTGTAGGGCTTGTCGGTCTTGCCCTGTGCCTTGAGGCTTTGGAAGGCGGCCTCGGCTCCGGACACGGTGGCGGCTACGTTCTCAAAGGCGGTGTGGATGTAGGAATCCTTCCAGGACGTGTAGGGGTAGAGCGACGTCGAGACCTCGAGGCAGCCGGTGGCCGCTCCCACCACAACGGGGTAATCCTTGGCACCCATGAGGACGTTGCGGACGACTATGCTCGCTCCGCACCCGGCGCAGAGGCGATGCCCACCCGCGAGGCGTTCTTTGCGCTCGACATACTTCTTGGGTGAAAGCTTGGTGGCCATGGGCTCAAGCTCCCTTCATGTTCAGGTAGACGCGGGACTGTGGCAGGTCGGCTCCATCGGCGGCATCCTTCAGCATGCGGAACGCGCGCTCGATGTCGTGGGGGAAGACCTCACGGCCGCCCAGGCCGTAGATGAAGCTCCCCACCTTTGTCTGGACGCCGTGCTTGTAAAGAGCGGCCAGTATCTCGAGATACAGGGGACCACCCATGGCGCCGAAAGAGTCGGCTCTGTCCATGACACCCACGGCTTTGCAGCCGGCGAGAGCCTCGGCGTACTCGGCTGCAGGGAACGGACGGAAGGTGTGGAGCTTGATGACCCCGGCCTTGATGTCTTCGGCGCGAAGCGCATCGACCACGTTGCGGGCGTTACCGGCCGCGGAGTTGGCCACGATGATGGCGATGTCGGCGTCATCCATCTTGTACTTCATGAGGTGCTGATACTGCCTACCCGTGAGAGCGGCGTAGCGGTCGTAGGTCTCTTGGATGACGGCGAGGCTGGCATCCATGGCCCGCTGTTGGCTCACCTTGGCTTCGTAGTAGTAGCCATGGAGGCCGTCGAAGGGGCCCACCGTGATGGGATGGTCGGGATCGAGCAGGCCGGGATAGACAGGAGCCTCGCCGATGAACTGCTGCACTTCCTCGTCGGTGAGGGCCTGCAGGGGGCCGATGGCCCCGGAGATGATGAACCCGTCGTACATATTCATGACCGGCAGGCGGACGCTCGCATGCTCGGCGATGGGGAAGCTCATCACTGTGGCGTCATAAGCCTCTTGTGCATCTTCGTTGTAGATCTGTATCCAGCCTGAATCGCGGCCGCCCATGGTGTCGGAGTGGTCGCAGTGGATGTTGATGGGGCCGGAGAGCGCCCGGTTCACCGTGGTCATGACGATGGGACAACGCATGGACGCTGCCACGTAGAGCATTTCCCACATGAGGGCGAAGCCGGCGGAGCTGGTGGCGGTCATGGTGCGAGCGCCGGCCGAGGCAGAGCCTACGCATGCGCTCATGGCTGAGTGTTCGGACTCCACGGTCACGAATTCAGACTTGACGAGACCGTCGGCGACGAACTCGCTGAATTGCTGCACCACGTCGGTCTGCGGAGTAATCGGGTAGGCGGCCACGAGGTCGGGGTTGATCTGCTTCATGGCCATGGCGACGGCCTGATTGCCGGTAACGGCCAGAATCGGGGCGGTGCTCATTCTTCACCCCCATCGTCCTGGAAGTCGGTCTCCAAGTGCATCGTGATGGCGTCGGCGGGGCACTCTGCAGCGCAGATGCCGCAGCCCTTGCAGTGTTCGAGGTCGAAGGCTACTACCTTCTGCCCTTCGACGACGACGGAACTATCGGGGCAGTAGAAGTAACAGAACAGGCACTGGGTGCACTTCTCTTCGTCACGCTGCGGACGCTCGCTGCGCCACCCGCCGGTGCGGTAGTAGCAGGAGTTGCCCGCTTCGGGGATATGGTGGCCGATCTCATGCTTCTCGGGGGGCCACTTCTGAATATCCTGGATCTGCCACTTCATCCCTGGACCTCCTCGTAACCGCGCTTGGCTGCCTCCAGGTTGGCCTTGACCACTTTCTCGGGGAACTTCTTGCCGAACGTGTGGGTCAGGTGTTCCTCGATCTCATCGAGCGAGAAGTAGCCGGTGACTTTGGAGAGAGCGCTCACCATTGGAGTGTTGGGGATGGCTCGGCCCAGGGTCTCTTTGGCGATCTTCGTGGCCGGAACGGTCATGAGCGACCGGCCGCTGAAGGAGAACCTCCTCTGAAGCTCCTCAGGGCTCTTCTCGGTGTTGACGATGATGATGGCGTCATCGGGGGCGCCATCGGTGACGTCGACGACGCCGAGGAGGGTTTCGTCCAAGACGAGCACGACGTTGGGGTGCTCGATGGCCGAGTAGCATTGGATAGGATTGTTGCTTAGTCGGGTGAAGGCCACGATGGGGGCCCCAGAGCGTTCCGGACCGTACTCAGGGAAGGCTTGGAAGCACTTACCCCGGTCGGCGGCAATCTCCGCCACCATCTTGGCCGCCGTGACGGCACCCTGTCCGCCCCGGCCGTGCCAGCGGATTTCTGTCAGACTCGCGCCCAAAGCTCAAACTCTCCTTGTGAAGGGATCGCCTGTACCCTTGAGAGGAGGAAGCCGTCGTCTCATCCACGGCGCTACCGCCTCCCTCACGGCTCGCAGCATGGAACGTAATGAGCGGGGACGGTGACGGAACACGGCTCTGGCTTCCCCAGAGGATCCGAGCCGCATGATCGTGGGGTACCAGCCACAGCGAATCGTGTTGCCGGGAGCCGCCCATGCCCGACCGAATATCCACACATGGTAACACAGGGTCCTCTCCTACTGGGCTCCGTGCGGAGGGATCGCCGGGCGTGCTGCTACAGGTCGCACCTGCCCCTCAGGGCCCGGCCCAAGGTGACTTCATCGGCGTATTCCAGGTCACCACCCACGGGCAGCCCGGCTGCCGGGCGCGTGATCCTGAGCGCACCGGATGCCACCATGTCTCTCAGTTCCTCGGCGATGAAGAGTGCAGTGGCCTCGCCCTGGAGGTTGGGGTTCGCGGCCACGATGATCTCCTTGATGCTGCCCTCCCGCACCCGCGCGAAGAGTTCAGCCAGATGCAGATGCTCCGGCCCCACCCCGTCGATGGGAGAGAGTGCGCCTCCGAGCACATGGTAGAGACCACGGTACTCATGGGTGCGCTCAACGGAGATGATGTCGCTCGCCTCTTCCACCACACAGAGAAGGGAGGTGTCACGGCGGGGATCTCGGCACACCGCGCACTGGTCCTGATCGGTCAAGTTGAAGCATGTGCTGCAGAAGCCGATGACCTCTTTCATCTCGACCAGGGCCTCCGCCAGAGGCAACGCCTCTTTCTTGGGCAGACGCAGGAGGTGAAAGGTGAGGCGTTGGGCGGTCTTCGGGCCTATGCCGGGCAGTTTGGCGAGCTCGTCGATGAGCCGTTGAACCACCGGGCTGTAGAGGGCGACGCTCACACCGGGCCGGTCGAGGTCAGAGGCCGAGGTTCGGGAGGCCGGGTATGTTGAGGTTCAGACCGGAGGTGAGGCCGCTCATGCGCTGCGAGGCAAGATCCTGGGCCATGCGCAGCGCTTCATTCACGGCGGCAAGGATCATGTCTTGGAGCATGTCCACGTCGTCCGGATCGACGGCGGCCGGGTCTATGGTGATGGATTTCACCTCGAGGGCACCCGTGACTGCTGCTTTCACCATGCCCCCGCCGGCCGAGGCCTCGACGACCTCGGTGGCCAACTCCTCTTGAGCCTTGGCCATGTCCGCCTGCATCTTCTGCACCTGCTTCATCATCTTCTGGTAGTTCGGATTCACGGGTCCTCCTCGTGTGTCAGTGGTCCCTGTCCTCTGCCGGCCGTCGCTCCACGATCTTGGCGCCGAACTCTCTGCGAAGATGCTCGAGCAACTCGCTGCCGGTGAGGATGCGCTCACTCTCAGCCTCTTCGGTGTCCGCGGGGGCATCGTCACCCGCCACGCGGGCGGTGATGTGCAGTCTCCGCCCGGTGATCTCGGTGAACTCATCGACCAAGAGGGCATTGTTACCCGCGCCTGAGATGCGGGCGACTTGAAAGTCGGCCCCCGCGGGAAATCGGATCACCAAGGTGTCGCCTTCGAGTGTCTCCGGCCTGCCGTCGGCCAGCACGGCGTGCAGGTTGGGACGTTCGTTCTTCAGGCGGTTGAGGATATGCGGCCAGGCCCGCTTGAGGTGGTCGATGTCGGGCTCCACCCGAGGGGAGCTGTGAACGCGCGAGGCTGCTTCCTCCTGTGAACCATCACTTGGGGAGATCGTGTGCGCCCTTTGCGGTGTGAGGGAAGGATCGGTCGTGCTCTCGGCTTCCGGTACTGCGTTCCTGTCGCCGCCGGGCTCACTACCGGGAGGCTTATCCGCCGGCGACGTGTGGTTGGGGCCGGCCGGAGGCCGGCTCCTCGGGCGGGCGACGCCTTGCTCCAGCCGGTCGAGACGGGAGAGGATGGCGCGGAGCGACATGTCGGCGACCGGTTGGGTGAGCTTGATGAGCAGCAGTTCTATCTCCAAGCGGGGGTCGGCGCCTCCGCGGATGGCCTGCTGTGCTTCGCCCAGGTGGTCGATGAAGGTGACAAGTTCGCTCGTATGGGCACGATTGGCCTGGCTGCGAAGGCCGTCCAGGTGCTCCTCGCTCACACCGATGGTTGCCGGGGGCTCCTCGGTGTGCTGAAGGATGTAGAGATCGCGAAGGTGGGCCAAGAGATCCTTGATGAACTGGTTGTAATCGGTGCCGGTCTGGGAGAGGCGCTCCACGAAGAGCAGGGCCGCCTTGGTGTCGCGTTCGAGCGTGATGTCGACGATCTCGAACAGCAGGTCGTGTTGAGCCACGCCGAGGAGGGCAAGGGCGTCCTGCATAGTGATGGTGGACTCGCAGTAGGCCGAGAGCTGATCCAAGGTGCCGATGGCATCACGGAAGCTGCCTGAAGCCGCCCGGGCGATCACGGACAGGGTGTTGTCGGTGACGCTGATACCCTCCGCTTGGGCGATACGGGTGAGAACCCCGACGATGTCGGACAGCGAGGGGCGGCGGAAATCGAAACGTTGGCAGCGGGAAAGGATTGTGGGCAGTACCTTGTGCGCCTCTGTCGTGGCCAGCACGAAGACCGCGTGCTCGGGTGGCTCCTCCAACATCTTGAGCAGGGCGTTGAAGGCCTCGGGCGTGAGCATGTGTACCTCGTCGACGATGTAGACCTTCATGCGCCCTTCGACGGGGGCGAAGTGAACCTTGTCGCGTATCTCCCTGATCTCGTCGATCCCGCGGTTGGAGGCGGCGTCTATCTCGAGCACATCCATGGAGGAGCCATGTCTGATGGCACGGCAACGGTCGCACGTGCCGTCGGGCTGCATGGTGGCGCGGCCTTGACCGGCCTCACAATTGAGAGCCATGGCCAGGATCTTGGCCGTGGACGTCTTGCCGGTGCCGCGGGGCCCGGCGAACAGATAGGCATGACTCACCCGGTTGGTCCGTATGGCGTTGACCAGCGTGCGGGTGACGTGGTCTTGACCGACCACGTCTTCGAATCGCACCGGGCGATACTTGCGGTAGAGCGAAGCTGACACCTTAAGGGAACGGCTCCTGGCCCTAGGGTTCTCCCCCCGAAATGCTTTCGTCACCGGCCGGCGGGAAACAGTGACCGTGCACCCACCGTCGAACACAGACCTCCGAGCGCCCACCGGTAGTTTGCTCCTTCCGGGCTACCCCGCGGCACATGGAAGGGTCTACTTAGGGCTGCTACCTCCCGGTCCTGACCCGGTTCGCAGAGTTCCATTGCGCGGGACCCGGCCCTCAACGCCACTTGCCGGCGGCTTGACCCCACAGACCTGGTCCTCGGGTGGGAATTCAGCCCCGCTCTAGCGGATTGCGGGTACAGGGCACCGCTACCTCCCCACCTAGCACGATCGATAGGCAGTATAGCAGCCATACAGGTGGGAACATCATATGGAGCCACGATGCGGCTCCACGGGTTCGCCGGCGCTCAGGGGATGAGTGCGGCGAGAATGCCGGCCACCTCGCGCAACACCTCAGGAGTCTCAGTGTCGCCCACTGAGGGAGGGGCGACACCTTCGAGCAGGGACCGGGCTTGTGCCAGAACGGCCGCCTCCTCACCCTCCTCCACCAGCCGTGCCCGATTGAGCAGTTTCAGCATTTCGGCGTAGCTGTCATCGGCCAGAGGGGTTTGGCTCTCGTGCATGGCCTTCAGCGCATTGATGGCTTGGCCGCGCGCCCGCAGCCCGTAGATTATCGCCACTCGGGGGTCGTCTTCGGAGGCTTGGCTCGCTTCGAGTTCGGCGGCGATGGCGTTCGAGGCGACGAGGGTCTCCTTGATATCCGCCATGTACGCGCGGGACTCGTCGTCGAGAGGGCTCGAAGGCATTGAAGTGGTGGTGTTCGGCAAGACCGTGGAGGGCGTACTTTGGTCTCCGGCTGCCGTGGTGGCCGGAGAAGCGGGCATGTCACCTCCACAGCCGGCTGCGAGAAGAGCGGCGGCGAGGAGGGGGGCCACGAGGGCGAGAACCAGGAGCGCGGACAACCGGGCCCGGTCTGAAGCAAAGAAGACGCGGGAACGGGAAGGACTCTCCACGCACGGGCGTGGGTGTACCTGGCATGATCTCATCGTGACGACCTCCGGGCGGCCTCATGAAGCGTAAGCGGGTGGAATGGCGGAGAGGGCGGGATTCGAACCCGCGAGACGGTTTTCACCGCCTACACGATTTCCAGTCGTGCTCCTTAAGCCAACTCGGACACCTCTCCCCGTTTAGAGGACCGGCGTGGCCGGGCGGTTCCCCGCCCCCCGCCGTTGTCACTGCCCGGCCGCGACCGGACCGATCTTGCAGGCGGATTATAGCAAAGGCGGTGCGCCCCCCCGCGGTGCATCGTCCAGTCGCGGTGCGCCCCCCCGCGGTGCACCACCCGGCTGCGGAGCCGCCCCCCGTCCATGTGACTCAGAAAGGCCAGGACGGAGGGCCGCCGATGATGAGGCCCCAGACCATGAGCGTGAGGGCCCCCAGCGCCGTACCGGGAACAACCAGAAGGCCGAGAGGGTCGCGGAGGACATCGTACGGTGTGAGCAGCCAGAGGGCGATGCCGGACACAATGGCCGCCGCCAGGATGGAAGGGACGTAGAAGCCGGCGGCGAGTCCCATATAGAGCACCCCGTAGCCGTAGGTGAGGAGTGAGGCGGTGAAGAGAAAAGCTCTTTCCAGGCCGAACACCGCGTAGGAGCCCCCCGGGCTGCTGGCGATGAGCACAAGTGTGGCAAGCACGATCCCCAGACCGAGAAGGAAGTAGCCCAGAGTATCTCCGATGAAGACCAACTGGGCGGCAAACTCTCCGTTTCGCACCACCTCTGGAAGTAGTCTCTCGAGGATGGTACCGGCACCGTGGATGCCGAAGGCGACCAGTATGAGGGCGAGGGCGATCCAGAAACCCCAGGCCCAGGGGCTGGCCGTGAGCGTATACGTGTTGAGCGAGCCATAACCCGCCTGCACCAGGGCGAGAAAGACGCGGATGAGGGAGAAGGCGAACAGCGCGGGAATGATGGTGAGCAGCGAGAGTTCAAAGAAGCTGAGGGGCCAGCTGCCGAGAAGCGGACCGCCCACGCCTCGGAGTGCTCTCGCTGCATGCCAGAGCACGATGGCGAATATGAACCACCGGATGCTACTCGCTACCGGTGCGTTTGCTCTGCCTACCCGCACTTGGACCCCCTGAAGGCTGCGTGCTGCATGGATTCTATAGCTTCAGACCGTTTTGCAGAAGGAGCAGGCGCGTGAAGGGAACACGAACAGGAGGTTTGCGGCGAGTGGGGGCCCTGAAGGGGGTGTGGCTCGGTCCACTTTCCCCAGACCCCCGCGGCTGTTGTCGAGTTGTTGCCAATATGGTGGGTGCATGATGTAATATGCACTCGCACCTCCTGTGGAAGTGCGCGCGACACCTCGGCACGCGGCGTGCGAGCAGGCCTTCCCCGGTTTGACCGGTTGCACCGGCAGGCCAGGCGGCAAAGGCCAAGATCCAAGAGGAGACCCGTCAGAACATCATGAGGCGTTACATCCGCGCAAAGATTCACGGCATTCGTGTCACGCAGTCGTCCCTTCGCTACCATGGCTCCGTGGGGGTCGATGACGAGCTTCTCGCCAAGGTCGGCATCGATCACTTCGAAGCGGTGGACGTCGTCAATCTGCACACTGGTGACCGCTGGCAGACCTACGTCATCCCGGCGGGCAAAGGTGAGTTCTGTCTGAATGGCGGCAGTGCCCGCTTGGGCTGCGAAGGTGACGAGTGCCTCCTCATCGTGTACGGCTACGGCGACCGCTTCGAAGGCGCCAAAGTCATCATGCTCGGTGAGCACAACGAGATCGTCGACTCCTTCGACTACAAGGACGGCGTACCCGCCCGATAGCTGCGCGGCCGGTTCACGCACCGGCGGAGACCGGCCTCCAGTGAGCGTTGACCGGCTTCTGCATGCGGTCCAGAGTTCCGCACACGAGGCGCGAGTCCTCTCTGCGCGCTCCTGTTTCCGTTTCCGAGAGGACTGCGGTAGGCTGGAGAGAAGCGATAGGGAGGTGATCTCGTGGCGGACTACGATGCGATCGTGGTGGGTGGGGGCCTGGGGGGAGTAAGTGCGGGGGCGCTGCTCGCTCAGCAGGGGCGAAGCACCCTTCTTGTCGAGCAGAGCGACCTCATCGGGGGGTGTTGCTCCACCTTCGTCAAGGACGGATACCGCTTCGATCTGGGAGCTTCGATCGTCGAGGCGGCTCCCAGCATCGATGAGGCCTTCCGCCGTTTGGGAAGTTCGCTCTACGATGAGGTTGAGCTGGTGGCCGTCGATCCGGTGTATGACGTCATCATGAAGGACGGCACGAAGATGACGTTGCCCCTCTCTCCCGAGGACACCATCGAGACGGTTCGTGAGGTGGCACCGGACGACGCGGGGGGCTGGGCGGCCTACTACCGCTACATGGACGAGTTTCTGGACACAGCCTTCGCCGCCAACTTCTTCGGCAGTCCCACCAACTCCCTGGCCGATCTTCTGGAGCTCGTGCGACGCGCTCCGGCCCTCGCGCGCTTTCTGCCCTTGTTCATGAAGAGCTACCAGTCGGTGTTCGAGAAGTACCTCAAGAGCGAACACGTGAAAGAGGCGCACGGCTTTCAGTCCTTCTATGCCGGCCTCCCCCCGGAACTGTGTCCCGGCCATATGGCGCTTCTCCCGGCTTTGGAGCGACGAGGCATCTTCTATCCCAAGGGGGGCATGATCCAGATCCCGGAAGCTTTGCAGAGACTGGGGCAGGGGTATGGCCTGGAGGTACGTCTCGGCACATGTGTGGACCGGGTACTGGTAGACGAAGGACGCGCCCGCGGGGTGGTGCTCACCGACGGCACGGAGATCACGGGCGACCTGGTGGTATCCGACATCAACGCCAAGACCCTCTATCTCGATCTCATCGGTGAGGAGCATCTACCCTGGCTGGCTCGGCGCGGCATCAAGAGCTACGACGTGTCGATGGCCACTCCCATGTTGTATCTGGGCGTGGACTACGAGCCGCCCCTGCAGGCCCACCACACCCTCTGCACTCTGCCCATGGAAGACCTGAACCACTACTGGGCGGAGGTGTACGGGCGTGGCGACTTCCCGACCGAGCAGTTCGGCATTATCAGCTGGACTTCGAGCACCGATACGAGCCTTGCTCCTCCTGGCCACCATGTCATCTGTCTCACCCTGGCCCCCGGCCCATACAAACTGCGCGGCGCAGGCTGGGACCACATGAAGCCGTATCTCACCGAGAAGATTCTCGCCCACTACTCGAAGCGTTTCATCCCGGGGCTGAAGGAGCACGTCGAAGTCGCAGAGTTCTCTTCGCCGGTTGACTTCGAGCGCCGGCTGATGTCACCGGGGGGCGCCATCTATGCTCTGCGCCAGGATGCCACCAACTTGACGGTGTTCCGGCCCTCCTCGAAGTCGAAGGCTTTCGAAGGGCTCTATCTGGTAGGAGCATCGACCGGTGCGGGTGGGGGTGTGCCGTCCACCATTCTCTCGGGTGCGGTGGTGGCCGACCTTATCGAGCGATACGAGGGATAGAAAGGGGCAGCGCCGTGAGGATCAACCTTCGCTTCTTGATGCAGATCATCCGCCAGGTGCCCTACCTGTTGCCCCGCTATTTCACGTAGTCCGGCTCGTGCGGGAGGTCCGCGAGGCACGGCGTGAGGAGATTGTGTGGCTCTGCTCGATCTGTGGGAGATCGGTCCGTCGGAGGTCGTGAGCGTTGTCGGCGCGGGCGGCAAGAGTTCACTCTTGGAGGCGCTCGCCTGCGAGTACGAAGCTGAAGGCAGAACGGCGGTCCTCACCACGACCACCAAGATATGGGCACCGGAGGCGGGCGGCCGTCCCCTCGTCGTGGCGGACTCCCTTCCCGGGCTGAAAGAGAAATTGGAGCGTGTGCTGCGTGGTTCATCCGGGGTCAGTCCCGTGGTGGGCACCCGGGTGCTCCCCAACGGCAAGGTGGACGGCCTGCCCCCTGAGTGGATTTCCTCCTTGCGAGATGCTCCCGGTGTGGAAGGTGTGCTGATCGAGGCCGATGGTGCGAACAGGCTGCCGCTCAAGGCCCCGGCTGCGCACGAACCGGTGGTTCCCTCCTGCTCCACCCTGGTGGTGGCGGTGTGCGGTCTTGATGCCCAGTTCGTGCCTTTGGAGGAATCTCGCGTACATCGCCCGGAGATACTTGCCGGTCTGCTCGGCCTCGGGCTCGGGGAGCGGGTACCTCCGGAGCGGTTGCCGGAAGCCCTCGTCCTCGGCTACGCAGAGTGCGTGCCGCGCCACGCCCGCCTGCTTCTCTACCTGAACAAGGCGGACACCGCTCCTCCGGCTCCTGCTTTGGTGGACGTGGCCCGCCTGGCTCCGATTGACGTGTGGATCGGGTCGCTCCGTGCCGAGCGAGGGCCCATCGTGGAAGCGCTGCGGCGCATGGAACGGAGGCCCGTGGTGGTGGTCCTTGCCGCCGGTTTGTCCTCCCGGATGCCCGAACACAAGCTGTGTGCCGCCCTGGCCGGCAGGAGCGTGCTCGGCCGCACCGTGGGGAGGGGTGCCGGCTTGCCTCGCTTCGGACCGGTGGTGGTGGTGTGCGGCCACCATGCGCAGAGAATGAGAGAGATGCTCGCGGCGGAACTGGGCTCCGGCTCGCAGGGTACCGAGTGGCGGTGCGTGGTGAATGAGCGGCCGGAAGAAGGCGTGAGCCGGTCTCTCAAGCTGGCCGGCGAGTGTGCAGCCTCGAAGGATCTTCTGGTACTCATGGGTGATCAGCCCCTGGTTCGGACGGAGACCCTCGGCCGTCTCCTTTCCCGGTTGGAGCGGCATCCGCGTTGCGCGGGGGCAGTACTGGAGCCGGAAGGCGGTACCTGGGGACCACCGGCTCTCATCAACCGGGCGCTCTTGCCCCTCTTTGACGGCCTGGAAGGGGACCAAGGGGCACGCCGGGTACTCGCGCGCTACGACGGCCGGCTCGAGCGAGTGGGGGCCGAGAGGACCGAAGTACTGGACATCGACAGCCCGAAAGATCTGGAAGAGGCGCACAGGGTTCTTCTCAAGGAAGCCGGTCCGGAGGGGTAGAGCACGTGCTCTTGTGGGTAGAGACGCGGAGTGGCCTCGTGTTCTGGTGCCGGCAGTCGGCGGAGTGGCCACGTGTCGTGAATCCCATGGGGAGGGGTGGGTAGGATGGGTAGACTGATTCTGCTGTACGTGGCCACCACGGCCGTCTTCTTCGGTGTGGACATCGTGTGGCTTGCCGCGATCGCCAAGGACTTCTACCGGCGGACTCTGGGCCCCCTCATGGCCGACCCGGTCAACTGGCCGCCGGCCATCGTCTTTTACCTCCTATACATCCTGGGGATAATGGTCTTCGTCTCGGTTCCCGCCATTCGCGCCGAATCCTGGACCGATGCGGTGTGGAAGGGTGCCTTCTTGGGGCTCATCGCCTATGCCACCTACGATCTCACCAACTTCGCGACCCTCAAGGACTGGCCTTTCAGGGTGGTCGTTGTTGACATCGTGTGGGGCATGGTCTTGACGGCGGTAGTTGGTACCGCGAGCTACTTCATAGGGCGCGCCATCGGGGCGTGAAGCGGGAGCTGCGGGTGCTGCCGGCATGCCGGGGGCGTGATGCGCCTGGTAGTGGTGCCGGCCCTATATGTGGCGGCGGGCGCAGGGACTGCAGCCCAGGCCGCGCCCGTCGGTGGTGGTACAGGATGTCAGTCGGGCAGCCAGAGCTTCATCTCGGGGGAGTCCTCGAAACCGAGGCGTAGGTAGAGCGGGCGGCCCTGGTTGCTCGCCACCAGCGAGAAGGCTCGTATGCCGGCACGGTACAGGTCGCGGAGAGCGGCCTCCATGAGCGCAGTCGCCATTCCCTGCCGCCGGCACTCCGGCAGTACGTACATGCTCATGAGCCGCGCCGACCGACCATCCATGTTGTGTGAGAACGGGGGACCCTGTTGGATGAGCGCACCCAGGCCCCCGGCGAGGCGGCCCTCCAGGAACCCCACCCAGCCGAGGTACTCACAGGAGCCGATTGCCTGCTTCAGGTAGGCGACGAAGGCCTGGTGTACCGCCTCGGTGGCTTCCTCGGGCACGCCCATATCGAGGAACATACGGGTTCGGCAGGTGGCGAGGCACTCGGCATCGGCCGGGGTCGCTCTCCTCACGTCGACGCCGGGGGGTGGCGTCGGGGCACGGGCTTCCGTCGAGGCCTTAATCTGCCCACACGTGTCGCTTGAGTCTCTTGTCACCCGCTTCTTCGTCATCCTGATAGACTCGTATGTGTAACCCCCAACATACTACTCTTGGGTTGATATGGAACCTATATCAGTTTCCTTGGAAGAGATGGCGAAGGCGACCCGGGCTGCTGCGCGTCACTCGGCAGGGCTCGGTGCGACGGAACGTACGCAGGCAATCGCAGCCATGGCCTCGGCACTGGAGGAACACGCAGACGACATACTGGCGGCCAATGCTCTGGATCTGGAGGCGGCGCGGGAGGAGGGCATATCCTCCCCCCTGTATGCCCGCCTCAAGCTGGATGAGACAAAGCTCCGGGCGGAGATCGAAGGTGTGAGGAGCGTGGGTGGGCTGCCGGATCCGGTGGGCCGGGTGCAGATACACCGGGAGCTGGACGAAGGTCTGCTGTTGAAGCGCGTCACCTGTCCGGTGGGTGTCTTGGGGGTGATCTTCGAATCACGGCCCGACGCGGTCATCCAGATCGCGTCGCTCGCGGTCAAGTCGGGTAACGGCGTCATCCTGAAAGGCGGGCGGGAGTCGCTTCGTTCCTGCCGGGCAATCGTGGCGGCGCTACGGGAGGGGCTTCACTCCTCCCCTGTCGAGGCCGAGGCAGTGCAGCTCCTCACCACGCGCGAGGAGATAGGGAAGCTGTTGGAGCTCGATCGCTATGTCGACCTCATCATTCCCCGGGGCTCGAACTCCTTCGTGAGATATGTACAGGAGAACACCCGTATACCGGTGCTCGGCCACGCCGACGGCATCTGCCACGTGTACGTGGATGAGAAGGCTTCAGTGCACAAGGCCCTTCGCGTGACGGTCGACTCCAAGGTGCAGTATCCTGCGGCCTGCAACGCGGCGGAGACCCTGCTCGTGCATGCGGCGGTTGTGGAAGAGTTCCTGCCCCGAGTAGCGGCTGCGCTTCGGGAGCAGGGGGTTGAACTCCGGGGCGATGAACGCAGTCGGGTGGTGGTGGAGATGGATTCCGCCAGCGACGCCGACTGGTCCACGGAGTATCTCGACCTGGTGCTCGCGGTGCGAGTGGTCGATTCATTGGAAGAGGCGGTTGAGCACATCAACACCTACGGCTCGCGCCATACCGACGCCATAGTGACCGATGACGAAACCGCCGCCCGCGCCTTCTTGAGCGGAGTCGACGGAGCCGGGGTGTACGTGAACTGCTCCACCCGTTTTGCCGACGGCTTCCGTTACGGCTTCGGCGCGGAAGTAGGCATCAGCACCCAGAAGATGCCCCCGCGGGGCCCTGTGGGTCTCGAGGGTCTGGTGACCTACAAGTATCAGGTCGTGGGCGACGGGCACGTCGTGGCTTCGTATGCAGGTCCCGGCGCTCGTTCTTTCACTCATCGCGACCGGCCCCTGGACTGAGCGCGTGGGCGGCCTGGTGGGGGAGGATTAGGCTCCCGTGGCACTTGTCTGTTACCGGGGCATGACGGGCGAGGGGGAACAGGCTGTTCTTGTGCAGGGTGAGGGCTGGTGGGCGTTCGCCCGGCCGGCACGGCCGGAAGAGGATCTGAGAGTTGCCGGGCGTATACCTCGCGACCGACTGGAGGGGGCTGTGCGCATCACCTACGACGAAGCGCTCGGCCTGCTGGGGCGGCCCCTCCCCGTTCCCCCGGCGTTCCACGCTGACGAAGGCTTGGGTGCGGGCGCATTTGAGGAGTGGGTTGGACGCAGGCCCTTGGTGGGACTGTTCGTGGGCATCGTACTCTACGTGGCCCTGGGTGCCGGCGGTCTGTGGCTGGCTGAAGCGGTATTGGCCGGTTCGGTGTGGGCGGTGTTTGCCGCTCTGTTCGCGGCCGTGTTTCTCGCGGCCTGCGCGGCGGTGTTCGTGGCCCAGGTGACGGGGGGTTTTCTCCGGGGGAGTCTCTTCGGTGGCGTGTACGGGCTCATCCTTGCCGTGATTTCTCTGGTGGTCGGGTTTGCCTGGGGATCCTCCGGCGAGTCCTATTCCCCAGAGCAGTTCACGGGCCTCGGCACGATGGTCGTGGTGGCTGCAGCGGGCGGCGGGGTGGGCTCGCTTCTGGCCCGCCGCCGGAGCTGATCGGGCCGGTTCTCCTCGCCCGCCCGAGCGTCCGCAAGAGCGGCATCGGGGATCACTTTGCCTGCCGGTCGGGCGGGCATTGCGTTCCGTATGGTTACTGCTTGCAATGGGGGCGAGGCGGACGTATGGTAATATATGACCGACGGTCGGTCGGTACCCGACCGTCGCTGATGGATGAGGCACAGTTCTTCTGGAGGTAGGACGGTGATGGTGGCGAGAGTGGTGAAGGATGCCGATGAGCGCCGGCAGGAGCTTCTTCTGACCGCGCTTGAGCTGTTCAATTCGCGAGGCTACGAGAGCACGACGGTGCAGGCCGTCACGGATGCCGTAGGCATAGCCAAGGGCACCTTCTACCACTACTTCGATTCGAAGGAAGACCTGCTCGACGAGCTGGTGGATTTTGTATCCGAGCGGGCCGTCCTGGAGCTGCGCGCGCAGCTTGCGACCGAGGAGGGTGGCGCGGTCGAGAAGATGCGCAGGCTCTTCACGGCCGGCTCGGAGATGAAGCTGCGGATGCGGGGATTCACGGCCGCCGTGGCGCAGAATCTCCGCGGGCCCCAAGGAGCCCTCCATATCAGCCGGATCGCCCAGGAGTCGGGACGGCGTTCCAAGGAGCTTATCGCAGAGGTGGTGGCAGAAGGCATGCGGGAAGGGGTCTTCACAGTGGACGATGCCCAGGCGACGGCGGAAGTGTTGGTCTGCCTGTCGCTCGGCATCGGTGTGGGCACACGTGCTCTGGACACCTTCGCCGAACTACCGGAGTGTCCGGAGAAGGTGGAAGAACTCATAGGCTTCTTCCGGATGGTGGAGCAGGCGATGGGCAGGATCCTGGGGGTGGCCGACGGCTTCCTGCGGCTCTACGACTACGAGCGCATGAGGCAGTTGTTCTCGGATACGTGCGGTACGGGTATGTCGGGCCTGGAGAAAGGCAGGCAGGCATGATCGATCAGGCCGAAGGGAACGGTCCGGCCATCAAGGTGGAGGATCTGAGCTACGCGTACGGCGACCTTCTCGCGGTCAACCACATAGACTTCGAGGTGGCTCGGGGTGAGGTGCTGGGCTTCCTGGGTCCGAATGGAGCCGGCAAGTCCACCACGATCAAGATGCTCACCGGCCAACTGAGGCCGAAGACGGGGCGGGCTCTCATCATGGGGCGTGATATCCGCAAGGACGACGTCGAGGTGCAGGCGCGTATCGGAGTGTGTTTCGAGGAGAAGAACCTGTACCTGAACATGTCGGCGCGGGAGAACCTGCTCTTCTTCTCCCGCCTCTTCGGCATCAAGGGCTTTGATCCGGATGCCCTCTTGGGCCGGGTGGGTCTGGCAGACCGGGCCGCCGACCGGGTGAAGAACCTGTCCAAGGGCATGAAGCAGCGGCTCATGGTGGCGCGGAGTCTGGTGAATGACCCTGAGGTCCTGTTTCTGGATGAGCCCACCGATGGGCTCGATCCGGTGTCGTCGTCGTCCATTCGTTCGATCATCAAGGAAGAGGCTGCCCGCGGAGCCGCAGTACTGCTCACCACCCACGACATGATGGAGGCCGACGCGCTCTCCGACAGGGTGGCCTTCATCAACGACGGTGAAATCGTCGCCCTTGATACCCCCGAGAACCTCAAGCTGCAGTACGGCATGCGGGCGGTGAAGGTGAGGAGCCGCGTCGACGGTGGGGTACGCGAGGATGTCGTTCCCCTTGATGGGCCCGATGTGGGCGATCGCTTGAAGGAAGCGGTGGCCGCGGCCGGAATCATGACCATCCACACCGAGGAGGCCACCCTGGAGAGTATCTTCATCAGATTGACGGGCAGGGGGCTCGAGTGATGGGCGGGCTCTCCATAGTGGCGGCGATCGTCCGCAAGGACATCATCGAATACACGCGCGACCGGCTCTACGTCATGCTCTCCGTACTCAGCCTGATCGTGTTCGTGGCGATCTTCTGGGTGCTGCCCGCCACCGTCGATGAAACGCTGGTGGTCGGCATCCGGCAGACGGGTATGGAGGAGTTGCTTTCGGCGGTTGAAGCCGAGGAGGGAACCGGCATTCGTTTCGTTGAGTTTGCGACCTCCGAGGACCTGCAGGCTGCCGTCTCGGGACAGAGCGGCACCGAGCGGGTGTCGTTGGGGATGTCATTCCCCGAGTCGTTCCTGGTCGACATCTCGGCGGGCCGGGAGAGTTCGGTCACGCTGTATGTGGATGGAGCCGTACCTGAAGAGACACGAGCGGCCATGCAGAGTTTCATCCGGGAGATTGCCTATACTCTGGCCGGGCATGACCTGCCCGTGACGCAGCCCGCGCAGGACACAGTTGTACTGGGAGAGGACAGAGCCGGCGATCAGGTACCCCTGCGCGAGAAGATGAAGCCGCTGTTCGCGTTCTTCGTCCTCTTGGTGGAGTCGTTCGCTCTGGCCTCGCTTATCAGCACGGAGATCCAAGAGCGGACGGTCACCGCCATCCTTGTCACCCCGGCTCGCGTGCGCGAGCTGCTCGTGGCCAAGGGAGTATTCGGTACTCTTCTCGCCTTCAGTCAGGCCATAGTACTTCTTCTCGCTGTGCGGGCTTTCGTCGGCAGTCCCTTGGCCCTCGTGCTCGCCGTGTTGCTCGGCGCCGTCATGATGACCGGGGTGGGGATGATCTCCGGCTCTGCGGGGCGCGATTTCCTGGGCACGCTCTTCTACGGCATGCTGTTCATGATTCCGTTGGCCATCCCTGCGTTCGCGGCGCTTTATCCGGGGGTGGCCTCCTTCTGGGTCCGGCTGATTCCCAGCCATGGACTCGTCCAGGCGATTTCTGCCGCCGGCCCGACGGGTGGCGGATGGAGCGAGGCCGCGCCCTACCTGCTCATGTCGCTCGGCTGGTGTGTGGTTCTGTTCGCTGTGGGAGTGGTGGTCTTGAAGAGGAAGGTGGAAGCACTGTGAACCCGAGGCGAGCATTTCAAGTACTGCGTAAGGATCTGGAACTGGGACCTCGTTCCCCCATCTTCCTCTATGCTCTCATCTTCCCGGTGGTGCTCACCGTGTTGGTGCAGTTGGTGTTCGGAGGGCTCTTCACTCCGCAGCCCCGCGTGGGAATAGTCGATTTGGGCGTCTCGGCGGTTACCGCTTCGTACGAGAGCATGGAAGGAATCGATGTGGTGCGGGTGGAGCGCGCCGCCGACCTCAAGGAGATGGTGCGGACTCACGGAGTGGATGCCGGCCTCGTGCTTCCTGCCGGGTTCGACGAGGCCGTGCGCTCGGGAGAGCGGCCGCTTCTCGAGTTCTACATCGCCGGCGAGAGCCTCGCCTCTGATCGCATCATTCTCTCTGCCACGACCATCGACCTCGTGAGACAGGTGGAAGGGGGCACCCCACCGGTGCTCGTGGAGGTGACCCCGCTGGGCGACATGCAGTCGCTCCCCATGTCGAGCCGCTTCGTGCCCTTCCTGGTCATGTTCTCGCTGCTCATCGCCGGCGTGTTCGTCACCGGAGTGAGCATAGTGGAGGAGAAGGAGAGAAGAACCCTGTCTGCGGTTCTTGTGACACCTCTCCGTCTGGCCGACGTGTTGAGCGCGAAGGCAGCCTTCGGCCTGCTCTTGGCGATGCTGGTGGCGGTGGTGACGTTGGTGTTGAACAGGGCGCTAGGCTCCCAACCGGTGGCTCTCATCGTCTCGCTCCTGGTGGCCGCGCTGATGTGCGTGGAGGTGGGTCTGATCTACGGGGCGGCCGCCAAGGATATGAAAGCGTTGTTCGGGCTCATCAAGGGCTTGAACGTCTTTCTCATCGCTCCTGTCGTGTTCTACCTGTTCCCGGAGTGGCCGCAGTGGATTCCCAAGATCTTTCCCACTTACTGGATCATTGAGCCGGTATTCGAGGTGGCCATCAACGGTGCCGGACTGGGTGGGGTGTGGGTGGACCTTCTGATTGCCTTGGGCATCTGTGTTCTTCTGGCCTTCGTGGTCGCAGCCCTCGTCCGTCGCATGGAGCGCAGTCTGGCAACTGAGTGAGTGGCGGCGGGCACTTTGCCGGGCGAGGGCGGAACGATTGCCGCCCGGACGGGGCGGAGGTTGGCCGCAGCACCTTTGGGGGAACAGTGTCTGCCATGGAACCCTTGCGCGTTGTGCAATTGGGTTTGGGGCCGATCGGACTTCTCACGGCGTCGATTCTCGCTGAGCGTCCCTCTGTGGCCTTGGTGGCGGCGGTGGATCACGATCCCTCCCTGGTGGGCCGGCCGCTTCCGACGGCGCCTGCGCTGGAGGTGGTACCGAGTCTTGCCCACGTCATCGAGCGTGGGGCCGTGGACGTCGTGGTAGTGACTACCGGGTCGCGACTGCCCCAAGTCAGGGCCCAGATCGACGAGGCCGTCGGTGTCGGAGCCCATGTGGTGTCCTCTTGTGAGGAGCTTCTCTATCCGTGGCTGCACTACCCGGAGGAGGCGGCTTCTCTGGAGCGACACGCGCTCGAGCAGGGGGTGGCGATCGTGGGAGCGGGCGTGAACCCCGGCTTCGTGCTCGACGCTCTGCCGGCCTTTCTCACCGGGGCGTGCGGCCGGGTGCGCCGCGTGCGCGGACTGAGGGTGGTCGACGTCCTTTCCCGCCGCTCCTCCTTGAGGAAGAAGGTGGGTTGTGGGCTCCCGGTCGATGATTTCGCAGCCGGAGTTGCGCAGGGGAGGTACGGGCACGTCGGCTTGGTCGAGTCGGCTGCTCTCATAGCTCACGGGCTGGGGTGGAGCGACTTCGAGGTGGAGGAGTCCGTCCTTCCGCGTGTGGCCACGGCGCCCGAGTCGATGAAAACGGGGGTGGGGGTGGGCCGGGTGATCGGTGTCGTGCAGTCGGCGGTCGCGTCTGTGGAGGGACATGAGCGTGTGCGCCTCGAGTGCAGCATCTACGCAGGGGCAGCCGATCCGCGTGATGAGATCATCATCGAAGGCGAACCGGGCTTCTCCGCGGTGATCAAGGGTGGGATTCGCGGCGATGAGGCGACGGCTGCGGTCTTGGCCAACGTGGTCTCGCTTGTCGGGAAGGGCGGGGCGGGGCTTCTCACACTGCTCGATCTACCTCTGCTCAGGTGCGCCTCTGCGGGAGGAAGGTCGGCACGTGGCTCCGATACCTGAGACAATAGATATCTGAGACAATGTCGCCGAGGACACTCCACCGCGAGGGGAGGAGCAGTGTCTACGACTCTTATGATCGTTCTGCTGGTGATCATCTTCGGGCTTGCCGGTGTAGTCGCCGTATACACCTACGGCAAAGTGCAGAAGCGTGAGTGGCTCAACTGGCTGAGGCTGGACAATAGGGACACCCCCCAGCGGATTCCGGGGGGAGGGGTCCGGGGGGCCCGGCGCCCCGAGCCCGAGGCCGGACCGGAGGAGAAGGCGAGCGACAGGTAGGGGCGTGCCTCGAGGGTATTCCATCCGCGCGTGTGTGGCCGCCCCGGCTCACGGCGCAATGGTTCACTTCGGGCCGGCTGCGATCGGAGGGGCCGAAGGTGGATGGATGAGCCCGAGGGCCACATCAGCCACGTTCGTGCCGGTGGGGCCGGTCTTCACCAGATCACCCAGCGCCGCGAAGTACGTGTAGGCGTCGTTCTTTCCGAGAGATTCTTGCGCGCTCAGGCCGAGGGCACGTCCTCGTCCGACCGTGTTGCCGTCGGCTGACGCCCCTGCCGCGTCGGTGGGGCCGTCGATGCCGTCGGTTCCAGCCGCAAGCAAGGTGATGTCCCCCGCGCCATCCAGCTCCATGGCTGCTCCCAGTGCCACTTCCTGATTTCTCCCCCCTCTCCCGCCGCCCGTGACGGTGACGGTCGTCTCGCCCCCGGCAACCACGACCACCGGCCTGTGCGTGGAGGTTTCTCGAGCCAGGGAGCGGAGGCGCCGCGCGAGATTCCGGCCGGCCGTCCGCGCCTCTCCGTATAAGGCTTCAGGCCATATCTCCACGGCAAAGCCCCACTCCAGAGCAGCAGAGGCGATGGCGTGCTGAGCTGTGCGATTGGTGCCTATGAGCCGGTTCTGCACCCGGGCAAAGGCCGGGTCTCCAGGCTTGGGAGTCTCTTTGACCCTTCCGGCCGCCCCGGCTTCCAGATGGCGGGCGACGGTAACTGGGACGCCGTTCCGGAGCTCGAAGCCGTCCAACACGTCCAACGCATCGGCGAAGGTGCTGGGGTCGGGGGCAAAGGGGCCCGAGGCGATGACCGCCGGATCGTCACCGGGAACGTCGGAGAGGAGCAGCGCGACGACTCGCGTGGGCATGGCGGCCCGCGCCGCCATGCCCCCCTTGATGAGAGACAGATGCCGGCGAACCGTGTTGAGTCCGACGATGTCCGCACCGGCTCCAAGCAAGAGTTCGACCGTCTGGGCTTTGTGCACAGAGCCGACCTCCGGAACCGGAGCAGAGAGAAGAGAGGACCCTCCACCGGAGAGGAGGACAAGGATCAGTTCCTGCTCATCCGCAGAACGAAGCGCGCGGAGTACTTCCTGGGCGGCGCGGAGGCTTCCCTCCCCGGGCAGAGGATGCTCGGCGGGGACCAGCCGGACTTCTGCGTGAAGGCGGTCTCGAATCGGAGCGGAGAGGGCCCTCGGCTCGTCGGCCCTCCCGGTGTCCCCGGGTACCGCCAAGGTACCCCGCACACGGATTCCCCTCTTGGTGTGGGCGAGCTCTCGCAGGGTCGCTTCGGCCATGGGACGGGCGGCCTTTCCGCCTCCCACGAGAAGCACTGTGCCGGGTACGTCGAGGTCCATGTCCCGAAAGGCCTTCTCAACCAGCATTCCCGGCTCCACGGCTTGGAGGCCGATGTGGAACAGCCAGCCAAGGAGGGCGCGCGCCGGAGAGGGGGTGCGGGGTGCGGGCCCATGCTCTGTGTGGGGGTCGTGATTCACCGTGTACCCTGGGAATCCGGGAGAACCCTGCTCTTGTGTTCGGTCATCCCGCTCTGCTCCGCCGGGGATCTCCCAGCGGGGGTGAATGCTGCCGCCAGCGCAAGCACCGGCCCGACCATGAAGCCGGCGAAGAGAAGGAAGCAGGCTCCGGCGAAACCCACGAGGCCCGCCCGCAGGGTCCAGGGGGGAGCGGCACCATACTTCCCCGCCGCCTTGGCCAACAGCACCCCCAGGGCGGCCGATATCACCGCGAAGAGCACGGTCAGGGCCATGGACGTCTCGATTCCGGTCACCAGCGCGGACTGAACCAGCCGAGCGAGCAGGTTCGCGCTGGAGGCGAGGGCAAGAAGAGCCGCGCCGAAGCAGAACCAGTGAAAGGCACCATAGGCGGTATTGCCCCACGTCCGCCTTCTGCGTGCTGCTCGGGCAAGCACCCCACCTCCGGCCAAGACCACCACGAGGGCGGGACCGAACAGGAGCAGCCACCCCTTGCCTTCCCAGCGGTACACGGCGAGCAGGCGAATAGGCATGCTCAACCATTCCCAGACGGAGAACTCCTCCCTCAGGCCGACGGCGAGCGCGAAGGGGCCGCCCCCTTGGTCGCCGAATATGGCCACGTGGTATGTGTCCCCGGTGGGCGCAGTTCCGCTGTAGGAGGCGGCGAAGAAGTAGGCACCCGGGGTGAAGGGTTCGTACTCCGCCTCACCACGGACTCCATCGGCTACGGCGACTTTCGACCCGGCTGGTCTCTCCAAAGCAGCGGGAGGCTCTCCGGAAGGGGTGATGCCCGGACCCATGACGGCAAGGGATGGGGCGAAGGCATCGCGGCCGGGCGTGAACACCTGCACCCACAGCTTCTCCCCCTTCTTCAGGTCGAGGAAGAAGTAGCGTGCGTCGAATCCGGTACCGAGGCGGTCGTAGAGCACCCATGACTTGGAGGGGTCGTCTACAGGAGTTGCCGAGGAGAGGCTCTGCCCCCCGGGCCGGAGGAGAGGCACGTGGGCCCCGGCGGTCACGGGGGAGGCGAGCACCAGGGTCAAGAAGCCGCACAGGGCCACGAGAAGCACCGCCGTCCGCGTGTGGGGGTGTGCGTTGGGCCACGTTCCGAGCTGCGCTTCAAACTGCGTACGGGGCCCCGCGCGGCGCCCCGCTCCGGTCTGCGTCGCGGTGGCCGCGGGCACGTGTAGTCTCTCGGGTATCCGGGAATCATGTCGCGAGGAGCGGAAGGCACTCAGTCTCCGTAGTGACAGCCGAGTCTTACGAGGAGGATCATCCTTGGATGTCAACGCAGCCGAAGTCTTGCGGTTGGTGGATCTGATAGATGTGCAGGGCGGAGCAGTGGTGAGCCGGGAGGTGGTGAGCCGTCCCACGGGTACGGTGACCGTGTTCGCCTTTGACCAGGGAGAAGGGCTGAGTGAACACACGGCGCCTTTCGCTGCGATGGTGGTCGCCCTCGAAGGAGCGGTTGACATCACCATCTCCGGCCGGGCCCATCGCTTGGAGGCCGGAGACATGATCATCATGCCTGCAGGGGAGCCGCACGCGCTGAAAGCCGTCGAGCCCTTCAAGATGCTTCTGGTCATGATTCGCTCTTAGCCGGCCGCCCGGATGCCTGCGCATTGTCGTCCGGGCACCGTTGCCGGATCATCTTCTTCCATCGAGCGGGCGACCGTCAGGCGGGCGTGAGGCGCCGCGTCCATTCGATGAGGGCGCTCACCAAGGCGCTCAGGCGCTCGCGGATGGACTCATCTGTGAGGTTGCCGTCGAGGTCGAAGCGGTCGCGGCACGAGGGCACGAAGAGTTCGGGGGTGACCATCACCTGACAGTTCACCGCTGCCAACACGGGGCGGAGGGAGGCTTGGGCTCGGGCGGTGCCGAAGCGCCCGGTCGATGCTCCCACGAGTGCCACCGGTTTCTGCTCGAACGGGCTGTCGTCGAAGGGACGTGAAGCCCAATCAATGGTGTTCTTGAGCACTCCGGGGAAGCTGTAATTGTGCTCGGGAGTCGCGATCAGCAGTGCGTCGGCGGCTGCGATCTCCTGCTTGAGTGCCACAACCGCCTCAGGCCAACGCTCGCTCTCCAAGTCCATGTTGTACGGCGGGATGCCGTTCAGATCGAAGATGTCGAGAGTGGCGCCTTCGGGGACGACATCGATGGCGGCTCTCAGCAGCCCCCGGTTATAGGAGGCGACGCGGAGGCTTCCGGCAAAGCCGAGAATCCTGAAAGTGGTTCGATCCATGACAGTGCCTTTCCGCTTGGCCGCTATGTCGACGGCGAAGTCCGGTTGCGCGCGTGGTCCGGTCTTCGATTAGTGTGACCATCGCTCGAAGAAAACAAACCCTTGGGCATCCGGGGGGCGGTAATCCGGAGGGGCGCGCGTAGGCCGTCTGACAAGGTCTCGGCGAACGCGGTACTATCGGGAGAGAAGCAGACGGCCGGGGTCTGCATGGGCCTTCAGAGGCCGGCTTGACAACTGAGATGAGGAGGAGCCTCCATGGCGGAGACGCAGGTAGGACTCATTACGCGGTACTTCGGAAAGATCGGGGTGGCCGCCGCCAAGGTCGTGAACGGCGAACTCAAGGTGGGCGACCGGATTCGCATCAAGGGCTCGACCACCGACATCGAGCAGATGGTGGAATCCATGCAGCTTGACGGCGATGCTGTGACTGAGGCTCTGCCCGGTCAGGAGGTCGGCATCAAGGTGGCCGACAAGGTCCGAACCGGCGACGGAGTGTTCATCGTGGAAGAGTGATCCGGTCGCGCACGTGCCTGTGCCCGTCCTCGCCGAGAGGCGCGGTCCTCTCAGGCCTGAGCGGGTATCGCATCCTTGGTGGCGGTCAAGGAGAACATCAAGGGTATGTCGGGGCCGCCTGCGGGCATGCGGAAGAAGCCGTCTTCACCTTCGAAGTCACCATTGGGGACGGCATAGGAACCCTTCTCTTCGCTGCGAAGGGCACGACGGTCGAAGTAGCCGTAGCGGTAGCGCAGTTCCACCTCCGTCGCCTCATCGTCGAAGATCCAGACGGTAGGATGTTGGTCGGCCACAAAGAAGCAGCCGCCGGGCTTCAGCGCTCCTGCGATCGTGCGGGCCCAGGGAGCGAGGTCGGGCAGCCAGCTCAGGGCACCGTATGAGGTGATGACAACGTCGAACTCCTCGCCATCGAGTAGGGGCAGCACGCGCGTCACCTCGGCGCAGAGAAAGCGGGCTTCAAGGCCGAGCTCGGCGGCCAGACGGCGGGCGTGCCCCACGGCCTCCGAAGAGAAGTCCACCCCGGTCACCCGGGCGCCCAATCTGGCGAACGACAAAGTGCCGAGGCCAAAATGGCACTGCAGGTGCAGTAGTGAGCGGCCGCGCACTGGTCCTACGCCCTCGAGCTCCACCTGGTCCAAACTGTTACGTCCCGCCATGAAGCCGGGTAGATCGTAGTGGTCCGAGTCGACGTGGAGTTGGGTCCACGAGTCCCAAAGGTGGCGGTTGACGCCGAGCAACTCCTCGTCTGATCGCTCGTCCGGCGGCGGAGGCGTCTCCGTTTCGCTCACAGCTCGACCTTCACGGTTCCCTCTTCGGTGACGGCGCGGTAGGTCTCCAGATCCTTGGTGAGTGCCGAAGCCAACCGGTTGATTCCGAGCGCCTTACCCGCGGCGCCGGCGAGGTGGGGACCGCTCTCCTTCTTGCCGGTGGTCACGTCGAAGCGGGACCCGTGTAGCGGGCACTGCACGATTCTCCCCTCGAGCCGTCCATCAGCGAGCACCCCTCCCATGTGGCTGCAACGGCCCTGAAACGCATACACGGTGCCCTCCACATTGGCGAGAGCGACCTCCTTGTCGCGGATCGTCACTTCCCGCATGGTCCCTTCCGGGATGTCGTCTACGGCGATTGCCGCGTGGAGTTCCATGTGCTTGTGCCTCCTCGTGCCCCTGTGTGCCCCTGTGCCTGGGTGCGTGCGCACCGGTCAGAAGCGTTCTTGAGCGCTTCGTTTGCTGCCAGGAATGATGTACCGTGAAGCGAGCGACCCTAATCTCGGACGGTGCCGGCGGGGGGTGGTTCTTGGCTTCTTGCACCATGCTTCGATTCCCGCGGGGGCTGCCAAGTGAGACTCGCCACGAGCGGCCAGACGCACACTCCGACCAGCAACGCGGAGATGAGCGGACGGATGATGTTCTTTCGGGTCTTGTTGCCGAGGGCAATCGCTCCCCACAGGTGCACGGCTCCGGAGAAGACGAAGAAGAGCAGAGTCGCTATGAGAATGGTGGCGTCGGCGTACACTCCCCAGCCGGCGAAGAAGACGATGAGGGCGGTGACGGCGTAGGCGAGGTTTCCTCCTGCCGACTGCATCTGGTACTCAGTACTTGCCTCTCTGCCCATCGCTTGGGCACCCTGCCGCCCGAAGAACATCCCTTCTATACCGGTGAGACCGGCGACGGGGATGATGATGAACAGAGCCAAGAAGTGAAGAGTGCGCTCTGGGTCCCCATTGCCCATGAAGTAGGCGAAGAAGATGCCAATCGTGAGGAGTGCGTAGCGGAAGGTCTCGAAGGCGAGGGGGATTCTGGATCTTCCGGCTTGTTCCGCGGCCTGCTCTCCTTCTGTACGAGTTGCATTGCTCGGGGGTTCATCGGCAGCGGCAAGGCGTATCATGAGAGCGATGACGGAATCTCGCTCGACTATCGTTCGCTGCAGCTGGGTGGGCTCCGACTCGCTCTACCTTGAGTATCACGATCGGGAGTGGGGGGTGCCTGTCCACGATGACCGCCTCCTGTATGAGTTCTTGGTGCTGGAGGGGGCGCAGGCGGGTCTGAGCTGGCTCACCGTTCTGCGCAGGCGCGATTCCTACCGCCGGGCCTTCGCGGGGTTCGATCCTGCGGTTGTGGCCGGGTTCGGTTCGGAGCGGGTGGAGGCCATGCTGCGGGACCCGGGGCTCATACGTAATCGCCGCAAGCTGGAGTCCGCGGTGGAGAATGCCCGGGCATTCGTGCGGGTCCAGGAAGAGTTCGGCAGCTTTGACGTCTATGTGTGGAGGTTCACCGACGGCCGGGTCATCCAGAACTCATGGAGGCGCCTGGAAGAGGTGCCGGCGTCCACCGCCGAGTCGCATACACTCTCCAAGGATCTCAAGCAGCGGGGCTTCACATTCGTAGGCCCCACCATCTGCTACGCGCACATGCAGGCCACCGGCATGGTGAACGACCACGTGGTCGACTGCTTTCGCCACCCGGAGCTCGGTGGGTACTAGAGCTCGCCGTTCAGTCTGCGTAGATACAGCGAACGGTGCCACATGTGCACAAGTGCGCGGCAGGCGCGAAGTGGTGACGGAAACACGGCGAGAACGTGGCCTCCGGCGGGTTTCTCGCCCGGCTGCGCCGTACCCCCGAACTCCACCGCGAGTACCGGCTTGTGGAAGCGGTCCATGAGAACGCCTGCTATGTCGGCGAGCCCCTGCTCCTGGTGCTTGAATGAGCGATAGGCGTGACCGTGCCCCTGGACGGCCTCCTGGGCCACTCCAGTCATCATGCCCGCCTTTGCGCAGACGCGCGCGAGCATGAAGGGCATACTCAGCACACCCAGCATGATGACGGCGTCGATGGCCTCATCGGCCAAGAGCTGCTCGAGTGTGTAGGACACGGCGTCAAGCTCGATCGTCGCGACCAAGTCGAGTGGGTTGCGGCGGCTCCACAGCTGGGGGAGGATGCGATCGAGGTCGGCGACGAGGGAGGGTGAGAGCAGAGCGGTGCGCAGCCCCTGGCGGTTCAGCTCATCGGCGCAGAGGACGCCCCATCCTCCGCCGGATGACATGACCGCCACTCGATCTCCCGGTGGGAGTGGGGTTCGGGAGAGGGCGAGGGCGGTATCGATGAGATCGTTCTGGTCGGTGGTGACGATGAGCCCGCTCTGCCGGGCTGCGGCCCGGAAGACCTCGTGCGAGCCAGCCAGGGCACCGGTGTGCGAGGCAGCCGCCCTCCCGCCCGTCTCGCTTGTGCCGCCGCGCAGGATGACCACCGGTTTGCGCGCGGTCGCTCGTGACGCCGCGGCCATGAATGAGCGTCCGTCCCGCACTCCTTCCATGTAGGCGAGCACCAGCGAGGTGTCAGTATCGTGGGCGAAGTAGTCGAGGAGTTCGGTGGCCGTGACCAATGCCTCGTTTCCGACGCCGACGAACTTGCCTATGCCGAGCCCGGCCTCGAGTGCGTGGAGCATGAGCGCGATGGCCACATTGCCGGATTGGGAGAACAGGCCGGCGGACCCGGGCATGATATCGAGGGCGACAGCGCCCAGGCCGATGAGCCGCTCGGCAGTGTTGACCAGCCCCACCGTGTTCGGTCCCAACAAGAGCACGCCTTCCTCGGTGGCGACACGGGCCACCTCTCTCTCAAGTTGAGCTCCCTCTTCGCTATGCTCGCCGAAGCCGGCGGTGACGGCCACGAGAGCCTTCACGCCTTTGGCTGCGCATGCTCGGATGGCGGCGGGGAGTTGTGCGGCGGGGACCGCGGCGAGAGCCAGGTCGGCGTTGCCGGGTACCTCGGAGATATCGGTGTAGGCGGGGAGGCCGAGGAGCCCGCCTCCGCGGGCGTTGATGGGGTAGATGGTGCCCGGAAAGCCCTCACTCACCAGGTTGACGAGGAGAGATCCTCCCCACTTGGCCGCATTGGACGAGGCTCCGGCCACGATTATGCTCCGGGGGTGGAAGAGTGCCCGCCAATTGGCGGCACTGAGATAGCCGGGTTGGGAGCCCCCGGTCGGCGTGGACCCCCCCGATATGCGGCCTACACGCGGATGGACTGCGTCTTTCGAGGTGGTGGGGGCCAAGGCGATGAGCGCGTCGACCGCGAGGGGGCGGACCGGTGCATCGAGCTGGTCGCCCTGCGCGCCTGTGGTGTCTGGGAGAATGAGGGGATTGAGGTCGATCTCTGAGATTTCCTCGTGGTCGAGGGCGAGGCGCGAGACCGCCAGCAGGAGGTCGACGAGCCCGGCTCGGTCCCCCGGCGGCAGACCGCGAAAGGGACCGAGCAGCTCACGGGAGCGTAGTGAGTCGAGGAGGCCCTCCGCCTCGGGGGGCGTGAGGGGAGCTACCGCAAAGGCGGTGTCGGCCAGCACTTCAGTGAGGATGCCTCCCAGGCCGAACATGACCACCGGGCCGAATTGGGGATCGCGAAACATGCCGGCGACGAACTCCCGCCGCCCCGGCACCATGCGTTCGAGAAGGGCAGCGGGGGCCGTATTCCCAAGTGTGGTGGTGAGTGCAGCATAGGCTCTGTCGAGTTCCTCAGGCGACTGTAGATTGAGGTGCACCAGGCCGGCTTCCGTCTTGTGAAGCACTCCAGGGGAGACGCCCTTGAGTGCGAGCGGAAAACCCAGAGTATCTGCGGCGCGGTGCAACTCGGGCCGGGAACGGACAAACCGGTGAGGGGCCACCTCGATGCCGTAGAGGGTCAGCAGCTCCCGCGCACCTGCCTCATCGAGGGCGGTGGCGCCATCTCTCCGAAAGCGGTCGATCAGTGAGCGAGCTTCGGCTCTTGCGTGCTCCTTGCGTTCCTCCACGATATCCCCCGTGCCGTGAGGTGAGCGTGATCGCACGGAGTTCCGTTTCCGGGAGCTACCGTACGTGTGCAGACGAAACCGCTCCCATTCTAGCGCGCAGGACGGCTACACTGGAGTCGAGACCGCAGCGAGGAGGAACAGATGAAGCCGTCTGGGGAAGCAGCGACGCCGGTCGTGGTGGTGGGAGCAGGTATCGCCGGCCTCACCGCCGCGTATGAGCTGCATAAAGCGGGTGTGGCCACCGTCGTCGTGGAACGCCTGCCCTACGCGGGCGGCCGCATGAGCAGCGAGACCGTTGACGGCCATGTGATCGACCGCGGTGCCTACACCTTGAGCGGCTATTCGACGCGCACCCTAGCTCTGGCCGACGAGCTCGGTGTCAAAGACCAGTATACGCACATCACGCCTTGGGCCGGCCTCTACTACCGGCGAAGAGTGCATCGCTACCGGGGTGACTCGCCGCTTGGTATGGCGTGGGGGGCCGGCTTTGGGCCCACGGATGCATTGGCTGCACTCGCGGTGCTGCGTGAGTCGAAGCGCCAGACCCCCCATCTGCGCCTACATCGACCCGATGAGCACACGTTCTGCTTGGAGGAGGAGACCGCTGCCGCGTATGCGCTCCGTATGGGGGGCGACAAGCTCCTCGAGCGCGTTGCCTATCCGATGATCTCCACGCTCTACTTGTCCGACCCGGAACACATCTCGAAGGCCGCGTTCTTGGCGAGCATGCGCTACACGCTCGGTCTGAGGCTGTTGAATTCCGCTCACGGCATCGGTCTGCTCTGCGACACCTTGGCGGGCATCCTCAACGTGCAGCTGGCGACCGAGGTGCTGGCCTGTCATCGGAAAGGGAGCGGTGTGGAGGTGGTGATTCGTGGCCGCCAAGGCGAAGAGGCCGTCACCGCCCAAGCTCTCATCTCGACCGCGGTGGCTCCCGTTGCAGTGAGGTTGCTCGGGGGGATGCTCGAGGAGGAGGCCCGTGAGGCTCTTGGTGAGGTTGCCTATGTGCCTTCCGTGCCGGTGGCGATCGGGCTCGACGCCCAGGTGGTGAGGGGCAAACAGTTCATCGTCAACCTGCCCCGGACCAAACGGTTCACGCACCTCTCCGCCGTCACCACCGAGCCCAACAAGCACCCCGGCCGTGTGCCCGAGGGCAAGGGGCTCCTCATGGCGTTGCCCACACGGGAGGCGAGCGGCGAGTTCATCGAGCTGGATGACGGAGAGGTGGTGCGGGCCGTGCTCGAAGACGTGGAGCGACTGTATCCCAGGGTGTCCGGCCACGTTGCCTTCACCCGCGTGTACCGCTGGGAACACGGCTGCTCGCAGCTCCGCCCCGGCGACCTGCGCGGGCGGGCGAGGCTGAGAGCCGCACTGCCCCGGTCGGGGCCGGTCTTCTTGGCCGGTGACTACCTCGTCTCCTCGAGCAGCATCGAAGGCAGTCTCGTGAGTGGACAGCAAGCGGCGAAGGCGGTGCTCGAGTTCCTCCCGAGGGTCTAGGCACCCGGCGGAGAGCTCTGTCTCGTGGAAGCGAATACCGGAGGGCCTTTCGCTGTATACCAAGGTGGATGGCAACCTTGACGAACACACTGGACACGGCAGGAGAGCAAGAAGAGGCAGGTAGCGGTCACGGCGTCGACGGTGCGCACGCCTGGGTGCATGCACAAGGCGGCGCCGTGGATCTCGAGGAGCGGGAGCTGCTTCTTCGCTGCCGCCGGGGTGACCGGCGCTCCTTTGAGCCCATCGTGCGAAAGTACATGCGCGCGGGCGCCCAGTTCGCCTTGGGACTGACCGGCAACCGGGATGATGCACTCGATCTCTCCCAGGAAGCGTTCGCCCGCGCGTACCGGAGCATCGGCTCCTTCGACCCGGATCGCCCCTTCCTGCCCTGGTACTACCGGATTCTCAGGAACCTCTGCCTGAATCATCTGGCCCGCGCCTCGAGAAGACACGAGGTTCCCCTGGCGGACGTCTCCGCAACGGCCGGTGATGAACCGGGGCCAGAACAGAGTGCGGAGAGGGAGGAGCTTCGCTCTGTGGTGTGGCAGGCCGTGAAGTCTCTCGGGGACGACCACAGGGAGATCATCGTGCTCAGGGAGTTCCAAGGACTCTCCTATGCGGAGATCTCCGCCGTGCTCGGCATACCCCGTGGTACCGTCATGAGCCGTTTGCACGCCGCCCGCACTCTTCTCCGGGCGGCACTCTCCCCCGTGCTTTCCCGGCGGCCGGGTGAAGAGGGGGCGAAACCAAGAGAAACGGCGGGAGCGGGCGGGGAGGAGGAGTCCCGTGACTACGCCTGAGGAGTGGAGGGTGCTGCTCAGCGCCTACGTGGATGACGAGTTGGAGCCTGCCGAGCGCCGGGAGATCGAGGAGCGAGTGAAGAACCACCCGGAGCTGGCCCGAGAACTGAAGGAGTTGGAGACGATGAGAGGCATCACGTCAGGCATGCGCCTGCGCGAGTTTCCGGACGCGGTGTGGGACCGGTACGTGGAGGGTACGTACAACCGCCTCGAGCGGCGGGTGGGATGGATCCTCCTGTCACTGGGGGCCATGGTTCTCATTGGCTACGGCCTCTATGAGTTGGTGGTGTTCCTCGTTGCAGCAGAGGAGATAGCGTGGTGGGTCAAGGCGGCCATCGGTGCCGTGTGCGTGGGCTTGGCAGTTCTCTCGGTCTCAGTCATCCGCGAGAGACTCTTTGCCTGGAAGCGTGATCCCTACCGCGACGTGAAGCGATGATCGGCGATATTCGGACCGGCTGTCGTGCGTGCAGCCTCATCTGCGACCAAGGAGCGTGAGCGATGATCATCAGTACCACCGAGACGGTACCGGGCCGTGAGATAGCCGAGACATTGGGCATCGTGCGCGGCAACACCATCCGGGCACGCCACGTGGGTCGGGATATCGTGGCCGGGCTCAGGAATCTTGTCGGCGGCGAGATCGCCGAGTACACGAAACTCATGGCAGAGAGCCGGGAGCAGGCCATCGATCGGATGATCGAGAGCGCCGACGCCCTCGGCGCCGATGCCGTGGTCTGCGTGCGTATGGCCACCTCCATGGTCATGGCCCAGGCGGCGGAGATCCTTGCGTACGGGACGGCGGTGAGGCTGAGGTAGACTCGGCCTCACCTGCCACCGTCATCGGCGGCGGTCACGGTGCCTCACAGGTGATGTTCGCGGTTGCCGCTGGGTCATCCTGCCGCGAAGTGGACGACTTCGGCAAAGGGGCGTCTGCTGCTGCGGAAACCCGCCAAGGCATGGCCTTCTTCGGCATGTCCGAGGGCGATTCCGATCACCACCGCGAGTTCCTCGGGAACACCGAGTTCTCTACGCACGAGTTCCGGATACAGCGAGAAGCTGAAGGCAGGAATGGAGTCGATATCCCACTCCCTGGCTGCGAGCATGAGCGTGTGGGCGAGAGAACCCAGATCAAAGAGCGACCAGGAGGAGAGCTCCCGGTGCATACAGAGGAAGACGACCGCGGGAGCGCCGAAGAAGCGGAAGTTCGGCTCCATGAAGGCCTGCAGCTGCTCGTTGTTGGTCAGATCTAGGCCGAGAAGCTCGCTACGTGCGCGCTGTACGGCGGCCATGCGCTCACGGTGGGGCTCCGGCCAGGACTGTGGGCCGGGAATGTCGGGTGCCCGGTCGGCACCAGCTCGGAAAGCATCGAGGTAGGCCGACCTCAGCCGCTCGAGAGGCTTGCCTGTCGCAACGAAGATCTCCCAGGGCTGGGTGTTTGCCCAGGAGGGGGCGGTGAGGGCCGCCCGTACGATGGCTTCGAGCACGGTGGGATCGAGAGGTTCGGAGCCGAACGCCCGCACGGAGTGGCGGGAGTCAAGGGCCTCAAGCACCTGCATGGTAATCCTCCTTGGTCTGTGGCCGTGTGTTCAGAGGCATTGTGAGTGATACCCGGAACAGACAAAGAGAAGGCCCCGAGGTTGGGAGGCGCCCCGGCCAGGGACGGCCGCGGGAGACGGGGGCCGTGAACCAGACGGAGGATTGGCCTGGCCATGGCAAGAATATGTGGGCAGAAGACTTCGCCGCGTAGCGGCCCGCAGGGGAGGAATTGTGAATTCGGGGAGCAAGACGAAGCTGGTGGTGGGCTTGGTGTTGGTGGCGCTCTTGGTGGTTCTCATCGCGCAGAACTCGACCACCGTAGAAGTCAAGCTGTTCTTCTGGACCATCACCGGGCCGCTCGTCATCTTGGCCGTGGTGGTGGGAGCATTGGGTTTGGGTGCGGGATTGCTCCTTGCCCGTGTCACCTCAAAGCGGGCGGGGAAGACGGACGCATCATCGAAGTAGTGGAGGCGAGTGAGGAGGTGAGGCGGCGTCCCAACGGGGCGCCGCCTCACCTCCTGCCTTTGTGCTCTCCTCAGCGGCGGCCGCTGCGGGCTCGGGCGCCGGGTCCGTGCTTGCGGCTGCCTCGATATACGAGGCGTGGGGGCTGTGAGGCGGCTGAGCGGGTCGGGTTCGGTACCACCCGGTCGAGGTAGGTGAATCCTTCCACATCCTCGCAGGGAATGGTGGTGGCGAGGAGCCGCTCGATACTGCGCAGGTGCTGGGTCTCCTCACCAGCGAGGAAGCTGATGGCGGTGCCGGTGGCACCCGCGCGGGCCGTGCGGCCGATGCGGTGGATGTAGTCTTCGGCATTCGCCGGAAGATCGTAGTTCACCACGTGCGAGATGCCGTCCACGTCGATGCCGCGGGCGACGATGTCGGTGGCCACCAGAACGCGGAAGGTGCCGTCCTTGAAACCGTCGAGCGCTTTCTGGCGTTGGGCCTGGGTGCGGTTGGAGTGGATGGCTGTGGCCGGTACGCGCTTGCGGCTCAGGTCGCGGCAGACGCGGTCGGCGCGATGCTTGGTGCGGGTGAACACCAGAACCCTGTCGACGCGGTCGCGTTCAAGCAGGCGAACGAGAAGGTCGGTCTTCTGAATGGCGTTCACCGGGTAGACCAGCTGAGAGATGCCGTCGACCGGGGTTGCACTGGGGGCCACCTCTATCCGCACGGGATCTTTCAGAGTGGGTCCGGCGACGCGCATGACGTTGGACGAAAGCGTGGCCGAGAAGAGCAGGTTTTGGCGCCTCACGGGCAGTAGGCCGATGATGCGGCGTACATCGGGCCAGAAGCCCATGTCGAGCATCCGGTCGGCTTCATCGAGTACGAGGATCTCGACGCGGCTGAGATCTACGTCACCCCTCTTCTCCAGGTCGAGCAGCCGACCGGGTGTGGCCACCAGCATGTCGACGCCGCGCTTCAGCCGCTTTATCTGCGGTTCGTAGCCGACACCGCCGTACACCGCCGCCACCTTCTGGCCGGTGTACCGGGAGCAGTCCCGGGCGACCTCTTCGATCTGGCCGGCGAGCTCGCGGGTGGGGGTGACGACCAGTGTGCGAAGGCCACGGCCGCCGCGCATGCGCTGGAGCGCCGGGAGCACAAAGGCGGCCGTCTTGCCGGTGCCAGTCTGGGCGCACCCTATGATGTCGCGGCCGGCAAGCGCCGCAGGTATGGCCTGTTCTTGTATGGGTGTAGGAAGGCTGTAGTCGAGATTCTGGACGGCCTTGAGCAGACTGGCGTCAAGGCCAAGTGCACGAAATGGCATATGTCTCCTTGCCGTGCGCCCGCATCTGGGATCGCACTGCGGTCGTTAAGACGCAGTTGATCCAGTCGGGTCTTGCGGCAAGAAAGAGCGCGAGGGATAACCGAGTCTTCTCGTAATGTCGGTGAGAGTATACACGCTCTCGCGCCCGTCGTCCTCGGTCGCGACCGCTGTCGTCTCGAGGATGAAGCGCGCGATGTCCTCGATAACCTCGGCATCGACGTGGCCCGGCCGCAGGTATTCGAGGGGCCGCGAGGGACCTTCTCCCGACACGAAGAGATGGTTGAGCTCGGGGTAGAGGTGAAGCTCGGCCTGAGGAGCAGAAGAGAGTGCCTCTTGCCAGAGCGCGAAGTCTGCGTCTGTGACCTGGTAGTCGCGCTCCCCTTGGAGCACCAAGAGCGGCCGGGCGAGCTGGTGTGCGGCCGAGGGCGGGTCGTAACCGCGGAGGTCCAGCCAGTAGGCGGCCGGTATGCCGAGGGGCAGGGAGGAAGCGGGAGTGGCTTCGGAGAGAGCCGGGTCCTTCACCCGCGCCACCTGCTCCTCAAGCTCAGCGAGGGCTGCCTCCTCGTCGGCGCCGGCCTGTTCTTCAAGGGCGTGTAGGTACCGGGTCTGCTCCAGGATGAGGTCTTCCAGGGGGCGGGCCGCTCCGGCCAGGATGACGAAGCCGGCTATACTCGGGTCGGACAGGCCGATTCTGGGTGCGAGGGTGCCTCCCAGGCTGTGTCCCAGAAGGAAGACGGCCTCAGCAGGGACTTCAGGTATGTCCCGCAGGGTGGCGACTGCGGCGAGCGCGTCGTCTATGGTCTCTTCCTGGACGGTCATGGGGGAGAAAGAAGCTGCTTCCCCGGCGTAGTGAAGCGTCCTCTTCTCATAGCGGAGGACGGCAATGCCCGCAGTCGCCAGCCCTTCCGCGAGGTCGCGAAAAGGCTTGTTGGGGCCTATGGTCTCGTCGCGGTCTTGGGGGCCGGAGCCGTGGACCAAGACGAGCCCCGGGAAGGGACCCGGGCCGGTGGGAAGGGTGAGGGTGGCCGGAAGCTCCCACGAGCCGTGGACCACGGTGAGCTTTCGTTCGGTGAAGGCATCCGGGTTGGAATATGGTGGGTTCTCGTACGCGGTCTGTGCGGGCTGGAAGAAGAGCCCCGCGATCGAGTCTTCCCCGTCGAACACCACTCTGACGTCGAGGGGGGCGTCGGCGAACGCCACTTGGACGACAATCGCCACGAACCCGCCGGATGCTTCTTCGCGTACCGCGATGGGCTCCACATAGGAGCCCACCTGACGCTCCACTGAGGCCCACGTCTCCTGCAGAGCCTCGGGAGGCAGAGCCTGCTTCATGGTGTCGTCGAAAGCCTGGTAGGCCTCGTCGAAGCGGCCGGAGGCGAGGAGTTCGATGAAGTCGAAGGCGGCGGCCGTGAGGCGGTCCGCCCGGGCGGCGTCGATGGTGGCTCCAGGCCCGGGCGGAGCGGTCGAGACGGGAGTTGAGGTCGACGAAGTGGTCGCCGAGCCGCAGCCGGTTACGCTGATGGTGAGAGCGAGTGCCGCAAGAAGCACGAGCGAGGCCGAGACTCTCGTGGTGAGCCGTCTGGAAATGTGCTGCTTCCCTCCAGTCGTCGTGTCTCCTGCTCTTCCGGCCACAGCGCTACCCTTGCCGCCGGGTCTTTGCGACGCCGTCATGTGGTCTTCTCCTTCACGGGCGAAGGGTTGGGTTCCTCGAGAGCGCCGGCCATTGCCTGCTTGTGTCGCTTCCTCTTCAATCTACCCAGCGCCACGAGAACCACCGAACCAAGGATGACAACCACGGCCACCATCATGCGGGGCGAGAGCGTCTCGCCGGCAATGATCCAGCCCAGAAACACCGCCACCACAGGGTTGACGTAGGTGTAGGTGGAGACGCGGGAGGGCGGGCAGACGCTGAGCAGCCAAATGTAGGTACTGAGCGCGATGAGCGACCCGAAGACGATGAGATAGAGGATCGCCGCGACCGAAGCCACGGAGATACCGGCGACGTCGAGCAGTTGCCACTCTCCTCGCAGCGTTGCCACCAACAACAGGAGCAATCCACCGGCGAGCATCTCCATAGCGGTGGCGAGCAGGTGGGAGCGGGGCAGTTTGGCGGTGAGTGTGAGCACAGAGCCCGTGGCCCAGGATACGGCTGCCAAGACTACGGCCAACACCCCCCAGGGGTCGATGTCTCTCGCGCCGGTCTGCCAAGGGGCGATGAGCAGAACGACACCGCCCAACCCGCCCAGAAGGCCCATGACGGTGCGTAGATCGGGGCGCTGCCCCTCGGTTCGCAGCCAGTTGAACAAGATGAGCCATAGAGGCATGGTGGCCACGAGCACGGCGGCGAGGCCGGAGGGAATGCGTTGTTCGGCCCAGGCGACCCCTCCTTGCCCTCCCAGCATGAGGAACCCACCTATGATGAGGGCGGAGCGCCAGTGAACAACCGTAGGGCGTTCGCGCTGCCGCACGCGCATGATGAGGTAGAGGACCGAGCCGGCAATGAGAAAGCGTATGGCCCCCATCAGGAAAGGAGGCACCGTCTCAACGGCGACCTGGATGCCCAGGTAGGTAGTGCTCCACACGATGTACAGGACGGCAAAACCGAGCACGAGCTTTGTTCGGGAGGGGGCTTCGCCCGGAGTGGTGGTACTTCGTGGTGAGGGAGTTGGTGAAGTCAACGGTCTGAGTCTGCAGGGTCGACCGCGGCCGTGCGGGCTCGATTCCAGAAGGCCAAGGCGGCGATGAGGACGGCCACTCTCGGCGTGAGGGTCACACCGGGTACTCCCAGCGGGCGCCGGCGCGCGGCCTGTTCCCCGTCTTCCATCTCGTCCTCCATGCCTCTCTCCCGTTCCGCACTTCTCCCGCAGTATAGGCCATCGGCCGGGCATCCATCCGGGCGACGGAAGCGGGCACGGTGGCGCCCGTCCATCGGCAGTATCATGGGGGCGGAAGCGATGTTGGAAGCGATGGAGGGAGATTCTCGTGAGTGATGCCACACGTATGGGTGTGGAGGAGAAAATTCGGGCGAAGTTCGAGGGTGGTGAGGTGCTCTCCGCCTTCGCGACTCTCTGCGAGGACGGCAGGCCGTGGGTGCGCTATCTCATGGTGGGAGCCGATGACGATCTGAACCTCTGGACCACGAGCGCTCTCGATACCAGGAAGGTGCGCCACATACGAGCCCACTCGCACATACACCTGACGCTGGGCGTGAAGGACCTGGAGACGGCGGAGTCGTATCTGCAGGTGGAGGGCCGAGCCGAGATACTCGTGGACGAAGAGTCCAAGAGGCGCATGTGGCACGATAGCCTCGGGGCCTACTTCAGCGGGCCTGATGATCCAGGCTACTGCGTGATCAAGGTGACGCCGTACCGCATCGAGTTCCAGACCATGGCCGCCGCACCCCCGGAGGTCTGGGAGCGTCCCTGAGGGCTGCGAGAGTAGCGCACACCGGCCGGAGACGGGCGGCCTCAGGGCTGCGGAAGGGCCCTGTGCTCCGCGAGAGCTCGTCGCCGGCCGTGCAGGGCTAACGCTTGCGGCTGCGCCGCTTGGTTCTCGTAGCGGCCCGCCGCTTGCGCTGCCGTTCTTCCTTCAGGCGGGCTTCCCACTCGCGGCCGGCCGCTTCCTGTTCGGCCCGCAGCCGCAGGTAGCTCTCCAAGCGCTCGCGGTCCAGACGGCCGTTCTTCGCTGCCACGAGAACCGCGCAGCCGGGCTCGTTGGTGTGCGTGCAGTCACGAAAGCGGCATCCCTCTGCCAGCGCGGTGATATCAGCGAAGGTGCGGTCGAGGCCGCCATCTGCCGCCCAGAGGGCCACCGCGCGCAACCCTGGTGTGTCGATGAGCACGCCTTGGTCGGGCAGGGGCACGAGTTCCCGGGTCACGGTTGTGTGGCGTCCCTTGCCGTCCCGCAGACGCACCTCCCTCGTGGCCTGGCGTTCTTCGCCCAGCATACGGTTGATCAGCGTGGACTTGCCCGAACCAGAAGGACCGATCACGGCAACCGTCTTGTTGCCCTCCAGATAGTCGAACAGAAGGTCGAAGCCCTCGCCGGTGGCCGCACTGGTGACGTGGATTTCGGTGCCGGGTGCGATCTCGGCCACCAGGCGGGCGGTCTCCTCGGTGTCCGTGGCCAGATCCGCTTTGGAGAGGACGATGACGGGGACGGCGCCGCTGTCCCAGACCAGGGTGAGTTCCCGCTCCAGACGGCGGAGGTTGGGTTCGGACTCGATGGGGTGCACAAGAAACACCGTGTCCACATTGGCCGCCAGCACCTGGGCTTCGGGGGTGCTCCCTGGATCGGCACGCCGAAGGGCGGAGATGCGGGGAAGAACAGCCTCCACGAGGGCATCGCTCTTCTCCGTGGCGGGTCGCAGGGCGACCCAATCGCCGGTGGCCGGCAGCTCATCAGAGGTACCGGTCCTGTTGAAGAGTTCGGGAGAGAGCAAGGCGTGCACGAATCCCTCGTCGGTGCCCGCCACCACAAAGCCTCGGTCCGTTCGCACCACCCGAGCGGGTATGAAGCCCCGCTCCGCGTAGGAGGCGAACTCATTTCTCCAGTGGTCGTCGTACCCCAGAATACCGAGCATCGCCGCGCTCATGTGTTTCCGAGGCCGGGAAGCCTGGTGTTGTGAGACATGGTGCGGGGCACGTTCGTGGTCTGAAGGACCGCCGTTCCCTCATGTGTCACCGTGGTGTTGGTGCATCCTCCCTCTTCGTAGCTCTGGTAGGTCACGCGGAGGGCCCGAGGACTGACCATTGCCCCCTCCTCATCGATTGCTTCCAGGTGGCTCCAGCGGGCGGTGACGCCCGGGGCGTCACAGTCGGCGAACACCTCGGACCACACGACTGGGGCGGCCAGGTGGGGGGCGTCTGCGAAGAGATCGCGAATGACGGTACGGACGCCATCCGTGAGGTCGGTGACTTCGGCCCGCCAGGCTCCTCTGTGTTCGGGCGAGCGGGAGATCCGAAAACGGTAAGGGGTCGCGGGCTTCCAAGGGAACGCCCGCGTGTTCGGCTCTCCTGTGAGCCCGGGAAGGGACGAGGGAGTTCCGGGAAGGGGGCCGCCTCCCTCTGCGGAGGAGCGGTAGCCTCCCCAATTGACGGCGCCATAGGCGGGGTAGGAGGGGTGCCACTGAAGACCGGTGTGGCCGCCGCCGAGCACTTGGCCCTGCCGCTCGAAGCTGACCTGCAGCGCCCAGAAGTAGAGGTCGGGGACTGCGGGAGTGCCGGGAATCTCGAGTACCGCCGATACTTCCACCAGCGGTCCGGAGTGGGGTAGCTCCCACCAGAGGTGGAACGATGAGGCCCTGTTGGCGGAGCGGGGCCGCCCCCGGGTGCGCTCTCCTTTCATAGGGAGCCCGACCACACGGCGCACAGTGTCTCCGAGCCCACCCCCGCTCATAGCAGCAGCAACACGACTGATGCCACCGCTCCGAGTGCCGCCACGAGCATCGGTACGCCGTATGGGTAGCGTTCGCGCCGGGCGAGAACCCAGCCGAGGCTGTTGGTAGAGGTATAGAGAAGTGCTCCCAGCCCCACGAGACCCACGAGAAGCCCCCAGCCGGAGCCACTGAGGAGGCCTGCTGCCCCCACGAGCAGAATGACAGCCGTGCCGTATTCTGCCAGCCAGTGCGGAAGCAGGAGACTACCTCCCGCCTTCTCTCGTGCCTTGAGCACCCCTCGTGTCCAGTCGATCTCCGGAGTGCGGGTGATTATGTCCTTGGTCCAGATGCCGGCGACCCCGATTCCCATGATGATCATGAAGACCGCAACCCCGGTGGTCACACCCCGACCCATGCTCACGCTCGTCCTTCAGCTGCTCGGATCATTGCCGCCAGACTTCTCTCCACGTCGGCTTCAGTGGTGGCCCAGCTGCTCACACTGATGCGCATCGCCGGGCGTCCCCTCCAGGTGGTGCCGCTGCACCAGCAGGTGCCATCGGTCTGGATGGCATCGATCACCTTCTCGGTGGTTGCGGTGTCTCCCCACGAGACCAAGACCTGATTGAGCACCACCTCGTTCAGGATCTCGTAGCCGGCAGCGGCCAGCCCCTCCGCGAAACGAATGGCATGGCGGCAGGTGTGCTCGATCATCTCGGCGACACCCTCCCTGCCCAGAGAACGGAGTGCCGCCCATATCTCGACTCCACGTGATCGCCGTGACATCTCCGGCGTGAAGTCCGAGGGATTGCGCTCCGGAGTCTCTTGGGGGAGGTAATCCGCAGTGATGGCCATCGCCGCCTGTAGGGCCACGGGGTCGCGGACGAGCGCCAAGCCGCTGTCGTACGGTACGTTCAGCCACTTGTGACCGTCGGTTGCCCAGGAGTCGGCCTCTTGCAACCCCGCGGTGAGGTGGCTCCGTGACGGTGTGGCCGCCGCCCACAGGCCGAAGGCGCCGTCGACGTGCACCCAACCTCCGTGGGGGTGCACGAGGCGGCAGATCTCGCCGATGGGGTCGAAGGCGCCGCTGTTCACATTGCCGGCTTGGACACAGACGATGGACGGCCCGGTAAGGTGGGGCAGGGCCTCCGGCCGCATGCGTCCCTCTGAGTCGGCGGGTACTCGGATGACTCGGCTCCTGCCCAGACCGAGCAGCCCGAGGGCTTTGAAGATACTCGCGTGGGCCTGCTCTCCCACGATAACCGTGAGCGGTGGAGCGCCGAACAGGCCGTCGGCTTCTGCGTTCCAACCGGCGCCCTCGAGCAGGCGGTGCCTCGCTGCTGCGAGCGACACTGTGTTGGCGAGTGTCGCTCCTGTGACGAAGGCTCCCGCACATGTGGGAGGCATTTTCAGCAGTTCGATGATCCAACCGAGTGCGATCTCCTCGAGGAGGGCGGAGGCCGGAGTCAGTCTGAAGAAAGAAGCGGGTTGGTCCCATGCCGCTGCCAGCCATGTCGACGCCAGCGTCACCGGCAGCGCGCCACCGGCGACGAGTCCAAAGAAGCGGGGGCCGGCGGTTGCCATGGTGGCGGGAGAACCCAACCTGTCGAGCAGGCGAAGGGTCTGAACCGGGTCTGAGGGACTCTCAGGCAATGGCTCGCGCAATCCTTCCAGCGCGGCGACGGCTTCGGGTGCTGCGGAGACGCGGCGCGAGGGAAGCGCCTCTATGTAGGCCAAGGCCCTCTCTGCGGCCTCCCGCAGAAGGTCGGGTTGGTGGGGGATCACGTTGATCTTCGCATGTGTCTGGGTTTCGCCACTTGTTCTCCCCAACGTTCTCGGGTCGCCTCTCTCGCATCGTACCACCAGACTCGGCTATGTGGTCTGCGCCGCCGGTGCCGGACGCGGGGTATTCTATGGCTCGTTGTGGAGCCCCACCTGCCGTCTACAAACAAGGAGTAGGCTTACTCTTGGAATCACCACTCAACACCGGTTCGTCCACCCACGTGGAGATCATCGCCGCGGAGCTTGCTGTGCGGCCGGCACAGGTTGAAGCGGCGGCCGATCTCTTGGTTTCCGGCGCCACCGTGCCCTTCATCGCGCGATACCGCAAGGAGGCCACCGGCTCGCTCGACGAGGTGGCCGTCACGGCCGTCCGGGACCGGCTGGAGCAGCTTCGCGAACTCGATAGGCGACGTGAGGCCATCATCCGGTCTTTGGCCGAACGGGAGCTTCTGACACCCGAGTTGGAAAAGTCCCTTGGGGCAGCGGACACGCTCGTCGCACTGGAAGACATTTATCTGCCGTTCCGTCCCAAACGCCGGACGCGGGCCACCCTCGCCCGGGAGCGCGGTCTCGAGCCCTTGGCGCTCCTTCTGTTTCGCCGGCAGGAGACGGGCGCAGAGGAACTGGCGGAAGCGGCGGCAGGGCTCGTCGACCCCGAGACCGGAATAGAGACCGAGGAGGATGCCCTCGCCGGAGCCCGCGACATCATCGCCGAGTGGGTGTCGGAGGACGCCGAAGCGCGGGCCGAGCTTCGCCTGCTGTGGGCCGGAGAGGGGTTTCTCGAGTCCAGAGTCGCGCGGGGCAAGAAGGAGGAGGGGGCCAAGTACCGCGACTACTTCGATTGGCGGGAACCGGCTTCTGCGGCTCCCTCCCACCGGGTGCTGGCTATGTTCCGGGGTGAGAGCGAGGGCTTTCTCACGGTGCATCTGCGCCCCCCGGAAGAACGGGCCCTCGATCTGCTCGAGCCGCGTTTCGTGACCGGAGACGGCGTGGCGGCCGGGCAGGTGCGGGAGGCTGTGCACGACTCGTACCGGCGACTGCTGGGGCCGTCGCTCGAGACCGAGGCCCGCAACGAGGCCAAGATCCGAGCCGACGAGGAGGCCATCCGTGTGTTCGCGGCCAACCTGCGGGAGCTACTGCTCGCTCCACCATTGGGAGAGAAACCGGTCCTAGCCGTCGACCCTGGTTTCCGCACCGGATGTAAGGTGGTCGCGCTCGATGCGCAGGGAAGCCTCCTGGAACACACGACGGTGTTCCCGCATCAGTCGGAGCGGCTTCGTGCCGAAGCCACCGCTAAGGTGAGAGAGTTGGCGGAGCGCTACTCCGTTCGTGCCATCGCCGTGGGGAACGGCACCGCGGGCAGGGAGACGGAAGCCTTCCTGCGCGGCCTCGGGCTGGGGGCCTCAATCGACATCGTGATGGTGAACGAGAGTGGAGCCTCCATCTACTCGGCTTCGGAGGCGGCTCGGGAGGAGTTCCCGGACCACGACGTGACGGTGCGCGGGTCGGTGTCCATTGGGCGTCGTCTGCAGGATCCGTTGGCGGAATTGGTGAAGATCGACGCGAAGTCGATCGGAGTCGGGCAGTATCAGCACGACGTGGACCAAGTGGCGCTTCGGCGCGCTCTCGATGACGTGGTTGCGAGTTGCGTGAACAGTGTGGGGGTGGAAGTGAACACGGCGAGCAGCCGCCTGCTGGCCTACGTCTCCGGTCTGGGTCCTCAGCGTGCCGCCAACATCGTGGCCTACCGGGAGGAGCACGGGCCCTTCTCCTGCCGGCGGGAGTTGCTCGAGGTCCCACGGCTCGGCCCCAAGGCATTCGAGCAGGCTGCCGGTTTCCTTCGTATCCGTGGCGGGACGAATCCTCTCGATGCGAGCGCGGTGCACCCCGAGAGCTACCCTGTGGTGGAGGCCATGGCGGGCGATCTGGACTGCGAGGTTGCCGATCTGCTGCGCGATACGGCGCTCCGTGGTCGGGTCGCCCTCGAACGCTACGTGACCCACAAGGTCGGGCTGCCCACGCTCACCGATATCATGGCGGAGCTGGCTCGTCCGGGCCGGGACCCGCGGGAGTCGTTCGAGAGCTTCTCGTTCGCTCCGGGTGTCGAGAAGCTCCAAGACTTGGAGCCCGGCATGAGGCTGCCCGGCATCGTCACGAACGTCACCAGATTCGGGGCTTTCGTGGACGTGGGCGTGCACCAGGACGGCTTGGTTCACGTGAGCAAGCTGGCCGATCGCTTCGTCCGCGATCCGGCGGAGGTTGTCAAGGTGCAGCAGCGGGTAATGGTGACCGTGATCGAGGTGGATGAAGCGAGGCGGCGGATCTCGCTCTCCATGCGAGATAGAGAGTGAGGAGTGATCATGGGGACAAGAATGCTGCCCGATTCCTGCGCAACGCCTCCCGTGCGGATCGAGGTGGTGGACGTACTCGAGTCCGGGGTAGCGCCCTGTGGCTACGAGAAGGGGGATACATGGTTCATGAGAAGCGACGAGGTGCCTGATGGACTGTGTGTATGGGCGCTCGTGGCCATGGCGCCCATGCTGGTGGCGTTGAGATTCGGTGGCGGAATCCCCTGGGAGGGGAACGGGAGTGTCGGCAGAGTGTGCTGCTCCGACCCGAGCAACCCGGTGGTGTTCGAGCTGCGCAGGTTGGAGGAGGCGGACCCGAGGTAACTACCTTGTCGGCGGCCCGGCGCTATCTTCCCCGTCAGTGGGTGCTGTATCCAGCCCGAGATTCCGCCGTTCCCTGAAGATTCCGCCGGCGCCCGTGTCCGGGCGCCGGCGGGTCGCATGTCCGGGGAGGCGGACCCCCGGATGGGTGGTCGGAGCGTGGTGAAGCGTACCGGGTCGGCGCGCGTCCCACCGAACCGGCCTATGCGGGCTGCAGCGTCCCTGCAAATACCTGCCAAGCCAGGAGGCTCTTGGCCACCAGGCTGAGGACGATGTAGGCGCGCTCTCCATAGAGATAGTCGCGCCACTTCCCTACCTTCTTGTACTGCAGCACCTGATTGACCGCGAAGGTGTTGAAGAACACGAAGATCGAGAAGAAGATCCAGTATACGAAGGCTGGCGGTCCCTGCCCTTCGCCGCTCGCAGAGCCGATGAGGTACACGGCCACGGCTATCCAGGGGGCGATACCGGCGATGCACCCGAAGATGTAGGCCGTCCAGTTGGTCTTCGTGGTGGTCTGGTTGTGCAGTTCCATCATCCAGCCGAAGAGGATCATGGAAGCGTTCACGATGAAGATGACGATCAGCGTGGCGATGTCGTAGATGCCCACGAGCATGGCGATGATGACCATCATGAGGGACGAGCTGAAGGAGTACTCGACCCACCTCGCCTTGTTGATGTGGTTCTTCAAATTGCGCACATACCAGGGGTATATGCCCGGCGACGAGATGAGCAGATGGGCCAATGCCGAGAAGAAGAGGAAGATCGCGACCATGGGCCCGATCTGCAGGGTGAAGAGGACTTCTGGCACAGGCTTCAGGCTCTGGGTGGCTTCATCGAAGCGCAAGTAGCTTGCGTACACGGGCAGGGCGAACGAGCTCGAGAGTACCAGCATCAGAACGCCTTGGATGAGGTGAAGCACCCCCATTATCAGGTTGAAACGGCGTAGCCGCATGAACTTGACTTCATCGGATACCGATTCGGCCATAGTTCCTCCCTTTCGCTCTCTGTAGATGTTGCCCCATACAGTACCCACATTTGTCGAGGCCAAACTCGCTCTATAGCGTGGCGCACACCTTGGGCAGGGTCGAGGGTAGGCGTCAATCGCTTTCTGCTCTCACCCAATCCACCCAATTCTGGAGCGCATCAACGGCAGCCACCATGCGGGGGGCGTTGCGGCGCACAAACTCATCCTCCTCCCTCGGTCCGTGTGGCTTCGAGGCCTCGTAATCTGCGAAGGCTGCTTTCCCGTCGTAGTCCACGAAGGCGATGCGGGCTCCGAAATCTTCGGAGGCGAGTAGACAGGCATCGCCGGTGACCACGGCCAAGTGGTGCGGATGTTCGATGAGGGCTCCCGCCAAGTCGTTCGAGGCGGCCACGCCGCGGCGTATGAGGTCGTCGGCGAGCTCATTGAAATCGGCGAAGAAGTAGAAGGCCCCAGCTGGGGTGGTTGTGCGTATCCCTTCTATCGAGTTGAATTCGCGGCTCAGGAATGATCCCATCATGCGGTGTATCTCGCGGCAAACGCTGAAGTAGTGCTCGATATGCGGGTTGGGTTCGTACACCTCGATGGCTGCGAACTGCGTGGGGGTGGAGACGTTCGTGTACACCGTGGCCGCCACCTTGGTGAAAGCTGCTTTCAACTCATCGGAGCACCTCTCCGGCATGATGCAGGAGCCCAAACGGTAGCCACCGGCGGAGCGGTCTTTGGAGATACCGTTGGTGACAAAGGTACCTTCTGGATAGATGCGCCCCATGCTCACGAACGACTCGAAATCGTAGGTGGTGAGAGCATAGATCTCGTCTGCCAGCACGAGTGTGTGGTGGCGGCGGCAGACCTCGGCGATGGCTTCGAGCTCTTGGGCCGAATACACGACTCCCGTGGGATTGTGCGGATTGTTGAGCACAAGGGTGTACTGTCCCGCGGGTAGGAGGGCCAGAAACGAGTCGAGCGCCTCGGGCTGCAGGCGATAGCCTTCTTTGGGGTCGAGGCGCAGGACGTGAAAGCGCTTGTCCAGCAGGGTGATTTGGGGTGAGTAGCCGATCCAGCTGGGAGAGGGTATGACGATGTCGCCGGCCACCACGTCGAAGAGTATATGGAAGAGGTCCTTGGTGCCCGGACCGATGAAGATACGGGAGGGGTCCACCTCCAAGCCGAAATGGCGTGTGTTGAAATCGGCCACGGCTTCGCGCAGTTCACCGATGCCGGCGGCGTCGGAGTAGTGTCCGTGCGTGGCGGCATTGCCGAGGGCGCGAGAGAGCGACGGGGGCACATGGAAGGGTGACTGCCCGAAGGCCAGGGCATAGAAGTCATCGTGACAACCGCGTCGGGCGCAAGCCTCCCGCTCATGTGCGAGCATAAGACCCACTCGCAGGTTGTCGGGCATCTTGATGGCTTCGACGTGAGGTTCGAGACCAATCTCAGGGGGTTCGCGACCCGAGGTGTCTGCGTACTGTGTGGCGTCTTGGTCTTCGCTCACTTGCCCTCCTCGCTTTCCTGCCGCGCCTCCTCGATGAGGGCCCTCAAGTTGGTGGGGATGGGCTGGGCTTTGAGGATGCGGGCCATGTACACCAGATTGTGGGCCATGTAGCGGGCGGTCTTGTTCGTATAGAGATGCCTTTCGCCCCCCGCCTCCAGGTAGGATGGACCCGGACCTGCGTCGCCCACCCAATAGGAGTCGCTGTTGGGTGGTATCGTGCAGCCCAAGTGCGAGAGGTTGAAGAGGGTATTGGCCGCTACGTCATGGGCGCCGTCCTCGTTACCGGTGACGATCACTCCTCCGACCTTGTTGTAGAGAGGGAATTGCCCCGTGTCCGGATCGCCTTCCGCATAGGTGCCGTCCAGCCGCTCAATGATCATCTGTGCCACCGAGGAACGGACGCCGAACCAGATGGAAGAACCTATGACGATGATGTCGGCGGCTTTGATCTTGGCCAGGATGCCAGGCCACTCGTCGCCCTCTCCTTCGTCGGAGAGCACACCGAAGCGGATCTTGTGGTCGACGGGACGGACGATCTCGCACTCCACACCCATCGGCTCCATGATCCCGCACACCTTGCGGATGAGGGCCTCGGTGTTCGAGACAGCCGGTGATTGCTTGAGCGTGCAGTTGAGAAACAGTGCCTTGAGAGTGTCCATATCGCCCCCTGGAGCTGTGTGGCAGGTTCTTCGAGTGTATTCCCCGGTGAAGACGTATGAAACAGGTGAGGACGTGGTTTCGGTGGCTGCTTCCCGTCGGGGGGCAGACGTGGGCAGTTGTCGACCGGCCGACAGTGCTCAGATTTCAACCGACGTTGACAGACATCTTGTCGGACGTGTAGTTTCAATCCACGCCCCCGCGCGGGGGGCGACG
>Ga0334885_1000337_pt1 | contig 84995 bp, 81 predicted proteins | sample GraSluR1_MG_8_FD_207233 | JGI IMG/M metagenome (GOLD analysis project Ga0334885, IMG submission 207233) | Sludge microbial communities from methane-producing bioreactor in Wageningen University, Netherlands - Granular Sludge_31_05-R1 | ecosystem: Engineered > Bioreactor > Anaerobic >...
TGAGACAAGACAGCCTCTAACTTTTCTTCTACACTCTTTGGACTTCTTTTGGACATACGAAAACCCCTCATAGTTTCTAGTGAAATGTTTTTGTTATTTCACTGTCCACTATAAGGGGAGTATATCAAGATCAAGGTTTCTTTTTTGTTTTTAATCTTACACGACATTGATGTCCTGTTGTTCTTGCTTGTCCTCTTTTATACTAAGGGTAGGATTAAAGGAGGACAGATTAGATGATTGATTTTGAAATGTTGTATCAAAAGGTTAAACCGATTGTCTTGAAGTGTCGTAGGCAATATCATATTCAGCAGTGGGAGTATGAGGATTGGCAACAAGAAGGTCGGCTGATTTTGTTTGCTTTGTTAGAGGATTTTCCTGATCTTTTTGAGGAAGAAGGCAAGGCTTATCGCTATTTTAAGACCAAGTTTACCAGTCACCTCAAGGATACTGTCAGAGCTCAAGAAAGCCTTAAGCGTCAGTATCATAAGATGGCTTATGATGAAATCAGTGAAGTGGGCCATTTAGTAAGCAGTCAGGAGATGGTTTTGGATGACTATGTGGCTTATTACGATGTTTTGGATCGCGTTAGGGAAGGTTTAGGAGATAAGGAGAAGAGGAGCTTAGATCGCTTATTGGCTGGAGAACGTTTTGAAGGTAGGAAGGCTCTCTTAAGAAAGATGGCGCCATGGTTTATTGATTTTAGGGAGGGATAGTTTTTGTATTACCCTTTCCATTGTGTTTATGAATTATAAGTCTAAGATTTTGATATTTCGTTCGTGAATTTTGAAAATATTTTCGGAAAATTCTCTATTTTATGGCTTTTTTTGCTATAATATGGTAAAATTGAACAAATTCATTTATGGAGGATTCTTATGAAGGCGATTATTACTGTAGTTGGTAAGGATAGAACAGGTATTGTTGCAGGGGTTTCAGCTAAGATTGCTGAGCTCGGGTTAAATATTGATGATATTTCTCAGACTGTTTTGGATGAATTCTTTACGATGATGGCTGTGGTTTCATCTGACGAGAAAAAAGACTTTACTAAATTGCGTTCAGAGTTTGAAGCATATGGTGAGACTCTGAATGTTAAAATTAATATTCAAAGCTCTGCTATTTTTGATGCTATGCATAATTTGTAAGATTGGAGATAGGTAGAAATGGATATTAGACAGGTTACTGAAACCATTGCAATGATTGAGGAACAAAATTTTGATGTTCGTACTATCACGATGGGAATTTCTCTTTTAGATTGTATTGATACTGATATTGACCGTGTTGCTGAGAAAGTTTATAACAAAGTAGTTTCTAAAGCTTCTAATTTGGTAAAAGTTGGTGATGAGATCGCTGCGGAATTAGGTATTCCAATTGTTAATAAGAGGGTTTCTGTAACACCAATTTCTCTTATTGGGGCAGCTACTGATGCTACTGACTATGTTCCAATTGCAAAAGCACTTGATAAGGCAGCTCATGAGATTGGGGTAGATTTTATTGGTGGTTTCTCTGCCTTGGTACAAAAGGGTTATCAAAAAGGTGATGAGATTCTCATTAATTCAATTCCAAAAGCGTTAGCTGTCACAGACAAAGTGTGTTCATCAGTTAATATTGGTTCTACAAAATCTGGTATTAATATGACCGCTGTCCGTGATATGGGGCGTGTTATTAAGGAAACAGCCGAGCTCTCTGAGATGGGACCTGCAAAATTAGTTGTTTTTGCTAATGCTGTTGAGGATAATCCATTCATGGCTGGTGCCTTTCATGGTGTCGGAGAAGCTGATGTCGTTATCAATGTTGGGGTCTCTGGTCCAGGTGTTGTCAAACGTGCTCTTGAAAAAGTTCGTGGTGAGTCTTTTGATGTCGTTGCTGAAACAGTCAAAAAGACAGCCTTTAAGATTACACGTATCGGTCAATTGGTTGGGCAAATGGCTTCAGAACGTCTCGGTGTTAAATTTGGTATCGTTGACCTTTCTTTAGCTCCTACTCCTGCTGTTGGAGATTCGGTTGCTCGTGTTTTGGAAGAGATGGGTCTTGAAACAGTTGGAACGCATGGAACAACAGCTGCCTTAGCTTTGCTTAATGACCAAGTTAAAAAAGGTGGTGTGATGGCTTGTAATCAAGTTGGTGGTTTGTCAGGTGCCTTTATTCCAGTTTCTGAAGATGAAGGTATGATTGCTGCTGTTCAGAATGGGTCATTGAATCTTGAAAAACTTGAGGCTATGACAGCTATTTGTTCAGTTGGTCTTGATATGATTGCTATTCCTGAGGATACTCCATATGAAACCATAGCAGCTATGATCGCTGACGAGGCAGCTATTGGTGTTATCAACCAAAAGACAACAGCAGTACGTATCATCCCTAAAGGAAAAGAGGGAGATATGATTGAGTTTGGTGGTTTGCTTGGAACTGCACCAGTTATGAAAGTGAATAAAAATTCTTCAGCTGATTTTATTGCACGTGGTGGTCAAATTCCAGCTCCGATTCATAGTTTCAAAAATTAATAAGATAACAAACACTTGCTGGTTTTGCAAGTGTTTTCTTTAAATGTTATAATTAACAATAATAGAAGATTTAAGTGTGGAGGAGAAAATGGTAGAAACAAAGTTATACATTGCACGTCATGGTAAAACAATGTTTAATACAATTGGCCGAGCTCAGGGATGGAGCGATACTCCTTTAACTGAATTGGGTGAGCAAGGTATTAAAGAACTTGGTCTTGGCTTAAGATTAGCCGAAATCCCATTCAAAGCTGCTTACTCAAGTGATTCAGGTCGTACAATTCAAACAATGGAGATCATTTTACGTGAAACTCATAATGAACACCTTCCATATAAGCGTGATAAGCGTATTCGAGAATGGTGCTTTGGAAGTTTGGACGGTGGTTATGATGGTGAACTGTTTTTTGGTGTTCTACCTAGAACCAAGGCTTTTGAAGGTGGAAAAACAGTTAAAGATGTAACTTACCCTGAATTGGCTCAAAGTATTGTCGAAGTTGATACGGCTGGCTGGGCAGAATCTTGGGAAGTTTTGAGTGAGAGAATTTGGGACGGCTTCACAGCAATTGCTGAGGAAATGGAAGCAAGTGGTGGAGGCAATGCCATAATTGTCAGTCATGGTATGACAATTAATACTTTTTTATGGCTGATTGATAATAATCGTGAAAAACTCAGCTTAGATAATGGTAGTATTTCTGCTGTTAGTTTTAAAGATGGAAAGTTTACAATTGAAGCAATTGGTGATATGTCATATCGTCAAGCTGGTCAAGAATTATTAGAAAAATAAAGAATGAAAAAAAATAGTTTTTTAGGAATAGTATTACAAATTTTAGTTGTTCTTGTGTTTTTAATGTGTTTGTATTTATTTATCCAAGACAAAGAGGTTCAAGTTGAAAACCAATCAAGCAATGAAATCTCGGTTCAATCTACAGAAACATCAAGCTCACAAGTCAGTGAATCAGAAAATGGACTGCCTTCTGTCTTGTCTTCAGACTGGGAACTCGTATTGGTTAATCGTGATAACATAACTGAGGAGTTAAATCCAGAGGTTACAGAGATTGAGGGAATTCCTGTTGATTCCAGAATTGCAGAAAATGTGCTAAATTTCTTAGCTGCAGCAAGAACAATTGATGCAAATGAGTATTTAATATCCGGTTATCGAAGTGTTGCCTATCAAGAAGAGCTATATGATTACTATGTTCAGCAAGAGATTGCTAATGATCCAAGTCTGACTCAAGAGGGTGCAGAAGAAGTTGTTCAAACTTATTCACAGCCGGCAGGGGCTAGCGAGCATCAAACAGGGCTAGCTATTGATATGAGTAATGTTGCTTCGCTTAATGAGAGTGATCCAGATGTGGTTCAGCAAATTAAAGAACTAGCTCCAGATTACGGTTTTGTTTTGCGATTTGCTGATGACAAGCAGGAAAGTACAGGTATTGGTTATGAAGATTGGCACTACCGTTATGTGGGAGTAGAGTCAGCTAAATATATGACAGAACACAATTTATCTCTAGAAGAATATATTGCAGTGTTGAAGGAGAGTGGCAAATGAGATCGCGACTATCCTTAAAGAAGTTTTTACTGATTCTGTTAGTTTTTCTACTCTTCATTATTTTTCCATTAATCTTGAATCGGTCAAAACCTAGTGCTAGTAAAAGTCAAGAACCGGTTTTATCAAAAACAGCGTTTATAGAAAAGATTGCTCCTGCTGCTCAGAAAGTTGCTAGAGCTTATGGTGTAAGGCCTTCAATTATTATTGGACAAGCTGCGCTGGAAACAGAATATGGGACCAGTCTTTTGGCAGATAAATATCATAATTTATTTTCTCAAAAAGCAAAAGCAAATCAAGAGAAAATTGTATTGATGAAATCTACATACTCAAAAGGAAAGTGGATAGAAAATCCAGAGACATTTGCTGTTTACTCAAGTTGGGAAGATTCAATTTATGATTATATGTATTCTCTTAAAAAAGGTGAGTTCTTAGACGAGGAACTTTATGTAAAGTTAGCCACTTCAAAAGGTTATAAGACTCCAGCTAAAAAGTTACAAGAATATTATTACTCAAGTGACCCGGACTATGCCCAAAAATTAATTGAGATAATAGAAGAAAATCAGTTAACAAGTTATGATGAATAAAAAATTAGCACTCTTTTTAAACGAGTGCTAATTTTTTGTGTTTTTTTCTTGACACCATTCTTAAAAGGAGTATAATTAAAACATAAGTTAGCAGTCGATGTTATCGAGTGCTAAAGAGAGTGAGGTGATTGTGTTTGATTACACAACGTCAGAATGACATTCTAAATCTAATTGTAGAGTTGTTTACCCAGACACATGAACCTGTAGGTTCTAAGGCACTTCAAAGTACGATTGATTCGTCTAGTGCAACTATTCGCAATGACATGGCTAAACTTGAGAGACTTGGTCTTTTAGAAAAAGCTCATACTTCAAGCGGGCGGATGCCTAGTCCAGCTGGTTTCAAATACTTTGTTGAACATTCATTGAGTTTAGATAGTATAAATGAGCAAGATATTTATCAAGTGATTAAAGCCTTCGATTTTGAAGCCTTTAGACTTGATGATATTTTACAAAAAGCCAGTCAGATTTTATCAGATATGACAGGATATACGTCTGTTATACAGGATGTTGAGCCATCTCGGCAACGTTTGACAGCTTTTAATATCGTCCAGCTATCAAGCCATGATGCACTTGCGGTTTTGACATTAGATGAATCAAAGCCAGCAACAATTCAATTTGCAATTCCTAAGAACTTTTTAACTAAGGACCTTATTACTTTAAAAGAAATAGTTGATGAGCGGCTTTTAGGTCAGCCTGTCATGGATATCCATTACAAATTAAGAACGGAAATTCCACAAATTGTTCAAAAATATTTCGCTATTACTGATAATGTTTTAGATTTATTTGACTATATCTTTGCAGAGCTCTTTAAGGAGATGGTCTTTATTTCAGGTAAAGTTAATTCACTCGACTATGCTGATTTAAAAACTTATCGCTTTTTGGATAATGAGCAGAGCGTAGCTTTGACATTAAGAAAAGGCCTTCAAGAAGAGGAAATGGCAACTGTTCAGGTTGCTGATAGTAAGGAAGAAGCACTTGCAAATAGTACGGTTCTAACACACAAGTTTTTAATCCCATATCGTGGATTCGGTCTACTAAGTTTAATCGGTCCTATTGATATGGACTATCGCAGAAGTGTTAGTCTTGTAAATGTTATAGGACGTGTGCTTGCTATGAAACTTGGAGACTATTACCGATATCTGAATAGCAATCATTATGAAGTGAATTAGGATATTGAGGTATCATGCTAAAGAAAGTGAAAAATAAATTAAGGAGGCACTCCGTGTCAGAAGATATTAAAAATGAAGAGGTAGTAGAGGAAGTTGAAGTGACGGAAGAAGCTGTAGAAGAAACTTCTGAAACGCCTGAAAAATCAGATTTAGATTTGGCTAATGAGCGCGCTGAAGAGTTTGAAAACAAATATCTTCGAGCTCACGCAGAAATGCAAAATATTCAACGCCGTGCTAACGAAGAACGTCAAACCTTACAACGTTATCGCTCACAAGACTTGGCTAAGAAAATCTTGCCAAGTTTGGATAATCTAGAGCGTGCTCTAGCTGTTGAGGGCTTGACTGATGATGTTAAAAAAGGAATCGAAATGGTTCAAGAAAGCTTGATTCAAGCTCTCAAAGAAGAAGGAATCGAAGAAGTTCCAGTCGAAAACTTTGACCATAACCTACATATGGCAGTACAAACACTCCCTGCTGATGATGAACACCCAGCTGATAGTATTGCTCAAGTCTTCCAAAAAGGCTATAAACTTCATGAACGCCTTCTAAGACCAGCAATGGTTGTGGTTTACAATTAGACTGTAAGACAGCTCAAAATATCTGGGAGATGTTTTGAGGTTGGAAATAAAAGAAGCCTAGCTTCTGTCAAAAAATGATTTCTTCGGTGGCAAGTCTTGGTTTTAAGTTGCCACTCTATATGTCGCTCCCCTGACCTATAGACTCCCGCAAGGCTGCCTAGAGTTTTCATAGTCATTTCTGACGAAGAAAACTCAGACAGCTACTGCGCATGTAAAGGTAGCAGAATTGCGTTGGACAAGATAAATCAGATTACATTTTACTAGATAACTTTCCCTAGGAAACAGTCTAGTAATTGGTAATTTGTCCGAAATGACAGAAAACTATGATAGAAAAAAGAAATATTACTTAAAATTTGAAAGGAATTGAACCCGAACGGAAAGCTCGAAATTTAGATAAACCGCCTTACACGCAAGCGTGCAGCATTGGTTTCCTAAAATTCATTTCGCTTTCTTGGCGTTCTTGGTATCTTAACTATGTCTAAAATTATTGGTATTGATTTAGGTACAACTAACTCAGCAGTATCAGTTCTTGAAGGAACTGAAGCAAAAATCATCGCTAACCCAGAAGGTAACCGTACAACACCTTCAGTAGTATCATTCAAAAATGGTGAAATCATCGTTGGTGATGCTGCAAAACGCCAAGCAGTTACAAACCCAGATACAATCATGTCAGTTAAATCATTGATGGGTACTGCTCAAAAAGTTGCTGCTAACGGTAAAGAATACACACCACAAGAAATTTCAGCAATGATCCTTCAATACCTTAAAGGTTATGCTGAAGACTATCTTGGTGAAAAAGTAACTAAAGCCGTTATCACTGTTCCAGCTTACTTTAACGATGCTCAACGTCAAGCAACAAAAGATGCAGGTAAAATTGCAGGTCTTGAAGTAGAACGTATCGTTAACGAACCAACTGCAGCTGCGCTTGCTTATGGTCTTGATAAACAAGATAAGGAAGAAAAAGTCTTGGTATTTGACCTTGGTGGTGGTACATTCGACGTTTCAATTCTTGAATTGGGTGATGGCGTCTTTGATGTATTGTCTACTGCAGGAGATAACAAACTTGGTGGTGATGACTTTGACCAAAAAATCATTGATTTCTTGGTAGAAGAATTCAAAAAAGAAAATGGCATCGATCTTGCCGCTGATAAGATGGCCCTTCAACGTTTGAAAGATGCAGCTGAAAAAGCTAAAAAAGATCTTTCAGGTGTTACCCAAACACAAATTTCATTGCCATTTATCACAGCAGGTGCTGCTGGACCTCTCCACTTGGAAATGAGCTTGTCACGCGCTAAATTTGATGATTTGACTCGTGACCTTGTAGAACGTACTAAAGTTCCAGTTCGCCAAGCCCTTTCAGATGCTGGTTTGTCACTTTCAGAAATTGATGAAGTTATCTTGGTTGGTGGTTCAACTCGTATTCCTGCTGTTGTAGAAGCTGTTAAAGCTGAGACGGGTAAAGAACCAAATAAATCAGTTAACCCAGATGAAGTTGTTGCTATGGGTGCTGCTATCCAAGGTGGGGTTATCACTGGTGACGTTAAAGATGTCGTTCTTCTTGATGTAACACCATTGTCACTTGGTATTGAAACAATGGGTGGCGTCTTCACTAAATTGATTGACCGCAATACAACTATTCCAACTTCTAAATCACAAGTCTTCTCAACTGCAGCAGACAACCAACCAGCCGTTGATATCCACGTCCTTCAAGGTGAACGCCCAATGGCAGCAGACAACAAGACTCTTGGACGCTTCCAATTGACTGACATCCCTGCAGCACCTCGTGGTATTCCACAAATCGAAGTAACATTCGATATCGACAAAAACGGTATCGTTTCTGTAAAAGCTAAAGATCTTGGAACACAAAAAGAACAACACATCGTTATCCAATCTAACTCAGGTTTGACTGATGAAGAAATCGAAAAAATGATGAAAGATGCAGAAGCAAATGCAGAAGCTGATGCTAAACGCAAAGAAGAAGTTGATCTTCGTAACAATGTTGACCAAGCTATCTTTGCTACTGAGAAAACAATCAAAGAAACTGAAGGAAAAGGTTTCGACGCAGAACGTGACGCAACACAAGCTGCTCTTGACGAATTGAAAGCTGCTCAAGAAGCTAATAATGTTGAAGACATGAAAGTTAAACTTGAAGCCCTTAACGAAAAAGCTCAAGCACTTGCAGTTAAACTTTACGAGCAAGCTGCAGCAGCCCAACAAGCGCAAGCAGGTGCTGAAGGTGCACAATCAACTGATTCAACAAATAATGGTGATGACGTTGTTGACGGTGAGTTTACTGAAAAATAAGATGTGAGAGCGTTAAATGAACGACAGAAAAATAGGAACTTGACGTTGAATACCTGCTTCAAGGAAAGTTATCTTTTTTCCGAAGTTCTTAGCTCGAACTCAATTTAGCTGAATGACATAGAGAGGATTAGGCTCCTTACGTCATAACTATACACTCAATCACAGAGGTTGCAAACCAGCCTCTGTTTTTGGGTAACTGGAGATGTGATAAATTCTATCCTTCTGCAACTGGTCAAGACTATTATGCTCTCTTCCTAGAAAATCCAGACAGGATAGAGATTGAAATAGTAAGCAACAGTGAGTAACACTTTCTAAAAATCTTATTCTAGTAAATGAAAATGCGACCGAAGGTCGCTCAGCCGATAATTTTCGCCGTGGTTAGAGTAACAGTAGCGAATGCTACAGTTACGAGGGGATTTTTGAAACCTTTGGGTTCAAAAATAAGCAATGAAACGCCTTAGTCGCTCGCTTGCGTCTCCACCACTTAATAAAATTATCAATAAAACAACAAAAAGGTATTAAAATGAATAATCAAGAATTTTACGATCGTCTTGGGGTATCCAAAGATGCCTCACAAGATGAGATTAAGAAAGCATATCGTAAGCTTTCAAAAAAATACCATCCAGATATCAATAAAGAGGCTGGTGCTGAAGAAAAATATAAAGAGGTTCAAGAAGCTTATGAAACTTTAGGTGATGAGCAGAAACGTGCTTCTTATGACCAGTTTGGACCTGCTGGAGCAAATGGTGGTTTCGGTGGCGGAGCTGGTGGCTTTGGCGGTTTTGATGGTGCTGGTTTTGGTGGGTTTGAAGACATCTTTTCATCATTCTTTGGTGGTGGCGGAGGTATGCGAAATCCTAATGCACCACGTCAAGGTGATGACCTTCAGTACCGTGTTAACTTGAGTTTTGAGGAAGCTATCTTTGGCGTTGAAAAAGAAGTTTCTTACAATCGTGAAGCATCATGTTCAACATGTTCTGGAACTGGAGCTAAACCTGGTACAAGCCCTGTAACATGTGGTCGTTGTCATGGACAAGGAGTTATCAATGTAGATACTCAAACACCTCTTGGTATGATGCGCCGTCAAGTAACTTGTGATGTCTGTCATGGAACAGGTAAAGAAATTAAAGAACCATGTACTACTTGTCATGGAACTGGTCATGAGAAGAAAACTCACAAAGTTTCTGTTAAAATTCCTGCAGGTGTTGAAACAGGTCAACAAATTCGCTTGCAAGGTCAAGGTGAAGCCGGATTTAATGGTGGTCCATATGGTGATCTCTTTGTCATCATCAATGTTTTGCCAAGTAATAAATTTGAGCGTAACGGTTCAACGATTTATTACACGATGAATATTAATTTTGTTCAAGCGGCATTAGGTGATACTGTTGAAATTCCAACAGTTCATGGCGATGTTGAAATGACTATTCCTGCTGGAACTCAGACTGGGAAGACATTCCGTCTAAAAGGTAAGGGTGCACCTAAATTGCGTGGCGGTGGTCAAGGTGATCAACACGTAACAGTTAACATCGTTACCCCAACCAAGCTAAATGAAGCGCAAAAAGAAGCTCTTAAAGCATTTGCAGAAGCAAGCGGTGATAAAGCTGTGAATCCTAAACGAAAAGGGTTCTTTGATAAAGTTAAAGATGCTTTTGAAGGTGAATAAGAAATCAAATAAAAATAACGCTCAATCGAGTGTTATTTTTTTGTTAATATAATCGACTTTTCTTGGCACAAATATAGCAAATAACAAATCTTATTCTGTCCCCGGACAGTTTTTGACTGCGCTACTAGTTAATTAGCTTAAGTAGTGGTAAAATAATGACATGACTAGATATAAGGCAACTATTTCCTATGATGGTACTCTCTTTGCTGGTTTCCAGCGCCAGACTAAGGTGCGCTCGGTACAGGAAGAGATTGAAAAAACTTTAGAACGTTTAAATAGCGGAGTTCCTGTTAAGATACATGGGGCAGGACGGACAGACTCTGGTGTTCATGCCTACGGACAAGTTATCCATTTTGATTTACCTCAGGCGCGTGATGCTGAACGCTTGCGCTTTGGACTGGACAGTCAGCTTCCTGAGGATATTGATGTTGTAGCAGTTGAGCAGGTTGGGGATGATTTTCATGCTCGCTATAATAAGCACAGTAAGACCTATGAATTTTTAGTGGACAATGGTCGTCCTAAGAATCCCATGATGCGAAACTATGCGACTTCTTATCCCTATCCCTTAGATTTATCTCTTATGCAAGAGGCTATCAAGGATTTGGAAGGGACACATGATTTTACAGGCTTTACAGCTTCAGGAACAGTGGTTGAAAATAAGGTCCGTACCATAACAAGGGCAACTGTTAATCAAGATTCTAAAACAGGCTTTCTAGTTTTTACCTTTTCAGGCAATGGCTTTCTTTATAAACAGGTCCGCAATATGGTGGGGACCCTCTTGAAAATTGGCAATGGTCGCATGCCGGTCAGCCAAATCAAGACTGTCTTGGAGTCTCAAAATAGAAATCTGGCTGGTCCAACTGCGGCTGGCAATGGGCTTTACTTAAAGGAGATTATTTATGAAGACTAACTACATTTTAGCTATTTCAGGAAATGATATTTTTAGTGGTGGCGGCCTCTATGCTGACTTGGCAACTTATACGACCAATCATTTGCATGGCTTTGTAGCAGTAACTTGCTTAACAGCAATGACTGAAAATGGTTTTGAAGTTTTTGCAACGGATAATACTGTTTTTGGTCATCAGTTAAAGAGTTTGAAGGATGTGGATTTTGCAGGAATTAAACTTGGTCTCTTGCCTAATGTGGATGTGGCTGAGCAGGCACTGGACTTTGTGAAAGCACATGCTGGTATTCCAGTCGTTCTGGACCCTGTACTTGTCTGCAAGGAAAGTCATGATGTTGAAGTCAGTGCTCTACGTGAAGAACTTTTGAAATTCTTCCCTTATGCGACCATCATCACTCCTAACTTGGTAGAAGCTGAGCTATTGTCCCAAAAAACAATCAAAAGTTTGGAAGATATGAAGGCTGTGGCTAAGGAACTCCATGAACTTGGTGCTAAAAATGTGGTTATCAAGGGTGGAAACCGCTTGAGTAAGGAATTAGCTCTTGATGTTTTTTATGATGGTCAAGACTTTAAGGTCCTGGAGAGTCCTGTTTCTTCTAAAAACAATGTTGGTGCGGGCTGTACCTTTGCTTCTAGTATTGCCAGTCAATTGGTGCTAGGAAAAACACCGCTTGAGGCTGTTGAGATTTCTAAGGACTTTGTTTATCAGGCAATTCTACATTCAGATCAGTATGGAGTGAAACAAAATTATGAGAACTAATAAGACCAAGGAATTAACGCTACTTGCAATTTTGACTGCCCTCAGTGTGGTTTTGGCCTACATCCATGTGCCAACACCGACAGGTTTTTTGACACTTTTAGATGTTGGTATCTACTTTACAGCTTTCTATCTGGGTTCTAAGTCTGGGGCGATTGTTGGTGGTCTGTCAGGCTTCTTGATTGACCTTCTGCTAGGTTATCCCCAGTATATGATTCATAGTTTGATTGCCCATGGGGCCCAAGGTTATTTTGCTGGCTGGAAGGACAAGAAGCGTATTATCGGCTTAGCCTTGGCTAGTCTTGCCATGGTTGGCTGGTATGTAGTAGCTGCCTTAGTTCTAGGGTATGGATTGGGAGCTGCCCTGGCTGGTATTTTTGGCAATGTCCTCCAGAATTTCTTTGGTATGGGACTTGCTTATCTCTTGTTTGTTGCTTTTAAGCGTTTTGATAGAAAGAGGTAGATTATGAACTTGAAGGATTTGGAGAATCAAACACGGACTATAGTGCTTGATATCATTGACCGCTCTGCTATTAAAAAAGGCCAAATCTTTGTCCTAGGCCTTTCTTCAAGTGAGGTTGCTGGTGGTCTTATCGGGAAAAATAGCAGTGCAGAGATTGGTGAGGTCATTGTTAAGACTATTTTGGAAGAGCTCAAAGCGAAAGGGATTCAGCTAGCAGTGCAGGGCTGTGAACATCTTAATCGTGCTTTAGTTGTTGAGCGTCAGGTGGCAGAAGATAAGGATTTAGAAATTGTCAATGTCATTCCTAATCTGCATGCTGGAGGAAGCGGTCAGGTTGCTGCTTTCAAATTCATGGAAGACCCTGTTGAGGTTGAAGAGATTGTTGCTCATGCCGGTCTCGATATCGGTGATACTTTTATCGGTATGCATGTTAAGCGTGTTCAAGTCCCACTGATTCCTGTCCAAAGAGAATTGGGCGGTGCTCATGTGACAGCCCTAGCTTCCCGTCCAAAATTAATTGGTGGTGCGCGTGCAGATTATGCTACAGATCCAATTCGTAAGTTTTAATACCCTATGAAAATCAAAATGATAGGTCGTTAAGCCTCTTTGCTTACCTTTAGGCGTGCCTTTGTTGTCTTTCCATGTTTGATTTTGATTGGCTTTAAAGATAAAATATTTGGAATTTAAAAAATCTGGATTTAAGAGTCCAGATTTATTTTTTTGTAATTATTGTAGCATTGGGAGTAGCTAAGATGATGTTATTAGTTAAGAGACTTTCCTGATATAGTTTATAAAAGGCAGAGTAAATTTTACTTTGACTACCATGTTGAACGAAGATATCAACTCGGAAGACCAGTTGACCATTAGTGGTGGTACGTGGTCCAAGAACTTTAGGAGCTTCCACGATTTCAGGAAAATTTTCTAAGTTTTCTTTATTGGTTTCCTCGACAATTCTAGTAACTTCATCTAGGTCTGTATTGGCAAAAATAGGAAGATCAATTTGAGCTCGCATGGCACCACGAGACTTGTTACTGACAACCGATATACTGCGATTAGTAACGAAATGGAGAGTACCATCAAAACCACGGATTTGTGTAGTACGGATACCAACGCTTGAAATAGTACCTTCGACTGATCCGATAACAATAGAGTCACCTACCTCAAACTGATTCTCCAAAAGAATGAAGAAGCCATTAACGACATCAGTAAGAAAACCCTGTGCCCCTAAACCGATGGCCAACCCAGCAATCCCTGCTCCAGCTAAAAGGCTTGAAATAGGTACACCTAGGACGCTTAAAATGCTGTAAATCAGGAAGAAGTAAAAGACATAATTAATGATGTTTTTTAAAAGTTTTATAATAGTCTTTTGTCTGGCAAGTGATTGACGGGAAAGTCCGATTGATTTTTCAATGGTGTGCTTAAAGATAAAACTTATGATGCGTTTAGCTATGGCAAAGACAATCAAAAGCAGAATAAGTGAAATTGCTTTTGATAACAAAGTAAGAGCAATTTCTTCGACATCAAGTTGTTGAATATATTTTGTGATAATGTTCATAGACATAGTTTAGTAAAAAAATATCAACAAGGCAAGTTTTAAACAGAAAACATGAGCAATGTGACGCTAGATATGATAAGGCTCTCAAAATTGATAATATTTTGCACAAAAAACTTTAAAAAGCCCGTGAAATATGATAAACTAAGCTGTATACAAAATTTTTAAGGAGAAATGACTAAATGTCTACATCATTTGAAAACACTGCTACTAACCGTGGCGTGATTACATTTACAATTGGTCAAGATAAAATCAAACCAGCTCTTGACAAAGCATTTAATAAAATTAAAAAAGAATTGAACGCACCAGGTTTCCGTAAAGGACATATGCCACGTGCCGTATTTAACCAAAAATTTGGTGAAGAAGCACTTTACGAAGATGCTTTGAATGCAATCTTGCCATCAGTTTACGAAGCAGCTGTTGCTGAACTTGGTCTTGATGTTGTTGCACAACCAAAAATTGATGTTGTTTCAATGGAAAAAGGTCAAGATTGGAAATTGACTGCAGAAGTTGTAACTAAACCTGAAGTTAAACTTGGTGACTACAAAGAACTTGAAGTAACTGTAGAAGCTTCTAAAGAAGTAACTGACGAAGAAGTTGATGCTAAAGTTGAACGCGAACGCAACAACCTTGCTGAATTGGTTATCAAAGAAGATGCAGCTGCTGAAGGTGATACAGTTGTTATCGACTTTGTTGGTTCAGTTGATGGTGTTGAATTTGACGGCGGTAAAGGTGATAACTTCTCACTTGAACTTGGTTCAGGTCAATTTATCCCAGGATTTGAAGACCAATTGGTTGGTTCAAAAGCTGGTGAAACTGTAGAAGTAAACGTTACTTTCCCAGAAGATTACCAAGCTGAAGATCTTGCTGGTAAAGCAGCACTCTTCGTTACTACTGTTCATGAAGTTAAAACGAAAGAAGTTCCAGCTCTTGACGATGAATTGGCAAAAGACATCGACGAAGAAGTTGAAACACTTGATGAGTTGAAAGCTAAATACCGTAAAGAACTTGAAGCAGCTAAAGAAATTGCATTTGACGATGCTGTTGAAGGTGCTGCGCTTGAATTGGCTGTTGCAAACGCTGAAATCGTTGAATTGCCATCAGAAATGGTACATGACGAAGTTCATCGTGCTATGAACGAATTCATGAGCAACATGCAACGTCAAGGGATCTCACCAGAAATGTACTTCCAATTGACAGGTACAACTGAAGAAGACCTTCACGCACAATACGAAGCAGATGCTGACAAACGTGTGAAAACTAACCTTGTTATCGAAGCTATCGCAGCTGCTGAAGGATTTGAAGCAAGTGATGAAGAAATCGAAAAAGAAATCACAGATCTTGCAACTGAATACAACATGGAAGTTGAACAAGTTCGTGCACTTCTTTCTGCTGATATGCTTAAACATGATATTGCTATGAAGAAAGCAGTTGAAGTGATTACAAGCTCAGCTAAAGTAAAATAATCATCTGTTTCAGTTAAAAATTGAGATTAAAGGAGTCAAGGAGTCTTAGGATTCCTTGACTTTTTGTATCTTTTGGGAAAACTCTGATAAATCCTTTGACGAATTGCTCTTTTTAGCGTAAAATAGTAAGGAACGATATTTATAGACAATTGGATTATTGTGGCTTTTTAGCTCATCCAAATATAATAAGGAGAATTGCCTTGGAATTAGAAGTATTTGCTGGACAAGAAAAAAGTGAACTTTCCATGATTGAGGTTGCTCGTGCTATCTTAGAAGAGCGTGGCCGCGATCATGAAATGTATTTTAGCGATCTTGTGAATGAAATTCAAACTTACCTTGAAAAATCTGACGCTGCTATCCGTGAAGCTCTGCCATTTTTCTATTCAGATTTGAACACTGACGGAAGTTTCATCCCACTTGGTGAAAATAAATGGGGTCTTCGTTCATGGTATGCTATTGATGAAATCGATGAGGAAATCATTACTCTTGAAGATGAAGAAGAAGGTGCACCAAAACGTAAAAATAAACGTGTTAATGCCTTCATGGATGGTGATGAAGATGCTATTGATTACCGTGATGATGATCCAGAAGATGAAGATTTCGACCATAAAGAAGAGGAATTGGAATATGATGAAGAAGATCCAGATGATGAGAAATCTGAAGTGGAATCTTACGACTCAGAATTAAGTGAGATTATTCCAGATGATGACTTGGATGAAGATGTTGAAATCAACGAAGAAGATGAAGAAGAAGACGATTTTACAGAGGAAGAAGAGTAATTTTGTCGGACTATTAGCCTTGCCTTAGGGTGAGGTTTTTTTCTTTAGAGAATATCGAAAAATAGTCTAAAATATGGTAAAATGATAGTCGTACTCTGCGAAAAATAAAATGTTGCTATTAGGCTGATTTTAGTTGATTAATCAGTTAATTTAAGCTTGCAAAAAGAGGTAATTAAATTAATGTCAGACTTATTCAATAAACTCATGGATCAGATAGAAATGCCGCTTGAAATTAAGACTTCAAGTGCCTTTTCGACTGCCGATATTATTGAGGTTAAGGTCCATGCTGTGTCACGTCATTGGGAGTTTCATTTTTCTTTTCCAGAGATTTTGCCTCTAGAAATCTATCAAGAATTGCAGACTCGTTTGGTCAATACCTTTGAAAAGGCTGATATTAAGGCTACTTTTGATATAGTAGCTGAAAAGGTAGATTTTTCTGAGGATCTTATTTCTGCTTACTATCGCGAAGCTTTTAGTCAGCCACTTTGCAACAGCGCCAGCTTTAAGAGTAGTTTTGCTAACCTCAGTGTGTCCTATGATGGTCAAAAGATTCTGATTTCTGCGCCAGCCTTTGTCAATAACGACCATTTCCGTATCAATCACCTGCCTAACTTGGAGCACCAGTTCCAGCTCTTTGGTTTTGGCAAGGTTTCTTTTGATATGGTGTCGGATGAGGTCATGACTGAGGAGCTCAAGTCTGAATTTACCACTTCCCGTGAGGCTTTGGTGGAAAAAGCGGTGCAGGAAAACCGTGAGGCGGTTAAGTCCTTGGAGGCTTCTATGCCACCAGCCGAGGAAAAAGCTGCGCCTCAGCCCCAGTTTGACTTCAAAGAAAGAGCCAAGCAGCGCCAAGCTGGTTTTGACAAAGCTGAAATTACCCCTATGGTGGATGTCACTACTGAAGAAAACCGTATTGTATTTGAGGGTATGGTCTTTAGTGTAGAACGCAAGACAACTCGTACTGGCCGCCATATTATTAACTTTAAGATGACTGACTACACATCCAGCTTTGCCATGCAAAAGTGGGCTAAGGATGATGATGATCTCAAAAAGTATGACATGATTGCCAAGGGAGCTTGGCTCCGTGTTCGTGGGAATATTGAAAATAATCAATGGACCAAGGCCTTGACCATGAATGTTCAGGATGTTAAGGAAATTGTTCATCATGAACGCAAGGACCTTATGCCAGAGGGACAGAAGCGTGTCGAGTTCCATGCACATACCAATATGTCTACAATGGATGCCTTGCCTACAGTTGAAGATTTGATTGCGACTGCTGCCAAGTGGGGGCATTCTGCTGTGGCCATTACTGACCATGGCAATGTGCAGAGTTTCCCGCATGGTTATCATGCAGCTCGTAAGAAGGGCATTAAAGCTATCTTTGGTTTGGAAGCCAATATCGTTGAAGATAAGGTTCCAATTGCCTATAATCCTGTGGATATGGAGCTTAATGAAGCGACCTACGTGGTTTTTGACGTGGAAACCACAGGTTTGTCTGCGGTTAATAATGATTTGATTCAGATTGCAGCTTCAAAAATGTACAAAGGTAACATTATTGAACAATTTGATGAGTTCATTGATCCTGGTCACCCTCTGTCTGCCTTTACAACGGAATTGACAGGGATTACAGATAACCATGTCAAGGGTTCTAAGCCTATTTTGCAGGTTTTGCAGGAGTTTCAGGATTTCTGTAAGGACACGGTTCTGGTTGCCCATAATGCTACCTTTGACGTTGGCTTTATGAATGCCAATTATGAGCGTCATGGTTTACCTCGTATTACACAACCTGTCATCGATACCCTTGAATTTGCTCGTAATCTTTATCCAGAGTATAAGCGTCATGGTTTGGGTCCTCTGACCAAACGATTCCAAGTGGCCTTGGAGCACCACCATATGGCCAACTACGATGCGGAAGCAACTGGTCGCTTGCTCTTCATTTTCTTGAAAGAGGCGCGTGAGAATCGCGACTTGACCAATATGAGTGAGCTCAATACGAAGTTGGTGGCTAAGGATTCTTACAAGAAAGCTCGTGTTAAGCATGCCACCATCTATGTTCAAAATCAGGTTGGGCTAAAAAACATCTTCAAATTAGTTAGTCTATCTAATGTCAAGTATTTTGAAGGTGTGGCTCGTATTCCTAGAACGGTCCTAGACCAACACCGTGAAGGTTTGCTTCTGGGAACTGCCTGCGATGAGGGTGAAGTTTTTGATGCTGTGCTTTCGTCTGGTGTCGATGCTGCCGTCGAAGTGGCTAAGTACTATGATTTCATCGAAGTTATGCCGCCTGCTATTTACGCTCCGCTATTGGCCCAAGGAACCATCAAGGATCAAGAGGGGATTGAGCAGGTCATTCGTGATTTGATTCAAGTTGGACGTAAGCTTGATATGCCGGTGCTTGCGACTGGGAATGTTCACTATTTGGAGCCTGAGCAAGAGATTTATCGCGAAATTATTGTCCGCAGTCTGGGTCAGGGGGCTATGATTAACCGTACTATTGGTCGTGGGGAAGGTGCCCAGCCTGCTCCCCTTCCTAAGGCTCACTTCCGTACAACTAATGAGATGTTGGATGAATTTGCCTTCCTTGGTAAGGATTTGGCTTATGAGATTGTGGTTACTAATACACAAGATTTTGCCCAGCGTTTTGAAGAGGTGGAAGTGGTTAAGGGAGACCTTTACACGCCATTTATTGATAAGGCAGAGGAGCAGGTTGCTGAGATGACCTATCAGAAGGCCTTTGAAATTTATGGCAATCCTCTTCCAGATATTGTTGACTTGCGGATTGAGAAAGAGTTGACCTCTATTTTGGGGAATGGGTTTGCTGTGATTTATCTGGCTTCTCAGATGCTGGTACATCGTTCCAATGCGCGTGGTTACTTGGTAGGTTCTCGTGGATCTGTCGGTTCAAGTTTCGTAGCCACCATGATTGGGATTACCGAGGTTAACCCTCTGTCGCCTCACTATGTCTGTCCAAACTGTCAGCACAGCGAATTTATCACAGATGGGTCAGTCGGATCAGGTTATGATCTTCCTAATAAAGACTGTCCTGAATGTGGTAGCCGTTATACTAAAGATGGACAAGATATTCCTTTTGAAACCTTCCTTGGTTTTGATGGGGACAAGGTGCCTGATATTGACTTGAACTTCTCTGGAGACGACCAACCCTCAGCCCACTTGGATGTTCGTGACATTTTTGGTGAGCAATATGCTTTCCGTGCAGGTACAGTAGGTACGGTTGCTGAAAAAACGGCCTTTGGTTTCGTTAAGGGCTATGAACGTGATTATGGCAAGTTCTATCCAGAAGCGGAAGTGGAACGTTTAGCGACTGGTGCAGCTGGGGTAAAAAGGACAACTGGTCAGCACCCGGGTGGTATTGTTGTTATTCCAAACTATATGGATGTTTATGATTTCACACCTGTCCAATACCCTGCTGATGATAACACGGCAGAATGGCAAACCACTCACTTTAACTTCCACGATATTGATGAGAACGTGCTTAAACTTGATGTTCTGGGGCATGATGATCCGACCATGATTCGTAAACTTCAGGATTTATCTGGAATTGATCCTCAGGATATTCCAGCAGATGACCCTGATGTCATGGCCCTTTTCTCAGGCACCGAGGTTCTTGGTGTGACTCCTGAACAGATTGGAACGCCTACTGGTATGCTAGGAATTCCTGAGTTTGGGACTAATTTTGTTCGCGGAATGGTTGATGAGACTCATCCGACTACCTTTGCGGAGCTTTTGCAGTTATCCGGACTCTCGCACGGAACAGACGTTTGGTTGGGGAATGCCCAAGACTTGATTAAAGAGGGAATTGCCACCCTAAAAACTGTTATCGGCTGTCGTGACGATATCATGGTTTACCTCATGCACGCGGGTCTTGAACCTAAAATGGCCTTTACCATCATGGAACGTGTGCGTAAGGGGCTCTGGCTTAAGATTTCTGAGGAAGAACGCAATGGCTATATTGCTGCTATGAGGGACAACAATGTACCTGATTGGTATATCGAGTCTTGTGGGAAAATCAAGTACATGTTCCCTAAAGCCCATGCGGCAGCTTATGTGCTTATGGCCTTGCGCGTGGCCTACTTTAAGGTTCATCACCCAATCATGTACTACTGTGCTTATTTCTCTATCAGGGCCAAGGCCTTTGAACTGAAAACCATGAGTGCTGGTCTTGATGCAGTTAAGGCTCGGATGGAGGATATTAAGGAAAAAAGGCAGCGCAACGAAGCCACTAACGTTGAAAATGATCTTTTCACTACCCTTGAAATTGTCAATGAAATGCTTGAGCGTGGCTTTAAATTTGGTAAGCTGGACCTTTATAATAGTAACGCACTTGAATTTAAAATTGAAGGCGATACTCTTGTCCCACCTTTTGTGGCCCTTGAAGGTTTGGGAGAAAACGTTGCTAAGCAATTGGTCAAGGCACGTGAAGATGGAGAATTCTTATCCAAGATGGAGCTCCGCAAACGTGGTGGCCTCTCTGCAACATTAGTTGAAAAAATGGATGAAATGGGAATCTTGGGCAATATGCCAGAAGATAACCAACTCAGCCTATTTGATGATTTTTTCTAAAATGTGAGAACTCCGCAATTTCGATTGAAGCTATCTAATAATGGAGAGTTAGATATGTAGTTCTATTTAGAAAAGGCATACTTTAAATATTATGATTAGAAAAGGTTTATTTTGTGGAATTAAATCAGTTAAGACACCGATTGAAAGAGACTATTAGTCGTTCAAATATTTCTGTTAAAGAAGTTGATACATTTGTAAATAATGTTATTTTTAGTGCTGGAGGAAGCGACGTGACATATACAATTAAGAAAAGTTTACGTTTACCCCTTACCAAGCAAAAAATGAAAATTGTCCTTATCTCAAATGAAGATGAGGAGCATCTCAATGTTTATGTTTCGAAAGGTGTGCTCAGACTCAAATAAGTAAGATTCTGAGAAAAATACTCCATTGTCAGATAAAGAATAGAAGCAGTTCTTAACTCAGGGCTGCTTTTTTATCATATTTTATAAGCTCTGCTATTTGTGAAAAACACTAACTAGTGTTAAAATAATAAAGGAATGTTATGGAAAGGAGAAGATATGACGAGATTTAAAAATGCTGCAGTCAAATCTATGGTTGTGATGAGAAAAGCTTTTAGAACAATTGATGCTAAGGTTTCAGAACCTTTTAAAGAATTTGGATTAACAACTACTCAGTTTGGTGTTCTTGATGTTCTTTACGCCAAAGGGGAACTGACAATCGGTGAACTGATTGAAAGTATGTTAGCAACCTCAGGTAACATGACGGTTGTTATTAAAAATATGGAAAAAAAAGGCTGGGTGACGCGTGTGACTTGTCCAACTGACAAACGTGCCTATTTGGTTAGCTTAACAGAAGAAGGAGAGTCTTTGATAAAGAAAGCTTTACCTAAGCACATTGCGGCTGTTGAAGAAACTTTCTCTGTGTTAACTGAGTCTGAACAAGAAACCCTTATTGAACTTTTAAAAAAATTTAAAAATGTTTAAACGCTCTAGAAATAGGGTGTTTTTCGTTTAAGAAATGCTTTCAAATAGTAGAACTAAATAAATTTAAAAAAATAATAATATTTTGAGCAAATCAGTTTACAAATCGAAAATCCTAGTATATAATAACTACATAGTAATAAAAGTTACTAACTAGTAACTAATTAAGGAGCCCAAGATGTCAATCTTAGACACTTTCAAAAAAATCTTTAAAAAAGAAGAGGAAAAAGAAATGAAAAACATTCTATTTATCGCTGGATCACTTCGTGAAGGTTCATTCAACCACCAATTGGCAGCAAATGCTGAAAAAGCTCTTGAAGGTAAAGCAAACGTAACTTACCTTAACTGGAAAGATGTTCCAGTTTTCTCACAAGACCTTGAAACTCCAGTTCTTCCTGCAGTTCAAGCAGTTCGTGATGCAGTAGTTGCTGCAGATGCTATCTGGATCTTCTCACCAGCTTACAACTTTGCTATCCCAGGTTCAGTTAAAAACTTGCTTGACTGGTTGTCACGCGCTCTTGATCTTTCAGATACAACAGGTGCTTCAGCACTTCAAGATAAAGTTTCTACAGTGTCAGTTTTGGCAAACGGTGGACACGAGCAAGTTGCAGAAGCATACCGTATCTTGATGCCATTCATCCGTACAAACTTTGTTGACGAATTGACTTTTGCAAAAGTTAACGATTCAGCATGGGCTGACGGTAAATTTGTAGCAACTGAAGACGTTCTTGCTCAACTTGACAAACAAGCTGAAGCACTTCTTGCAGCAATCAACTAATTTATCGATCTTTTCAGAAATATTTGAGCTCAGCTTTTGCTGGGCTTTTTCTATAAAGTGTGGAACACATTGACATATTTTTTACAGGCAGTATAATAGGAACATGTATCAAAGACAACTCTTTTTTAACCCTAAAATTGCTAATCAGAAGCCAAATAATAGTGATGCTTGTCCCTTTTGTGTTCAAGATAACCTGGGGAAGATTTTGGATCAGCAGGATGACATGATTTGGGTGGAGAACAAGTTCCCTACCCTAGAGGGCGCCTACCAGACCCTGATTATCGAATCCAGCCAGCACCTAGGTGATATTTCAAACTACTCGGCGAACAAAAACCATCAACTGTTCGCTTATGCTTTTGAAAAATGGCAGAGCTTGCAAGATCAGGGTGGTTTTCGCAGTGTTATTATGTATCGTAACTTTGGACCAAAATCCGGAGGGAGCCTGCGCCATCCCCATTTACAGATTGTGGGCTTAGAGGACATAGATGGTCATGAAGAATTAGCTTTATCAGACTTTACAGGAATTTCAGTTAGTTCAGAAGGATCAGATCAAGCTGAAATCCTTGTTTCTACCAGACCTTTGGTTGACTATACTGAGTTTACGGTCAAGGTCTCAGGTTTTGACAAATTAAGTCAACTGGCAGACGGGGTTCAATTTATTACCGATTATATTTTGACTGATTTTGCTGGTGGAAGCTGCGACTCTTACAATATCTTCTTTTATCAGTTTTCGGAAGCTATTTGTTGCCAGGTGACACCGAGATTTGTGACCTCTCCCTATCATATTGGCTATGGTATTCATCAGCTTCATCAGGTCAGTCATTTGGAAAAGCTCTGCAGAATTTTGCAACAGCGTTTAGAATCTTCGAAAGTTAATAGATAGGAGCTAGTTTGAAGGATTGGTAATGCTGAAAATGCAGAGTTAACATGGGTTTTAGTAGAGATTTGGCCATGTGAAATCAGCTCTGCTATTTTTAAAAATAGGGATATAGATAGGACCTATCCAAGTGATAAAAAATATCTATTGGTCAATCTAAGGTTTTTGGGGTAAAATAGTACTATCAAAAAAGTCTAGGTGAAAGTGAGGACGGAAAATGAAGCCAGTTATCGTTGGAATTACAGGAAATATTAAGGAAATGCCAGCTATGTCCGGGCTTGAATATGATGCGGTCTCACGACAATTATCTGAGGGTGTCAAGGAAGCTGGAGGCGTGCCTATCGTTATTCCTACTGGAACACCTGACTTGGCTAAGGTTTATGTGGATATGATTGATAAGCTCATCCTATCAGGTGGGCAAAATGTTGATCCTCGTTTTTATGGTGAGGAAAAGACGGTAGAATGCGATGATTATAGCCTTGAAAGAGACGAATTTGAGTTAGCCTTGGTTAATGAGGCGCTTAAACAAGGTAAAGCGATTTTTGCCGTCTGCCGTGGGATGCAATTGCTTAATGTTGCCTTGGGTGGTACTTTGAATCAGAATGTTGAAGACCACTGGCAAAACGAATTCCAAGGGACAGCTCATGAGGTTGAAGTTAAGCCTCACAGTAGGGTTAGTCGCTTGGTGAAATCAGGCAGCCGTATTAATTCCATCCACCGTCAGAGTGTCAAAGTCTTGGCACCAAGTCTTGTGGCTACAGCCCGTGATCCACGTGATGGCACTATTGAGGCATATGAAAGCAAAAATGGAGCTCCCTTACTTGGAATCCAATGGCACCCAGAATTGCTGCTAGAAAGTCGTAATAGCCAATCAATCTTTAACTATTTAGTTCATCAATTGTAATGAATAGGGCATCTGAGAAGGTGCACCTTTTTATTTTTGAAGAAAGAAACTTTAGAGGAAACTTATAACTCACCCTTATAGCCTGTGATAAAAATTTCTTATCGCCGTGATAAGTTTTAAATATTTGTTAAGACTAGGTAAAGATGTTATCATATTATCACCACCTAAATTGAAGGAGAATATAAATGAAATTGAAAAAAATTATTGGGCTTTCTGGCTTGGCTATTGCTTCGGTAGCGGTCTTGGCAGCATGCTCTTCTAATACAAAAAATGAATCTGCAGATGCAGCTTCAGAGAAGAAAGAAGTTGTTTTTGCAACTTCTGGTGCAACAGCTCCATTTGCTTACCAAGAAGATGGTGAGTTGACAGGTTTTGATATCGAAGTTGCTAAAGCAGTCTTTGAAGGTTCAGACAAATACGATGTATCTTTCAAGAAAACAGAATGGTCATCAATCTTCACAGGTCTTGATTCAGATAAGTACCAAATGGCTGGAGTTAACATTAGCTATACTGAAGAACGCGCAGCTAAGTACCTTTATTCTTACCCAACAGGTGCAACGCCATCAGTTCTTGTTGTTCGAAATGACAGTGACATCACATCATACGATGAAATTGGCGGACATTCAACTCAAGTTGTTCAAGGAACAACTTCTGTAGCTCAATTGGAAAAATACAACGAAACAGCTGAAAAACCTGTTGAATTGAAATTTACAAGTGAAAATATTACACAAACGTTGACTAACCTTAGCGAAGGTAAAGCAGATTTCAAGATTTTCGATGCTCCAACTGTTAATGCTATCATTAAAAACCAAGGTCTTGATAACCTTAAGACTATTGACTTAGAAGCATCAGAGCAACCATACATTTACTTCTTATTTGGTGGTGACCAGACAGACTTACAAGAGTATGTTAACGGTCGAATCAAAGAACTATATGAAGATGGAACAATTGCGAAATTGGCTGAAGAATTCCTTGGAAGTGCTAATTACATCCCAACTGCTGAAGATTTGGTAGTTCCTGGTAACTAGTCTGACAAGATAAAGAGGTTCCCAGACCTTTTGAAATGTGCGGGGGTGGGATAAGAAATCAAATTCTTTGAATGACTGATTTCTGACCCACTTCTTTTTTCTTATAGAAAAATTGTCAGAATCATCCAAAAATTATAACAACATCCTATTTAGTTATAGTTTTAAACTATACATTTCTACAATTATAAACAATTTGAAAGCACTAATTAAATAGGCTACAATAGTATCAGTTAAAATGAAAAAGAGGAAAATATTATGAAATTGAAAAAAGTACTTGGTTTGGCAGGACTTGCCCTAGTTTCAACATTTGTTTTAGCAGCATGTGGATCAAAATCAGATTCAGCAGCTTCAGATAATAATACTCTTAAGGTTGGAATCATGACCCTGGATGATGCTACTGAGCCACTTTGGGATAAAGTTACTGAGTTAGCTAAAGAAGAAGGTGTAACACTTGAATTGGTTGAATTTACAGACTATACACAGCCAAATGCTGCGCTTCAAAATGGTGAGATTGATGTCAATGCTTTCCAACATAAATATTTCTTGAGTAACTGGAATGATGAGAATAAAGGGACTGTTGTCGAAGCAGCAGATACTCTTCTAAGCCCAATTCGTCTTTTCTCAGGAACTGAGGGAAATGGCGATGCTAAATACACTGATGTGAAGGATATTCCAGATGGAGCAAAAATTTCTGTTCCTAACGATGCTTCAAATGAAAGCCGTGCTCTTTACCTTCTTCAATCAGCAGGATTGCTTAAATTGGATGTTTCAGGTAATGAATTAGCAACTATCAAAAATATCTCTTCAAATCCAAAAAATCTTGATGTAACTGAAATTAGTGCTGAACAAACAGCATCAACACTTACTTCTGTTGACGCCGCTGTTATCAACAATTCTTACGCACAATCTGCTAATGTTAATTATGACACAACACTCTTTAAAGAAGCAGTTGATGATAACTCAGACCAATGGGTAAATATCATTGCTGCTCAAAAAGACTGGGAAACATCAGCTAAATCTGATGCAATCAAGACTTTGATTAAAGTATATCAAACAGATGAAGTAGCTAAAGTTATTCAAGATGCTTCTAATGGTGTTGATATCCCAGCTTGGGAAGGTGCAAAAGTCCAAGACTAAACTAGTGTTGCAAAACGAATCTATTTTAGAATTGAATAAATGCAACTGAAACAGGCTAGTTTGAAACTCTTTGAATAAAAAAACACTGAAATATAAGTGTTGGATTTTGATAGCAGAAGAGGGTTTGACAATTAAGCAAAATGACGTGTGAGGAGCACGTCAATTTTGTGTTATTAGAAGGTGAAAAGATGACAAGTGATCAAGTTCAACTAGAAAAATTTCAAAAGGATAGGATAGCACAACATTATTTTAATGTTTTAAAAGAATTAGTTGCTATTAGAAGTATTTTTGCCCAGCAAATAGGTTTAGATGAGGCTTCTCTCTATCTGGAAAAATTATTCCAGTCAGCTGGAGCGGAAGTCATCAGAGATGAAAGTTTTGCGGCACCTTTTGTTATGGCTACTTTTAAAAGTTCAAATCCTGATGCTAAGAGTTTGATTTTTTATAACCACTACGATGTTCAGCCTGCAGATGCTGATCAGCCTTGGACGGCGGAGCCCTTCACACTAGATGTTCGAAATGGCTATATGTATGGCCGAGGTGTTGATGATGATAAGGGGCACATTACAGCCCGCCTGACAGGGGTGGTCAAGTATTTAGAAGAAGTTGGCTCTCTGCCAGTTAATGTTATTTTTATCATTGAGGGAGCTGAAGAATCGGCTTCAGTTGACTTTGAAAAGTATCTAGACAAGTATGGCCAAAACTTACGTGGTGCTGAAGTTCTGGTTTGGGAGCAGGGTATTTTTAATGAGCAAGGACAGATGGAACTTTCTGGCGGTACCAAGGGAATTGTTACTTTTGATTTATCTGTCCAATCAGCTGATGTAGATATTCACTCAAAGTTTGGTGCTGTTATTGATTCTGCTTCTTGGTACTTACTCAATGCTGTCGCTAGTCTTCGTGATGAACAAGGACGCATCTTGGTTGAGGGGATCTATGATGATGTAGTAGCACCTACAGAGCGTGAGCTGTCGCTTGTTAGAAAACATGCTAATCTTAATCAGGAATCCTTAGAGGCTGTTTATGGACTCCAGTTACCTTTCTTGGCTGCTAATCAGGAAAATCTGTTAAAACGCCTCTTCTTTGAACCAGCACTTACTGTTGAAGGTTTTACTACAGGTTATCAAGGGCAGGGCGTTAAAACAATTTTACCGGCAGAAGCATCAGCTAAGATGGAAGTTCGTCTGGTGCCTGGTATGGATCCAGAGGATGTTCTGGAGAAAATTCAGAAGCAATTGCATCTCAATGGCTATGAGCATGTTAAAGTGGTTTACACACTTGGTGAGAAGGCATATAGAAGTGATATGACTGCGCCAGCTATTCTCAAGCTTATCGAGCTTGCTCAAAAATTCTCGCCAAATGGAGTTTCTGTTTTGCCAACTACAGCTGGTACAGGACCAATGCATCAAGTTTTTGAGGCTTTGGAAGCCCCTATTGTGGCCTTTGGTATTGGAAATCCTAACAGTCGAGACCATGGCGGAGATGAAAATGTCAAGTTGGCAGATTACTATACCCATATTGAAATGATTGAGGAGTTAATTAAGACTTATGAGTGAAACAATTATTAATTTAGAGCATATTGATATCACTTTCCATCAAAAGAAACGTGTGATTGAAGCAGTTAAAGATGTTTCTATTGAAATTGAAAAGGGAGATATTTACGGTATTGTAGGTTATTCCGGAGCAGGTAAGTCTACCTTGGTCCGTGTTATTAATCTCTTGCAGGTGCCAAGTGCAGGTAAGATTACCATTGGTAATGATGTTACTTTTGCGGACGGTAAGGTTCAGTTGCAGGGCGCAGCTCTTCGCCAAAAACGTCAAAAAATTGGAATGATTTTCCAGCACTTTAACCTCATGGCACAAAAAACTGCCCGTCAAAATGTGGCCTTTGCTTTGCGCCATTCTGATTTAACTAAAGAAGAAAAAGCTAAAAAAGTTGAAGATCTTTTAGAATTGGTGGGTCTTGCTGACCGTGCGGATAACTATCCAGCACAACTTTCTGGAGGTCAAAAGCAACGTGTGGCTATTGCGCGTGCACTCGCTAACGACCCAGAAATCCTAATTTCAGATGAGTCAACTTCAGCCTTGGACCCTAAAACAACCAAGCAAATTTTGGCACTCTTGCAGGATTTGAATCAGAAATTAGGGCTGACTGTTGTTATGATTACACATGAAATGCAGATTGTTAAAGATATCTGTCACCGTGTTGCTGTTATGCAAAATGGTCATTTGATTGAAGAGGGCTCTGTATTAGATATTTTCTCAAATCCAAAAGAACCTTTGACACAAGAATTCATTAAGACTGCCACGGGTATTGATGAAGCCATGGTTAAGATTGAGAAGCAAGACATTGTCCAAAATTTAGCAGCAGATAGTGTCTTAGTTCAATTGAAATACGCTGGTCATACAACTGATGAGCCAATCCTTAATGATATTTACAAACGTTTTGAAGTTAGTGCCAACATCCTTTATGGAAATATTGAAATTTTAGACAATGTTCCAGTTGGTGAAATGATTGTCGTCTTGTCAGGAAATAGGCCTGCTTTAGAAGCAGCCCAAGAAGCGATTAAGTCTGCTGACATTGCTTTGACAGTATTGAAAAGAGGTGCCTAAATGAGTGAGTGGATTCAAACAAATTTTCCAAATATTTATAAAATCGGGATGGAAGGGACAAATTCTTGGCCAGACGCTATCTATGCTACCCTTTATATGACTATTATTGCCTTCTTAATTGGTGGTTTTCTTGGTTTGGTTATGGGACTTTTTCTGGTCTTGACTGGGCCTGATGGCGTCATTGAAAATAAGGCTGTTTTCCAGATTTTGGATAAGGTGACTTCGATTTTCCGTGCTATTCCTTTCATTATCTTACTTGCCTTGATTGCACCAGTGACCTATTGGATTGTGGGGACCAATCTCGGTCGTACTGCTGCCCTTGTTCCCTTAGCTGCAGCTACATTCCCTTTCTATGCTCGTCAGGTACAAGTTGTCTTGGCAGAGCTTGATCGCGGTGTTATCGAGGCTGCGCAAGCTTCAGGAGCAACTCTTTGGGATATTATTAAGGTTTACCTTAGCGAAGGTCTTCCGGACCTTATCCGTGTCTCAACAGTAACCTTGATTTCCTTGGTTGGTGAGACTGCTATGGCAGGTGCCATTGGTAGTGGTGGCTTGGGAACAATCGCTATCAATTATGGTTATCAAAGATCAAATACAGATGTGACAATCCTAGCCACTCTCTTAATCCTTATCATTATCTTTATCATTCAATTCTTAGGAGACTTCCTCACTCAAAAACTTAGTCATAAATAAAAAAACAGGAATCCAGCCGTGGATTCCTATTTTTGCTTTTTGGGAAAATTATTACGAGTTGATAATAGCCTGTGCACTTTCCTCTTTGATAAATACACTTCCTAACCAACCAAATACAAAACCGATAAGAGCGAAGCTAATCCAGCCCATGTTATAAGCTCCTAGTGGTACCATATCATTAAAGAATTGTGTAATTAGGCTAGGTAATCTGAAGAGTCCTGTCATTGAAGCTAGAGTCGCTAAGGCATCGTAGAGACCTGCAACTGCAGTAAAAGCAATAGTTGCTTGATAAATGAGACGTTTTCCTTGGAAATACTTATTAAGCAGAACAAGGAAAATAATGACCACAGTTAGTGGGTAAAGCAAATAAAGAACAGGTAATGACCATTTAATAAGCTCAGTCAAGCCGCCAAAGTAGAAGAGGGTAGCGATGAGAGTGAAAATACTTGCCCAAGTTACATGGGAAATTTTCGGAACTAATTGATGGAAGTACTCAGCGCAAGCGGTAATCAATCCAGTGGATGTGGTTAGGCAGGCCAGGAAAATGGCTAGGGATAGAACCGCGCGTCCGATACTGCCCAGATAGAAATGAGCAGCTTGGCTCAGCACATGTCCTCCGTCAATAGATGCCTGATTAAACATAAACTTACCATCGGAGAAGTCAAATAAGCTCTGCGATGTTGCCCCGATACGACCAATAAAGACATAAATCAGGGCAAGGAGGATAATGGCTACAAGTCCAGATTTTAGAGTGATAGTTGCAATTTCTTTCTTACTTGTAGCACCAAAGTCTTTAGCGGCATTGATGACTAAGATGGCGAAAGCAAGAGAAGCTAGGGCATCCATAGTACCATAACCCTGGATGAGACCTGCGACAAATGGAAGGTCTTTAAAAGCATTGCTGACGTCACCAGCCACATTGTGGGCTTGTCCAATTTGTCCAGCTGGATGCATAAAGGAAGCAAAAATTAGGATTGCAATGACCAATAGCAGAGCTGGTGTCAGAAAACGTCCAATAGCATCGGCAATTTTACTTGGCTTAATGGCCATGAGATAAGAAAGACCGAAGAAAACTAGGGCATAGATGACTTTAGCAGTCAGGCTATCACCGAAAATGGGAGCAATTCCGATAGAATAAGAGGTAGCACCTGTACGTGGAATAGCAAAGAAAGGACCGATTGAGAGGTAGAGGGCTATTGAAAATAGCAGAGCATACCATTTTGAAACGGGAGCGTTAAAGGATTGGACATCGCTTGCTCCTGAATAGGCAACTGCAGTTACTCCAAGTAATGGGAGTGTTACTCCAGTTAAACAGAAACCTAAGATAGCCCAGACTAGGTTGCTGCCGGAATAGATTCCCAAAAATGCTGGGTATATAAGATTAGCAGCTCCAAAAAAGAGAGCGAACAGCATTAAACCAATAATAAGGTAAACATTTTTTTTAGTCATAAAAAGACCTTTCTGCTGAATTGTATATAAATGTATAAAATTGACTTTAATTGAGTGCAATTGTATGCTAATTATTATATCTAAGGCTAGTGAAAAGGTCAATAGTCTTGCTTATCTTTATATTTGAAATATGGAACAAATTAATTGAAATCATTATTCTTATGGGAAATCTTAACTTTTCTCTTATAATTCAGGCATCTCAGAGTATCTAACTCAAAATTCATCCACTCAGATCTATTTGACGAATAAAGAAAAATGAATTATTATAGAAAAAACGTGAAAAATAAACACAGAGGTTAATTATGAAACATTTTATATCAATATGGAATAGAACGCCATTGATTAAACGCATTGCCTTTGGGGTTGTCCTAGGTCTAATTCTCGGTCTAGCACTGCCTCAATTGACATTGATTGGCATTTTAGGTCAAATGTTTGTTGGTGGATTGAAAGCAGTCGCACCACTACTAGTTTTTGTTTTAGTAGCTAATGCTCTTTCTCAGCATGAGGAAGGTCAAAAAACAAATATGTCGACAGTTATCGGCTTGTATTTGATTGGTACATTCATGGCGGCATTTGTAGCAGTTTTGGTAAACTACATCTTCCCTTTGACATTGACTCTGACTAACACAGCTCAGACTGACTTAGCAGCTCCTCAAGGGATTGCGGAGGTCTTTCAAACATTACTTCTCAAAATTGTCGATAATCCAATTAATGCGATTGCCACAGCTAACTACATTGGTGTCTTGTCATGGGCAGTAGTTTTTGGTTTGGCTATGCGAAATGTCAGCGAACATACTAAGGAATTATTGCAGACAATGGCAGAAGTAACATCTCAGGTTGTTAAGTGGATTATCAATTTAGCACCATTCGGGATTTTAGGACTAGTTTTCACAACGATTTCAGAAAATGGAATTGGTATCTTAGCTGACTATGGTCTCCTTGTTGCGGTGTTAGTTGGGACCATGTTCTTTGTAGCCTTGGTCGTTAACCCGATTATTGCCTTTGTCATGATGCGCAAAAACCCATATCCATTGGTTTTCCGTTGTTTGAAAGAGTCCGGTATTACAGCTTTCTTCACTCGTTCTTCAGCTGCTAACATCCCTGTTAACATGAAGTTGTGTGAAGATTTGGGACTTGACAAGGACACCTACTCAGTTTCCATCCCACTTGGTGCTACTATCAATATGGCTGGAGCTGCCATTACTATTAATGTCTTGACTTTAGCTGCTGTTAATACACTTGGCATTGAAGTTGACTTCTTGACTTCATTGCTCTTGAGTGTCGTGGCTGCGGTGTCTGCCTGTGGCGCCTCAGGTGTTGCCGGCGGTTCCCTCCTCTTGATTCCTGTGGCATGTAGTCTCTTTGGTATTTCAAATGACCTTGCCATGCAGGTTGTGGGTGTTGGTTTCATCGTGGGAGTTATCCAAGATTCTTGCGAAACAGCTCTCAACTCTTCAACGGACGTTCTCTTCACAGCGGTAGCTGAGAAATCCGTCTGGGGCAAGAAAAAAGCATAGATTATATTCTAGGTTGGGCAAGCGCTCAGCCTTTTTTCCTTGGGAAATAGCAGAGCTATAATACTCAATGAAAATCAAAATTAGAGAAGGCTTAAGGACCTATCATTTTGATTTTCGAAGAGTATAAGCTAGTAAAGTTATAACTGTTAACTATAGCTAGCTCTACAAAAGTATGCCTTTAAAAAGGGCGCCAAATATGGTAAAATAAGACATCTAGAAAAGGAAATCAGGTATAGCTATGAGCAATAATTTATTAGTTCTTCAGTCAGATTTTGGCTTGGTCGATGGTGCAGTAGCTGCCATGGTTGGGGTGGCTTTGCAAGAAGAGCCTAGTTTAAAAATCCACAACCTAACACATGAGATTACACCCTATAATATTTTTGAGGCCTCTTACCGTCTCTTCCAAACAGTTGAATACTGGCCAGCAGGGACGACATTTGTTTCTGTAGTGGATCCTGGTGTCGGCTCTAAGCGTAAGAGTGTAGTGGCTTTGACCGAATCAGACCAATTTATTGTGACGCCTGATAATGGAACCCTTTCCTATATCAAGAAACATGTGGGTATTAAGGCCATTCGTGAAATTTCCGAGGTTAAGAATCGTCGTGAGAATACGGAGTATTCCTATACTTTCCATGGGCGTGATGTTTATGCTTACACTGGCGCTAAATTGGCCAGTGGTCATATCAGCTTTGAAGAGGTAGGACCGGTCTTGCCTATTGACGCTATTCTGGAGTTGCCAGTGGTTGAAACAAGCTTTGTGGATGGTGCTGTTTGCGGCGCTATTGACATCTTGGATGTTCGTTTTGGCTCCCTCTGGACATCAATTACCCGTGAGGATTTCTATGTCTTAAATCCTGATTACGGAGACCGATTTGAAGTCACTATTTATAATAATGATATGCTGGTTTACCAAAATCAGGTAACTTATGGCAAATCATTCGCAGATGTTCGCATTGGTCAACCTATCCTATATATCAACTCCCTCTATCGTGTGGGGCTTGCTATTAACCAAGGGTCCTTTGCTAAGGCTTATAATGTCGGCGTAGGTTCCAACTGGTCTATTGAAATTAAGAAAATTTAAGAAAAGGTGATTTTATGAAAAATAATTCGATTAAAAATGTTGTAGCAACAGGTATCGGAGCAGCTCTCTTTGTTATCATTGGGATTTTAATTAACATTCCGACTTTTGTGCCTAACACTAGCATTCAACTTCAATATGCTGTCATTGCCCTTTTTGCCATTATCTATGGACCAGTTGTTGGCTTCTTCTCTGGTTTTATCGGACATGCCCTTAAAGATGCCCTTCAGTATGGTAATCCTTGGTGGACTTGGATTTTGGTCAGTGGTTTGATTGGCTTAGCTATTGGCTTGCTGTCTAAAAAAATCAATATTGAAAAAGGGCATTTGACTCTCAGTGACTATGTTTGGTTTAATGGTGTTCAGATTGTGGCCAATCTACTTGGTTGGGGTCTCATTGCTCCTTATGGAGATATCTTGATTTATAACGAAGCTTCTAACAAGGTTTTTGCTCAAGGTTTCCTTTCAGCTGGCATTAACATTTTTACCGTTGCTGTGGGTGGTAGTTTACTTTTAGCAGCCTATGCAAAAACACGTGTTAAAAAAGGCAGTCTTACAAAAGATTAAGCTTATTGAAAATTAACCATCAAAACTCTTGGGTTTCCCCAAGAGTTTTGATGGTGAGATGGTAAAATTTATTCGAGTATTAGTTTTTGATACTCATTGAAAATCAAAATTAGTGGAGGCAAGCCGGCTTAAGGAGCTATCTTTTTGATTATCAAAGAGTATGACTTGGTATTCCAATCAGACTAAAAAACTATCTAAGGTCAATCTTATGGAGAAATAATATGGATTCTTTTATCCAATTTAAGGATTTTACTTTTAAGTATGATGCTCAGGCTGAGCCCACTTTAAAAGATATTAATCTGACAATTGAAAAAGGACAGAAGGTCTTGGTTATTGGCCCCTCGGGTTCAGGGAAGTCAACAATCGGACACTGTCTCAATGGGATTATTCCCAACACTTTTCCTGGTGAAATGACTGGTCAGCTGACTATTAATGGAAAAGATGCTTTTGGCTTGTCCATTTATGACAAGTCTCATTTGGTTTCTACCGTTCTTCAAGATCCAGATGGTCAGTTTATTGGCCTAACAGTTGCTGAGGATCTTGCTTTTGCTTTGGAGAATGACTGTCTGCCTCAAGAGGAGATGACACAAAAGGTTCATGACTGGGCTCAGCGTATGGATCTTCTGGATCTCTTGAACCACCGCCCACAGGACTTGTCTGGTGGTCAGAAACAGCGCGTCAGCCTGACCGGGGTCTTGATTGATGAAAGTCCAATCTTGCTTTTTGATGAACCCTTGGCTAACCTTGACCCTAAAGCTGGGCAAACCACCATTGACCTCATTGACCGTATCCACCGTGAAGAGGGGACAACCACTATCATCATTGAACACCGCTTGGAGGATGTTCTCTACCGCAATGTTGATAAGGTGGTCTTGATTAATGATGGCCGCATTTTCTTTGATGGCCACCCTGACCAGCTCCTCCAAACCAAACTGTTGGCTGAGCACGGCATCCGTGAGCCTCTCTACGTGACTGCTCTGCGCGATTTAGGTTTTAATGTGGAAATGGCAGAGCATCTATCTGATTTGGCTAAGCTGAACTTAAGCGGTTTTAGCTTTGACAAGATTCGTTCTCAAGCTCAGCCATTGCCCCAAGAAAAAGTCTTGGAAGTTAAAAATCTCAACTTTGCCTACCGTCCAGAGCGCCCTATTTTGAAGGGAATCAATCTGACTCTTGCCAAGGGAGAGCGTGTGGCTATTGTGGGCCGTAATGGTGCTGGGAAGTCAACGCTGGCCAAGGCTCTCTGTCAGTTTGTTGAAGCACAGGGAGAAATCATTTATGAAGGTCAGTCCATCGCCTCTGATTCAATCAAAGAGCGGGCTGAACGCATTGGTTATGTTCTTCAAAATCCCAACCAGATGATCAGTCAGGGCATGATTTTTGATGAAGTGGCTCTGGGTTTGCGTCTGCGTGGTTTAGAGGAGCCTGAGATAGAAGAACGGGTTCTTGCGACTCTTAAGACTTGTGGTCTTTATGCTTTTAGGAATTGGCCGGTCTCTGCCCTGTCCTTTGGGCAGAAGAAACGGGTGACTATCGCTTCCATCTTGGTTTTAAATCCAGAAATCATTATCCTTGATGAGCCAACAGCTGGTCAGGACAAGCGAAATTATACTGAAATCATGCGTTTCTTGGACCAACTGCATGCGGATGGCCACACCATCGTCATGATTACCCATGACATGCAACTCATGCTGGAATATTCCGATCGCAGTGTGGTTGTCAGTGATGGTCAGATTATTGCTGACTGTCCTCCTGTTGAGCTCTTTACCCAGTCTCATATTCTGAAAGAAGCCAATCTTAAACAGACCAGTCTCTTTGATTTGGCTGAAAAGCTAGGAGCGGATCCCCTTGCCTTAACGGAGTTTTACATTCAAACAGAAGGAGGTAGCCATGGCTAATCAATTACTTGGTTATCAAGAGAGTGATGGTTTTATTTATAAGCTATCAGGCGCAAGCAAACTTTTGTTCTTTGTTCTGGTCTCAGTGGCCTGTATGACCACATATGATACCCGTCTCATTCTTCTGGTTGCCATTTTTGATGTTTTGCTGCTTAAACTGGCTGGTATCCACTGGAAGCAAATATCTTTTGTGGTTAAATTTATCACTGTCTTTGCGGTTTTAAATGTTATCATGGTCTATCTCTTTGCACCAAGTTATGGTCAGGAGATTTATGGTGCCAAGACTGTTCTGTTTGAAGGTTGGGGACCATTTTACCTAACTAGTCAGGAACTCTTTTACCTCTTTAATTTATCCCTCAAGTACTTCTGTACAGTACCCTTGGCGGTCCTCTTTCTCATGACAACCCATCCCAGTCAATTTGCTTCAAGTCTTAATCAGATTGGTGTTTCCTATAAGGTGGCCTATGCTGTCAGTCTGACTCTACGTTATATTCCAGATGTCCAAGAAGAATTTTACATGATTCGTATGTCTCAGGAAGCGCGTGGGCTAGAGTTGTCTAAAAAGGCTGGTCTGATGGACCGTATTAAGGGCAATCTTCAGATTGTTATCCCCTTGATTTTCAGCTCACTTGGGCGGATCGATACCATCTCAACAGCCATGGAATTGCGCCGTTTTGGTAAAAATAAAAAGCGTACCTGGTACACTCATAAAGCATTTAGTAGCAGTGATAGCTTGGTTGTTGCCTTGGCCATTATTATCCTTTTAACAAGTTTTGGACTCTTCTTTATCAACAGGGGAAGATTCTACAATCCTTGGCATTAATTGGTAAGAAAAGTTGCTCTTAAGAAAATTGAAGGTGATTTTGCAGATGAAAGCATTCGTTTAAACTTTGAAAGCAAAAACAAAAAACGTCCTCACCGCACATCAAGCGAAAAGAAAACCGGATATGTAATGTGTAACAAAGGTGAAAGATAAAGAGTGGAGCACTTGGATTTTTTCTAAGTGTTTTTCTTATGCTTAACATTGACTTAGGGAGGGAGAGGTGCTAGGATTAAGTTAAGGAGGTACTTAGATGATGAGGAAGAAAGTTATCTTGATTTGGCTAGCAGCTGCGCTTGTCTTAGCAGCTCTTTACTTTTTAATCCTATCTCCTCGTGTATTCTTTATTCCAAAAGAGACTGATAAGATTGTTATCGTCACTGCAAATTACAGTCTGCCTCCTCAATACCAAAATGAAAGCAAGGAAGTCATCACACAAAAAGATCAGGTGACTGAGCTGGTGCAGCAACTCAATGAAACTCGAGGTCAACTTGAATTTGGTCCTTTGCCATCTGGGGCATCAACGACAACAATAAAGTGTTACCAGGGTGAGCAGAAGACCTATCAAATAATCATCTACGCTGATTGTGTAGAGGCTTGGAATGGCTTATCTTATCGGGTAAAAGTAACTAGGAATAATTGAAAGAGCTCGAAAATAATGAAAGCACCTATCTCTGATGGTAGGTGCTTTACTGTGTATCAATTACTGTTTATGTTCTGCGATATAGGCTAATTTTTGTGCGCGAGTTTTACGTTTTTTAAAGAGGGCTTCGGCGCTCATGGCGGCGGGCTTGCTGTCGAATTCTTCTTTGTAGAGGAGTTTGACAGGCAGGCGGTTGCGGGTATATTTGGCGCCTTTTCCTGCATTATGGGTTTTGAGCCGTCTGTCTAGGTCTGTGGTGTAGCCTGTGTAGAGGCTGCCATCCGCGCATTCCAAGACATACATGTAGGCCTTTTTTTCTGTGCTTTCTTTGGTCATCTTAGTCTGCTCTGCCATTTTTTCCAAAATAAATCTCAAAAATCTCGTCGGTGTAGTCGCCATTGTCCTTGTGGACATAGAGAGGCGGAAGGATTTTCAGGCCGTCGGTTGAGCCGTCTTTAATGGCTTCGATGAGGAGCATGTTGGCTTCACGTCCTTCCTTGGGATAGACGAATTGGATGCGTTTTGGTGCCAGGTTGTAATTGCGCATGGTGTCAATGATGTCCAAGAAGCGGTCAGGACGGTGAACCATGGCTAAGCGCCCATTGGATTTGAGGGCATGGCGAGCGACTTGGCAGATTTCTTCCAGATTGGTTGTGATTTCGTGCCGCGCTAACAAATAATGTTCCGACAGATTCTTCTTAGAAGTCTCTGTGGATTTGAAATAGGGCGGATTGCAGAGCATGAGGTCAACCTGGGAGCGTGGAACATGATTGAGAAGGTTTTTCAAGTCATCATTGACCATACGCACCTGGTCTTGAAGCTCATTGAGCTGGATAGAACGCTCTGCCATGTCTGCCAAACGCTCCTGTAGTTCGACAAGGGTGATGGGAGCTTCGGTGCGCGTGCTGGCAAAGAGGCCAACAGCACCGTTACCAGAGCAGAGGTCAACAATGATGCCCTTTTTAGGAATTTTAGGAAAACGTGATAGGAGGACGCTGTCGATGGAGTAGCTGAAGACGTCCTTGTTTTGAATGATTTTTACATCTGTCGAGAAGAGCTGATCGATGCGCTCCCCTTCTTTTAAAATTGTATCTGTCATAGCCTTTATTATAGCAAAAATCAGCTGGGCTTGGAATGGAAAGACTCGGCTGGAAGCTATTTCATCAGATTTTTTCTTTCTTAAATATCGCAAGCATGGTACAATGATAAGGAATAATTAGAGAAAGAGGATTAGTAAGTGTTTTATGCATATTTACGTGGATTGGTAGCTTTTCTTTTGTGGATTGCTAATGGAAATACCCACTATCACAACGTAGACAAAATTTTGAATAAGGATGAGAACTACATCATGGTAGCTCCTCACCGTACTTTCTGGGATCCTGTTTTTATGGCCTTTGCGGCTCGTCCCAAAGAATTCATCTTTATGGCTAAAAAGGAACTCTTCAAGAGTCGTATTTTTGGTTGGTGGATTAAAATGTGCGGAGCTTTTCCAATTGACCGTGAAAATCCTAGTCAACAAGCTCTTAAATATCCAATTAATATGCTGAAAAAGAGCAACCGTTCTTTGGTTATGTTCCCAAGTGGAAGCCGTCACTCTTCTGACGTTAAGGGTGGAGTGGCTGTTATTGCTAAGATGGCTAAGGTTAAAATCATGCCTGTGGTTTATACAGGACCTATGGAATTCAAGGGCTTGATTTCTGGTGAGCGCGTGGATATGAACTTTGGTAATCCCATTGATGTCTCTGATATTAAACGTATGAATGATGAGGGCATCAACGAGGTAGCCAATCGTATTCAAGCTGAGTTTGATCGCTTGGATTCTGAAAATGAAAGTTACCAGGTGGCTAAAAAGCCAAATCTTTTAACTTATATCTATCGTATTCCTCTTGCTATCATAGCTGTTATCGTAGTTCTTCTAACACTTGTCTTCAGCTATCTTGCAAGCTTTGTCTGGGATCCAGATAAACACCGTAAATAGGATAAGATCTCGTCTCTTGACGAGGTTTTTTACTATAGCCAGGTTTTAGTAGCTATAAATAATATTTTTCGAAAATCAAAATGGTAGATCGTTATGCTCAAATAAAATCAAAATCAGACAAGTAAGTGAGACGAAGGCTGTACTAGAGTACGGCAAGGCGAAACTGACGATGTATCATTTTGATTTTAAAGGAGTATTAAACCTTCTTGCCTACCATCAGCTATATCTGTGTCGGCTTGCCTCCTCTAATGTTGATTTTCATTGAGTATAAAACCATTTTGTATGGTATAAAAAATTTGAAATTCAAGAACTTGCTATCAGTCTTGAACTTGGGGTATAATGACTATTGTTTGAAACCTGAAAGTAAGTCTAGCCTTATCAATAAGAGTTCAAAAGACTTTTTAAGTATAGAAAGAATTTGGAGTAAATGAAATATTTAAAGATTATTGCCCTTGTCTTGGTTATCCTTGCACTTTTAGCCTATCTTGGCTTTTCCTTTAATCTAGCCAAGTCTATTTTTAAACCTGATGGTCTTACTTTGGAAGAAGAGAGACAGTGGATTATTGACCATGACCTCTTGGGAGATTTTGACAATTATGATAAGGAAGATTACCAGATTACAGGCTATCAGGATTACACCATTAATGCCCAATTTCTCAAGTCAACTGAGTCGGATTCCAAAAAATATGTCATCATTACCCATGGTTTTCGTTCCAATCGTAATGGTTCTATTAAGTATGTTGATGTCTACCGCAAGATGGGCTACAATGTCATCATTTATGATGTTCGAGGGCATGGTCTGAACGAAAAAACGACTGTTAGCCTGGGAAACATTGAATCCGAAGATTTGAATTTGATTATTAAGGACACTTACGACAGATTTGGTCAAGATATCTATCTGGGTCTTCACGGTGAATCAATGGGTAGTGCTACTTCCTTGTCAGTCTTGGCTAAGAAACCTAAATTGCAGTTTGTGGTAGCTGATTGCGGCTTTACAAACCTCTATGATTTAATCAATGGGGCTTATAAGGACAATCATGTCGGCTTCCTGATTTATGGCGTCAGTGCCATGACGAAACTGTTTTACGGAGTTGATATGAAGGCTACCAGTCCAATCGATGCCCTAGATGATAATCAGATTCCAGTCCTTTTTATCCATGGCCAGAATGATAGCTTCATCAAACCAGATAACAGTCAAAAACTCTATGACCGCAACCCTTCTCGCGATGAGCTTTACTTGGTGCCAATGGCAGAGCATGCTAGCTCAAGAGAAACCCTTGGACTAGAAGCCTACGGACAAATGATTGAAGATTTTTTAGCCAAGTAATCCTCTTAGGATAATAAGTGCCTCCAATCAATCACTACTTTTTTTAATAAATAAAATTTTTCTTCCCACCCTGGCCATTTTTGGTCAGGGTTTTCGAATAGTTAAGATGAGGTGAAGAATATGTGTAATCAATATTTAGAAAAGTGTCGGAAATGGATAAGCGGACATCAGCTCTTAACTGGTCTTCTGGGAAGTTTACTTGTCATGGCTACGGCTTTTGTAGTCTGGACTCAAGTGCTCAGTCCTCAAGAAGAACAAGTAGCAGAAGCTCCTTTACTAAGTCTGGTTGAGGAAGTTAGTAATGACAAAGTGGAGGAGTCAGCAGAAGAACGACCAGAATCAAGTACTGAGATTATGGTGGACATCAAGGGGGCTGTCAAAAAAGAAGGAGTCTACAGCCTAGCTGTTGGCAGTCGTGTGACAGATGTTATTAGACTAGCTGGTGGTTTCACAGCTGAGGCAGATAAGAAATCAGTTAATTTGGCCCAAAAGCTGACGGATGAAGAAGTCATTTATGTGGCGACTGTCGATGAAGACCTGTCTTTAATCGAAACAACAGCTAACAGAGGGGAAAATCCAGGGACAAGTAAGGCTGGAGATGATGGTAAGGTCAATCTTAATACAGCAAGTGCAGCTGAGCTCCAGGCCATTTCAGGAATTGGGGAGAAGCGTGCTCAAGATATCATAGCCTATCGTGAGGCTGAAGGCGGTTTTACTTCGGTGGATGAGCTCATTAATGTGTCTGGCATTGGTGCCAAGACCTTGGAACGGCTTAAAACGGAGGTTTGCATTGATTAGATATTTCCCCATTAAGCCAATTCACTTGGCTTTTTTGCTTCTTCTTCTTTACTTTTTGATTTTTTCTTGGACAATGGCAGGGCTGGGCCTCTTTGTCTTTGCTCTCTTTAACCTAGTCAGGAACTATCCTCTTAAAAAGGTCTTTCAAAGTCTGCTTTGCCTAGCTCTATTTGCTGCTTATTTTGGCTTTATCCAATATAAAAGTGAAAGAGATATGGCTGCAGCGCCAGCCAGTCTGTCCCAAATTCAGATGATTCCTGACACCATATCAGTCAATGGTGATTTACTGTCTTTTGAGGGAAAGTCAGATGGACAGACCTATCAGGTTTTCTATAAACTTAAGTCTCAGAAGGAGCAGGGCTATTTCCAAAAGCTTGATAAAAGTTTATTACTTAAGGTTAAGGCAAGTACAGAGGAGTCTACAGCTCAGCTCAATTTTAAGGGCTTTGATTATAGGAATTTTCTTAGGCGTAAGGGCATTTATAGGATAGCTAGAATAGAGGTGCTTGAGAGCCTTGAGGAGATCAAGGGGCTTACTTTTTTTGAGCTTTTGCAGGACTGGCGCAGAAAGGCTATCCTCTATTGCCAGGAAAATTTTCCAGCTCCCATGCAACACTACATGACGGGGCTTTTGTTTGGCTATCTGGATAAGTCTTTTGAGGACATGACAGAACTTTATAGTAGCTTGGGCATTATCCATCTCTTTGCCCTGTCTGGCATGCATGTTACCTTCTTTCTAGGGCTCTTTCGATTTGTCTGTCTAAGAATAGGCTTGCGCCTGCATGTGGTTGATGGCCTCCAGCTTGTTTTTTCAGTTTTTTATGCTGGTTTAACAGGTTTCTCTGTTTCAGTGCTGCGCAGTCTTGTCCAATCGAGTTTGGCAACTAGAGGTATTAAGCGATTGGATAATCTGGCTATAACAGTGCTAATACTTTCCATAATCAGGCCAAATTTTCTGCTGACAACTGGCGGTGTTTTGAGTTTTTCTTATGCTTTTGTTCTTGCCCTAACATCTTTTGAAGATTTAAGTCGCTATGCAAGAGTATTGGTTGAGAGTTTGGCCCTGTCACTTGGAGTATTGCCTATTCTCATCTTCTATTTTTCAGTTTATCAGCCTCTGTCAATCTTATTGACAGCAGCATTTTCTCTTCTTTTTGATTTGCTGGTTTTGCCCATCTTGACCTTGGCCTTTTGTTTATCACCCGTCGTCAAACTCTCCTTTTTTAATGGTTTGTTTCTGGCCATGGAAAAGGTCCTGATTTGGACCAGTAATCTTGTTGACAAGCCTCTTGTTTTTGGCATGCCAAATTTGGGAATCTTGCTTCTGCTTTTGCTACTTTTGGGTTTTCTCTATGACTGTTATAGCAGAAAAAAACTAGCCTTGGTTTTAAGTCTTATCATAGCTCTGCTATTTTTCCTGACAAAAAATCCGCCAAGCAATGAGGTGACGGTGGTGGATATTGGGCAGGGGGACAGTATCTTTCTGCGCGATGTGAGAGGGAAGACTGTCCTGATTGATGTGGGCGGTAGAATTAAGTTTGGTCAGGAGGCTCAGTGGCAGGAGCGGGTCTCGGATGCCAATGCAGAGCGGACCTTGATTCCCTATCTCAAAAGTCGGGGTGTGGCTAGGATTGACCATTTGGTTCTGACTCACACCGATGAGGACCATGTGGGGGATATGGAAATTATAGCCCAGCATTTTAAGATTGGGGAGGTTTTGGTTAGTCCGGGCAGTTTAACCAATCCAGAATTTGTGGCTAAGTTAAGGGCCATGAGGGTTCAGGTCAGACCTGTCAAAGCAGGAGACAGTCTGTCTATCATGAAGAGTCAGCTGCAGGTTCTTTATCCTAAGGCAGTTGGTGATGGTGGTAACAATGATTCTCTTGTTCTTTATGGCAAATTATTGGATAAAAAGTTCCTCTTTACAGGGGATTTGGAAGAAGGAGAGTTGGATTTGATTTCGACCTACCCCAACTTGCCTGTTGATGTCCTCAAGGCAGGCCACCATGGCTCAAAGGGCTCTTCATATCCAGAATTTCTCAAGCATATTGGAGCTGACATTGCCCTCATTTCAGCTGGTCAAAACAACCGCTACCAGCACCCCCACCAAGAAACCTTGGATAGGTTTGAGCAAGCTAATATGACAGTCTACCGTACGGACCAGCAAGGAGCTATCAGGTTTAGGGGACTGAAAAAGTGGACAGTGGAGACGGTGAGGGAGTGAGATATACTTTAGTGATACTCTTCGAAAATCAAAATGATAGGTTGTTAATCCTTCTTGCCTACCATTAGGTATGTCTGTGTAAGCTTGCCTTTTCTAATTTTGATTTTCATTGAGTATGACTAAAAACACTCGAATTAATCAACAATTCGAGTGTTTTTAATCTAAACTATCTTACTTCCGTGTACAATATTTGTTCCTGTTAAATCTGCTAACTCTTGACAGTTATCAGCTGTGACGCCTCCACCAATCATGATTTGGATGCGGTCGCCAGCATGTTCAACCAGATCCCTGATATGATTGATGTTATCAGCAATATCTGTGTCAGAAGCTCCGCCATGGGTCAAAATACGGACAAAACCAAGGTCAATCAGGTCATCCATGGCTTGGAGTTGATCTTCTTTTGGGATAAGGTCAAAGGCCATATGGAAGACAAGGGGTAGCCCCTGAGTAGAAGGCCGGAGCTGCTCTAGCCCGTCCAGGTCCACTTGATTATCCTCAGTCAAAAGGCCAAGAACCAAGGCATCTGATTCCAGCTCAACAGCACGTAGGATGTCTTCTTCCATAGCACGTAGTTCAAGGTCGTTATAGACAAAATCACCGCCGCGTGGTCGAATCATAGTGGCTAGGCTGATGCCTTTTTCGTGTAAATAGGCTGACGCTTCTTTGATGACACCATAGCTTGGTGTTGTACCGCCAACAGCTAAATTGTCACAGAGCTCAACACGGGAAATGGCTGGCGCAGATAATTGGGGTAACTTGCTTAAGTTTTCAGCGCAAAATTCTTTAATTAGCATATAAATTCCTTTTCGATTGATTTGTTTCTATTATATCATTTAAATGTTGACTTTACTTAGTTATGGGCTGAGCTTTTATATAGAATAAGTAATTCTTTTTAAAGAGTATCTGATTAGGTATTTTTCTGCTACCAGCATTCTAAATAAAAGACAAAAGAGGAAATATTGAGATTTTTTTCACAAAATTTCTGTATTAATCTTTACAAAATTCAGAATATTGTGCTATAATTCTTTTAATTAAATTTTGGAGGTGTCGTTATGACCATTTATAACTTTTCAGCAGGTCCTGCTACTTTGCCTAAACCAGTGCTAGAAACAGCACAACGTGAACTTCTTGATTACCAAGGTTCCGGCATGTCCGTGCTTGAAATGTCCCATCGCTCTCCAGAATTTGACAAGATTATTAAAGATGCTGAGAAAGCCTTGCGTGACTTGATGGACATTCCTGATAATTATAAGGTGATGTTTTTACAAGGTGGTGCTTCACTTCAATTTACAATGGTACCCCTAAATCTTGCTCAAGGTAAGAAGGCTTACTACTTGGTTGGCGGTTCTTGGGGTAAAAAAGCTTATACTGAAGCTGTCAAATTGTCAAAAACTATTCCTTTTGAACCAATTCTTTTGGCTTCTTCAGAGGATACAGTTTATGACCACATCCCAACTTTCGATGCGTCAGCTATTGACCCGGAAGCAGCTTATGTGCATTTGACAACTAATAACACTATTGAAGGTACAGCTATCTACGATCTTCCAGATACAAACGGTGTGCCAATTGTTGCGGATATGTCTTCAAATATCTTGGCTGCTCGCTATAATGTGGAAGACTTTGCCCTTATCTATGCAGGCGCTCAAAAGAATATTGGACCTGCTGGGGTAACTGTGGTTATCGTTCGTGAGGACTTCCTCAATGATCAGCCACAATTGTCTGCAATGTTGGACTACCGTATCCAAGCAGAAGCGGGTTCTCTTTACAATACACCACCAGCTTACAACATCTACATTTCAAAATTAGTCTTTGAATGGGTCAGAGACGTTGTCGGTGGTGTTGATAAGATGGCAGAAATTGAACGTGAAAAATCTGGTCTTCTTTACGACTTTATTGAGAAATCTGACTTCTACACTAGTCCAGTTAAGGACGTCAAAGACCGTTCAGTCTGCAACATTCCTTTTGTAACACCAAGCAAAGACTTGGATGCTAAATTTGTCAAAGAAGCAGATGCTCTTGGTTTCAAAAATATTAAAGGTCACCGCAGTGTAGGTGGTATGCGTGCCAGTCTTTATAACGCCTTTCCACGCCAAGGTGTCTTGGACTTGCTTGACTTCATGGCAAAATTTGAAGCAGAGAATAAATAAAATGATCTTCCTGCCTTTTTCTCCTGTCTCTTTGGTATAATGATAGAAGAAACTAATAGAAACAGGTAGAAAAATGGATATTAGACAAGCTTTTCCAAATGAAGTTGCAGCAATTATGACAGTCATTGACAGTGCTAGAGCTTTCTTAGCTCAATCAGGAATCAGTCAATGGCAAGGTGAGGACGGTTATCCTACTCAAGATGACATATTTGAGGACATCTTAAATGGTCAGGCCTATGTTGGCCTTGTTGAGGGGCAGATTGTTTCCTATGCAGCAGTCATCAAGACTAGTGACCCAGCCTATGATAAAATTTATGATGGACAGTGGAAGCATAATAACCTTCGTTACATTACTTTCCATCGTGTAGCTGTCTTAAGTGACCTTGCTGGTCAGAAAATTGGACAGACCTTCCTTCAAGGTTTAATTGAGGGAACAGATGGACATGATTTCCGTTGTGATACTCACGAACAAAATGTCATCATGCAACATATTTTAGAAAAATTGGGCTATGTCTATTGTGGAAAAGTTCCCATCGATGGTGAGCGCTTGGCCTATCAGAAGATAAAAACCAAGTCAGAAAAAGCCCTCTATCAAGAAGTTGAAGAGGCTGAACACCATTCTGTATTTTAAGCGTAGAATAAAAGGCTGGGTAAGATAGCCTAGCCTTTTTCTTAATAAAGAGGTATTCAAATGGTATATAGTGTTAAAACATTCAACAACATCAATCAAATCGGTTTGAAGGAATTGGGCAATAAATTCCAAATTGACGGAGATAAGGCTGACAATCCAGATGCCTATATCATCCGTAGTCAAAACTTGCACGATGTTGACTTCCCATCTAACTTGAAAGCTATTGCTCGTGCAGGTGCAGGAACAAACAATATTCCTATTGACCAAGCAACAGAAGCAGGGATTGTAGTCTTCAACACACCCGGTGCTAATGCCAATGCCGTAAAAGAAGCTGTTTTGGCATCAATTCTCATGTCAGCGCGTGATTATATTGGAGCCAATGCCTGGGTTAATACACTGACAGGCGATGATGTTCCTAAACAGGTTGAAGCTGGTAAGAAACAATTTGCTGGTACTGAGGTTTCTAAGAAAACTCTAGGTGTTATTGGGCTTGGTGCCATTGGTGGGCGTATTGCTAACTATGCTCAGCGTCTTGGCATGGAAGTTTACGGTTACGATCCATATGTCTCTATTGACACAGCTTGGAATATTTCACACCATGTTAAACGTGTGGATGATTTGAAAGTGATTTTTGAGAACTGTGACTACATCACCATTCATGTGCCATTGACAGATCAAACCCGTCATACCTTTGATAGCGCAGCCTTTGCCCAAATGAAGAAAGATACAGTTATCATCAACTTCGCTCGTGGTGAGTTGGTGGATAATGCAGCTCTCTTTGATGCTATTGAGGCTGGTGTGGTTAAACGTTATTTCACTGACTTTGGTACAGAAGAGCTCCTTAATAAGGATAAGATTACGGTCTTCCCTCACGTTGGTGGGTCTACTGAAGAAGCTGAACTTAACTGTGCTATCATGGCTGGTAAAGAAATTCGTCAGTTCATGGAGACTGGTGAGATTACGAACTCTGTCAACTTCCCTAATGTGCATCAGGCCTTGACAGCACCTTATCGTATTACGCTTATCAATAAGAACGTTCCAAATATTGTTGCTAAGATTTCAACAGCTGTTTCTGACTTGGGTATCAACATTGATAATATCATCAACCGTTCAAAAGGTGATTTTGCTTATACACTTTTGGATCTTGATGAGTCTGACAAGGATAAAATTGATCAGTTGGTGACAAACTTTGAAAATAGCGACAATATTGTGCGCGTGCGTTTAATCACTAAATAAAAATTGTGCTGGGAAGCTTTCCCGGCCCTTTTTGGTATAATGGAATTATGTTAAGAAAGCAAAACTATAGCTCACCCCTAGGTGACATGATCTTGATAGCAGATGAGAATGGCTTGTACGGTTCCTGGTTTATGGGACAAAAGTATGACCGTCTCGGTTTTGAGGATTTGGAAATAGCAGAGCAGTCTAGTTCTATTTTATCAGAAGCGCAAGCTTGGTTAGATGCTTATTTTGCGGGTCAAGAGCCTGACTTTTGTCCGCCCTTGTCGCCACAGGGCAGCCCATTTCAGCAAAGGGTTTGGCAGGAGCTGGTGAAGATTCCAGCAGGATCTACGGTGACCTATGGTCAGCTGGCAGAGCTTCTTGGCTGCAAGTCAGCCCAGGCTGTGGGTGGTGCAGTTGGTAAGAATCCTCTGAGCATTTTCATTCCCTGTCATAGGGTTCTTGGAAGTCAGGGCCAATTGACGGGCTATGCAGGAGGTTTAGAGCGCAAGGTCTGGCTTTTGGAACATGAGGGTTTGAGTCTTGATGACAAATAGAGAGTAGTTTTGAGGAAAAAGAATGACTGAAGGAGACAAATATGTATACTTTTTATGAATATCCCCCTTGTAGCACTTGTAAAAAGGCTAAGGCTGAGCTAAATGCCTTGGGTCTTGATTTTGAGTCTGTCAATATTAAGACTAATCCTCCACGAGTGGAACTTCTGCGTGAACTTTTAGAGAAATCTGATTTGGACTTGAAGAAATATTTCAATACCAGCGGTCAATCCTATAGAGCCTTGGGTTTGAAGGATAAGTTTGACAGCATGACTGTGGATGAAGCCTTGGAGCTTTTGGCAGCCGATGGTATGCTCATTAAGCGTCCTATCTTGATTAAGGATGGTAAGGTGGTGCAAATCGGTTACCGTAGCCCCTATGAGGACCTTAATTTATAAATTAATACTCTTCAAAAATCAAAATGATAGATTGTTAAGCTTTCTTGCCTAGCAACAGCTATGTCTGCGTCAGCTTGCTTCCTCTAATTTTAATTTTCATTGTGTATAAATGTTGGAACTGGGCTTGAAAAAAGTCTAGTTTTTTCATTTTGGAATATATTTTTCAGACATGGACATGCTTTTTTTAGGAGGACATTTCTCAAAAATTTGGTGAAATGGATGATTTTTTGCTAAAAAATGACCATTCAGGACTGTTTAATGACATTTCAGGATATGAACGGTTTTTATGTGCTTTTTATGAGATAATAAATTATCGTTTTTGAGGAGGTTTATTATGAAAAAAAGAACTAAAATTATTCTAGCATCAACTGGTGCTGTAGCTGTTCTTGTTTTAGGAACTGGGGGTTATATGGTCTATCGTGCCATTGTTCCTCGGGATATTGCTATTGATGACAATGCCAGCGCACAATCAAATTTTTATCAATACATTAATAAAGACTGGCTAAAAACAACTGAGATTCCTAGTGACCAAGGAATTCAAAATGCTTTTGGTGAGATTTCTGATGCCATTGAAGAGAATTTGAAAAAAGATGTTAAGGATTGGGTATCTGGGAAAGTTGAAACGACAAGTAATGACCAGAAAGAATTTGTTGAATTATACCAGTTAGCAACTGATTTTAAACAACGTGAAAAAGATGGTGTAGAGCCTGTTAAGGTCTACTTAGATCGTATTGAAAAACTCTCTTCTTTTGAGGAGTTCAAAGAAGCAATCCCTGACTTGATTCTTGAAAATTTCTACCTGCCATTCTCGATTGTGGTTTCTTCTAATCCTCATGATTCTACAGCTCATATGATTGACTTATCTGGTCCAACGACGATTTTGCCGGATGTTTCATATTATCAGAATGAGGCAACGAAAAAGCAGTTGTTGAGTGTTTATCAAAAGTCGGCTGAGAAAGTCCTCACCTTGATGGATTATAGTGAAGAAGAGGCTAAATCATTGGTTGAAGACACTATTGCATTCGATGCCTCGATTGTTCCCTATATGCCAAGCAGCGAAGAACTAAGTGAGATTGAGAATAGTGTTAATGTCACTGCAAGCTCGGAAGTTAAGAAATTTTCTAAAACTCTTGCTTTTGATCAGTTTATTAATCAATTAGTAGGACAAGAAGTGGATGAAATAAATGTATCAACCCCTAAATACATGAAGGCAGTAGATAAGATTGTCAATGAAAAGAATTTCAAACTCATGAAATCTTGGATTTTGGTTTCTGAGGCTATGAGTTCTGCCCCTGCTTTAACAGAAGACTTACGACAAGCGAGTTCTGAATTTGGTAAGTTTTTGACAGGTGTAGCTGAGACACCTTCAAAAACGGACTCTGCCTTCACTGCTACTACAAATGTTTTCGCGGAAACGATTAGTGTTCACTATGGTCAAAAATATTTTGGTCAGGCAGCCAAAGATGATGTGACCAGTATGATTGATGGGATTATTGAAGTCTATAAGAGTCGTCTTTCCCAAAATGACTGGTTATCAGAGGATACTAAGACAGCAGCAGTCCGTAAATTGGACAGTATGAATTACTACATTGGCTATCCAGAAGAAGTGTCCGAAGCAACAAAAGAAATTGACATTGACCCAGAAAAAACCTATTATGAAAACCTCGTTATGCTTGGACGTGATGCTATTACCTATAATTTTGCAAAATACAATGAACCAGTGGATAAATCTCAGTGGGGTATGCCTTCTTATATGGTAAATGCTTATTACACTCCGATTGAAAATGCCATTTATTTCCCAGCTGCAATCCTTCAAGCACCATTTTATGATGCAAAGCAGAGCAAGGCTGAGAATTATGGAGGTATTGGAGCGGTCATTGGGCATGAGATTACCCATGCCTTTGATAACAATGGTGCCCAGTTTGACGAAAAAGGGGATATGCAAGACTGGTGGACCAAGGAAGACTACAAGGCCTTTGAAGCCAAAACAAAGGAAATGGAAAATCTTTTTGATGGTATTGAAATCTACGGCTCTAAAGTCAATGGTAAATTGACGGTTAGTGAAAATATTGCTGACGCTGGTGGCCTCTCAGCATCCTTTGAAGCATTGAAAAAGGTTGAAAGTCAAGCAGATGACAAAGAATACTTTGAAAACTGGGCTCGTATTTGGCGTCAAAAATCAACTGAACAGATTGCCCAGTACTTGATGACTGTGGATACTCACGCTCCAAATGAATTGAGAGCTAATGTCCAGCTTAAGAATTTCTCAGCCTTCTATCAAAGCTATGATATCAAGGAAGATGATCCAATGTACCTAGCGGAAAAAGACAGAGTAAGTATTTGGTAAGTTTAGGTCGTGTTGAATTATTATTGCATATTTTCGGAAAAAACAAGAAAATATATGAAAATTCCATATATTTAGAAAATTTCAATAAAACACTTGACAGGCATTTTAATGCTGTGTATAATAATACTCAATCAGAAAGTAGCATGAGAAAGTTTCCAGGGAGCTCGTGGTTATTGTGAACGAGTAACGAACTGATGTGAAAATTGGGCTGATGGTAGAATTGTGAAGATAGTGATTTTCAGGTTGGCACCCCTTACCGTGCAACTCCTTGTTAGAGGAGATAGAGATGACGAGAAAAAGTATTCTCGTTAATTGAGGTGGCACCGCGTTCATCAAGCTGAAACGCCCTCACACAGATTTTTCTGTGTGAGATTTTTTGTTTTTCGGAAATCGATAAAGCCTTCATTTTTCTAGTAGTAGGATATATAGGGAGCACCCCTTATCGTGCAACTCCTTGTTAGAGGAGGTAGAGATGGCAAGAAAAATACTTTCTTGTTAATTGAGGTGGCACCGCGCTAATCAGACTTAGACGCCCTCACACAGATTTTTCTGTGTGGGGATTTTTGTTTATAAAAAATACAGATATCGAAAAAAGGAGATAGGATTATGACAGTAGAAAAAGGATTTTTTGGTGAATTCGGTGGGAGCTTTGTTCCTGAGGCTATTCAAAACTTGTTAGATGAGTTAGAAGTGACCTTTGAAAAATATCGTAATGATCCTGACTTTTTAGCTGAATTAAATTATTATCTCCAAGATTATTCTGGCCGTCAGACGCCACTCTATTATGCCGAAAGTCTGACCAAACATTTGGGAGGGGCAAAGATTTACCTTAAGCGTGAAGATCTGAATCACTTAGGCTCTCACAAGCTTAACAATGTACTGGGTCAAATTCTCTTGGCAAAACGTATGGGAAAGACCCGTGTCATTGCTGAAACAGGGGCAGGTCAGCACGGGGTTGCAACAGCAGCTGCCGCAGCTAAATTTGGTATGGCCTGTGATGTTTACATGGGAGCTGAAGATGTCAAACGCCAGCGTCTCAATGTTTTCCGTATGGAAATGATGGGTGCTACTGTTCACTCAGTAGAAGAAGGAACAGCAACCTTGAAAGAGGCTGTTGATGCTGCATTTGGAGCATGGATGGCTGATTTAGATGCCTTTTATGTCCTTGGTTCTGCGGTTGGCCCTCACCCATACCCAACTATTGTTCATGAATTCCAAAAAGTGATTAGTGTCGAATCTCGTCAACAAATTTTGGATAAGGAAGGTCGCCTTCCTGATGCTGTGATTGCCTGCGTTGGTGGAGGGTCAAATGCTATCGGTGCCTTCTCTCAATATGTGGATGATCAAGAAGTTGCACTCATTGGTGTAGAAGCAGCAGGTCATGGTGTTGATACTGATAAGCATGCGGCTACCATGACCAAGGGAACAGTTGGTATTGTTGATGGTATGAAGACCTATGCTCTCTTTGAAGAGGATGGAAGTATTGCTCCGGTTTATTCTATCTCAGCTGGTTTGGATTATCCAGGGGTTGGTCCTGAGCATGCCTTTCTCAGAGCATCAGGTCGTGTAGACTATGTTCCTGCCACTGATGATGAAGCAGTTCAAGCTCTGCTATTGCTTTCAAAAACCGAAGGTATTATTCCTGCTATCGAAAGTTCTCACGCTATTGCTGAAGCCGTTAAGCGTGCTCCTAAGATGGACAAGGACCAAATCGTTATCATTAATGTTTCAGGTCGTGGGGACAAGGATGTGGCAGCTATTGCCGATTATTTAGAAGAAAAATAAAGATTTCAGAAAAGTAATTTTGTAAGATGTCCAGAGAGTATGTGGTTGCTGTGAACATACCATCTCGCTTAATGAAAATTGGGCTGAAATCCTACTTGGAGGATAAGACATATTCCTCAGGGTAGCACCCCTTATCGTGCAGCTCCTTGTTAGAGGAGGAAGAGACGACAAGAAAATATCATTTCTTGTTAATTGAGGTGGCACCGCGCTAATGTGATTTAGACGCCCTCACACAGAGTTTTTTCTGTGTGGGGTTTTTATATTGTAAAGGAGAAAGAGATGCATAAGATTTTGACAGCCGATACCCTGACCCCAATTCTTGCTTATATGCGGATTCAGGGCAAACATAAAGTGATTTTGGAATCCATTCCCCGCGAAAAAGAGCAGGCTCGCTTTTCTATTATCGCTTATAACCCTGTTTTTGAGATTGTTTATCAGGATGGGATTTTGTTGGAAAATGGCAGAGCTGTCGAGGCTGACCCACTAGATTATCTAAGTCGCTTAACCGTTAAAACTAAGCCTTCTGACCTTCCCTTTGCAGGCGGAGCGATTGGTTTTATTGGCTATGATATGATTGGTCTTTATGAGAATATTGGTCAAATTCCAGAGGATAGTGTTGGCTTACCAGACATGCATTTCTTTGTTTACGAGTCTTATCTGATTTTTGACCACAAGATGGAGAAGGTTCATGTCATTGAAGACAATCTCTACAGTAGTCGTGATAATGACAGTCTCAGACAGGCCCTTGGCCAGGTCATTAAAGAGTTACAGACACAAGCCCCTAATGAGTTTTCACCTCAAGAGTTAGAATCCCTCATCTTCAAAAATCATATTGAAAAAGAGACTTTTGAGGATATGGTTCAAAAGGCAAAAAATCTTATTCGCCAAGGGGATATGTTCCAATGTGTCCTAAGTCAACGCTTCTCGGCTGATTTTACAGGGGATCCGCTTGATTATTACCGTAATTTGCGCGTGACTAACCCTTCAAATTATCTTTACTTCTTTGATTTTGAGGATTATCAAGTTATTGGTGCCAGTCCAGAAAGTCTCGTCTCTGTTAAGAATGGTGTGGTCACAACAAATCCTATCGCAGGAACTCGTCCTCGGGGTGCCAATGATGAGGAAGATAAGGAATTAGCTGAAGACTTATTGGCAGACCTCAAAGAAACAGCAGAGCATCGTATGTTGGTTGACTTGGGACGAAATGACATCGGAAGAATTGCCAAAAATGGGACTGTCAAGGTCAGCAAGTACATGGATGTGGAATATTTTCGCTATGTGATGCATCTAACCAGCGTGGTCAAGGGGGAACTCTTGGATGAGTTGACAGCTATGGATGCCCTCAAAGCAACGCTTCCGGCTGGGACAGTCTCAGGAGCACCTAAGATTCGTGCCATGCAACGTATTTATGAATTAGAAAAAGAAAAACGTGGCCTCTATGCTGGCGCAATTGGCTACCTGTCTGCTTCGGGTGATATGGACTTTGCCATTGCCATCAGGACCATGATTATCAAAAATCAAAGGGCCTACGTTCAAGCAGGAGCAGGGATTGTCTACGATAGCCAGCCTGAAAAAGAATTTTACGAAACCATCAACAAGGCCAAGGCTATGACAAGAATTGGAGATCGAAAATGATATTACTGATAGATAATTATGACTCATTCACCTATAACCTAGCCCAGTATCTGGGAACATTTACCGAGGTTAAGGTGCTTCGCAATGATGCAGAAGCTCTTGAAGAAGAAGCTCAGAAGGCTGATGGCTTGGTCTTTTCACCAGGGCCAGGTTGGCCAGCTGACGCAGGCAAAATGGAAGACCTTATCAAAATCTTTGTCGGTGTAAAACCTATGCTTGGTATTTGTCTAGGGCACCAGGCCATCGCAGAAAGTTTTGGAGGCAAGTTAGGTCTAGCTAAAAATGTCATGCATGGTAAGCAGAGCCAGATTGACATTGTCAAAGCTTCGCCTATTTTTCAAGGACTAAGTCAAGAAATGCCCATCATGCGATATCATTCCATTGTAGTTGAAGAGATGCCAGCAGATTTTATAGTTACTGCCATAACTCAGGATGACAATGAAATTATGGCCCTAGAACACCAAAGCTTGCCTATCTACGGTTTTCAATTTCACCCTGAAAGTATTGGTAGCCCAGATGGTCTCAAAATGATTGAAAACTTTGTAAAACTAGTCGATTCTTATGAAAATCAATAGATTGTAATTGTGAGTCAAGCCTTTAGATGGAGGATGATTATGAAAGCTATTTTAAACCAAATTAGTAAACACCAAGCCTTAACTGAAGAAGAAATTCAGGCTGTCTTTGAAGAAATCCTTAACAATAACTTCAGTGAAAGTCAGATTGCAGCCTTTCTTATGGGACTGAATGTTAAAGGAGAAACAGCATCTGAGATAACAGGAATTGTTAGAGCCTTGAAAAAACATGCGACCCAGCTACCTCAAGACTTTACAGATGCCATGTGTAATTGTGGTACTGGCGGTGACCAATCTTATAGTTTCAATGTGTCAACGACATCTTGTTTTATTTTAGCTGCAGGAGGCATTCGCATGGCCAAGGCTGGTAATCGCTCGGTATCATCCAAGTCTGGCTCTGCCGATGTCCTTGAGGCTCTTGGAATCAATGTAGCTGCCTCACCAGATGTGCTGGCAAAAGCCTTGGATGAGGTTGGTTTGGCCTTTGTCTTTGCTCAGACCATGCACCCCGCCATGCGCTTCATTGGTCCAGCTCGTCAAGCCTTGGGAGTTCCAACTGTCATGAATTTAGTGGGGCCCTTGGCTAACCCTGTTGATTTGGAAACTCAGCTTATGGGGATTTACCGTGAAGACTTGCAGGAAGTAGCAGCCCAGGCTATGAAAGAACTTGGCCGCAAGCGTGGGCTAGTTATCACAGGTCCAGATCATATGGATGAAGCAGCCCTTTACGGGACTAATACCTATACACTCTTAGAAGATGGAAAGATTAGCCAGCACAGCTTTACTTATGAGGAACTGGGAATGCCTAAGGTTGAACTCAAGGATATCGTGGGTGGAGATGCTGAGGAAAATGCTGAGATTCTCTTGAGCGTTCTCAAAAATCAGCCTAGTCCTTACCTAGAAACCGCAGTCCTAAATGCTGGTCTTGGTTTTTATGCTAATGGCAAATCAGATTCAATTAAGGAGGGAGTGGACCTAGCTCGCCAGATTCTAGCAGATGGTTCAGCCCTAGCCAAACTCCACCAACTTCAGGAGGTCCAAGTATGAGCCAAACCTTTCTCCCAAAAATTTTAGCAGAAAAGAAAAAAGAAATTGCAAAGCTTGACATGGAAGACCTCAAGCCCCTGCGTCAAACTTATAGACTCTATGACTTTCTCAAGAGTCACCAAGAAAAATTGCAAATCATTGCTGAAGTCAAAAAGGCCAGTCCTAGCTTAGGTGATATCAATCTGGATGTCGATATAGTGGCTCAAGCTAAACTCTATCAAGAAGCAGGAGCAGCCATGATTTCTGTTCTAACTGACCAGGTTTTCTTTAAGGGACACATTGATTATCTAGCTGAGATTTCAAGTCAGGTTACTATCCCTACTCTAGCTAAAGATTTCATTATTGATGAAAAACAAATTGTTGCTAGTCGTAATGCAGGAGCCACAGTTATTCTTCTCATTGTAGCTGCCCTTTCTGAGTCACAACTTAAGGCACTTTATGATTTTGCGACCGGATTGGGCCTAGAAGTCCTCGTTGAAACCCACAATCTGGCTGAATTAGAAGTGGCTCACCGTCTGGGAGCACAGATTATTGGTGTCAATAACCGAAATCTTGTCACCTTTGAGACGGACATTAATACCAGCTTGACCTTATCGACCCACTTTAAAGAAGAGCCTGTCTATGTCTCAGAATCGGCCATCTTGACCAAGGAAGATGCCCAGCTATTAGCTCCGTTTTTCAATGCTATCTTGGTGGGAACTGCCCTCATGAAGGCCGACAATGTTTCAGACAAGCTAAAGGAGTTAAGAATTGACAAAGGTTAAAATTTGCGGACTAAAGACTCCAGAGGCTGTGGCTGTGGCGGTTAATAGCGGAGCTGATTATGTAGGCTTTGTCTTTGCTCCCAGCAAACGACAGGTCACTTTGAAGCAAGCTCATGACTTGGCTGAAGGAATTCCAAAATCAGTCAAAAAAGTTGGTGTCTTTGTCAGTCCAAGTTTGCAAGAATTGAATCAGGCCATCGCCTCAGTCCCACTTGATTTAGTTCAGATACATGGCGACTTTGATGAGAGCCTTTTGGAGCAAGTATCTGTTCCAACGATAAGAGCTTTTCAAGTGAGTCAGGAAGTGGCTATCATAGACGGCCTAGCCGATTTTCTGCTTTTTGATGCTCCTATGGCAGGGAGTGGCCAGACCTTTGACTGGCACTTATTAGCGGACAAGAAAATCAAGAAGCCTTTCTTTATCGCAGGCGGCTTGACAGTGGAAAATGTGAGAGAAGCGCAAGCCCTTTTTCAGCCCTATGCTCTAGACGTGTCTTCGGGTGTGGAGACGGACGGGGTCAAGGACCTGACTAAAATCAGACAATTTATAGAAAGAGTGAAAGCATGACATATAATCAACCAGATGCAAAAGGATTTTACGGAAAATTTGGGGGGCAGTTTGTTCCAGAAACGCTAATGACGGCGGTGATTGAGTTGGATCAGGCCTACCGTGAGGCTAAGGAAGACCCTAGTTTTCAAGCAGAATTAGATGAATTACTCAAGTACTATGTGGGTCGTGAGACATCACTCTACTATGCTAAACGTCTTAGTAAGCATATCGGTGGAGCGCAAATCTACCTCAAACGTGAGGATCTCAATCACACAGGTGCCCACAAAATCAACAATGCTTTAGGTCAAGTTCTTCTGGCTAAGCGCATGGGTAAAAAGAAAATTATTGCCGAGACTGGAGCGGGACAACATGGTGTTGCCACAGCAACAGCTGCAGCCCTCTTTGATATGGACTGTACCATCTACATGGGAGAAGAGGATGTTAAGCGTCAATCCCTCAATGTTTTCCGTATGGAGTTGCTGGGGGCCAAGGTGCATTCTGTGACAGATGGTTCTCGTGTTCTGAAGGACGCTGTTAATGCAGCTCTTAGAGCTTGGGTGGCTGGTATTGAAGATACCCACTACATCATGGGTTCTGCTCTTGGGCCAGCACCTTTCCCAGAGATGGTTCGTGATTTTCAATCAGTTATTGGAAAGGAGGCCAAGCGCCAATTTACGGAATTGACAGGAAAAGACCTGCCAGACGCGGTTATGGCTTGTATCGGCGGCGGCTCAAATGCTATCGGGATGTTCCATCCTTTCGTTAATGATGAATCGGTTGCCATGTATGGAGCTGAAGCATCTGGACTTGGTTTGGATACCGATAAGCATGCGGCAACCTTTGCTAAGGGACGTCCAGGAGTGCTGCATGGTTCTCTCATGAATGTTCTACAGGACGCTCATGGTCAGATTATGGAAGCTTTCTCTATTTCAGCAGGTTTGGATTATCCAGGTGTTGGACCTGAGCATTGCTATTTTAATGAGATTGGTCGCGCGACTTATGATTCTATTACAGATGAGGAAGCCCTTGAAGGATTCAAACTGCTCTCTCGTCTTGAAGGGATTATTCCGGCCCTTGAGTCCAGCCATGCCATTGCCCTAGCCCAGAAGGTTGCTAAGGACATGAGTCCTGAGCAAAGCTTGATTGTTTGCCTCTCAGGGCGTGGTGATAAGGATGTTATACAGGTTAAAGAGCGTTTTGAAGCAGAAAGGAAGTAAGCGATGACTAAGACATTAAGCAGACATTTGGAGGCTATCAAGGCAAGTGGAAAGGGCATTTTCGTGCCCTACATTATGGCTGGGGATCATCCTCAAGGCTTGGATGGGCTCTTTGAGACCATTAATCTTTTGGAAAATAGCGGAGCTTCTGCCATTGAAGTGGGGATTCCTTTTTCAGATCCTGTAGCTGACGGTCCAGTTATTGAATTGGCGGGTCAGCGCAGCTTAGCGCGTGGTGTCACTCTGACAGACATCATTGATACCTTAAAATCTCAACAAAGTCAGGTTCCTCTTGTTATCATGACCTATTTCAATCCACTTTATCAATATGGCATTGAAAAGTTTGTCCAAGATTTGGCCGACACATCAGTCAAGGGTCTGATTATTCCAGACCTGCCTTATGAACACCAAGATTTTATCCAACCTTATCTGATTGATACTGATGTGGCTCTTGTTCCTCTGGTGAGTTTGACAACAGGTCTTGATCGTCAGAAGAAGCTAATTAAGGATGCTCAAGGATTTGTCTACGCCGTTGCCGTCAACGGTGTTACTGGTAAGGCAGGTAACTACCGGGATGATTTAGATGGACATTTAGCAAGATTGACTCAAGTGGCTGATATCCCAGTTTTAACAGGTTTTGGCGTCTCAAGTCAGGAAGATATTGAACGTTTTAACGCAGTCTCAGACGGCGTCATTGTAGGTTCAAAAATAGTTAAAGCCCTCTATGAAGGCAAAGAAGATGAAGTGACTGATTTTGTTAGATTTGCTTCATCTTACCAAAAATAAAACGAATCCGTTAGGGTGGCCTAGCGGATTTTTTGAGGGTCAATAGCGTTAAATGCATCTAGTGTTTATTAAGGGAATATTTGCAAGTCTGTCATAATTAGGACTGTCTGGACAACTAGATAGGCTAGTGACAGATAGGGGACAAAGGGAATACGTTTGTTCTTGTGAAGGAGGCAGGCTAGAATCCCCAATAAGCTAGCTAGCTGGATAATCCAGAGCAGGCTTTGCCAGTTCAAAATTAATGCAAGACTAGACAGATAGAAAAAGTCACCGCTTCCGATACCGATGTCAAAGAGCTCTGCTATGATTCCTAAAAGAAAAAGGATAAGGGCTAGGGTCTTGATGCCGGAGAGAGTAAGGAGAAGGGCTGTAGCCAGGAGCCAAATGATGACTGGGAAAGATTGGTCTTTGATGTCATAGAGGCTGAGGGTAAGGCTGAGCATGAGGGCCAGTAACTGGGCTAGGTTCAGGTAATCAAGTCCATAAAGGATGAAGGTAAGCCCCAAAGCGATTTCTATGATTGCATATGATTTTGGGATAGAGACTCCACAAAAGCGACAGGCAGACCTGTTGATAAGTTGGGAAAAAATTGGAATCAAATCTCGGACTTGTAAACATTGTCCACAGGAATCGCAATGACTTTGTGGATAAATGATAGATTTTTCTGGGAATCTATCCACAAGTAAGCCGATAAAGGAGCCAAAAGATGCTCCAAGCATAAAAAATAAAAAGATTGTCATATCTATCTATTCGAATTCTAGACTTAAAAGTTGAGATAAGCCTGCATTTTTTTCTAAGAAGTGACTTGGACATAGTAGTATAATAGATTTAGATAGAGCAAAGGAGGTTGTAAGATGCCAGAAAAACTATTTATAGTCGGTGATGTTCATGGTGAGTACCAGATGTTGGAAAAATTACTGAAACATTGGCAACCAGATGAGGAAAAATTAGTTTTCTTAGGTGATTTGGGAGACCGTGGACCGGATTCTAAATCCTGTTTTCTCAAGGTTTTTGATTTGGTTCAGTCAGGTCAGGCAGTTTGTGTTACCGGTAACCACGAAGATATGTTAATCTCTTGGCTAAGTGATCCTGAAAATCGCATGTCTCATTATTTAGGAAATGGTGCAAAGTCAACCTTAGAGAGTTTTTTTGGACCGGGTATTTTGGAGCGTATGAGTCCTTCGAAAATAGCTGAGCAACTTAAACAAGATTACCCAGAGTTGATTTTATTTTTGCGCCAGCTTCCCCTTTACTATGAAAATGAGTTTTGTATCTGTGTTCACGCTGGTCTTAATTTGGACTTAGAAGATTGGCGCCAAACTTCCCGTCATGATTGTATATGGCTGCGCGAAGATTTTTATGACAGCGACGAATCCTTGGAAAAAAGAGTTGTATTTGGTCATACGCCAGTTACCTATCTCCGAAGAAATGCCAGTCAGACTCAGATTTGGTCCCGAAAAAATAAGTTAAACATAGATGGCGGTGCTGCTTATGGGGGAGCTCTGCATGGTGTTGTTCTTTCAGATAAAGGAATTGAGGCAGATTATCAAATTTTTAGCCAAGACTATAACTTGAATTGAAAAAGCTATCATGAAAACTCGGAAAACGGTTGCATATTTTTACTTTTTTTGCTAAAATCTCTATATGAAAACACTATATGATGTGCAGCAACTGCTTAAGCGATTTGGTATTATTATCTATATCGGAAAACGTCTTTACGATATTGAGGTCATGAAAATTGAGCTAGAGCGTCTTTATGACAATGGCTTGATTGATAAGGATGATTATATATTAGCTGAATTAATTTTGCGTCGTGAGCACAGAATAGAATTAGAAAAGGAAAGCAAACATGACTAAAAAACTTATTGGTATCGATCTTGGTGGAACAAGCATTAAATTTGGTATTCTGACTCTTGATGGTGAAGTTCAGGAAAAATGGGCAATTGAAACAAATATTCTTGAAGATGGTAAACACATTGTTCCTGATATTGTAGCTTCACTCAAACACCGTCTTGAACTTTATGGACTTACTAAAGATGATTTTGTCGGTATCGGTATGGGTTCTCCTGGAGCTGTTGATCGCGATAAGAAAAATGTCACTGGTGCCTTTAACCTTAATTGGGCACATACAGAAGAAGTGGGTTCAGTCATTGAAGCTGAACTCGGTATTCCATTTGCTATTGATAATGATGCTAACGTGGCTGCCCTTGGTGAACGTTGGGTTGGAGCTGGTGCAAATAATCCTGACGTTGTCTTTGTGACTCTTGGAACAGGTGTTGGTGGCGGTGTTATTGCTGACGGAAACCTTATCCATGGCGTTGCAGGTGCCGGTGGTGAAATTGGTCACATCATCGTTGAACCTGAAGATGGATTTGCTTGTACTTGTGGTAATGATGGTTGCTTGGAAACAGTAGCTTCTGCAACAGGTGTTGTGCGTGTAGCTCGTAAGTTAGCTGAAAGCTATGAAGGTGATTCATCAATTAAGGCGGCCATTGACAATGGCGAAGCTGTAAGCAGTAAAGATATTTTTGAAGCAGCAGCTAGTGGTGATAAATTTGCAGATTCTATTGTTGAAAAAGTAAGTTACTATCTAGGTCTTGCTACAGCAAATATTTCAAATATCCTCAATCCAGATTCTATTGTCATTGGTGGCGGTGTTTCCGCAGCTGGGGAGTTCTTGCGCAGTCGTGTGGAAAAATACTTCCTTAAATATACTTTCCCTCAAGTTCGTCAATCAACAAAGGTAAAAATTGCAGAGCTTGGTAACGATGCAGGTATCATTGGTGCAGCTAGTCTTGCTAGCCAATTCGCAGAATAGGGAGAATCTATGTATACTTTGATTTTGACACTGGCTATTGTTCTTGTTTTCTTAGCTTGGTCAGGCTTGCGCTATTTTAGAGTTCGCAAAGCTGCAAATTATTTGAACAATGCAGATTTTGAAAAAATGTATCACGGAGGTCAACTGATTGATATTCGTGAACAAGCTGCCTATCGTCAGAAACATATTCTTGGAGCACGCAATCTTCCAGCTAGTCAATTAAAACAAAGTTTGACTGCTATTCGCAAAGATAAGCCCCTCTTCATTTATGACAGCAGCCGTAGCACAAGCCTTCCAAATGCAGTTCTTTTACTTAAAAAAGAAGGTTTTACAGATATTAATGTCCTTGAAGAAGGCTTCGAATCCTGGACAGGTAAGGTTAAATAATTTAGTTAAACTCTGTTCATTTTAAGAATTATATTTGTTCCATATGACTAAGAGTGAGTCGTCTCGCCAGAAGTCATATGGAACTTTTTGTTTGTTAAGGAGATTTGATATAGTCGAATGAAGAGCTTTCAGACCAGGATCGCTCAAACAGTCAGGGAAGTTACTGTTTGAGGTGGGAAATAAAAACTGACCTAAGTCAGTTCACAAAACAGTCAGGGAAGTGACTGTTTGAGGTGGGTCTTAGGGAAATGTCTTTCTCTCAGCTGAGAGGACGGCAAGACGAAAGTGACCATATATCAAAGCTCTTCAAATGACTATAAATATGGATTAAACTTTCAGACTTACAGATAATATTGCAAAGGAATGACTTGAACAAAAAAGTATCATACTTTTTTGCTTAAGTCATAAATACAAAGACTATTTCCAAATAAACAAATAAAAAAGGATTAATAGAAGTTTAAGTATTAGGAAGAAACCTATTTTTAGCTTTGCTATAATTAACTTAAAATTAATAAGGAAAAAAGGTAGTCTATTTAAAAGTCAAAATGACTAACCTGAAAGGAGAAACAATGAAAAATATGAAGAAATTATGGGGTGTTATAGTAGCAGCGCTTCTTATCCTAACACTGACAGCCTGTGGTTCGTCATCATCAAGTAAGGGGAGTGATGGTAAGACTCATCTTTATGTTTTAACTGCTTCTGAAGATCATGGTTGGACAGGAAGTGTGGCAACTTTCGCCAAAGAAAAAGTTGAAGCAATTAATGAGGAAGGTAAATATACAGCTGAATTAATTACCTCATCTGATGCTTCTGAACAAATTACAACAATTGAAGATATCGTTTCAAAAGGTGAAGAAAATATTGCCATTGTGATCCAACCTTTGGATGACACTGTTCAATCTGCAGTTCAATCAATTGTAGATGCAGGCATTCCTTATGTTGCCTTTGACCGTATTATCTCAGGTTTGGAAAGCACAGCAGTATCCAATGTAAAAGGAGATAATACAGGTATAGGGGTAGCAGCTGCTGCATACTTTGTTGAAAAAGGGTTGACACCTGGTGAGGCTGTCTATGTTTATGAGGGAGATACCTCATCTGTAACATCACTTCGTAACCAAGGTTTTGTTGATTATTTAACTGGAAATGCCGAATTTAATGGTGAAACTATTTCAGAAGACTTGAAATGGTCAGAAAAAGACCTTAAAGCAGTAACTTATTCTGGTGCTATGAACTGGAGCCGCAGTGATACAAAATCATCATTCGAATCACTTATGGGTGACAGTTCAAATGCTGACATTAAATGGTTCTATGCTCAAGATGACGAATTAAGTATGGGTATTCTTGAAGCTCTTCAAGGTGGTGGTATCGATGATGCTACTAAAAAAGCCTTTCTTGCTAACAAACCAGTTATTTCAGGTTGTGGTGGCTTGAATGAATTCTATGAGGTGCTTCGTGGCAATTCATATACAGACCTTGCTTCACAACTTGGAGGTCTAGTAAGTGTAACTTACAGTCCATCGATGATTCAAACAGCTATTCAAGATATGGAAGACCATTTAGCAGGTGAAGAAGTTGAACAAGATCACGTTATCGCCTGTGAAAATGTCACAAGTGAAAATGTAGATAATTATCAAGCATTCGATTAATAAATGACCAAGAGGGCTTGTATCAAGAATGATGCAGGCCCTCTTGACTCAGAAATAAAACTCAAATTAAAATCAAACCGAGAAGTGAGACCTAGGTATACTAGAGTATGATAAGTCGAAAGAAACATCTATCAGTTTGATTTTAAAAGAGTATGAGATAGTATTTGGGGGAGAAGGCAATGGCTTTGCTAGAAATGAGAAAGATTCAAAAAGCATTTAATGGTATTCCTGTTCTAAAGGGAGTGGATTTAACTGTTGAAAAAGGTCAAGTTCATGCTTTGCTAGGTGAAAATGGAGCTGGGAAATCTACTATGATGAATATTCTGACTGGTGTACTCACAAGAGATGCTGGAAAGATTGTTTTTGAAGGTAAGGAATTGGAAAACATTAGCATCAAACAATCTGAGGAACTAGGCCTTGCCTTTGTCCACCAGGAACTCAATCTTTTTAATGATCTAAAGGTTTTTGAAAATCTATTTTTAAATCGTGAATATACCAAGTCATTTGGCAGGCTTAACAAAAAGAAAATGCGTCAGGAAAGTCTAGAACTATTTGAAAGTCTGGGGGTTGATATTGACCCAGACGCTTTAGTGGCAGACTTAAAAACAAGTCAAAAGCAGCTGCTTGAAATCTGTAAGGCCTTGTTATTGAATGCCAAACTTCTCATTTTAGACGAACCCACAACATCTTTAAATAATAAGGAAGTAGAACATCTTTTTAGCATTATCAATCGTTTAAAGGAGGATGGGAAATCATTTATTTTCATTTCGCATAAAATGCCAGAAATTTTCACCATAGCTGATTGCTACACGGTTTTCAGAAATGGGGAGTTTATTGCTTCAGGTCTTATTTCTGAAACAAGTCCCCAAGATGTAACAAGTCTGATGGTTGGTCAATCTTACCAATCTGAGGAGGTTTATCATCAACGTGAATTAGGTGAAGAAGTTCTTCGTATAAGCCATCTAACTGGTCAAGGTTTCAATGATATTAATTTTGCTGCTAAGCGTGGTGAGATTATTGGCCTCACAGGTCTTCAAGGAAGTGGCAGCAGTGAACTTTTGCAGGCTATTTTTGGTTCATCAAACGTTTTTTCTGGGGATCTATTCGCCTTTGGGCAGAAAGTGCCTAAAAATTCCATTCATAAGGCTATGAAGGCAGGAATTGCTATGTTGCCTAATAATCGAAAAGAAAATAGTGTCCTTCCAGATTTGTCTATTATGGATAATATGACTGTCTCAGAGCAGACTTTGTCCAGCTTACATTTTCCAGTTGAAAAGAGGAAAGACACAGAGAAGTATGATAAATACAAGTCACTATTGAATCTAAAAGCACATAGCAGCAATGATCTCATCACATCCTTATCGGGTGGAAATCAACAGAAGGTATTCATTGCAAGATGGTTGAATACTGATTCCCAAATCCTATTATTTGATAATCCGACCCAAGGTATTGATGTTGGTGCAAAGGCTGAAATTTATCAACTCATTCTAGATTTAGCTAAATCTGGACGCACCATCCTTATTAATAGTCTTGAAATTCCTGAAATCATGAAAGTTGCAGATCGTTGTTTAGTTTTTTATGACGGTCAAATCATTAAAGAATTGAGTCATGATGAAATCAATGAACATAAAGTCATGCTAGCTAGCGTGGGTATTAAAGAAGAAAGAAATGAAGTGGGGTAAGTAAAATGAAAAAATTGGGAAGAATTTGGACTGAATATAATTTTATCTTTGTCCTACTAATTATTTTCTTAATCTACATGGTTACCAGTTCAGGTTTAACTTGGAGTGGTACTATGAATATTTTCCGTCATAGCGCAGTTATTGGAATTGTAGCCCTAGGTATGGGACTCATTTGTCTAACTGGTGAGATAGATTTGTCGGTCGGTTCATCCTTAGCTCTAACAGCTGGTGTCTCTGTTATGACTTTTAATGCGACAAATAGCATTATATTGACACTACTAGTTGCTTTAATTTTTGGAGCCTTCTGTGGCTTTATCAATGGTTTTTTTGTCGGTACTATTGAAATGCCAGCCTTTATTGTCACCCTAGCGACCATGTTAATCTATCGTTCCTTTGCCCAGTACATTAACCAGCATGTCGATAAGGCATTAATTGGTGGCGGAAGTAGTGTTTATAAAATGGATGCTACTACTGAAGCTTATCGAAGTCTGTTTGGTTTTGGTAATGGTAAACTAGGAACGATACCTATCGTTGGGCTTATTCTTATCTTAGTGACCCTACTTTTTGTTTTTATTGCCAGCAACACTAAATATGGCAAGAAAGTATATGCTATAGGATCTAATTCAAAAGCGGCAAATATGAGTGGGATTAATGTTCCTTTGATAAAAGTCTCAGTCTTTACAATTGCTGGTCTTTTAACAGGGCTTGGGGCATTTTTATGGATTGCTATGAATGGTAGCGCTGATCCTGCAACAACGGGGAACAGTTATGAAATGTATGCCATAGCTTCCGTTGTTCTTGGAGGCATTGCCATGAGCGGCGGACGAGGTAAAATTCTAGGCGTCCTATTTGGAGCCATGTCCTACACTGTAGTGGATAAGATTATTGTATCTTTAAAAATGGATTCACTGATTAATAATGCCATAAAAGGTGTCATCTTAATCCTAGTTATTTTGATTCAAGTAGAAGGACCAAAAATTCGTGAACGTTTGAAAATTAAACAGTAGAAAGAACTTTTTTATACTCAAAGAAATTCAAAATGAGACTAAGCAAGCCGCCGCAGTCATAGTGGTAGGCAGGAGGGTTTAACGATGTTTCATTTTGATTTTCGAAGAGTATTAGCTATTTATAGAAAGTAAAAAAGCCTTGGAATTCCAATGCTTTTTTCGTATTCAATAGTTGCTTGGCATTAACGTAAATAACCTAAATAATCAAATTTTTCGAAGGTGTCACTGCTTGTGATAGCTACAAGGTCAGTATCAGGTTCTAAGGCTAGGTTAGGGTTAATATGGGTATTTAATTTAGCTGAGTTGCCGACACGGAGTCCAAGGACATTGATGTCGTACTTTTTACGGACATCTAACTGAGCAAGGGTTTTACCAACCCATGAATCCGGAATAGAGAAATCAATCATGGCAATGTCATCTTCCAGATGGATGATGTTTTCAATATGATGGCGGAGCAGATTAGAAGCGACAGCTTTACCAGAATCACGTTCTGGTGTGATAACTTTAGTGGCCCCAATGCCGTAGAGAACTTCTTCATAGGTTGCATTTTTAGCCTTGGCAATGATAGTTGGGACCCCAAGTTTCTTACAATGCATAACAGCTAAAACAGAAGATTCTAGGTTATTACCAGTAGCAATAACGACCGTATCACATTGATCGACACCAACTGCTTTAAGAAAGTCGCTATCAGTAATATCGCCAACTGCAGCCTTAGCTACAAAGTCTGCAACTTCTTGAACATGGCTTGGCTTGTTATCTAAAGCGATAACATCCTGACCGAAATGGCTGAGTTCATCGGCGACAGTACGACCGAAAATTCCCAGACCAAGAACACCAATAATTTTTTTAGTCATTTTATACCTCTTTTAGTAAATGAAAACAGGTGATAGGGAGCCTTCTATGAGGAAATATGATTCCTTTGATATAGTTTCAAGAACACTAGCCCACACTGATATCAGTTGGAGCATAGTGAATATCTTTTCTTTTTCGTTGGAGAAGGCTAAGAAGAACTGTTATAGGCCCAACACGTCCAACGAACATCATGACAATGATAATAATACGACCTGCAGTTGATAACTGAGGGGTTAAATCCATTGAAACACCGACGGTAGCGATAGCTGAAATGGACTCAAAAATCAGTGACATGGGGTCAAGACCAGGTTCCACTTGGAGAAGCAGAATATAACCAGTAAAAAGAATAGTGAAATAAAAAATAAGAACCGTTAAAGTTTGTTGGATAGTCTTACTAGAAATGATACGATTACGGAAGGTTACTTCTGATTGCCCTGCTAACTCAGACTTAAAGAGCAAGTATGTAATGGCAGCAGTTGTTACCTTGATACCACCTGCTGTTCCTCCAGGAGCCCCACCGACAAGCATCTGAAGCATATAGAGGATATTGGTGGCGGGTCTTGTATCCAGATAAGAGATAGACGCAAAACCCGCAGTTCTCATGGTTACAGTCTGAAATAATGAGACCATTAATTGTTGAAGAGGGTTTAAATCTCCAATCGTTTTTGTGTTTCCAATCTCTGTCAGCCATGTCAAAATCGTTCCTGAAAGAAGTATGAAGCCACTTGTATATAGTACTAATCTTGTTTGATTGCTTAGTGGGCGAATAGCAGAGCTGAAATGGCGAGGCTTTTGGCTGAAATAGCGTTTGACTGTATGAGCCAAGTCAATCCAAACAGCAAAGCCCAGCCCACCGCTGATAATCAAGCCTATAATAACCAAATTGACCAGAGGATTGAGGACAAATCCTTTTAAACTTTCAGAACCAAGATTATCAAAACCAGCATTACAAAAAGCTGAGATAGCTAGGAATATGCTGTTAAAGATTCCGTGTCCCCATCCGAAGCGAGGGATAAAATCAAACATCAAAACCAGCGCAGCTATTATTTCAATAATAAAGGTGAATTTATAAACATGAAATAAGTAGTGTCGTAAGTTCCCGCTATCTGGTCGACTCAAGGCAGATTGTAGCAGGGTCTGTTCAGAAATATCAATTCTCTTTCTGAGTGCAAACATACTAATGGCAATGAGTGTCACCAAACCAAGTCCACCAATTTGCATGAGGCACATGATAATAACTTGACCAAGCCCATTATAAACATCAGCAACTGGAACCACAGATAAACCTGTCACACAGACCATGGAGACAACATTGAAAAGGTGGTCCAGCAAATGTGTTTCAGGCGCATGAGCATAATGAGTGATAGGTAAGGATAGTAAGAAAGTCCCTATTAAAATGACAATAAGAAAACTAAAGCTCAGCCTTTGAGTGACTGATAATGATTTATATGATGAAAACAACTTTACAATCCTTTCCAATAAAGAGTCTTAGTTTGTAAGTTGAGGGGAACATGTCCCAGACTTAGCCCTCTGAATGGAGGCGCTTATAAATGTCTATATCATAGCAGAAAAGATAGAAAAAGGCTAGTCTTGACATGATTATTTGGAGTGGTAAAATAAACAATTAAAAGCTAGTATCAAGGAGCAGCAAATGAAAAAAATAAATGCCTTTCACTTAAAACTTATTGCTATCATTGCTATGCTTATCAATCATATTGGACATACCTTTGAATTTGAATGGAATCCCCCTTTTTGGGAATTTATTTATTTGGTCATCGGTCCATTAACCTTTCCAATTATGGCTTATCTTTTGGTTGAAGGTTTCTTTTATAGCCGAAATCGCTGGAAATACGCTGGCCGCCTCTTTTTATTTGGTCTGTTGAGCATGATTCCCTTCTTCTATCTTTTTGAATTTTACTGGCCCTTCTTTAATCCTGTAAACAATATTATGTTTACTCTCATGTTTGGCATTTTTATGATGATGATTTGTGAAAAGGTATCTCAACCTATTTTGCAGGCCATTATCCTGATAGCTTTTATCTTTGTCACCATTTTATCGGATTGGAATGTATTTGGTATACCGCTAATCTTTGCTTTCTATAAAAATCATGGAAAACCAGAGCAGATTAGAAAAATAATTGTTAGTTTCTGTATTGCCATGATCTTACTATCGATACCAGAAAATTGGGATGCATCTAGTTTGGCTCAAGTATTTTCTTCCCTTGGAATCCTTGGAGTAATTCCTCTCCTCGAAAACTACAATGGTCAGCGCGGCTACTGCCCTGCCTGGGTAAAATGGGGATTCTACGCTTTCTACCCCCTTCATATCTCAATACTTTGGCTGGTACGTTTCCTTATTTTCAAATATTAATAATCTTGACTCTTAGATTGATTCTAGGAGTTTTTTGCTTCAAAAAAATGAAGAGACGAACTTGTCTCTCCAATTTTTACTATCTAAAGTGGCTTTTTATTTGGCATCCCGGCCTTACGAGGGTATTTATTTGGGGTTTCTTTTTTCTTTTCGACGATTGTTAGATTGCGGCCGTCACCATTTGGGAGGCTATAGTTTTCATTGAGGCTTACTTTGGCAAATAGCAGAGCAAGCGCATTTTTAGCGTCAGCCAGTTCCTCATCAGCTGCAGCTGCCTTGAGGGCAATCAAGCGCCCGCCAACCTTCAAGAAAGGAATGGTCAATTCAGAAAGGACCTGCATCCTGGCCACCGCACGAGCCGTTACAAGGTCAAAGCTGGCGCGGAAAGTCTTATCTTGACCAAAATCTTCAGCTCTGCCATGGTAAAAATGAACACCCTCCAACTCTAATTCATCAGCCAAGAGGTTGAGGAAATTAATACGCTTATTGAGGGAATCAATGATTGTTACATCAATTTCGGGGCAAAGAATCTTCATTGGCAGACTAGGAAAACCAGCTCCAGCTCCAATATCTAAGAGACGCACAGCATCATTTTTGATATGTCCTTTCAAAACTGGTGCCAGAGAATCGTAAAAATGCTTGAGGTAAACCTCATTTTTCTCAGTAATGGCCGTTAGGTTAATTTTTTCATTCCATTCAACTAGAAGTTGGAAGTAGCGTTCAAATTGTTCTTTTTGAAAATGGCTGAGCTCGAAACCAAGTTCAGCTAGTTTTTGATAAAATTCAGTAGGTGTCATACAGTCTCCTTATAATGCAACTCTATTTTACCATAAAGCTAGCAAGTCGCAAATAGACAGTATTTACTAATGATGCTTTGCCTTTTCTAATAGAAAAAAAACTGCTATAATAAAGCCAAATAAGTGAGAGAAAAGAGATTTTTATGTTTGTATTAACAGAATTAAAAAAACGTCCTGAAGGAATTACTTTTGATCGAACGCTAGAGTTGGATCAAGCTATTAAGGAGCGTAATCCAGAAATTTTGGACTTAAGAAACGTTCATGTACAAGGGAGTATCTCATATGATAATGGTTTATACCTACTTAATTATGAGCTAACTTATAATATTACTATGCCTTCAAGTCGTTCTATGCTGCCAGTTGAATGGGCTGAAAAACAGTTGGTATCAGAAGTCTTTATTGAAGAAGCTGATGTTGCCAGTAAAAAAGACCTTGTTGAAGAGGACCTAGTTCTCATTGTTGAAGGAGGAGAGATTTCTTTATCAGAAAGTGTCTTGGATAACATTCTTCTTGCCATTCCTTTGAGTGTTTTAACTAAGGAGGAGTTGGAATCAGATGAGCTACCTTCTGGAAATAACTGGTCTGTATTAACAGAGAGTCAGTACCAAGCACTTCAACAAGAGAAAAAAGAAGAAAACAATCCTTTTGCTTCATTAACTGGTCTTTTTGATGAAGAATGAGAGCAATATCTCATTTTACAGTTTTTGGAGACATGAGATTCATCGTATTGTCTTGCTTTGAGGTAATTTGATAAAAATTTTAGACTTATTTAGAGATTAAAGGGCTGGAAATTCGTTTTCCGGCTTTTTATTTTTAAAAACTAAAAAGATAAATATTCTATGACAGTTGTAACAAAATTGTAACAAAACAAATGAAAGTTTTCTTTAAACTTAATGAAAACTTGATTCTACAAGTTTTTTATTGAAATCGTTAACAATGATAAAAATGTGTTAAATAACAAATTGATTACAAAACTTAAAAACTCTATCATTAATTTGGGTTTTCTGATATACTTTTTTAGTACTATTGTTTACCTAGTGCAAAAGAATTAGTGCATTCAGGAAATAAGATTGCCTATCATCAAAATAACTTGTGGATAATTTTATAATTAATTAAGAATAAAGTGATAATATGTATTTAAAACAAGTGAAGTTGATAGTCTATTTTGGTAGTGAATGCCAAAAAATGATAAAAAAATAAGAAGGTTGGCGAGATGAGCAAAAAAATTCTAGTAATTGAAGATGAAAAGAATTTGGCGCGTTTTGTGTCACTTGAGTTACAACATGAAGGCTATCAGGTTACAATCATGTCAAATGGTAAAGAAGGCCTGGAAGAAGCTCTTGATAAAGATTTTGACTTAGTACTTCTTGATTTGTTGCTTCCAGAAATGGATGGTTTTGAAATCACACGTCGTTTGCATGCAGAAAAAACGACTTATGTTATGATGATGACTGGACGTGATTCAGTCATGGATATTGTAGCTGGCCTCGATCGTGGTGCAGATGACTACATTATCAAACCATTTGCTATTGAAGAGCTTTTAGCGCGTGTTCGTGCGATTTTCCGTCGTCAAGATCTGGAAACATCTAAGAAAGATTCAAGTGCCAAAGGTGATTACCAAGACTTGAAAATTAATATGCAAAACCGTTCAGTTATCCGTGAAGGGGAAGAGATCTCTTTAACAAAACGTGAATTTGATTTGCTGAATACTTTAGTAAGCAATGCTAATCGTGTGATGACACGTGAAGATTTACTTGCAAATGTTTGGAAATATGATGATTCAGTTGAGACAAATGTTGTCGATGTATACATTCGTTACCTTCGTGGAAAAGTTGACATTCCTGGGAGAGAATCATATATTCAAACTGTTCGCGGTATGGGTTATGTTGTTCGTGAAAAATAGGAAGTTTTCCAGAGTCTGATTTGAAAGCTAAAGAGCGACAATCAGTAATAGCTTGTAATTTTTCACCGTAGATTCTGCAGTATATTTTGTTTTTTATAATCTTTGGATTCTAGAAAAACAGAATTAAGTAGAATAAAAAATAATTTAAGTAGGAGTTCATCTGATGTAGATGAGCTCCCATTTGATGTTAGGAAGTAGGGTAAAACGTTTCATCCTTATTAAGAATAGTGGGTAAATAACAAAGCCTTAGAAGTCTAATTGTGATTTTTAGGCTTTTCCGAAGCCCAAGCTACCCAATTTCCATTCTTGACATCATTATTGATAGTCTTTGAAAATTAAAATAGTAGCTGATTAAGCATCCTTGCCTGCTTCAAAGTATGCCTTTGTTGGCTTGCTTTGACTGATTTTGATTTTCTTTGAGTATTGGTCTAGTGGAGAGAAAAATGATGGAGACAAAAAGTTTATTTATTGCAGTGCTGCTAGTATTGTTACTTATTCTCAGTGTTTGCTTTGTAAAAAATATAAAATTGAAGTCTAAAGTGTCAGCAGTCAAAGAAGTATTAGATGAGCTTTCTACTCACCCTGACCTTTTTTCAGATTCAGAGATTTTTTCGAAAATTAATGATGAAGACTTGATTCAAAGTTTTGAAAAGTTAGCTATAGAGGTAAGTAAAGATAGAGAGACGCATCGTCGATTTGTCAGTGATGTTAACCATGAATTAAGAAATCCGATTGCTGTGATTTCAGGTCATGTTCGTCTCTTACAGCGTTGGGGGAAAGATGATCCACAAGTGTTAGAAGAGGGGCTTGAAGCTATCGCTCATGAGGCAAAACGGATGTCAATTATGGTTGCTGAAACTCTGGATACTATCCGTCTTCAAGGGACTTTTGAGGGACATAAAGATGATACGTGTGAACTGGAATCAACGATTCAAACGGTCATGGGAAATTTTAGACTTTTAAAGGATGATTTTGACTTTCAATATCAATCATCAGTTACATCACCTGTTATAGGGAAAGTCTATAAGACACACTTTGAACAGGCTTTGGTTATTTTATTGGATAATGCTGTAAAATATTCTGATGAAACTAAGTCTGTTAAAGTGTCTTTGAGTCAAGTTGAAAATGATGTGTGTATTTCAGTCTCTAATAGAGGTCACTTACTTTCCGAAGCTCAAATAGAACATCTTTTTGAGCGTTTTTATAGGACTGAGACAAGTCTGAAAAACCAGAATACACAAGCAGGTGCAGGTATTGGTTTATCAATATTGAAACAGATTGCAGATGCTTATCAACTTGGTATTCAAGTCAGCAGTCAGAAAGAGTCAGGGACTACTTTCTCTCTGAGAGTGCCACAGTCTCATGCATAAGAAGAAAGGAGCGTGTAGTTTGAACCTACATGCTTTTGCTATGGCGAAAAATATGATAAAATAAAGTATTAAGTAAACTTTGGTAACTTTATTTCTAAGGGGATTGAACAAGAGAAGCTGAAGTCTTTTGTTTATCTGAGATGTTAAAAGAGTCTGCCTTTGAAAAATGATAGAATAGGGGTGTTTGCATGCGTTGTCCAAAATGTAATTATAATAAGTCCAGTGTTGTCGATAGTCGTCAGGCCGAAGAAGGCAATACCATAAGACGACGTCGTGAATGTGAACAATGCCACACCCGATTTACGACATTTGAGCGAATTGAAGAGCTTCCACTCTTGGTGATTAAAAAAGATGGTACTAGGGAGCAATTTTCTCGAGATAAAATTTTAAATGGTGTTATTCAGAGTGCCCAGAAACGTCCTGTTTCAAGTGATGATATTGAGAAAGCAATCAACCGCATTGAACAAGCCGTGCGCAGTGAATACGATAGCGAAGTATCTAGTGAAGTTATTGGAAATCTAGTAATGGATGAATTGGCTGAGCTTGATGAAATTACTTATGTTCGTTTTGCCTCTGTTTATAAGTCATTCAAAGATGTTGATGAAATCGAAGAGTTGCTTCAACAGATTACAGCGCGTGTCCGTAGTAAAAAGAATAATAGTGTGAACCATGAATCCGATTGATGATTTTTTATTTGTAAAGCACAACAAAGTGACTTATAATACCACTAGTTTGATACAGCTTTACTTTCCAATTATTGGTAGCGATGCGGCGGCAGTTTATGAATACTTAATTTCATTTTTTGATGATGGTAGACACAAACATAAATTTAGTGAAATCTTAAACCATTTGCAGTTTGGTATGAGACGCTTAGAGGAAGCTTTAGTTGTCTTAACTGCTATTGACTTAATGGAACTTTATCAGACTAGAGATTCTTATTTGGTAAAAATGAAACCAGCTTTGGGAAATGAAGCTTTCTTGGCTGACCCAGTATACAGACGATTGCTTGAGATGCGTATTGGTGAGATTGCTGTCAAAGAACTGGAAGTCTCTATTCCAGAAGATGCTAGAAATATCTCCAAGAAATTTTCAGATGTTTTTGAGACAGATCAGAAAACTAATCCGACAACAGCTCAAGCAAAACTAACGTTTGACTTAGCAAGTTTTCAAAGGCTAATGGCGCGTGATGGCTTGACATTCTCTGAAAATGAAAAAGCAGATGTTGTTGGTCTTTATGCAATTGCTGAGAAATATCAAATGAACTGGTTTGAAGTTTATGGTTTAGCCAATGCAACAGCTATTAACCGTAAAATTTCTCTAAAACGTATGGAAGCTAAGAAACAACAGACAAATAAAGTCGCAAATGGAGATTTTACCAATAGCGAGCGGATTGTCATCGAACAGGCTAAAAGTTTAAGCTCTTTAGCATTTCTGAAAGTTATCAAAGATTCCCGAAAGGCTGTTGTCACTAAGGCAGAACGTCAGCTTCTTGAAGATCTGGCTCAAATGAGTTTTCTTGATGAAGTTATTAATATTTTAGTTTTGTATACTTTTAATAAGACCAATTCTGCTAATCTGTCTAAATCTTATTTAATGACCTTGGCCAATGATTTTTCTTATCGAGAAATTGCTAGTGCTGAAGATGCTATAGTTGCGCTCCGCCATTCTCCAGAAATGCAGAAGAAAGCCAATGCTAAAGCAAGTAAAAAATCAAATGTACCTGAGTGGAGCAAACAGGAATTTAAAACGGAAGCTTCTGAAGAAGAGTTGGCAGCACTCGAGGCTTTAATCCAAGGTATGGAGGACTAAGGCAAGAAGAAGTCTCTCAATCGAGGTCATAATCATGTGAAAAGGAGTCGTATGGAAAAAATAGGAGATACACTGAGACGTCAAGGTGCAGACGCCCAAGCCAATGCCCAACGGCTCATTCAAGAGATTTTGGCTGATGAAGATATCTCAGCTTTCATTAAGCAACAAAAACTTAGTCCCGAAGAAATCAAACGAAGCGTCCCTAAGTTCAATCAATTTAGGAATGAGCGTCAAAAATTTCAAGAGTCTGATGCCGGTTATAGTGCTAAGGGATTTCAACCGGTTCTTGTTATGAATGAAGGATATGCGGATGTTGCCTATCTGGAAACACAGGAACATAAAGATGCAGTAGCACGTCAAGATGCCCGCAATCGAATAACACTGGTTGGGCTTCCAAGTCACTTAAGAGATATTTCAGAAAAAGATTTGGCTATGGATCCAAATCGCGTTGAGATTTATCGATACTTACAGGCTTATATAAAAAATTTGGAAGAAAGTGGCCAAAAAGGACTTTACCTTTATGGTAATTTTGGTGTGGGTAAGAGCTATTTGATGGCATATCTGGCTAATCGATTGTCAGTTAAGTATGGTAAACAAACAACACTCTTACATTTTCCGACTTTCTCTGTAGATATTAAAAACGCCATTAACGATGGTACAGTTAGAGACCAAATTGAAACTATTAAAAAAGCGGAAATTCTTGTCTTGGATGATATTGGTGCAGAGCAACAAAGTTCTTGGGTTCGTGATGATGTTCTTCAAGTTATTTTACAATATCGCATGCAAGAAAATCTCCTGACTTTCTTTACTTCAAATTTTGATTTTAAGGGCTTGGAGAAGCACTTTGCTATGTCACGTTCTGGTGACGAATCATGGCAGGCTAAACGTGTCATGGAACGTATTCGATATTTGGCTAAAGAAATGCATTTGCAGGGTGAAAATCGTCGTTGATTTTCTAGTACGGGATTAGATTAATTCTGATATAAGTTTACTTTTAAAGATTTATTATTATTTGTAAATAGCAGAGCTGCTCTGCTATTTATTAGTGAAAGGGTGTGAAAGACGTTTCTGTCTGCCCCTAGTTAATGTGAAAGGAATTCTCTCAGCTGAGGCTGGGAAAGGTATTTAAATTATGGCTTTACCTACAGTTGCTATTGTTGGACGTCCTAATGTTGGCAAGTCCACAATGTTTAACCGTATTGCGGGTGAGCGTATCTCAATCGTTGAAGACGTTGAGGGTGTAACGCGTGACCGTATCTACACAACTGCTGAATGGCTTAATCGCAAATTCAGTATTATCGATACAGGTGGTATCGACGACGTCGATGCACCATTTATGGAGCAAATCAAGCACCAAGCTGACATTGCGATGACTGAAGCTGATGTTATTGTTTTTGTAGTATCAGGGAAAGAAGGCGTAACAGATGCTGATGAATATGTTGCCCGTATTCTTTACAAAACGAATAAACCAGTCATTTTAGCTGTCAATAAAGTAGATAACCCAGAGATGCGTAATGACATCTACGATTTCTATACGCTTGGCCTTGGTGATCCTTATCCAGTATCTTCAGTTCATGGTATCGGTACAGGTGATGTCCTTGATGCTATTGTTGAAAATCTCCCAGCTGAAATTGAGGATGAAAATCCAGATATTATCAAGTTTAGCTTGATTGGACGTCCAAATGTTGGTAAATCAAGTCTTATTAATGCTATGCTTGGTGAAGACCGTGTTATCGCAAGTCCCATTGCAGGAACAACACGTGATGCTATCGATACAAACTTTGTAGATAGCGAAGGTCAAGAATACACTATGATTGATACAGCTGGTATGCGTAAATCTGGTAAAGTTTATGAAAACACTGAGAAGTATTCAGTTATGCGTTCTATGCGTGCCATTGATCGTTCTGATGTTGTCTTGATGGTTATTAACGCTGAAGAAGGCATCCGTGAATACGATAAACGTATTGCAGGCTTTGCTCATGAAGCTGGTAAAGGTATTATTATCGTTGTTAATAAATGGGATACTATTGAAAAAGACAACCATACTGTTGCGCAATGGGAAGCTGATATCCGAGACCAGTTCCAATTCTTGAGCTATGCACCAATTATCTTTGTTTCAGCAGAGACTAAGCAGCGTTTGCATAAGCTACCTGAACTTATTAAACGTATTAGCGAAAGCCAAAATCGCCGTATTTCATCATCCGTGCTCAATGAGGTTATTATGGATGCGATTGCTATCAATCCAACACCAACAGATAAAGGGAAACGACTTAAAATCTTCTATGCAACACAAGTTGCTGTTAAACCACCAACATTTGTTGTATTTGTTAATGAAGAAGAACTCATGCACTTCTCATATTTGCGTTTCTTGGAAAATCAAATTCGTGCAGCCTTTGGTTTTGAAGGGACACCAATTCATTTGATTGCTCGTAAACGTAAATAATCTAATTTACATTCAAGAGGCTGGGCAAAAACTAGCTTCAGAACATAAAAAAAAACGGGCATTTCCGCAGTTGGAGATGCTCGTTTTCCTATGTCATGGTTTATAATTATAATAACGACAAAACAATTAGAAAGCCATGACTATGTATAAAGAGTATAACACAAATCAGTTGAGTTTGGAACTAAATCTTGCTTACGATATTCCCATGAATCATGAGGTTAGACTCATCAGTCTTTTTGTTGACAGTATCCCTAATCATGTTTTGCTGGAAGAAAAGTCTCATACTGGCCGACCCGCTTTTCATCCGGCTATGCTTTTAAAAATGACGCTTTTTGCCTATGCTCGTCAGGTCTTTTCTGGCCGCAAAATAGTGCAAATGAATGATGAAGTCATTCCTATGAAATGGTTGAGCCAGGACACCTATGTTAGTTATAAGACCATCAATAATTTCCGTTCCAGCAAGCATGCCAATAACCTGATTAAGACTGCTTTTATTTACTTCACCTTGCTCATGCGTGAGAATGGTATGATTGAAGACGATGCTCTCTTTATCGATGGCACCAAGCTAGAAGCTGATGCCAATCTCTATTCTTTTACTTGGAAAAAAGCCGTCACTAAGTACGAAGAAGCGTTGAATAGTAAGACCGCTGAACTTTATGACAACCTTGTTCAAGAAGGGGTAGATTTAGCTCTCTCGAAAGAAGAATGTGAAACCAGCGAGGGGTTAGTACGCCTTTTGGAAGACACAGAGCAGGCCTTGGCGGAAGTCGAGAAAGCTATTGAACAAGAGCCAAAAGTTATCAAGGGAGGTTCCGTTAATAAACCGAAGAGACGTCGCATCAAGAAACTGCGCAATCAGTTGAGGAAAGACTACATTCCTCGTAAACAGCGATATGAGAAGGCTAGAGAAATCCTTCAGGAACGTAACTCTTTCTCCAAAACGGATTACGACGCCACCTTTATGAGAATGAAAGAGGACCATATGATGAATGGTCAGCTCAAACCTGGCTACAATGTCCAAGCTGCCACCAATGGTCAATATGTCCTTGCCTATGACCTCTTTCCAAATCCAACAGATACTAGAACTCTAAAACCCTTCCTCCAATCCATCCAAACTCTGGATTTATTTGAAAATATTGTAGCTGATGCAGGTTATGGCAGCGAAGAGAACTACGTTTTTATAATTGATGAGTTGGAGAAAACACCTCTGATCCCCTATGGCATGTACCAAAAGGAATTGACTAGGAAATATAAGAACAGTCCTACTAATCCAAGCAATTGGGACTACCTTGAAGAGACGGACCAGTTTATTAAACCAGACGGAGTTGTTTATTCCTTTAAGAATTACTCTCGTCGAACGGACAAGTACGGATTTAAACGTGACTTTAAAATCTATGAGGCAGATAACATACAAGACACAGCAGAGTTGGAAGACCTTGCCAAAACAGAAGGTGGTCGTCAGAAACAGATTCACTACAATCCGACTTGGAATTACTTTAAGGAACTCATCAAGGAAGAATTGCATAGCGAAGAAGGCTCTCGTATCTACGCCAAACGGAAAATCGATGTCGAACCCGTTTTTGGCCGATTGAAGAGTGTTTTTGGCGTTCGCAGAATTCACGTTAGAGGTAACCAAGCCGTCCAAACGGAAGTCGGCTTCCTCTTCATGAGTATGAATCTCACGAAATTGGCCAAGAATCTCGACTCTAAAACTTCACATACTCAAAAACCACACAGTAATTCTTTCATCTTGATTGTTTTCAAGACAGTAATCACTGTGTGGTTTTATTTTGAAGCTAGTTTTTGCCCAGCCTCTTTCTTTTTTTATAAAATTGGTTTATAATTCTGTTTATGTAAAACAGCATTTGTTGAAATTGAGGTACAACCAATGAAAATATTTGATAAATCATCAAAGTTAGAACATGTTGCTTATGATATTCGTGGGCCTATTTTGGATGAAGCCAACCGAATGATGGCTAATGGCGAGAAGATTTTGCGTCTAAACACGGGGAATCCAGCAGCCTTTGGCTTTGAAGCTCCGGATGAAGTAATTCGTGATCTGATAATGAATGCTCGAAATAGCGAAGGTTATTCTGATAGCAAGGGAATCTTTTCGGCCCGTAAGGCAATTATGCAGTACTGTCAACTTAAAGGATTTCCTGAGGTGGATATTGAGGATATTTACATCGGTAATGGTGTCTCAGAAATGATTTCTATCTCACTGCAAGCACTTCTTGATGATGGTGATGAAGTACTTGTACCAATGCCTGACTATCCTCTTTGGACTGCTTGTGTTAGCTTGGCGGGTGGACGTGCGGTTCATTATCTTTGTGATGAAGAGGCAGGTTGGTTCCCAGATATTGATGATATCAAATCAAAGATTACATCTAATACTAAAGCTATAGTTGTTATTAATCCAAACAATCCAACGGGTGCCCTTTACCCAGATGAATTGCTAAAAGAAATTGTGGAAGTTGCACGTCAAAATGATTTAATCATTTTTGCAGATGAAATCTATGATCGCTTAGTCATGGATGGCAAAGAACATACTGCTATTGCAAGCTTGGCTCCGGATGTTTTCTGTGTATCAATGAATGGATTGTCAAAATCACACCGTATTTGTGGTTTCCGAGTTGGGTGGATGGTTCTAACTGGTCCTAAGAAAAATGTAAAAGGCTACATCGAAGGGCTCAATATGTTGGCAAATATGCGCCTGTGTTCAAATGTCCTTGCTCAACATGTTGTTCAAACCTCACTTGGAGGTTATCAATCGGTTGACGAACTCCTAAAACCAGGTGGACGTATCTATGAACAACGCAATTTTATCTATGAGGCAGTCAACGATATTCCGGGACTTTCTGCTGTTAAACCAACTGCAGGACTTTACCTCTTCCCTAAAATTGATAGAAACATGTATCAAATTGATGACGATGAAGAATTTTGCTTACAACTACTGAAGCAAGAGAAGGTTATGTTGGTTCCAGGTAAAGGGTTTAACTGGAAAGAACCTGATCACTTCAGAATTGTCTATCTACCACGAGTAGAAGAGTTGGCAGAAGTTCAAGAAAAATTGACTCGCGTTTTAAGACAATACCGACGTTAATAGAATAACCTTTCAGATATCCAGCATGTTCGCTGCACCTAGAGTTTATGATATTACACATTTTTAGGTTTTGGACTTTTTGTCCAGCCTTTTTTAATAAAATTGCCTTGAGAAATCTAGTCTTTTTCCCTGTTTTTTGTGACCATTAATCCCTTGCAGGGTAAGGGTGATGACGCTTCCAAAGAATTGTCAAAAAAAGAGGTAATTTTCTGATAATTATTTGCAAAAATTAGGCAGCTTTGTTATAATTGTAATGCAAACAATTTCAAAGGAAAAAGGAAAATATGCCTAATTTATTAAATAAAACACGTAAAATTACTTCTATCCTACAACGTTCAGTAGATAGTTTGGATACAGATTTACCATACAACACAATGGCAGCTCAACTTGCTGATATCATTGACTGTAATTCATGTATCATCAACGGTGGTGGAACATTGCTTGGTTATGCAATGAAATACAAAACTAATACTGACCGTGTTGAAGAGTTTTTTGATGCTAAGCAATTTCCAGAAAGCTATGTAAAAGCTGCTAGTCGTGTTTATGATACAGAAGCTAACTTGTCAGTTGATAGTGATTTGACAATCTTCCCAGTTGAGTCAAAAGATATTTATCCAGATGGATTGACTACAATTGCTCCAATCTATGGTGGTGGGATGCGTCTTGGTTCACTTATTATTTGGCGAAATGACAAAGAATTCTCAGAAGATGATTTGATCTTGGTTGAAATTGCCAGCACAGTAGTTGGAATTCAATTGTTAAATCTTCAAACTGAAAATCTAGAAGAGACAATCCGTAAGCAAACAGCTGTTAATATGGCTATTAACACATTGTCATATTCAGAAATGAAAGCCGTTGCTGCAATCTTGAATGAATTAGACGGTAATGAAGGACGATTGACAGCTTCAGTCATTGCTGACCGCATCGGAATCACTCGCTCTGTTATCGTTAATGCACTTCGCAAATTGGAGTCAGCTGGTATTATTGAAAGTCGTTCTCTTGGTATGAAGGGAACTTACCTCAAGGTTATCAATGAAGGTATCTTTGATAAATTGAAAGATTACAAATAAGCAGAAGGGACTGGACCTTGTTCCAGTCTTTTTGGTATTTAGGAGAATTAAACTATGACAAAAGCACTTATTTCAATTGATTATACTTATGATTTTGTTGCAGATGATGGTAAGTTGACAGCTGGAAAAGCTGCGCAAGCCATTGAAGAAAGAATAGCAGAGCTGACACAGACTGCCTATAATCAGGGAGATTACATCTTCTTTGCTATTGATGGACATGATGAAGGAGATGACTTTCATCCTGAAACTGCACTCTTCCCACCTCATAATATTAAAGGAACATCTGGTCGAGATCTTTATGGTAAGCTTGGTCAGGTTTATGAATCTATCAAAAATGACAGTCGTGTTTTTTGGATGGATAAGCGCCATTACTCAGCTTTCTCAGGAACAGATCTTGATATCAGGTTACGTGAACGTCGTGTAGATACAGTTGTCTTAACAGGTGTTCTGACTGACATTTGTGTCCTTCATACGGCAGTAGATGCTTATAATCTTGGCTATAAGATTGAAGTGGTAGCAGGAGCAGTTGCTTCTCTGACACCAGAAGCATATGACTTTGCTCTAAATCATTTTGAAAATGTTTTGGGCGCTAAAATTATTAAATAAAACTATTTTTTAACAGACTATGAGATTGAGGAAGGTTGTTTCTCAATCTTTTTTACGAATCGGTTAGCGACTGTCTATCAAATATAGCTTAGGTTTTCTCTAATACTCAATGAAAATCAAAATTAGAGGAGGCTTAACAATCTATCATTTTGCTTTTCGAAGAGTATAAGTCAAATCTTTTGCTTATTACTATCTAGTAAGATATAATGAAGCATATTTAAGAAAAAGAGGATGCTCATGATTAAGGCACTAGAACTTTACTTGGTTACTGATAATAATGGTTTAGAGGCTGTTGATTTTTACAAAGATGTTTTTGATGCAGAAGTGACTGCATGCACAACATTTGGTCAGGCTATTCCTGATACGCCAGAAGAGAACAAAAATTTGCTATTGAATGCTAGTTTGAATATTGGTGGCATCCGTATGCAATTATCTGACAATGGTCCAGATTATGACTATGTTCAAGGAACAAATATGACAGCTTGTATCCAAGTGGATTCAGTTGAAGAAGCGCAAGCCATTTACCAAAAATTAGCAATTGATGCCAAACGTATTGACTTGGAGCTTCAGGAAACACCTTGGAGTCCAGCTTATGGTAATTTAGTTGATAAATTTGGTATGTCATGGCAAATCAATGCTGACATTCCTGGTTTTGTGTCTGAAAAGGTTACATTTTAAGGAGAATTTATGTTTACTGAAACTATTGGAATTATGCTCTATGTGGATGATGTTTTAGCTGAAAAGGACTTTTGGTCTGCTATCGGTTTTACCATTCAAAATGAACAAGATATGATGGGCTTTCCTTCTTTTGAGATGAAGTCACACCCAGAAAGTAACACTGTCTTTACAGTCTATGCTAAGGATTTTATCAAGCAAGTATCCCCTGAAGTGCTTAATAATGTGCCAAGCGTGCTTTTTGAAAGTAATGACATTGAAGCCCTTCAAGCTAAGGTTGCTGCTGTGACAGATACTGCCAGCCTCCTTCAAGAACAACCCTTCCCTAACTTTAACTTTGCCTGTCCAAGCGGAATCTACTTTGCTGTAAAAGGTATTTAGTTTTTGGGAAATAGCAGAGCTAATACTCTTCGAAAAGCAAAATGATAGATCGTTAAGTCTTCTTGCCTACCATTAGGCATGTCTGCGTCGGCTTTCCTCCTCTAATTTTGATTTTCATTGAGTATAAGTCTGCTTATAAAGATGAAACATGTTGTCTGTTTTTCAGAAGCATGTTTTTTCATTTGGCTGGTAAATTTTCAAAGTAAGTTCCACCGGTGCGTAGAGTGGACTTTAGTCTGACAAAAATCGATAAAACCAACGTGAATCCGTCGCAGACTAAGTTCCGTTGGTTTTTAAAATGCTTGATTTTATAG
>Ga0334885_1000351_pt1 | contig 83264 bp, 76 predicted proteins | sample GraSluR1_MG_8_FD_207233 | JGI IMG/M metagenome (GOLD analysis project Ga0334885, IMG submission 207233) | Sludge microbial communities from methane-producing bioreactor in Wageningen University, Netherlands - Granular Sludge_31_05-R1 | ecosystem: Engineered > Bioreactor > Anaerobic >...
GTGTATAACATACCAGGGGTCCCTCGATCTTGACAGGCTTCTCCGCCGTCTAATAGTCTAGGCGGCGGACTCTTTTTAATATAAATAAAAAATGTTACCGATTGGTAACATACAAGGGGTTGAATAAGAAACTAAATGTATCTACATTTTGACACCTTGATCATCGTATTTTTTGCTTTGCACAAAAAACATTTGAAACATGATAAAAAAATACGTATAATTTGCACCGGAAAAATTAAAGTATAACAGCAAGAAGGAGAATAAAAATGAAAATTAAACCGCTTGACGAACGCGTTTTGATCAAACCCCAACCGGAAGAAGAAAAAACCGCAAGTGGACTGATCATTCCCGATACGGCAAAAGAAAAAAAATACCAGGGCGAAGTCATTGCTGTTGGCACCGATAAAGAACTGAAAGAGATCGTTAAGGTCGGGGATGTCGTCCTCTATGGACGTTATGCCGGTGACGAGATCAAAGTTGACGGCGAAGAGTACATTCTTCTTAATCGTAAAGATATCCTAGCGATCATTGCATAGGGTCGTCACATTTCCAAATGAAGGGGCATAAGCCCCTTTTTTTATTGATATTTAAAAAATAAATGAATACTTTCTTAATGATTAATAACATATATGCATAAGGTGGTTTGCAATGGATCAAACAGAAAAATATGTAAAAGGGATGTTCAATGCTCTGACCGATTTGACGGCCACGTTTATCGATATTCCCGCCGATGAGATCGAATTTGATGAGAACCTGATCGCTACATATACTCAAAAGGGCAGCTTTAAGAATGTACGTGATTTTTTACAGCAGAACCGTCAGATCCGGGACGGGAAAATAACAAAAGCCGCATATCTGTGTTTTGCAAAGAAAAATCGTTTGTATTCAAATGCCGTGATCAAGATCGCGCGTTTTGAAGGAAATACCGTTACCAATTTTATCGCGAAAAAGAATATTGACTGTAATCTGATATGTGCGATCGATGAAGTTCTCGCATTCATAAAAGAACATGTTTCCCGCGGTGTGGTCCATCATCGCAGCGGTAAAGAGGAAATTAAATGGGATTATCCTTTTGATGCGCTCCGTGAAGCAGTTATGAACGCGGTATTGCACCGCGATTACAGTGATACGGGAAATATCCAGGTACGTATCTTTGAGGATTGGCTTGAGATATGGAGTCCCGGAGCACTGCCCGCGGAACTTGATCTTAAACGTATTCTCTATGAGGACCGGACCATCCTTCGGAACAGTAATCTGGCCATGATCTTTCAATCCCTGGGGCTTACCGATAACTGGGGGACCGGCTTTAAACGTATGAATGATGCCTGTCTTGATAACGGAAACCCGGAACCGCTGTATTCTCAGAAAGCCGGTGCATTTGTTGTCACTATGCATAAAAGCATCATCACGGCAAGTATAGATAAAGTCCCGCACGAATAAAGACTTCGGGAATAAAACAAATACCTGAATCCGGGGGAGATTGACGCAAAGATCATTTATGAACAATAATATTAGTGCGATTTCTTCAGAATTAAAATGGTATGTAATACGAGTGCGACCGCGTCATGAGAAAGCGGTCGCTGAACGTTTATCGGAAAAATATGAAGTATTCCTTCCGCTTATTCTTGACATCAGAAAATGGTCCGATCGTGTAAAAAAGATCGAAATTCCTCTTTTCCCCGGTTATTTATTTATTAAAACGAACATTAAAATGAAATTTTTCATTTTGGAGGATAAAGCCGTCAGTCACTTTGTTCAGTTTGGCAAACAACACGCCGTTATCCGGGAAATGGAGATACTTGCGATAAGGAAAATGCTGAACGATCCCGCAAGTCTGAAAGTCGAGGACGGCTACGCTTTTGAAAAAGGGGAGCATGTCATGGTGTCCCGCGGTGTTTTTGCGGGTGTTGAAGGAAAAATACTTAAAATTAAGAATAAGAACCGCCTTTTTGTGGCGATCGAGCAATTGGGTAAGATCATCTCTGTTGAGATTGACATGGATGCTCTGGAAAAACAAAAACGGACTTTCAATAACTGAAAAATACATACGTAAAAATGGCACTGAATAAAATTTATCTTATCGATAAATGGTTTTTATTCATTTGACAAAAGCATATATTTATATGATGTGCCATAAACAGAAAAAGGAATAAAATACATCGTACAAAATGTCCCCCGTACGCTTTACAGGTCCCCCATGTGAGGGATCGGGGCGGAGCCCTGCATGAGAGAAATAATTTTTATGTAGAGTAATAGTTTATTGCGAGTAGGGGATACTTGATTGAAGAAAAGATTTCTGTTGAGTTGTTGAGGTGTTGAATTGTTGAGATGTGGTTAAATCGCTGGAATGTTGAGTTTTAGAGGGACTCAATAAAAAAAAAGGGGACGAAAATGGAACGGAAGAAGTATTTATATGCTTTTGAAAAACTCGAAGTTTGGCAGGACGCCAGGAGTTTTGTTAAAAAGGTATATGCAATGAGCAGTTCTTTCCCGGAGAAAGAAAAGTTTGGACTGACAAATCAAATCCGGAGAGCATCGATATCTATAGCGGCAAACATCGCGGAGGGATCTTCAAGATTATCCAAAAAAGATTTTGCGCATTTCCTACAGATTGCATACTCGAGTTTAATGGAAGTTCTAAGTCATTGTTATCTGGCGCATGATTTGCTTTACATTAATGAAGAAAATATGATAGACATAAGAGAAAATATTTATATGATATCCAACAAAATTAATGCTTTATACAGATCACAAATTCATAATTAATTCCCTCTCAACACCTCAACACCTCAACGCCTCAACACCTCAACACCTCAACGCCTCAACACCTCAACGCCTCAACACCTCAACAATAAGTAATGATAAAAACCAATATAGCATCCAAACCCTTCATTAGAATTGCTATTAGCGATCTTGCGGCTCTTATCGGCATCTATTTCATTCCGTCATTGTCGCACGCGCTGGCATTTCCTTTGTATATGTTCGAACCGATGCGTATTGTGCTGTTCACGGCTTATCTTTTCTCGCGAAACCATACCAACGCGCTGATCCTGGCTCTGACACTTCCGCTTTTTTCCATGCTTAGCAGCGGACATCCCATTCTGCCGAAAGCCTTGCTGATGTCCGGGGAATTGTTTGTTAATGTCTTGTTCTTTATCCTGCTCCTGAAACATACAAAATGGGGTGTGTTCCTTTCGCTGCTGAGCGCGATCATCGCAAGCAAACTGGTCTATTACGGTATAAAATTTCTGCTGATCCGCGGCGCTGTCTTTGAGGACAGGCTGATATCGACACCCATACTGACACAGGTCATTATTGCGCTTGTGATCGCTGCGCTCTTTGCGTTTGTTTACCGAAAAAGATGCCGGCGGTCAGAAGAAACGGGATCGCCGAAAGAAGATTCACTGCAAACCGGCAGATAAGAATGTCAAAATCAGATGTAAAGACCAAAGCGATCAAAGGTATCACCTGGAATCTGGTGGAACGTTTCGGACTTCAGGGCGTGAAATTTGTGATCAATATCTTACTGGCACGTCTGCTGACACCGGCTGAGTTCGGTATTGTCGGCATGGTCATCGTGTTTTTTGTTATTTCCGAAACATTTGTGAATTCGGGGTTTGGCCAGGCATATATCCAGAAAGAACAGGTCACGGAGCAGGACGCCAATACGGTCTTTTATACGAATCTCTCGATCTCTGTTCTCATATATGTGATCCTGTGGTTCGCGGCTCCGTTCATTGCGAACTTCTATGACAAGCCGGTCATGCTCGAACTCACCCGGGTCATGGGTGTGGTTATCATTATTCACGCGTTCAGCATTATCCAGATCGCGAAGCTGACCCGTGCGGTGGATTTTAAGAAGAAAGCGCTGATCTCCCTGGTTTCCATTTGTGTTTCGGGTGCTCTGGGACTTGTTGCCGCGCTGAAAGGCATGGGCGTCTGGAGTCTGGTGATCCTGAACATTTCCGAGCGTTTTTTCGTGACCGCGGGTCTGTGGCTAAGCGTAAAATGGAAACCTTCCTTCACTTTTTCAAAGGCATCTTTCAAGGAGATGTTCGCGTTCGGCTCCTGGATCTTTCTCTATGGGATCGTATATCAGATCTTTGACAATATTTATACCATGGTCATCGGAAAGATCTTTCCGATCGCTCAGGTCGGTTTTTACAGTCAGGCAAAGAAATTTCAGCGTCAGTCAACCAGAAAGGTCGTTGATTCGGTCGGGGTCGTTTCTTTCCCCGTATTTTCGCATGCGCGTTCGAATATTCCCCGGCTTCAGAACATGGTGAAAAAATTCCTTCAGCATAGTATGATCTTTGTTACGCCGATGTCACTGATCCTGATCGTTATTGCCGAACCCTTCGTTATCCTGTTTCTGACCGATAAATGGGCTCCGATGATCCCGTATTTTCAGTTGCTTTGCGTTGCGGGTATCCTTTACCCGGTAAATGTGGTGAACTCAAAGATCTATCTGGCGATGGGTAAGAGCAGACTGCATTTTAATATCTCGATGGTCCGGAATGTCCTGCGAATTGTGAATATTCTGATCATGTACCGCTTCGGTGTACTGCAGATCATTGTGGGTGAGATCGTACTTTCGCTGATCACAACGGTGGTGGAGTGTGCCGTGACCGGGAAACTGATACAATACGGATTTTTCAGACAGGCCCGCGATATCCGGAAGATACTCTTATCGGGGGCGTTCGCCTTTGCTGCCGGTTATCTGCTGACCTTCCTGATCGATGATCTCTGGCTCCTGCTGTTCGCAGGCACGCTGGTCACCGGCGGAGTTTATGTGCTGCTGCAGTTTCTTTTCAACCGTGAAGTGTTCATGGAAACGATCCGGCTGAGAAAAACATTCGCGCCGGTCAAAAAAACTTCAATGGACGAACTCTGATACGGAGTATAGCGATAAAAACAACGGATCCGCATGGATAAAAAACAAAATATTTCCCACATCGTTACGTCCGCGCTCTGTGTTTCCTGCGGTGCCTGCAAGGGTGTATGTCCCGTATCCGCGATAACTTTTTCCGAAACGCCGGGCGGGTCTTACTTTCCGCGGGTCGATAAAAAGCTATGTACGTTTTGCGGGCTTTGTGAAGCGGTCTGTCCCGCTTTGCACAGAGGGAAAAGTCTGAAGGAACGCATGCCCGCGGATCCCTTCATCGGGCAAGCACTGGAAAGTTATAGCGGCATTGCGACAGATAAGACAGTTTATGAAAATTCGCAGAGCGGTGGAATCGTTTCGGCTTTATTGCTTCACGCGCTTGAAAGCGGACAGATCGAAGCGGCGGTAACGGTTATGATGCAAAGCGGAAATCCGCCGCGCCCGCAGGTGATCATCGCACGGAATAAAAACGATATTCTTTCCGCGCAGAAATCCAAATATTGTCCCGTGTCTTTGCTGGAGCTTATACCCGAAATAAGAAAAATAAAGGGAAAAGTTGCATTTGTGGGTGTATCCTGTCAGATACGGGGACTGATGAACGTATTGGATGAAGTAAGGGAACTGCATGATAAGATCGCCTTTACCCTTGGATTGGTCTGCGACCGGACCATGACCTTTGGCGGACTCGATTATCTTGTGCGAAAGGCCTCTCCTGGAACGGACAAAGAACTATGTATGCATTTCCGGGATAAAAACGTTTCAGGATATCCCGGGAATGTACATGTTTTTTCTTCCGGTGGATACTCGCGCGTCCTGCCCGCTTCCGAGCGGATACGGATCAAGGATCCCTTTACACCGCCGGCCTGCAGGATCTGTTACGATAAGATGAACGTGTTTTCCGATATCACGGTCGGCGATCCGCACGGGATCAAAGGTATCGACCGCAAGGGCGGGGAATCGATGATCATCGTGCGCACGAAAAGGGGAGAGGATGTCCTGCATAAGCAGCTTTCAGCCGGAAATATATCCCTTCGATCCGCTGATCGTGAAGCCATTCTCAAGGGACAAAAGATAGATAAAAAACGAAAGGACTGGCGGGGTTATCTTGAGGCATGGAAAGAAACGCAACGTGAGTGTCCGCAGTTTGATGACGCGGTCTTGAATAATTCCCTAAAACCCGGAAATATTGAAACCTACAAAAGATCTCTGGACTTTGCTTTCCGGCTGGATGAATATGCCGCCCGGGGGGAACTTTTTGATCTGGTGGAAGAACAACTGAAAAGGAAGAAGAGAAATAAATTATTATCGTTGCCCGTGAGAATGATGAAGAAGGTGTTTAAGGGTTTAGGGGTTTAAAGGTTTAAGAGGTTTAAGAGTTTGAAGAATATTTGAGAAACGGATGAAAGAGAGAAATAAAGATGAAAATTCAAATTGACGGTGCGGGAACGAAGAACAAGGGAGCCAAGCTGATGCTGCGGGCGGTGCTGGAGCAGATCGAAGAGCGGCATCCGGAGGCGCAGATCATTTATAACTCGGTCGGCAAAATAAAGACCATCAAAACACCCTTGAAAATTAAACAGCCTTTATTCGAAAAGCTCGGACCCCTCCCGGGTGAGGTGCTGAACGAACTGGACATTCATATTCCGCCTTTGTCGGAACTGACCCCACATAAGGATGTTGATCTTTTGCTGGATGCCAGCGGATTTCGTTTCGGTGATCAGTGGAAGCACAGTAAAAAATACTTAAAGTGGATGGAACGATATTACCGGAAAATGAAAGACCGCGGCACAAAGATCGTTTTTCTGCCCCAGGCTTTCGGTCCTTTTGAAACGCCCCAAGGGAAAAGAACGGCGGACATCCTTGACCATTACGCGGATCTTATCTTTGCCCGTGAATCAAAGTCAAAAGAGTATCTTCTGAAAGCGGGGGTGAGCCCCGAAGAGATCGAACAGTACCCGGATTTCACCATTCTGACCAAAGGAGAATTCCCTGAAAAATACCGGGATCTGCGGGGAGCGGTCTGTATCATTCCGAACAATAAAATGATCCGTTATACGAAACTGCACGATTCCGAATACCTGAACCTGCTGGACACCTTGATCAAGGATCTGCAGGGCACGGGGAAAGAAGTGTTTCTTTTGAACCATGAGGGGAAGAAAGATCTTGAGATATGCCAACGCATCAATGAACGGCACGGTGGGGTATTGCCCATCGTCAGTGACCTGAATGCCAAGGAAATAAAAGGATTGATCGGGGAATCCTATCTGGTTGTGTCCTCCCGCTATCATGGGGTGGTCAGTGCGCTGAACCAGGGAGTGCCCTGCCTGGCGACCAGCTGGAGCCATAAATACGAGTTATTGTTCCGTGATTACGGGATCGAAGCCTGTCTGATCGATGTGCGGAAGGATTATCGCAGTGAACGGAAAAAGATCGGCATGCTGCTTGATCCTGCCCGCTATAAAGAGATCAGGGACAAACTTTTCACAAAAAGAAAGGTGGTTCGCGAAAAGTCCGAAGAAATGTGGGAAAAGGTCTGGAAAGTCGCGGAAAACTAAATTCATGTCGAGTTGTCGAGTCGTCTAGGTGTCGAGAATATAAAAAATGTCGAGTTGTCGAGGTGCCTGGGTGTCGAGAAGATGAGGAGCGTGACATAAAATTTATATGACAGACTGAAATAATAAAATAAGGGGAGGACGAAAATGAATGCAAGAGGGCATTTGTATGGTTTTGAAAAGCTGGAGATATGGAAAGACAGCAGGAAATTGGTTTATATGATATATGAGATCAGCAAAGAATTTCCATCTCACGAATTATACAGTCTGGGAAATCAAACACGCAGATCTGCTGTTTCGGTTATGGCAAATATTGCGGAAGGAGCTTCAAGGGTTTCAAAAAAAGATTTTGCGCATTTCCTACAGATTGCATACTCTAGTTTAATGGAAGTTTTAAGTCATTGTTATCTGGCATTTGATCTTAAATACATTAACGAAGAAAATTTAAGTGAAATAAAATCAAATATATATAGGATATCCAATAAAATAAATGCTTTATACAGATCACAGATAAATCAAGCATAGGAATATCGACAAATGAACAAATTGACAATCAACTCGACACCTCGACACCTCGACGACTCGACCCTTCTGGTAACAGGAGGCAGCGGCTTCATCGGCTCCAACTTCATCCACTACCTCTTCGAAAAGACCGATTTTCAGGGCACCATCATCAACATTGACTGCCTGACCTATGCCGGCAATCCCCTGAACCTGACGGAGATCGATAAACAGTACGGAGGAGATCGGTATTTTTTTGAAAAGGTCGATATCACCGATCATGCCGCGCTGAAGGCGGTGTTTGATAAATACGGGATCGACCTGATCGTGCATTTTGCCGCGGAATCGCATGTGGACCGCTCCATCACGGGTCCGGCGGCCTTTATCCGGACGAATATTCTCGGGACCTTCAATCTGCTGGAGCTGGCGCGGGAAAAAATGATCCGTTTTCATCATATTTCGACTGATGAGGTCTACGGCTCCCTGAATGAGGCTGAGGTTGAGGCTAAGTTTAAGGAAGTCACACCCTATGATCCTCATTCTCCCTATTCCGCATCAAAGGCTTCCTCAGACCATCTGGTAAGGGCTTATTGGCACACTTACGGACTGCCGGTGACGCTCTCGAACTGCAGCAACAATTACGGTCCCTGGCAGTTCCCGGAAAAGCTCATTCCGCTGATGATCAGCAATATGCTCGAGGAAAAAGCCCTGCCTGTTTACGGGGACGGTAAGAACATTCGCGACTGGCTCTACGTGGACGACCATTGCAGCGGTATACTTGCCATTCTGGAGAAGGGAACGATGGGGGAGACCTACAACATCGGGGGCGAGAACGAATGGACCAACATCGATCTGTTGAACGTCCTCTGCGAAATTGTCGCGGAAGAGACCGGCAAAGCCAAAGATCATTACAAACGACTCATTACTTACGTCAAAGACCGTGCCGGTCACGACCGCCGATACGCCATCGACTGCGGCAAGATCAAAGACGCGCTCGGCTGGAAACAATCCGTCACCTTTGCCGAAGGCCTGCGCAAGACGGTGAAATGGTATCTGGAGCATCCGGAGTGGATCAGTGCGGTGAAGAGTGGGGAATATCTAAGATGGATAGATGAGAATTATAATCGAAGATAATTTAGTAGGTAGTAGGTAGTAAGAAGTAGGTAGCAAGGGTTGGTTTGAGATTAAGTGAAAAAAGGATTCGCTCTTTGAAAAAAACACATTATATTAGCATAAATTCAAAAAATGAACACTTCTCTAAATCGTTCATTATATCAGCAAATATCAGATAATGTAACTGATCGTAGCGAAGCTATTCAGCACAGTAAGTAGTAAGAAGTAAGTAGTAAGAAGTAGGAAGCAGTAAAATTTTTGGACACGTTACCTAAATGATCGATAATGAATAATAATGAACTAGAGCTCACCATACTCCGAAAAGCGGAAACCATTGAGAATCAGCGTTCTCTGGCTGACGAATTGGGTTATAGTGTGGGGAAAATTAATTATGTACTGAATGCACTGATTGATAAAGGTCTGATAAAAGTAGAAAATTTTGCAACATCAGAGAATAAGAAAAAATACAAATATATTTTAACAGAGAAAGGTTTTAAAGAGAAAATATTACTTACGGAGAAGTTTATTAAAAGAAAGAAAATGGAATATAGTCAATTGCAGCGAGAGCTTAGTGATTTAGCAGGAGGTAAGTAGTAGGAAGTAAGTAGTAAGAAGTAGGAAGTAAGTAGTAAGAAGTAGGTAGTAGGAAGTAAGAAGTAAGTAGTAAGAAGTAAGAAGGGACGACAGGAAAAGTTATAAAAAGAGGGGTGCGAATATGGGAGACGAATATCATGGATATAAGGATTTGATCGTTTATAAAAAGGCATTTAAATTATCCATCAGCATTTTCAGGGCGACAAAAGAATTTCCGAGGGAAGAGATGTATTCTCTGACGGATCAGATACGAAGATCGTCAAGATCGATCGGTGCAAACTTGGCGGAATCCTGGGCAAAACGAAGATATGTCAAATCATTTACTGCCAAACTGATTGATTCACAATCAGAGGCATGTGAAACCTGTCATTGGTTGGATCAGTCCATCGCTTTGAACTATATCAACACCGAACAGCACAAAGAACTCACTGGACTACTTAAAGAAATACAGAAAATGCTCAACGCCATGATCCAAAACCCCAATAAATTCTGCCACCCCTAAACCACATATTTCTACATACTACATACTTCTTACTACCTACTGTAAACTGCTTACTTAAAATAAGGTACTGACAATCAAACAGTCACCAAACTCAAAAAAAGGCACGATAAAATGAAAGGAATCATCTTAGCCGGCGGCGCAGGCACGCGCTTACATCCCATCACCAAGGTCGTCAGCAAGCAGCTCCTTCCCGTGTACGACAAGCCGATGATCTACTATCCGCTGTCCGTGCTGATGCTGGCGGGAATTCGTGAGATATTAATTATTTCAACGCCGGAAGACCTGCCGAATTTTGAGAAACTGCTGGGGGATGGGAGTCAGTTGGGATTAACATTCAGTTACGCCGAGCAGCCCTCGCCGGACGGACTGGCCCAGGCCTTTATCATTGGCGAAGAATTTATAGGGGACGATCATGTCTGTCTGGTGCTGGGGGACAACATATTTTACGGCGCCGGACTTAAAAACCTTCTCGACGCCGCCGTAAAAACGGTTGAAGTTGAAAAGAGAGCCGTTATTTTCGGCTATTATGTCAACGATCCCCAGCGCTACGGCGTAGCGGCCTTCGACGACAAACAGAATGTGGTCAGTATCGAGGAAAAACCCGAACATCCCAAATCCAATTACGCCGTGGTCGGTCTGTATTTTTATCCCAACTCCGTCATTGACATCGCTAAAGCGGTCAAACCCTCCGCCCGCGGCGAACTGGAGATCACTTCGGTCAATCAGGCTTATCTGCAAAATAAGCAACTTAAACTCCAAATCCTCAGCCGCGGCTACGCCTGGCTGGATACCGGCACCCATGAAGCTATGAGGGACGCAACGGAATTTGTAAAGGCGGTGCAAAAACGCACGGGACTGATGATTGCGTGTGTGGAAGAGATCGCATATAAGATGAATTATATCAATGAAGCTGGAATAGAAGGATTAATTAGAAACCTTGGACAAAATGAGTATTCGAAATACCTTAAAAGAATAAGCGGATATCAAAATGAACGATAAAAAATTAAAGAATATGAAAATACTCGTAACCGGCGGAGCAGGTTTTATCGGTTCGAATCTTTGTGAATATTTTCTGAAGAACAATAATGAAGTCATATGTCTGGATAATCTTTCAACCGGTTATTACAAGAATTTGGTTGATTTCATTGATCATCCGAAATTTACTTTTATTGAAGGAGATATTCGCGACCTTGCAACTTGCCGTAAAGCGGTTCATGGATGTGATTATGTCTTTCATCAGGCTGCTCTGGGTTCGGTTCCCAGATCGGTGAAGGATCCGGTCGCAACGAACGATACGAACATCAATGGTTTCCTGAATATGCTGATTGTCTCACGGGACGAGAAAATAGAACGTTTTATCTATGCCGCCTCCTCTTCGACTTATGGTGATTCCAAGGAATTGCCGAAAGTGGAAGAGCATATCGGGCGTCCTTTGTCGCCCTACGCGATCACAAAATATGTCAACGAGCTTTATGCAGGTATATTCTCGGAACTATATGGACTGGAAACGATCGGTCTGCGTTATTTTAATGTATTCGGAAAACGTCAGGACCCCAACGGCGCTTACGCTGCCGTCATTCCTCTGTGGGTGAAAGCCCTGATCGATCATGAATCTCCGGTCATTAACGGGGACGGTTCATTTTCAAGGGATTTCACTTATATAGAAAATGTGATCCGGGCGAACGAACTGGCCGCCGTGACGGGAACGGCGGTGATACGGCAACGTGCATTGCTGTACAATATCCGGCTGCCTGAGAATTTAACGCTCAATATGGTGTTCAACGTTGCGTATGGGGGCAATATAACACTTAATGAGCTCTTTCGTTTCCTTAAGGATAATCTGGCGGTATATGATAAAAAGATAAGCAACGTTCATCCTGTCTACGGACCGCCCCGCCCCGGAGACATTCCGCATTCGCAGGCATCGATCTTGAAGATTCAGCGTATATTGGAATACCAGCCCCGCTTCAGCGCCGAGAACGGCTTTAAACTTGCCTGTCAATGGTATGTAGAGAATATTGGGAAAAAAAGCAATGCAGGTGATTGCTGATCATGTCCAAAATCAAACAGCTCGGTAAAGACATCTCGATCTACGGTCTTGGGATCGCCATCACGAAAATGATCCATTTTCTGCTGGTACCCGTTTATACGCGTGTTTTTTCATTAACAGAATATGGGACGCTGAATTTATATACAACGGTTGGTGAATTTATAGCAGTGATATTTAGTTTTCAAATATCAATGTCTATGCTAAGATATTATTATGATTCCGAAGAACCGAATTATCAGAAAGAAGTCGTCTCCAGCGGGCTCTTGTTCCTGCTGGGGATCAGCATGCTACTGATCCTTTCTTCTTTTCTTGTTCCCGAAAAAGCACTTGTTTTTGTTTTAAAAGATGCCGCTGATCCCTCCCTCTTCCGCCTGATGATCATCAATAATGCTCTGCTTATCATCTATTTTTACCTGCAGATGCTGCTGCGCGTGCAACGGAATCCTAAGCTGTTCAGTATCTTTACGGCGCTGCAGATCGTCCTGTCCGCCATCTTCATCATGATTTACGTTTTTGTAGCGCATCTGGGGATCAAGAGCGTTTTTCTGGGGAATATCACCGGCCTGGGCATGATGATCGGCGTTCTGCTCTACCGCGAAAGAAGATTGATCGGCGTGAAATTCAATCACCGGCTTTTCGGAAAGATGTTCATCTACGGTTTTGTCCTGATGATCACGGTCCTTGGCGTGTCCGGGAACAGCGATCTGAACCGCTTTATCCTCTTAAAATATATGTCGGTGGATGATATCGGCCTGACCAGCCTGGCGATCAAAGTGAGCGGATTCGTTTCATTGCTCATCACCGCGTTTCATCAGGCATGGTCGCCCTTTGTGTATTCCATTATGAACCAATCCGATTCGAAGCATGTATACTCAAGGGTCCTTGAGTATTTTTCCCTGCTCTTTGTGTTTATTGCCCTGTTATCAACCTTTGCGCCCGAGATCATTTACGTTCTTGCTCCGGGGAACTACTCCCCGGCGGCGCGGCTTATTCCATTCCAGCTGCTGGGCACCCTGATCCTGGCAATGGTCAGCATTGTGAATATCGGCATTCATATTAAGAAAAAACCGGTCTACGGTACGATTTCCGTCTATGCCGGACTGATCGTGAACACGGTCCTGTTGATCGTTTTGCTGAATTATTCCCGTTTGGGACTGGTTTCCGTACCCATCGCGTTCCTTGCGGGGAATATTCTCCAGGTTATTATGATGTATCTTTTTTCACAACGTCTCTATCATATCGATTACAAAATATCGAGAATGATCATGCTTGGAGTCATCACACTTATATTCAACGCAATTATGACCTTCTTTTCGTATGGGCTCCCGCTAAGGCTGGCTTTTCTGGTTGCCTATTGCGTGATTTTTGTGATTATCTGTAAAGATATTCTCGTTGAACTACTTGCAAAAGTTTTGAGGAAAAGAGGAAATCCCTTATGATAAGATTTGTGGGCGATATTAGCCTTAATGATTCGTACAATATATTATATAAAAACAATATTAATCCTTTTTCTGACCTGGAAGAGGTATTATTCGATTCAGATCTGGTTGTCGGAAATCTTGAATGTCTTGCCGAGGGAAGCGAAGGAGAAAACCTGTTAAAAGCTCCGCGCTTGAAGACTGAAGTTGATACATTGAATATGCTGAAATACATGAACCTTGGCTTAGCTCTGCTTGCACACAATCATATTTACGACAATCTGAAAGACGGCTTTATTAAAACAATAAACAAACTGGATGAACTTAATATTAAGTATATCGGTGCGGGCTTATCACCGGAACAAGCCAAAACACCTTACATTGGAAATTTTCAGAATACATCGATTGCAATATTTAATTATGTTACTCATGACACCAATCCTTCTCTGCCGGAAAATGCGGATGTATTTTTAAATTATTTTGATATGGAACAGGTAAAAAGCGATATTCAATGCTACCGAAATATCACGGATGTTATAATATTATGCTTGCATTGGGGAGGTAGGTGTGAGGGCGGCGCTTTCCCTGATTGGGATCAGCCGAAAATTGCGCGGGAACTAATTGATCTTGGTGCCGATCTAATCATCGGCAACCATTCACACACGATCCAGCCCCGAGATAACTATAAAGGAAAAAGTATTTATTATAGTTTAGGGAATTTTTGTTTCTCACCTTTTATGAATTCAAAAATTAAGAAGATGAGAACATCTAGAAGTAAAGGATTGATTGTAAGTATTACATTAAAATCAAAAATAGTAAATATATTTCCACGTATGGTAAAGAATGATGGCTGTATTATAATACAAAAAGATAAATTTTGGGTAATCATAGAACTGAAGACGAAAATATTATTTAGTAAAATAGTAATGAACTATTATATTGCATGGAAAATATACAAATACGTTGATGATAATATTAAGCCTATATTTGTATTTATCTTTTTGCATGAGGGCTGTATAATAAATAAGATATTATATATATTATGTAAAGATAATAGGAATAGGCATATAAATGATTAAGAAAGCATATCACTTTATGAAAAATCTCATTGATTTTATTTATGAGTATAAAATATATTGGTTAGATGAATCGTGGCATAAAACATACTACACAGGTTTACAAAAAAATAAAGTTGTAATATTTTTTGATATCATAATGTGGTTTTTTAAACATGGAGAGTTTAATGGGTTTTATTATGCTTATGGTTTAAATATCGTCAACTCGGACATGAATTTTTATATGCCGTATAAATCATTTATGTTAAAGAGAAATCAATTGAATCATACAAGTCCAAAATACAGGGGTAAAGATTACACGATAATATTAAAAGATAAACAAATATTTTCCAATTATTTCACATCCTTTAATATCCCTGTGTTAAAAAATAAGTATTTAATAAAAAATAACAAAATGGTTGATTTGGATAATCATTATAAAGTTACAGTTGATGAATTTTTAGAAAACAATACAGGTCAATATTTTTGTAAAGTTATTGATGGTGAGTGTGGGATTGGAGCATTTTCTTTTGGAATTAATGATGATAAAACAATTACAATAAATGGTATTGTATCCTCTTATGACAAACTTAAGGGACTTATGCTCAATAATTATATTGTACAGGAAATAGTGAAACAAAATAATGAAATGAATAAAATATATCCTCAATCCGTTAATACTATTCGCATTGTAACTATAAATAATCATAGAGATGATATTTATATCAGCAATGCTCAATTTCGTTGTGGTGTTGATGGGAATATAACTGATAATTGGGCGAGAGGTGGAATTAGCATAGGAATAAATGTTAATAATGGAAAATTATTTGAGTATGGTGTCTATAAACCCGGATATGGGACACTAACAAAAAATCATCCAAATACAAAATTTGTTTTTATGAATTATAAATTGCCCTTTTGGGGTGAAGTGAAAAATCTGGTGATAAATGCACATTATCATATTGACAAATTATATACAATAGGTTGGGATGTTGCCATTTTAGAAAGTGGGCCAATCATTATTGAAGGAAATGAAAATTGGGAAATCAGCCATTGCCAAGCAACTTTAATGGGTAAATTTGGAAGAGAAGATGTAAATAAAATATTTGAGATTATTTAAAAAGGAGAATATCATGAAAACCATTGGATTCCCCGTTACAAGGAAAGAAAATGAGAACAGAAGGGTCCTGACGCTTGAATCGCTCCGTTTGATCGAAAAGCCCGAAAATGTTTTTATCGAAAGCGGGTATGGCGAGGTGATCGGTATTTCGGACGAAGATTATCGCACACTGAAAGCGAAAATCGTAAAAAGAGAAAAGGTGTTCGAGCAGGATATCGTATGCAACCATAAAGCCGGATCCCCTTCCGAATTTGACGCATTCAAAGAGGGACAGATCATTTTCGGATGGATCCATGCCGTTCAAGGCCGGGCGATTACGGAATTTTTTATTGAAAATAAGCTTACCGGATATGCCTGGGAAGACATGTATTACAAGGGAAGGCACGTTTTTTGGGAAAACAATGTCATTGCCGGTGAAGCGGCCCTGATCCATGCCCTGACCATCTGGGGGAGGATCGATAACGGCGTTAAAGTTGCCGTCATCGGCCGGGGCAATATCGCTCAGGGTGCGATCCGCTATGCCGAGAAACTGGGTTTCTCGGTAGATATTTACAACCGGCACATGGAATCGCTCTTAAGGGAAAATGTGGATAAGTATGATATTATCGTGAACGGGGTTCTGTGGGATACTTCACGGAAAGATCATATTCTTTACGTGGATGATGTAAAAAGGATGAAACCCGGTGCAATGATCGTGGATATCAGCTGCGATGACAGGATGGCCATTGAAACTTCATATCCAACCAGCTTTGAAAATCCCACTTTCGTTGCTCACGGCGTGCTGCATTACGTGGTGGATCATACACCCTCGCTTCTTTACAAAACAGCTTCAAAAAGCATCAGTATGCTTCTGCCGAAGTATATCAATCAGCTGATGAAGGATATGCCGGATGCCGATCTGCAGAAAGCGAAGATATTCGAGGACGGCAAGATTATCGACGATCGGATAAAGAAATTTCAGAACAGGGATTGACACTCTCGTTTATCTTTTAAGTAAACGAACGGTTTACCGTATAATATAATTATCGCAGAATGGGAAGGGTTGTTACAATGAAATTGGGCATATTAACTAGTTTCGCCAACATTCAAAAATTGGTTGATCAGTATTGCGAAGCCTGCAAGGAACTGGGTGTTGAGTACGTGCTTCTTGACCTGCTTGATCACGACTGGATCTCCAAGATCCGTGATGCGAAAGTCGACGGTATCCTTGTCCGGGTGTACGGAACCCTGCAGGAATATAAAAGCCTTTTTGATGAGCGTCTTTATATTATCAATGAAGAAATGAAAATACCGGTTTATCCCTCCCGGAAAGAATTATACCTGTATGAAAACAAGCGTTTATGTGAATATTGGATGACGTTGCACGGGTATCCACACGCTAAAACGAAGATATTTTACCGGAAAGACGAAGCAAAGGAATTTGTAAAGAAAGCGGATTATCCCCTGGTATTTAAAACGAATGGCGGAGCAACGGCAAGCGGTGTTCAAATTGTCAGAAGCAAAGCTCAAGCAAGAAGGTATGTACGGCAAATATTCGGGGCTTTCGATTATCGCCTTTCTTTCGGTAAAGTTCCATGGAAAAAGGGCGGTATTCCTGTCCCGAAATTCGGGATGGCACAAAAGCATTACGCCATCATTCAGGAATTCATCCCGATCAAGTGGGAATGGCGAATCATCAAGATCGGCAATTCCTATTTTGGACATAAAAAGCTCTTGAAAGGCGATTTTGCCAGCGGGTCCGGCCTGTACAGCTGGGATGAGCCTCCCGTTGAGTTATACTATTTGATAAAGGATGTTTGTGAAAAAGGGAATTTCAATTCCATCGCCCTGGATATTTTCGAAGGGACGAATGATAAGTATTACATCAACGAGATACAATCATTGTTCGGTAGCTATGCGCCATATCAGGTGAAAAAGGATGGTAAACCGGGACGTTATTATTTTGAAAACGGAGAATTCAAGTTTGAAGAAGGCGAATTCAATCGTTTGGGAAGCAACCTTCTCAGGGTTAAAGATTTCGTACAGATACTTGAAAAAATGAAGCAATGAACAATACCATCCGCTTACTGTTCACCGGTGATCTTTTTCCCGCTAATTCCGAATACAGCATCGGATCCGGCATTGCGTCGGGATTTTTGCGCAGGGGGTCGGAGGCGTGGGCTCCGGAACTCAAAGGGTATTTTTCAGGAAAGGATATTTCTATTATCAATCTTGAATCTCCCCTGTGTTCCAAAGACGTTCACCGAACGGACTATTGCGGCAGTATTGATTTTGCCGGATACCTGAAACGCATAGGGGTCACCGCCGTTTCCATTGCGAATAACCACATTCTTGAACATGGTACGGAAGGTTTTCGCGAGACATTGAACGCATTGAAAGGCAAGGGGCTGCAGGTTCTTGGGGAAGCGGAAGAAGACGGAAGGGCAAGAATATTCAGGCAACGCATAAAAGGCCGGAATATCGCCATGGCATCGTTCAATGCGATCCATGATATCAAAAATCCGGGTTGTTATGCGGAATACGGCAGGGAAAAGGTCCTGGATAGCATCAGGCAAATGCAGAAAGTCGGGAACGACCTTGCGATCATTTGCCTTCACTGGGGTGACGAATATGTTCATCTTCCCGCTCCCTGGCAGATCGAAGATGCCCATGCGTTCATTGATGCGGGCGCGGATCTGGTCATCGGTACGCATCCCCACGTAATTCAGCCGGTTGAGCGTTACAAACACGGAGTTATTTTCTATAGTCTGGGAAATTTTCTGTTTGATATGTTCGATTCAGAACATGTCAGGATAGGCCTTGTTGCCCGGATCGACATGCATGAGGACGGTTCCCTTGACGCCGGTTATGACCTTATTTATATCGATGATGACTGTATCCCGCGCGAACTTAAGGGGGAAAAACTGAAAAAATATCAGAATATCCTGGATAAGGGACTGATGACAGTCACCGGCCTGTATCTCAAAGATCGGGAAGCCTATATATGTTCATATGAAAGAAAAAGAAAGAACAGGCGTTTTCTGCAGCGCATCAGAATGAAAACGACGCTTGTAAGGAACTGGATAAAACTCACACCTGAAGCGAAAAAACGTTTATTAACCTTATGGAAAAAAAAGATAACGAAAGCGGTATGATCGTCTTTGTTGTTCTGGGCCGTCTTGGGAAAAGCCTTTCAAGATATAAGATTGACCCCATTATCAACAGTGAAAAAGTGCAAAAGGTCTTTGCTTTCAGAGAGGATGAGGGCTTTCCGATAAAAGGGGTAAGCTATGTGACCCTGCCGGACCGGCTGCGGAACGCCCACGGTCTTCATAAACTGTCCCGGGTGGGATATGAGCTACGGCAGTTGTACCGCTACGCTAAAAAATACCGCCCGGCGCTGATCAACGGTGTATTCACCATGCCGAAAGGGCTTTACAGCGTGATCGTCGGCAGACTGCTGCATATCCGCACCATGGTTTCCGTTATTGGCGGCGAGGTGGAGATCACCAATACGGATACCCGGCACCCTGCCCTGATGGAGCGGCTCGTCCTGTGGATACTGAAGAAAGCGGATATCGTTACAACAAAGGGGACCAAGGTCAGCAGATGCATCATTGAGAGGGGGATCGACCCCGCCAAAGTGCATGTGTTCAACGGATCTATCGATACGCTGACGTATAAGCCCGATGAAAATATCCCGCGTGACATCGATGTGTTGTTCGTGGGCAGGTTTTCAACCCTCAAGGGGCCTGACAGAGTCCTGGAAATGGTAAGAAGACTTAAGGAACGTGGCATTGTATCCGTAAAAGCGGTCTTTTTGGGTGACGGGGAAATGTATGACGAGATCGGTGCGAAGATCAGCGAATACGGGATGGAAAGCAATGTTACGCTTGAAGGATACCGGGAAGATACCGCAGGTTTTTTTCAGCGCGCGCGCATCCTGATGATGCCCTCACGCAGTGAGGGATTGGCCTCCGCGATGCTGGAAGCCATGTCCTGCGGATGCGTTCCCGTCGTTTCGGACGTGGGGAATATGACCGATGCGGCCAAACATGACTTTAATGCCTATGTGGTTTCCGATCACATGGATGTGGAAGGTTTCACAAACCATATCGAAAAGCTCTTGCGTAACGAGGAATTGCGGCTGGAAATAGCTAAAAACGGAAGCGAATTCGTTCGCAAGCATTATTCGCTGCAAGTACAGACAGAGATATTTGAAGGGATGATCTCATGAAGAGCCTCTTGGATTTTTACCGGATATTCGACCTTGCCTACGGCACCGGCATCATCGATAAATACGAATCGTTGATGGAGATGCAATATTGGTTCGAAGGTAAGATACGGGAATATCAGGAAGAAAAGCTTAAAGCGATAGTAACACATGCCTACAACAATGTCGAATATTATCACACATTATTCGATCGGATTGGAATAAAACCCGCAGATATCCGTCATCGGGAAGACCTTGAAAAGATACCCCTAATAAGCCGGGAGGATCTCCAAAACAATTCAAGAATATTTATGTCCAAAGATATTTCCGTCAGGAAAGTATTTAAGATGCATACGAGCGGAACCACAGGTATTGCCCTTCAACATGTTCTTGACCGCGAAGCCTGGGCATGGTTGAAGGCTATCAGTCTGCGGAACTGGTCCTGGGCGGGGTGGAATTTTACAGACAAGGTCGGACTGATGACCGTGGCAGGATCGTCCTCACAGCAAAAGGGAAATTTTAAAAACAAGATTTGGTTGAACGTACAGAACCTCGTACCCATTGAGATCATGCATATGGATGAGGCCATTATCCGGGAAAATCTCCGTAAGATAGAAAAATACCGTATTACACACCTGCGGGGTTATCCTTCCGGCATATATTCAATGGCATTGTTCATACAGAAACTCGATATTAAAATGGAAATGAAGAGCGTAATGACTACGGCGGAAGTATTGTATCCGTATCAACGAAAAGTGATCGAGGATGTTTTCGGATGCAGGGTTTTTGATGCCTATGGCACCCATGACGGATGTGTCTCTTCCGGGGAGTGCGAGCGGCACAAGGGACTGCATCTGCATTTTGAACCGTCAATTGTTCAGATCGTCGATCCGGCGGGAAGATCCGTCCCCAACGGCAGGGAAGGGGATGTTGTGGCAACCGCGCTGTTCAATTACGCCATGCCCTTGATCCGTTATAAGGTGAACGACCGGGCAACCATGAGTAAGGAACCCTGCAGCTGCGGAAGGAATACGCCTCTGATCAAACATATACTGGGGAGATCTTCGGAAATATTCCGCCTGCCGAACGGAAGGATCTTTAACGGATTGTCCATGCCCCTGGAAGACTATAACAGCATTGAATTCTTTCAGATCGTCCACGCGGAACCGGACCGGATCGATATCAATATTATTGGGAAAAATGAAATGGAAGAAGACTTGCAAAAAGACATAAAAGATATCCAGCGGCTGATCACTTTCCATGCCGGCGAAGGGATGCGTGTGAATATCAATCTTGTGGAAAAAATGGAATACTCTCGCGGAGGCAAATTCCGCTACGTTATATCAAAAGTGAATTATGACAAAATTTAATAATTTGACTGATAAACACATGGTGAATTTTTTAGTGGCGGTGCTGTTCATCAGCAACGCCATCGATTCATTTATTCTCAGTTTTACCGAAAGGGGATTTATCATACCTTTTCAGTACTTCCTGATGATTTTTGCTATAATATATGTTTTGTATTATAAAAAAAAATACACCAAAAATAAAATTTACAGTTATTTAATCATAATTATACTGTATTTTGGGATATTGTCTTTATTCAGCTCCGATAGACTATTGACCTTCAACTATATGATCAAGTTCGTTCTTCCTCTCCCGTTCTTTGCCGTTGGCTATTCTGCGTTCAAGGATCAGGAGACCTTTAAATATTTCATTGAACGTTCTGCCATCCTTCTGCTATATTTTGTGGTATATGTTATTGTCGTTTCGGTTTTTCGAATCGGTCCGGGGATTTACCGCTATACACTAGTGACCACCGGATATTATGGAATACAAGGGCTTTATATTCCAACATTTTTGGTTATCATCTATATGTTCGCAACTACGAGCTACAAACTACATAACAGTAGATGGATTGTACTGCTTTCTGTCCTAACCTTTGCTATACAAATTATCATTTTGAAACGAACGAACATTATGTTGCTGATAATCGGTGTATTGCTGTATCTTTTTTATACGATGAAAGGAAATTTCCGGAAAGTTATCCCAACCCTAATTCTGCTTACTGTGGTTTTTTACGGTGTTGTTTCAACTGAGTGGTTTGAATCCTCTTATATGTCAAGGTATTCAAGGTTTTCGCAAGATTATTCTCTGACCGATGAGGGTCGCTTTAAAGAATATTCCTTTGTATGGGAAAATATTTCCTTGTTTGTAGATAAAATAATATTCGGGACCAAAGAGGTCTTTAATGATTGGGAAACCCTCAGTTATAAATGGAAAGTGGGTTCCCAACGCCAATTGCACAGTTCCTATGCCCAGTTGCTTTGGAACGGGGGGCTGCTCGGGATTCTTATCTTTTTAATGTATAAGTATTCCATTTATAAAAAGCTTACCGTTTACTACAGGCGGACGGAACATTCCCAACATCTACGAAAACTGGGAATATCCCTGCTTGTTCTCGTTTTACTTAACGATCTCAGCGGGGGAATTACCTACATAACATATAACGCCTTCATGTATGTTATTTTCGGCGCCCTGCTCCGGATTGGCAGAGAGGAATATTTTATGAAACGTTTTCCCAATGCGAACATGGCGGAACTAGACAGTACACTGATCAATCCTGTCGAAGAAGGTGGTAAATGAAGATCATCATTTACCTCGGACATCCCGCTCAATACCACTTTTTCAAGAATATCGTAAAAGAGCTGCAGCCACATCATGAAATTCGTCTGTTGATCAAATCAAAAGATGTGCTCGAATCGTTGTTGATCAGCGATGGTCTGGAATATGTCAATATCTTGCCCGAAGGCAGAAAATCTACAAAGATGGGATTCATTGCCGGACTGTTAAAACGCGAGATCAGGGTTTATCGTGAATGCATCCGCTTTAAACCCAATCTGATGATGGGATCCGACCCCTCCATTGCGCATGTCGGCAAGTTGCTGAATGTTCCCGTCCTGACCGTGCTGGAAGACGATGCGCATGTTATCCCCGATCTTGCAAAAATTACCTTCCCTTACACCTCCCATATCGTTGCGCCCGATTCCTGTGATTGCGGGAAATGGAACAAGAAGAAAATATCCTACGCCGGCTATATGAAACTGGCATATCTCCATCCCAATCGTTTCACCATGGATCGTGAAGAAGGACCTCCAATGGCCTTGATACGTTTGTCGGGTCTTGATGCTTTTCACGATGGGGGTATAAAGGGATTTGATGAAGTATTGCTGAAAGAGATTATTCTCATGTTTAACGGTAAATTCGAGGTAAAGATCTCATCGGAGAAACCAATTGACGCTTCCTTTGATCCTTATCTTTTACATATCCGGCCTGATGAGATTCACTCTCTTCTTTCCCGGACCTCCATCCTGATATCGGACAGTCAAAGCATGACCATGGAGGCCGCAATGCTCGGTATTCCGTCGATACGCTATAACGATTTTGTTGGTCGTATCGGTGTGCTCGAAGAGCTTGAGGATAAATACCGATTAACCTACGGCGTTTTACCCGGAAATAAAGATAAAATATTTAGGATAATTCATGAATTAATGGAGATGTCGCATCTTCGCAACGAATTTCAAAAAAGACGTTTACTTATGTTACAGGACAAAATTGATGTTACTTCTTTCATGGTGTGGCTGGTAGATCATTATCCTGAAAGCATTTCTATTCTACAGGATAATCCCGGTTTTCAGTTGAAATTCGGAAAGAATAAAAGTAATGGTCAACAATGAGCAAAATGCTTGATTTTATGAATGATAAGAACGTGTATATGATTTACAACAGGCATATATCATGCTGATGAAAAACAGAGGCTTATCCGCAATAACATTTTTTCTTGATCTCCTCCTCTTGGCTTGCGTAGTATTTATCCCGCAATATCTCAAGTCAAACGGGATTAGGCTAACACTATATCACACAGTGTTCTTTCTATCATGGATATTATTTTCACTGATGTTTGGTAAGTTCCGTTTTATATACCAAAGGCTAAAGAATGAACTGACAGCTATTGTAATTACTGGTATCACGGTATGGGGACTGGTGAGTCTTTATGTTATTTCATTTGAAAAATTTAATAAAGATTATAACTCTCTTTTCAAGCAAATACTCCTAGTAGTCCTCATTGAGCTCCTTGCGCGATGTATGTTTTATTTTATAAAAAGAATAAAATATCAAAAAGTAAAATCCACTTATTTTTCACACCTGCGTTTGAAAGACCAGCAATGGGTTTTGATGTTCATCAATCTTTTGTTTGTGTTCGTATCCTTTATGTTCCTGGTTTGGCTCAAGCCGGCAAGCCTGCGCATCTATATTCCCAATTTCTATCCCTTTCTTCTGGGCTTGCTGGTCTGGGAATTCTTTTTGAACTTGTTTACGAGAAAACATTGCATTAAGAGTAAGATCAGTGTGCGTGAATTCCTCAACCCCATCATCCGTGCAAACACACTCACCATTCTGCTTCTGGCCATTATTGTCTATCTTTTCCGGCTTTTTGAATATTCCCGTCTCATCGTGTTCGGAACGGTTCTCTTATCCGCCACACTCGAAGGTTTGTTTGCAGCCTATATCAGTCTGCACAGTAAAGTGGCAAGGGATATTGATGAGAGTGAAAAGATCATTGGCATAAGCTCCGGAGATGAAAAACTTTCCCGCAAAACGGATCACGCGCTAAAGGTTTTTACCGGCCTGCCCGTTGCGGAATTAAGCGCGGATGATCTGCTCCGTGAACAATTAAAACAAAATATTTATGATCTGCTTGCGATGCATGTAAATCTGAAAGGTGTTCCCCGAAATACCTGTTCCGTTTTTGATACGCAAACCCTTTTCAATATCGAGACCCGCGAAGACGATTCCCGCGATCTGCTCATCAATCTGCATAAGGTTAACGATATCAAGCGCATCAACGATTATTTTGCCCTGCTCAATCAAAAGACCGCAATGGGGGCCTATGTGCTTGGATGCGGCCAAACGATCAAAGGCATATACGATCAATACCTCAAGCGTTATCCGCGCCCTTTGGGATATGTATTTTATTTTTTCCATTTTATTTTCCGCAGAGTACTGCCCAAACTGCCGGTGACCCGGGAGATCAATTATTTATTAACACGTGGAGAGAACCGTACCCTGTCCAAGACCGAGATTCTCGGCCGTCTGGTCTATTCCGGTTTTAAGATCGTGGCAAGTGAAGAGATCGATGGCCTGACCTGGTTCATTGCGGGGAAGGTAAATGTCCCCTATAAAGAAGAAGACCCCACCTATGGTCCTTTTATCTCGCTCAAACGCGTAGGAAAAGACGGAAAGATCATTAAAGTGTTCAAATTCCGCACCATGCATCCCTATGCCGAATATTTGCAGGACTATATATACCAACAGAACCACCTTGCAAAAGGCGGTAAACTGAAAAATGATTTTCGGATCGCGGGATGGGGACGATTCCTGCGAAAAACATGGATCGACGAACTTCCGCAATTCATCAACTTTCTCCGCGGCGATATCAAACTGGTAGGTGTCCGTGCGCTGAGCCGGCACTATTTTTCTCTTTACCCCAAAGACTTCCGCGAATACCGCAAAAAGGTCAAGCCCGGCATCCTGCCGCCCTTTTACGTCGACATGCCCGAAACCATGGAAGAGATCGTGGCCTCCGAGAAAAAATACATCGAATCCTATCTGAAATACGGCATTCTCACCGATATCAAATACGGTGCGATCATTATGTATAATATTATTTTCAGGGGGAAGAGGAGCGCTTAAGAGCGCCTGACGGCGCGTTTAGAAGAGGTTTAGTAGTTTAGGGGTTTAGAAGGTTTAAGTGGGAGTGATGATCGCGGTTTAAATGAAAATGACGTTTTTATCCATTCAAAAATGATTAAATTCTTTTAAAATTCAATTAAACTATTACACCCTAAACTCCTAAACTCTTAAACGCCTTTCAAGGGGGACAAAATGAAAGAGTATTCTTTTGAGAAGCTTGAGGTATGGCAATTAGCGAAGAAGTTTGTTATTCGTATTTATAAGGCCAGTAATAAATTTCCCGACTCGGAGAAATATTGTATTGTTAATCAACTGCGCAGGGCTGCCATATCCATTCCGAACAATATTGCAGAAGGATCGGGAAGGGTCAGTGGGAAAGACAAAGCCAATTATACGCAAATCGCATTTGGCAGCCTTATGGAATGTCTGAATCTCATCATTATATCACATGAACTGAATTTCATCGATGATAAAAAAACGCAAATCCTCCGCAACGATATAGAAATATTATCACGGAAACTCTCCAATCTTCGCCGAGCCCAACTTTCCTGCACCCCTAAACCCCTAAACCCCTAAACTCCTAAACTCCTAAACTCCTAAACTTCTAAACTTCTAAACTTCTAAACAAAAAAAACATGAATTCAATATTATCTAAAACAATCCCTCTCTTTATCGCGCCATTGATGCTATTTGCTCAAATACAGCATAACACCCTTTTAGAGCGCCAAATGCTCATCCAAAAATATAATTGGGATAAAACAACCCACACGCGCAATGTGGCCGATATGTTGGTGGAAGAGGCGTTCGAAGATACGAGTAATTTTATTCGTCCCGGTGTGCAGGCGGATATCTTTTGGCAGAACGCATCCATTGATCCTTCCTGGAATTATAATGATCAGCTGAATTATACGCTGGTCCCGGTCATATACGGACGCGCTTCTAAAGATCTTACATTTTATGTCACTTTTATGGCACAGAACGGGAAATACGACATTATTGACAGTCGGAAACGCTATTTGGGAGAGACTCAAGCTGGTCACCGCGGTGATTTTGAGATCAGTAAGATCCGGTATGAAACGGAACATTTTTACCTCAAATTCGGCCGTGATTATTTCCTGCCGGGCATGTATTTTCACGAAAGTATGCTTTTTTCCCGCTATCAATATCCCTACGATCAGATCCATCTGGCCTACCGGAACAAATGGCTGGAGGTATCATCGTATTATCTGCGTATCAATGATATAGTTTCCGGCGGGGAGCGCTATCTCAGGCATCTGAACGGTCACCGCGTGTCGGTCAATCTTTTCGATCACGGGTATATCGCCTTGAATGAATACATCCTCTACCAGGGCGTTCAGCGTCCCGTGAATCCAGCACTCTTCAATCCCTTTCTGATCTATTACCTCTATCAGCGCAACGAGAATGTCGGCGGGACCAATTCCATGATGTCGCTGGACTTCTTCTATCATATCGGACAATTTTTTGTTCACGGCGAATTCATTATGGACGATTTCATGACCGAACGCAAAATATATTCGGACCTGGAACCCAATAAGTTCGGATTCAATTTTACTGCCGGTATGAAGGATATTTTTCCGGGTTTCCATGCGAACATCAATTATACGCGTATTGCCAACCGTGTTTATGCTACGATAAATCCAATTGTCTATATCGAATACTTGGTTCACGAAAATCTGCCCATCGGCCATTATATGGGAGCCAACCTCTGGGAACTTAAAAGCAGTCTGACGTATATTAAGCCCAAATATCAGGGCGAACTGAACTTTGTTTATCGCTGCTACGGTGATGATGTGGTTTACAGTCCCTATAACCGCGACCACTTTCAGGGACATGCCGGCAACGATCCTCTCGAACCCGGTGCCGAATGGGACGAGCCTTTTCCCTATGTCTCCGGCGAGGGGGAGCCTTCCGTGTTCTGGGGATTCAAAATGGATAACTACTATCAGATCATTGATCATCTCGGGGTGAATGTGAAGGGGAGTTACTGGTTTGAAAAGGGAATGCTATCCAGTCATTTTAATATTGCCGTCGGTGTTTATTTTAATTTCTAAGGAATGTTTCAATATTACTAGAAAGAAGATAAGAAGCTGAGAAGTTTAGTCTATGAAAACCGCAAACTAAGCCTCTTAACCTCTCAACCTCTTAACTTCTCAAAGATTCAACTTCTGAAAATACTTAATAAGGAATAATAGCAAATGGAATCCAAAAACAACACACAATGGTCCACCAACCCCGCCGGCGAGAAATTTCCGCTGCCGGAAGAAAAAGATTATCAACTTGAATTTATTCGTATTAAAGAGCTGGCCGACCGTGCCCGGGAAAAAGGACAGGAAGTGGTCGTGGTCATGGGAGCCGGTTTTGTCGGCGCCGTGATGGCTGCCGTGGTTGCCAGTACCCGGGATAACGACGGGAAGTTCTCAAAATTTGTCATTGTTTGCCAACGTCCCAGCACGCGCAGCTACTGGAAAATCCCGATGCTGAACCGGGGCGTATCACCGGTCAAATCCGAAGATCCTGAAGTGGACGTACTGATCGATCAATGTGTCAATCGGGAAAAAACGCTCATCGCTACCTTTAATAACGACTGCTTAACACTGGCCGATTGCGTGGTGGTGGATGTGCAATGCGATTTTGTGAAGCGGGACCTGGACAATATGGTCACCGGCACCACCGACATGGCTGCACTCGAAGCTACCATCCGCACGATCGGCGAAAAGGTGCAGCCGCTTTGTCTGACACTGATAGAGACCACCGTGGCTCCCGGCACCACGGAGTTTGTTGCCTGGCCCATCATGAAGAAAGCCTTTGCTGACCGCGGCATTCATTCGGAACCCTTGCTGGCACACAGTTTTGAGCGCGTAATGCCCGGTAAGGAATACGTCAGAAGTATCCGCGATTTCTGGCGGGTCTGTTCCGGCTGCAACAAAGAAGCCCGGTCGCGTGTTGAGAAATTCCTGCATGAAGTCCTTAATACGGAGGAATATCCTCTTACCGTGATGGACCGCCCCATTGAATCCGAAACCACCAAGATCGTCGAAAATTCCTACAGAGCCACGATCCTGGCCTTTCTGCATGAATGGAGCATCTTTGCGGAACGCAACGGTGTTGACCTCATCAAGGTGGTCAATGCGATCAAAATGCGCCCGACACACAGCAATATGATCTTTCCGGGACCCGGCATCGGCGGCTATTGTCTGCCCAAGGACGGGGGTCTGGGTTACTGGGCCTATCGCCATATTCTGGGCTTCGATGACGGCGATGAGCTGTTTCGCATGACGCCGAAAGCCATTGATATCAACGATACCCGGGCACTGCATGCCGCAGAGCTGGTAGGTGATGCGCTTCAAAATATGGATTGTAATCAAGATGGTGCAAAGGTGCTGATTTGCGGAGCCAGCTACCGCCAGGACGTCGGCGACACGCGCTACAGCGGGTCCGAGGTCATGGTACGTCAACTCACCCAGATGGGCATGCATGTGCGTGTGCACGATCCCTATGTGGAGCATTGGTACGAATTTATATCGCAGGATACCTACCCCGCACCGGGCCAGTCCAAGGCGCGCTTTTTCAGCGATCAGGAAGTCCTCAAAACGCTGCAGGTGGAAAAGGATCTCGCTGCCGCTTTATCCGGCGCCGATGCACTGGTCCTGGCTGTCCCGCACAAAGAATACCTGCATCTTGATCCGGACAAGATCGTGGAATGGGCCGGAAAACCCCTGGCCATCATCGATTGCTTCGGCATCCTGAGTGACGACACCATCCGCCACTATTTCCGCCTGGGATGCGAGGTCAAGGCCCTGGGAAGGGGGCATGTTGGGAGGCTAAAGGAAGAAGTTCAATGCAGAAGATAAGAAGATAAGAGGATAAGAAGTTTAGTATAAGGAATCTGTTAATTAAACTTCTTAACTTCTAAAAAAGAGGAGGACGAAAAAATGGAAAAGAAAAAGGAGATCCGACATTTTCGGGATTTAATTGTTTATCAAAAGGCTTTTGAAAGAGCGATGGAAATTTTTCAATTAACGAAGGGTTTCCCTTCTGCGGAAAAGTATTCTTTGATAGATCAGATTCGCAGATCATCAAGAGCTGTATGTTCAAACCTGGCCGAGGGCTGGCGAAAAAGACGCTATCAAGCTGTGTTTGTAAATAAGTTAACCGATTCTATGCAAGAGGCATCTGAAACACAGACCTGGCTTGAGTTTTCATTGAGATGTGATTATATCAACAGAGAAAAATTTGATAGTCTGGATATCGAATATGAAGACATCATCAAAATGCTCAATTCCATGGAAATGAACGCCGGCAAATTTTGCTACAAAAACTAACCTTCTTAACCTCTTATCCTCTTAGCTTCTTGGAATAAAAATGACACAATCTAAAAATCCAGTTCACGGCGCCCCTAAAACGATCATGAGCATCCTCGGTGCCCGTCCCCAGTTTATAAAAGCCGCTCCTTTCTCTGCAGCGATTAGAAAACATTGCAGAGAGATTCTCATCCATACGGGTCAGCATTATGATGAAAACATGTCAAAAGTATTTTTCGATGAAATGGGCATTCCGGAACCTGATTATAATTTAGGCGTGGGATCCGGAGAGCATGGCAAGCAGACGGGGGAGATGCTGATCAAGCTCGAAGAAGTCATGCTGAAGGAAAAACCGGATTATGTCGTGGTATTCGGCGATACGAATTCCACGGTGGCCGGAGCCCTGGCGGCTTCTAAGCTGCATATCCCCGTGGGACATATCGAGGCGGGACTGCGTTCCTTCAACCGGAAGATGCCGGAAGAGATCAACCGTATCATGACCGATGTAATTTCGACGCAGTTGTTTTGTCCGACCGACAATGCGGTGGAATTGTTAAAAAGGGAAGGGATCAGCAAAGAGGTGTATCAATGCGGGGACATCATGTACGATGCCATGTTGCATTTTTTGCCGGTGAGCGAGAAAAAAAGCGGGATCCTGGAAACACTTGAGCTTGAGAGCAAAGAATATTTTCTGTTCACGATGCACCGACCCGAGAATACGGAGGATCCGCAGCGTATCAAGTCCATTTTCAAGGGATTACAGGCTTGTGACGCGCCGATCGTCTATCCGGTGCATCCGCGCATGCGGAAGGTCCTGAACACCCCTCAAATCGCAGAAATCCTCAACAAACTCCCACAATTGCGCATGATCGATCCGGTGGGCTACCTGGATATGATCCAACTGGAGCAACACGCGCGCAAGATCCTCACCGATTCCGGCGGCATGCAGAAGGAGGCCTTTTTTCTCAAACGTCCCTGCATCACGATCCGCGACGAGTCCGAATGGGTCGAAACGGTGGAGGCAGGGTATAATGTTGTAGTTGGGGCGGATTCGGATAAGATCCGTGAGGCGATCCGCAGTTTTGCTCCCGAACATGAAGCGGGGAAGCCGTACGGAGATGGGAGTTCTGCGGAGATCATCGCGGGGAAGATCGTGGAATATGTGGAAGATAAGAGGATAAGAGGTTAAGAGGTTTAGTCAAGTGAACACAAAACTAAGCTTCTCAGGTTCTTAACTTCTTAACTTCTAATAAAAAAGAGGAGGACGAAAAAATGGAGAAGAAAAAGGAGATCCGGCATTTCCGGGATTTAATTGTTTATCAAAAGGCTTTTGAAAGAGCAATGGACATTTTTCAATTAACGAAGGGTTTCCCTTCTGCGGAAAAGTATTCTTTGATAGATCAGATTCGCAGATCATCAAGAGCTGTATGTTCAAACCTGGCCGAGGGCTGGCGAAAAAGACGCTATCAAGCAGTGTTTGTAAACAAGTTAACCGATTCTATGCAAGAGGCATCTGAAACACAGACATGGCTTGAATTTTCATTGAGATGTGATTATATCAACAGAGAAAAATTTGATAGTCTGGATATCCAATATGAAGACATCATCAAAATGCTCAATTCCATGGAAATGAACGCCGGCAAATTTTGCTACAAAAACTAACCCTCTTACCCTCTTATCCTCTTAACTTCCAATAAAGATTGGTAATAACAAAAAAGGATCCTTTACAACGGATCCTTTTCTATTATAGACTGTATTTTCAGAAAGCGGAGGATGAGGGACTCGAACCCCCAAGCCCGAGGGCGGCGGTTTTCAAGACCGCTGACTTACCAATTAGCCTAATCCTCCAAAGAGCGGGGTATTTTAAGCCGAATGCGGAAAGAAAGCAAGAAATTTATAGTCCATGTACGGGAAGGTATGAAAGACTGGGTTTTATGACAATACCCAACACTGTCATCTCGAACATGCCTGCCGGTGGCAGGCTGAGAGAGATCTATTCACAGTGCAGATGCTCCGTAGCATGAATAGATTTTTCTCCGCCATCCGGCGGATCGAAATGACAGACTAAATATAAAAACAGTAAAAAAGCTGATCATTCCAGGCTTGCCTGCCGGGCGTAAGCACAAGCATGTCATCCTGAACTTGTTTCAGGATCTCCGTGAGTATCAGTTTTTTCAACTACGTCATCCCGGGCTTGCCTGCCGGACGTAGCCACCGATAGGTGGCGAAGCCTGGATCCGGGATCTCAGTGAGTCTCAGTTTTCTCAGTAATATTTATACAATCTCGCAGAGATCCTGAATAAACCTGCCACCGGCAGGTTTTCCCCCGATATCCACCGGGACAGGCAGGATGACTATTTTGTGTGATGGTATGCAGCGTAAGGATAATTAGGCAGAACAGCTTTAATCTCAGCCTCAATCTTACTCTGTATCATGAATAGATTTTTCTCCGCCATCCGGCGGATCGAAATGACAGACTAAATATAAAAACAGTAAAAAAGCTGATCATTCCGGGCTTGCCTGCCGGGTGTAAGCACAAGCATGTCATCCTGAACTTGTTTCAGGATCTCAGTGAGTCTCAGTTTTCTCAGTAATATTTATACAATCTCGCAGAGATCCTGAATAAACCTGCCACCGGCAGGTTTTCCAGGATGACGACGGGAGGGACAGGATATCCACCGGGACAGGCAGGATGACTATTTTGTGTGATGGTAAGCAGCGTAAGGTTAATTACAAAGAGCAGCTTTAATCTCAGCCTCAATCTTACTCTGTAACATGAATAGATTTCTCTCCGCCATCCGGCGGATCGAAATGACAGGCTGAGTATAAAAACAGTAAAAAAGCTGGTCATTCCAGGCTTGCCTGCCGGGCGTAAGCACAAGCATGTCATCCTGAACTTGTTTCAGGATCTCCGTGAGTATCAGTTTTTTCAACTACGTCATCCCGGGCTTGCCTGCCGGGCGTAGCCACCGATAGGTGGGCGAAGCCTGGACCCGGGATCTCAGTGAGTCTCAGTTTTCTCAGTAATATTTATACAATCTCGCAGAGATCCTGAATAAACCTGCCACCGGCAGGTTTTCCAGGATGACGATGGGACGGGCAGGATATCCACCGGGACACGCAGGATGACAATTTCGTGTGATGGTAAGCAGCGCTAGGATAATTACGCAGAGCAGCTTTAATCTCAGCCTCAATCTTACTCTGTAGCATGAATAGATTTCTCTCCGCCATCCGGCGGATCGAAATGACAGACTGTTTTGTGCTTCGTTTCACAACCAGCCTATAAATTCGCAGTGCACCCTCAAGCTCATTTATTATTCTAACTTATAATACCTTGACGGATGTTGCGGAAAAGTGTATCTTTACGGGTAAATGAAAAACAAGACAAAAGAACCGAAAACCAGACATTTAAACAATCGGCAAGCGGAAGTTCTGGGTCTGATCCTGATCGTCCTGTCTGTCCTTTTTGCCATGAGCCTGGCAAGTTATTCGGAGCGTGACGAACTGCTGATGAATCACCACGGTCTGATCGATAACAGTATGGGCATTGCCGGTGTTTTTATTTCGCATTTTCTCATCAAACTGGGTGTCGGTTATTTTGCCTGGGGCTTAATTCCCCTGTTGTTCGTCTGGGGCGTGTGTACGCTTTTTCGACTCGATAAAACCCTGCTGAAGCGGGTTACGGGATTCAGCATTGCGCTGATCCTGTTGCTGAGCATCCTGTTTTCCATCGATACCATGCCGGAAAACACGCGGCAGTTCCCGGTCTTTGCCGGCAGTATTGCCTATCTGCTGTCCGACTGGCTCGGTGTTGTGCCCGCGATCATTGCGCTGATAACCACCGTTCTCATCCTGATCAGCGGTTTTTTCCGCTTCAGCCTGAGCGCACCGATCCGCAGTCTGAAAGAGGGCCGGCGCATCGGAAAAGAAGAACGTGTCAAACCGCCAAAGAAAAAACTATTCTCTCTATTCCGGAAAAAAAATAGAATAAAAACCCCCGAACCCTTTCCCGCGCAATCCATACCGCAGGAGCAGCCGTTTCCGCCCGTTCCGCCGGTCCCGCGGGAAAATAATATAAACGATGAGAATATTCCGGTCAAACCGGTTATAAATACCACTAAAAAAGCCAAAACATCCGTGCCGGAAAGCAAGACGGTGTATCAGTCCAAACCCTATGTGCTTCCCGGTGCCGATCTGCTGACCAAAGCACCCGAAAATACGGGATACGATGAAAAAGAATTGCGCGATAAGGCGGACCTGCTGACACGCGCGCTGGCGGAGTTCAATGTGGATGCGCGGGTGGTCAAGATCATTCCGGGTCCGGTGATCACAATGTATGAACTGGAGCTCGGTCGCGGGGTCCGTGTGAATAAGATCGTGCATCTGGAAGACGATATCGCGCGCATCATGGCCGCGAAACATGTACGCATCATCGCGCCCATTCCCGGCAAGACCGTGGTAGGAGTGGAGATCCCGAACCGTATTCCCGAACTGATCCACTATCACTCGATCGTGAATTCCAATGCTTTCCGTTCTGCGCAAAGTCTGCTGACCATCGCGGTGGGAAAGACCACGGAGGGGATTCCCTTTACCTTCGATCTGGATAAAATGCCGCACCTTCTGGTGGCGGGCACCACCGGATCGGGTAAATCGGTCTGCATCAATACCATCATCATGTCCATTCTGTATCGCGCCACGCCCGAGGAGGTGAAGTTCATTCTGGTCGATCCCAAGATGATCGAACTTTCTATATATAAAGCGCTGGAGCCCTACCATCTGATCACTTCCGAAGATCTGGACGAATACGTGATCACGAACGCGCAGAATGCCATTTACGCTCTGCGTTCGGCGGTGATAGAAATGGATTCGCGTTACGTAAAAATGCTGGATGCCTCGGTCCGCAATATCGGCGAATACAATGAAAAAATGAAAAAAGCGGGTAAACCGGTCATGCCCTACATCATTGTTGTTATCGATGAGCTGGCGGACCTGATGAGCAGCACCCTGGGCAAGGGCGAGATCGAACTTCCCATTCAACGCCTGGCACAGAAATCCCGCGCGGTCGGCATTCATCTGGTGGTCGCCACCCAGCGGCCTTCCGTGGATGTGATCACCGGGGTGATCCGTGCCAACTTCCCGGCGCGTGTCGCTTTTGCGGTTGCCAGCAAGACCGACAGCCGTACCATTCTGGACATCAACGGTGCCGAACAATTGCTGGGACGCGGTGATATGCTTTACCTGCCGCCCGGCCGCTCGGAACCCATCCGTCTGCATAATGCATATATCTCACTGGAAGAAATTGAGAACGTCCTGGAACATATTAACCGCCAGCCGCGCCGCGATGACGATTATTGCCTGCCGACCGCCGTAGAAGCGGAAACGGATGAAGACATGAACGGTTTTACACGGAACGGAAGCCGTGATCCCTTATTTAATGACGCGATGAAGCAAGTCATTATTCATCAGCAGGGGTCAGCGTCCCTGCTCCAGCGTCGGCTGAAGGTCGGATACAGCCGCGCCGGACGTCTGATCGATGAACTGGAAGAAGCCGGGATCGTCGGTCCCTCCATCGGTTCCAAAGCCCGCGAAGTTTTGGTCGGTCCGGAATATCTCGAACACATAGCATCCATCAAGAACGGTTCCTTTGATGAGGAATAATGCATGAAGCATATTGAAAATATTGTCTATCCCTTCCGGAAAGCGGAAATACTTATCGACTATATGATCCCTGACACGCCTTCGGATGTGACCCTGCTCCTCGGTCACGGCCGCTACAATGATATGAACCAGCCTCTGCTGAAATATTTAAGTACCGTGCTGCCGAAAGAAAATGTCAATCTTGTCCGCTTCAACTATCCTTTCGTGGAACATCACCGGCCATTCATTTCGCATCGCAAATGCATGATCGCATACCGTGCGGTGCTGGATGATATTATGGGTGAACTTCCCGCTACCAAATTCCTTTTTGCCGGCGGGAAATCACTGAGCGCGCATTTGTCCGCAAAACTCGATCCACCGGAGGTAACGGGATTTGTCTTTTTAAGTTATCCCCTGCATTTACCGAAGATACGCATCCCGTTCTCACGCAAAAAATTGTTCGCCTTAAAAAGGCCGATGCTCTTTGTGAACGGTAGCGAGGACAGTTTCTGCGATCGCGGTCAGCTGGAATTATTAATGGGAGCGCTGAATCCCTACGCGCATCTCTTACTCATTCCCGAAACAGGTCATTCCCTGGAACTTCGGGATACTGAAAAGCGTACCCAGGAGGAGTTGAACAAAGAGATCGCCGATATCATATTATGGTTCATCAGCGATGTGATTGAAAAAAAGATGAAAAACTAAGGTCTATGTTCCGATTCGCATATCCGCTTGTCTTTTTGCTGATCATTCCCCTGCTTGCCGCATTCGGTGCAGCATATTTCTATCAAGGGAAAAAGCGGCACGGTGTACGTATCGGGACCACCCGTCCTCTGCAGGATATGTACGATCCGCTTTATTATAAGGTCCTGATCCCGGAGCTTTTACTCTTTCTCGCCGGACTTTTACTGATCGTGGTCCTTGCGCGGCCTCAGGAGGGCAATGTCAGACGTGATATCCATACCAAAGGTATTGATATCATGCTTGCTTTGGATATATCGGGTTCCATGCAGCTCAACGATTTCAAGCCCAACCGTCTGGAAGCATCCAAGGCGGTTGCTAAAGATTTCGTTAAGGGTCGTCAGTATGACCGTATCGGATTGGTCGTTTTTGCCGGCGAATCCTTTCTGCAATGTCCCCTGACCACCGATTACGATGTCCTTATCGATCTGATCGGCCGCATGGAGATCGCTCCCCAGCCGCTTGACGGTACCGCCATCGGATTGGCGATCAGCAACTGCATTAACCGCCTTCGCGATACCGAAGCGCAAAGCAAAGTGATCGTTCTTCTGACCGACGGGGAGAACAATGCGGGTGAGATCGATCCCATGACCGCCGCCGTATTTGCAAAGAATTTTGATATACGTATGTATACCATCGGTGTGGCCGGGAGCGGGGAAGTGATCCGCCGGGGTTTGTTCACGCAACAGATCCCGCCTCTGAACGACCGTCTATTGCGTGCGATCGCCGAAGAAACTGGCGGACGCTTTTATCGTGCCGAATCCGATGAAAAACTGAAAGCGATCTGGGATGAGATCTCCGCGCTGGAGAAGACCGAACTGGATACGCAGATGTTCATGGACTGGCAGGAACGTTTTTTACATTATGTGCTTTTTGCGCTGCTGTTCGCTGCTCTGGGATTTGTTCTGAAATATGTGATCTGGAGGCGCAACGGATGTTAAGTTTTTCCGATCCGCAATACTTATGGTTTCTGTTCATCATTCCGCTGCTTGTACTGCTGGAGTATTATATTGCACGGAAAAAAAGATCGGATATGGAAAGATCCATTCATCCCGCAACGCTTTCGCGTCTGTATCCGGAGGACCGGCGTTCTTTGAGCGGACTGAAGAAGGTCTTTTTATTACTTGCCGTTCTCATGCTGATACTCACGAGCGGGGGGTTGCGCCTGGGTGCCGGACTCAAGGAACTGAGACGTGAAGGCATGGATGTGATCGTTGCGCTGGATCTGTCCTTGAGCATGGATGCCGCGGATATTTCCCCGTCACGCCTGGAACGTTCGAAATATGAGGTTAAACGTCTGATCTCCCAACTCCAGGGCGATCGCATTGGTCTGGTGGGATTTGCCGGTGTGGCACATTTGCAATGTCCCATTACCTCCGATTACCGCAGCGCATCGATGCTCCTGGAGATGATGGATACCGGGTTGCTTCCCGTGCAGGGAACGGCATTTTCCGAAGCCATATATACCGCTGTCAATGCTTTTCCGGATGAAGATCAGGCGCACAGGGCGATCATTCTTATCAGTGACGGAGAGGATCACGAACAGCAGATAGAAAGCGCAGCGCAAAAAGCTGCAGAAATGGGTATAGTGATCTATACCCTGGGTGTCGGTACCATCAAAGGGGCACCGATCCCGGTGTATGACCGTCAGGGAAACATCGAAGATTACCTTCGTGACAGCGCCGGACGTGTGGTGACAACGACCCTTCAGGAGCATACGCTGCGACAGATCGCGCAGATCACCGATGGCCGCTATTATCGTGTGGGTGCCGACCGGAATCCCATTGAATCCATTTATGAACATATTCTGCACGGCGAACGCAGGGAATATCAAACCCACGAATTCGCCCGTTATACGGAATTATATCTCATTTTTGCCATTTTTGCGCTGATCTTTCTGATGCTTGCCGTTCTATTACCTGAATCCATATGCAGAAATAAATAACTACGAATTACACGAAGAGTTTATCCACGGATTACACGAATATTCACAAATTTACACGGACAGATTTTATAGTTTTGGGATCGTGTTTTCTCAACAACACATGTATAAATCTTTTGCGTCTTTAATACAACGTTCAATTATTGTCAAAACATTGAACCAACTTCAGGCATTTAATGTTAATCCATAAAAATAATTCGTGTTAATCCGTGTAATCCGTGGACGGTCTTTCAAGGGAAGATTTTCAGTTCAACCAGATGGGATTGCTAAATGCAAAGCGCTTCCATACGAAAGGTCTGCCCAGCACTTCCGCGCGGATGTAACCCGGTCCGGGCGGTGAAAAACGGACGTTTTCTTCCAGTTCGTAGCGCATTTTTCCACTGCTGAAGATCAGTTGTTCTTTGTGTTCTCTAAGATTTCCGTACCAGACCCGGAGCTCTTTAAAGGGTCCGTATTCTTCGTTAGATATCGCTTTTACACGTATCTCGAAAGTTTTACCACTGGCATGATCACCCAGGATAAAACGCTCACCCTGTTCATTTATCAACCGGCATTCCAGGGCATAACTGTTGGAGACGATCATACGTCCTTTCCGTAAAGCATCCGAAGCGGACTTCCGGTCATGGGCATCCAGCAGCCCGGTACGCTGCCGCCCGTAATAATATTTATGATCTTCGGACAGCAGAAAATTTGGGATCTTCACATGCTGAAGCCGGTTGAAATTACCATGTGTATCGTTTCCCGCAATGATGAACTGTTCCCATCCGCGGAGCAGATTTCCGGTCCATAACAGCAGTGAACGCCGGACATGTCGGTCGATCACACCGTTGAAGATCTGAAAACCGTGCACATCACGTGTGGAGGGGATGTGCCAGTTGCCCCGCCGTAAAAAGAGCCGGTGCGGCAAGGGTGCCTTTTCCGCGGTGTGGGCAGCGAATACCGATGCACCTTCGGGCAGGGTCTTATATATATCCCGATACAGGATCCGGGGTTTACGGCCTGCCTTACCGCTGCTGTTATCGTCATCTCCGTACACATAATCCGGATGGTTATAAACAAGCAGATGAACATTTTTATGATCATCGTTACCGCAGGACAGTTCCTCCCCGGGAATAAAGATAAAATCCTTTTCCGCCGTGATCTCTTTTTTGAGTTGATTCCAGCGGGGCAGGGAAGGATCCGGTTGATGAAAGGCACCGACCGCGTCATCCAGATCGAAGGAATGATCGGTCACGGATGCCGCAGAGATCCCGAAAGCCTTGCTGAAACGCGCAATAAGCGGTACCGGTGCGCCGAACTCCATTTGATTGTGCGTATGGGTGGAATGTGTATGCAGATCGCTCCAGAGGTATTTTTCAGAGCCGGGAAGTTTCTCACGGGCGATGTAGACTTTCAAAGGCAGGCGGGACAGTTGCTTGTAATTATGGATACGTACGTGCCGGACCCTATGTTTGCACTTAAGAATTGCTTCGGGTACGATGTCAAGGGGATTACCGGCATAGACTTCCAGCAGCGCACGGGGGATCAGACAGAGATGATGATAGAACAGGGTATCTATTTCAATATTGCATGTTTCCTTATAGAGGACCTTCCCGCCATCTGTGCGGATATTGATTGACTGTAATTCCAGCGGAAAATGAGGGGCATTTTTCACAATGCATCCGATCGGGAGATCCTCATCGGGTTCCAGACGCCGCGGCATATCAAAGAGTACCTGCGGTCCTTTTTGATAATAAATGGATGGAAATCCCGGGAACCGGTAGTTTGATTCAACATAGCTTAAGAGGGGCGGATTAAAAAGTTTGTTTAGACTTCGGAACATGATAAAATGTATCATGTTTTTTTAATTATTACACATTTTTTCAAAATTTTTATTATAATCTCCTTAAAGGAGTAAAAATGGGAAACATTCGTCCGGCACCCGAAGCACTGCTTTTCCAGGCGGCAACCGTTAATGACATTCAGCTTTTTGAGGTCATTGACACCTTTTTGATCCGTCGTCACGGTGAAATACTGAACACATACGGACCATTTCAATTTGATGCATTCAGTTCCTATTACCGTGATGAAATGGGTGCATCCCTGTGGAAAAAATTTTATGTTTTCAAGAACCTCGTCACACTGGAAAATGTTTACCGGTATAAAACGGATTCCCAGAGCATAGAAGCCACCTTCAGCGCAGACAACAAACGGGATCTGAACCTTGATCCCGGCTATTTGACCTTATACCAGTTTGCTTTACTGACCACCAAGGCCTTTTCGCATCGCAGCTACCTGGCAGAGGGTATCTATACCGAATGCACGCTTATCGCAAAGGGCAATGGATTTGAACCTCTGCCCTGGACCTATCCGGATTATAAGACCGCCGATGCATTGGATTTCTTTAAAGAAGCAAAGAAATATCTGAAGACGGTAACAGGGTAGGAAGAAGAACTTAAGAGGATAAGAGGATAAGAGGATAAGAAGTGAAAAGTAGGGGAGACTCTGGAGTCGCCCGAACGCGGGATGGAACGATATCCGACCCGCTTCGCTCCGATAGATCGGAGCTTCGCAGGTTAAAAACAAGGAACATCGATATGCGATATATGAAGGGGCGAATGGTAATTCGCCTGAAAAAAAGATAAAAGATAAAAGTAAAAAGGAAAAAGTAGGGGAGACTCTGGAGTCGCCCGAACAGGGGACGGAACGATATCCGAACAAGGATTAATGATATATGATTGTTGCGACAGTTGGGGCGTATTGCAATACGCTCCAACACCCCTCCATGAATAGATCTCTGCCTCAAATTTGTCATCCCGACCGCAGTGGAGGGATCCCATGCATCTGGGTAGGTGAGCACAGGGCCCTGGGCACTGGGAACGGAGCACTGGGCGTTTCAAATCAACACATGAACACATGAACAGATTAACGCCTCGACAACTCCACATCTCAACGCCTCAACCTCTTTTTCCCCTTTGCATCAATGTCCAAATTGATTAACTTTTAGAATGGGAAAAAACGGAGAGCACATCATCATTTCCGTATTCGGCGGTCGCGAAGCCGGTGAGGCGCAGTGTAATGAAGCGGAAAAACTGGGAAGAGGTATCGCCGAACGCGGCTGGATCCTGCTGTGCGGCGGACGCGGGGGGATCATGGAGGCGGTCTGTAAGGGCTGTTCTGAGGCAGGCGGACTTTCGGTTGCCTGTTTACCGGGTTCCGACCGTAGCGATGCCAATCCTTATGTCGGTATCCCGCTCGCAACCGGGATCGGTTTTGCCCGTAATCAGATGCTGGCCTGTGCCTGCGATGCCGCGGTGGCGATCGGGGGACGTTACGGTACGCTGTCCGAGATCGCGTATGCTTTACAATATGATAAGCCCCTGCTTCAGATGGACTCCTGGGACATACCGGGCGCCCGGGCGGTTAGGTCCGCAGAAGAAGCGCTCCGGATCCTGGATGACCTCTTTACCGGAAAGGAAAAAAAATGAAAACAGGTATTATTGCCAATAAACGATATTCCAAACAGATCAGTCCTTTTTTCGGCAAGTTCCTCGAATGGCTGCGTGCAAATGAAGTGGATTTTTTCGTAGAATCGGAATTTGCCGATGTTGCGAATTATCCCTATGGCGTATCCATTCTGGAGATCCTGGATCATGCCGATTTTCTGATCATACTGGGAGGGGACGGGACCATTTTACGTGCCGCAAGAATGATGAAAGATCGCCAGATACCCATGCTGGGCATTCGTTTCGGTCGACTGGGATTCCTCGCCGAACTGTCAGGTCAGACCTATGAAAAAGAACTCAGGAAGATACTTGACGGTGAATACAGTATTGACGAACGCATGATGCTGGAAGCCCGCATCGATGATTCGGATGAGCCCCTGTTTGCCCTGAATGATGCGGCACTGACCCGGGCGCAGTCTTCCAAACTGATCACCATGGAAGTATATATCAATCAGATCTACATGAATACTTTTCGCAGCGACGGCATGATCGTCGCGACACCGACCGGATCGACCGCTTATTCGCTGTCCTGCGGCGGTCCGATCGTAACTCCGGACATGAATGCCTTCATTATCAGTCCGATCTGTCCGCACATGCTTTCCAACCGCCCGACCGTTGTATCGGGTGATAGTGAGATCGTTCTGCGTTTCAAGGAATTGAGCGATAAATGTATGATGAGTATGGACGGTCAGGAAGATATACCCCTGAATGCTGGGAATGTGATCACAATCCGGCGCGCATTCCAGAAGGTCAAACTGGTGCGTGCCGTGAACAGCGATTTCTTTTCGGTTGTAAGAAACAAACTGAAATGGACCACATAACATGGATGCGAATATGGATTATATACGATTGAAGAACATGGTCTTTTACGGGTATCACGGCGTTGCCGAAAGCGAAAAGATCCTCGGTGCGCGCTTTGAAGTGGACCTGGTGATCGCCGCCGATCTGAGTATTGCCAGCGAGACGGACCGTCTGGAAGACACCATCAATTATGAAGCGATCTATCATGAGATCGAAGAGATCGTCACCCATGAAAAAAAACATCTGATCGAAGCACTCGCCGGTACGATCGCACGTAAAATTAAAGAAAAATACAAAGGTATTCAGAACGTGACCGTGGTGATCCGCAAACCCAGCGTACCTATTAAGGGTATTCTGGATACGGTGGAAGTGGAAATAAATCATTAACTGTCAACAGGAACGGAAATATGAAAAAGATCATTACTGTTCTTATCGTCGCGGCATTCATTTTCGGTTGTAAGCCCGAAAGTCCCGCGCAAAGATCCGAAATAGGAAAAATGACTCCGGCACAGATCGATTCGATGCTGCGGGTCAACGCAAAGAAGGACTACAGCGTTACGGACCGGATCCGCCTGTATTCTGAGATGTTCCTGGGCACCCCGTATAGCTGGACCGCCACAGGAGACGGACCCTATGCTATACTGGAGACCTGGCCGCTGGTCAGTTTTGACAGTACGAACTGCATGGTTTACTGCGAACACGTGCTGGCACTGTCCATTTCCGATTCCTGGGATCATTTTTTCAATAATCTGCAGCAGATCCGTTACAAAGACGGGATCATCGGCATGAAAACACGCAACCATTATACCATGGCGGACTGGCTGCCCGAAAATGCCTGGCTGCTAAACGATGTGTCCCGGAAGGTTGGAGGTGAATATACCGCATCCATGACCCGTACGATCTCGCATGATACTTTTTTCAGGGGGAAGGGTCTGGAGGACCTGCGTTATATTAAACCCGACCGCAGTATTACAGTAGAATATGTTCCCTGGGAACATCTTGATAAGGTAAAAGATAATATTCGCAACGGTGATATCGTAGCGATGCTTTTCGCGAACCGTGACGACATTTTCTCCGCGCATATGCTCATGATCCTCGAGAAGGACGGGAAACTGTATTTCCGGGAAGCTTCGACGAGCAATTATTCCACCTTCGAGACGGAATATGATACATGGCTGCAGGAAAGAGCATCTTCCCGGCGATATGCGGGTATCGCCTTCATGCGCGTAAAAGAGGAGATCAATAAACGCAACGCGGTCGTACTTCCGTGGCGGATCACTGAATTGAAAAAGAAATAATAATCAATGAGAGAGGTTTTGTATTGAATTTAAAGAAAATTATTGCATTCATTCTTGCGATCATATTGTTTTCGTTCGCTTTTTCTCAGCAGAAAGGCAAAGTGTACCTTGTTCCCGGATCGGACACCTCCATCTGGGACGGACTGGATGTCAATCGTTATGACGGACGGCTGTATAATGCCGCCTTGTACGCCGATCCTTCGATGAACGGCTATGCCGCGATGGATACGAGCTTTCGCAATCAACTGCGTGACAGTTACGGAACACCCATGAAGATGACCTGGTGGATGATGGCCGGCAACGTGTTCGATATGTCCGTGAACTGCAATATACCCATTCGTACAAATGTCACCCTTTATCTGATGAAAAAGTACCATCAGGAAGCGATCGATCATCTTGACGACCAGCTTTCCCTGCATTATCACACCTATTACTGGTCGGATACGGACGGTGACGGTGTCTTCTCATGGAAAATGGCACCCGATTTCAGTCTGAATCAGGATGATTACGAACGTACTCTCTGTACTTTTCTGATCGAAGATGATGTCTTTCCGATCTCCTTCCGCAGCGGATGGATGTACATGGACCTAAACTGGCAGGATTATCAGGAACGTTTTATTCCTTTCGATATGTCCGATTGCTGGTCACCCTATGCACAGGGTACTCAACCGTATCATCCGGCTGAAGATGACTATCGCGTTCCGGGTGATCTGCGGCAATGGCGGGTACGTTCATTTTATTTCACGATTTTTCCCGAACTGACACGAGCCATGAAGGCCTTGTTCAGCGCTGCCGCAGGGGGAGAAGACCAGATGGCATGTTTTTGGTCGCATTTACCCGAAGCCGAATATATGCAGGGCATGGATTCCATGAACACCCTTGCGCATCAGCTGTCCGAACAATACGGTGTCGATTTCATGTACTGCAAAGATACCGAAGCCATGCGCCTCTGGATCAATCCCGACGATACCCTTGCGCCGGTCCTGAATTTTGATGAGATCCGGGAAGGCGATCACATACGTTTCAGGATCGCTACGGACGGTCCGGTCTTTCAGAAAGACGAACCCTTTGTTGCCATGAAGACCCGCTATGAAACCTATGAGCGCCTGGCCTGCAGGATCACCGGAGAAAACCAATGGGAAACGATCGATCCGGTCTCGCTTGATCGCATTGCAAAGGTATCGGTTGCCGTATGCGATAGTGTGGGCAATCAGAGTAAGGCGCATCTCAATTATCTGCCGGACGATCTTTATATTGACGAAAAGGATCCCGCCTGCCATGAACGCAGCGGTTCGTGGGAAAATTACACGGAGGGTCAGCTTTGGGACCTGGGTGCCCGTCTGCTCCGGGGCAAAGGCAGTATCGGCATTACACCGGATATTCCCGAAAGCCGGCCGTATGCCGTATTTTACCACAGCCCGGGAAGTACAAGCGATTCCCTGCGATACATCATCCAAAACAGTACGATAGACGATACGCTGTTCCACACCGGAACGCTGCGGGGGATCAATCACTGGCAGCATATGGGATTCTTTGATCTCGAAGCCGGTCAGGGCAATACCATTATCATTGAGAATCTGGCGGAAGATAAGGACCTGGGAATGGATGTGTTGCGCATTACACCGCTGATCGCGGACAAACATTTCATTCTTAATCGTGATATCCTTACCTTCGGGAACGTAAGCGTGGAAGATACCGCTTTTCTGTATTTTGATATTTTCAATAACGGTCGTGAGGACCTGACCATTTATTCCATGCATCATTACGGAAGGAAAATTTTCATTGATGAAACATTTCCTTTAATCCTTGCTCCCATGGAACAGCGTCGTATTTCCGTCAGCTTCAGCAGTATGGAGTTTTGTGAATACAATGATATCATTATCATTCAGACCGATGATCCAAAACACCCAAGCACCATCGTTCCCGTATTTGCAAGCGCTCTGAGTTTTTATAAGGTCATCGATGATCTTGATTCACTTAATTACAGTGAATATGGTGACAACTGGAAGTATAGCATCGCCAGGGCCTGGGGAAATACCAGCCGTTATACCAGTATCCGTGCGAACGGAGATTATGCGGATTTTACAAAGACCCTGAAGTACAGTGGCACTTACGATCTGCAATATATTGTTCCGACGACCTCAAATGCGCATAACAATGCGCATTATATTGTGTTCATTGACGGTAATCCCGTGGATACGGTTATTGTCGATCAGAACGCGAACAGCGGAAAGTTTGTTTCTCTCGGAGAATATGATCTGCCAAGAGATGTTCCGGTAACCATCCGCGTACAGGACAATGGCAATAACACCAATTACGGCGCCGTTCTGCGTGCCGATGCCGTAAAGTTCCTTCTGATCGAGCAAAAATTTGTTTCGGCGATCAATGAAGCGGGGATCCCGGAGGAATTTAAAGTATTTCAAAATTATCCTAACCCCTTTAACCCCAGCACACAGATCTATTTTGCCTTACCGGAAGCGGGGGAGGTGCGGATCGACTTTTTTGATGTTCAGGGCCGTAAGATCGATCAACAGATACAAAGATCATTCGAAGCGGGTTATCACCGGGTTACCTGGACTCCGGTCCAACTCGCATCCGGTGTTTATTTATACCGTGTCCAAAGTCCTTCGGGCACACAGATCGGAAGATGTACATTCATTAAATAGGGAAACAGTCCATGTCACTTGTTGTTGTTGGTTCCATTGCACTTGATACCGTTATTACCCCCAAAGGCCGGCGTGATGATGCCGTCGGCGGGTCGGCCACCTTTTTCAGCCTGTCCGCGGAACGTCTGTCCCGCGTCAATATGGTGGGTGTGGTCGGAAAAGATTTTCCCCTAACCGCCATCCGGGAATTTGAAGCACGTAATATTGATCTGCGCGGACTTGAGGTCCGGGAGGGGAAGACCTTCCGCTGGGGCGGTATTTACCGCAAGAGTATGAAGGAACGGGAAACGATCTTCACCGAACTGAATGTGTTTGAATCATTTTCACCCGTATTGCCTCCGGAATACCGGCAGTGCGATTTTCTTTTTCTGGCAAATATTCACCCTGCCCTGCAGTTGCAGGTGCTGGATCAGATGGAGGGCAAACCGCTGGTGGGACTTGATACCATGAATCTCTGGATCGAGACCGCACGGGATGATCTTATTAAAGCGATCCGTCGCTCACATATTATCATTATTAACGATGAGGAGATCATCCAGTTGACGGAGGAACCGTATCTTGTGGATGCCGTGCGAAAGGTTCGTGAACTCGGACCCCATACCGTGATCGTAAAAAAAGGCAAATACGGTGCGGAATTGTTCCATTACGAACATCATGGCGTGTATCCGATATGTCCCGAGAACAGACTGGAAGATCCCACGGGTGCCGGGGATAGTTTTGCGGGCGGTTTTATGGGTTACCTTGCGAGCAGAGGTGCCCGTGAGTGCTGTTATGAAGATTATCATGAGGCCATGATCTACGGTACGGTGATGGCATCTTTCCTGGTTGAATCATTTTCAACCGATAAACTTGCTTCCCTGACCGATCCGGAGATACGGGAGCGCCTGAAAATGTTCAAACATTTGTTGAAAAGCAAAACATCATAGAAGAATATGCACGATGAAGGCGATCAGTGTTTCACGGATCGATCCTTTGTCCGAGGACATGTCCGCGGATGTGCCACTCGTTACCATCCCGGATGATCTCCATTCCGGGTAAAGACAGGATATTCCCATCTTTATCCATAAGCGGACCAAGTCCGGCAGCTTGCTCACAGGCAGTAAGCAGACGATAGACCGGCAGCCCGGGTACATCGGGTGGGATACAGGAAAAGACCAGAGAAGCATCACGTAAACGTGCCGTTGCGACTGGCGGAAGTGCTTCCGGTACAATATCCTTGCACCACGCATATTGCGCTGTTCCCAAAAGCACCTCGCTCGCGGGGTCATTAAAGTCAAAGCGAATGGTTTTAGCATAATAAAAAGGAGCAAGGATACCCAGAACCAGGTCCGAGAGACAACGAAGGGGCAGTGCGCAAACCGCATGACCGGGCCGGAAAAGTTTCAGCGCTTTCCCCACAGCCTGCGCGGCAACCATCAGATTATATTGTGAAAAAGAATAGGATCCCTTCAGCAGCAGTGCTGTGCGGTCCGCATGAACATAGGGCAATTCACAATGTTGGATGTTTTTGTCCGGATCGAAGATCAGGCGGGTATTTGTTTCTTGCGAATGATCAAGATGGAAGGGTATGCCGTGAAAAAGACAGAACAGTATCAGTAAACAACTGTTTTCGGTATCCCGTAAAGAGACAATGATCTTTTCCGGTTCATGCTCCGGTTTACCCGTCAGGCAGGCACTCAGCAGTCCGGCATATGTGAAGCGACTGTCCGGAAAGCATAAAGCCGCCTTATCCGGAAATTCCCGCGCGTGCTGCATCAGAACCGACGCCATGTTCGGAAAAGGAACGATACGCTCCTCATAAGGAATGTCCAGAAAACTCCGCGGATCCGTCATGGCGAATGATACAAAATAAGAAAATATTGCACAAGATAAAACGGAAGAAGGTTGAGGTGTGGGAAAAATGTTGATTTGTTAATCTGTTGATGTGTTGATTTGTGAATCGTTGGGGCGTATTGCAATACGCCCCAACTGTCGCAACAATCATATTCCCTGTTTTCAAATAAAAGATCCTTCTGCTGACCAATCTTCCTTTCCTACCAACTTCTTTCTTACCCTTCATAATTCGAAAATCGTTAATCCTTGTTCGGATATCGTAATCCCCCATGCATGAACAGACGTGCCATGGCACGTCTCTACTTCGAAAATCATATATCATTGATCTTTCGTTTTTAACCTGCGAAGCTCCGATTTATCGGAGCGAAGCGGGTCGGATATCGTTCCGGCACACGTTCGGGCGACTCCAGAGTCGCCCCTACTAAATTCCAACTACTAAATTCTAACTACTCTCATGCCGTTACTTTTTTATTTTATCTTCAAAAAATCCTTGTTTTAATGTAGAGAAAGTCAGATATTAGCACGCTTTTTATAATGTGAAGGAGATACAATGGCCAAAGTTTGTGACATATGCGGAAAGAAACCGGTTTACGGTAACAATGTAAGCCATGCTCATAATAAAACACGCCGGCGCTGGGAACCGAATTTACAGCGTGTTCGCGCACGGGTTGACGGCAGCGTTAAACGCATGAAGGTCTGCACCGGATGTCTGCGTTCCGGACGTGTTGTAAAAGCATAAGTGCATATTTGTATTCAAGAACATAACCTTCCCGCACGGAAGGTTTTTTATTTTTATTCATAAAGAAATGGACTAAATTAGCCCGGAGGATTTATGAAATTAATATCATGGAATGTGAACGGATTGCGGGCGGTAATGAACAAGGGTTTTACGGATGTTGTTGCTTTGCATAAGCCCGATATTCTCGGTATACAGGAAACGAAGATCCAACCCGAACAACTGCTTCCCGAACTCCGTGAGATCCCCGGCTATCAAAGTTGTTTTTTCTCTGCCGAGCGCAAAGGATACAGCGGGGTAGGGGTCTATACCAAACATTCCCCCCTGCGCGTGGAAAAAGGCTTCCGCTACGGATGGGAGGATAATGAGGGACGTGTCATTATGCTTGAGTATCCCACGTTCATTTATTTCAACATTTATTTTCCGAACGGACAGAAAGATGAGATCCGCCTGAAATATAAACTCGAATTTTATGAATTTTGTCTGGAATATTTTGAAAAGATGCGCAAAGAGACCGGAAAAGGATTGATCATTAGCGGAGATTACAACACGGCACATCATCCCATCGATCTTGCGCGTCCCAAGCAGAATGAGAACACATCCGGATTCTTGCCCATTGAGCGGGCATGGATGGATAAATTTGAAGCGCATGGATATGTCGATACTTTCCGCCATATCCATCCCGGCGAACCCGACCGCTATTCCTGGTGGTCCTATCGCGCGCGGGCACGTGAGAACAATGTAGGGTGGCGTATCGACTACTTTTATGTGACACCCGATCTGCTCCCTTATGTTAAGGATGCGGACATACTAGATTCCCTTATGGGTTCGGACCATTGTCCTGTCAGCCTTGAAATGGAGATAACGGTATGAAAAACAAAAATGCTCTTTATATCCTGCCATTGCTGCTTTGCGTATTACTTTCGGGATGTATCTGGAAATATTCCACACGTCCCGGTACAATACCGCCCCATATTAAGAATGTCGCTATCGATGAAACCGGTAACAATACCGCTGAGTTCAATTTGGGACAGGAATTCACCATGATGCTGATCAACCGGATGCAACTTGACAATCTTCTGCCCTTAAGTGATGCATCCGTTGCACATTCCGTGATCTATACGACCCTTCGGAATATTCAGGACGCGGTTCAGACTTATGATGAAACAGAGGTTGTAAAGGAATACCGCTTAAGCCTCCGTCTTGATTTTCGTTGGTACGATCGTTTGAATGATAAGAATATTATGGAAAAGAATCTTTCGAATTATGAGATCTATTACAGTGACCAATACAACAGCAGTCTATCACCCAATGATCAGGTGACACGCGAAGCTGCTCTGAAGCGACTTATGGACAAACTGACTCAAGAGCTTATGGTGGAACTTACATCGCAATGGTAAGGGTGATAAAATATATCTATGCAATTATGACGGTTGTACTGCTCATCTTGTTTGCCGTCGGCAGTTTTATGACCCCGGAAATCTTTACCTCGGTTTTCTTCATTATTTTATATGTCCTGTATGCTCTTACCTTACTTGTTTTTGCTTTTTTTATTCCCGGTCTTTCTAAAAAGGTCCCTTATCTGCTGATCGCCTGCCTGATCGTCGGAGTGATTGTGGAAAAATCCGTGAATACACGTTCCGGGATAACAATGGGCAAAGGTGGTACATATTTTTTCGATACGGGAAGAGATACCCTGGATTTGGAACTTCTTGCATTCACTATCACGCGCGGTACTTCACCCTCCCAACCTCAAGTTGAATACGAAAGCCGTATCCTGTTCAATAAGAAAGATACCTTTTGCATTCGCGTGAACCATCCCCTGCGCCTGGAAAAAGCCCGTATATATCAATCGAATTATAAGAACATTTCTCCCTTCATGATCTGCTATCAGGATACCTTGCGTATATTCGAAGGCCAAACGGCGGAAATGAGCGGAACACCCTTAACCTTTGTTTCATATGATCCGGTGCTCCGGCGAGCCGCAGTGCGATATAATGAGGTGCTGTTTTATCTGCCGGTCGGAAGAACGCATACTTTTCTGAATAATCCGATCACGATCATACCGCAATCGCCCGAATTGGCAACGGTATTGGAATATGTTGAGACCCGCGGTCATACGGCGCTTCTGCTCATCGCCCTGCTGAGCATCGTGAGCCTGATTTTCAGCATGGTAAAACGGAAATAACATGGAAAACATCTTACTGCTCATCACAAGCATCATCTATCTTCTTGCGTTTGCGGCCGGACTGTTCCGCCAGCGCGGGATTTCCTTATATGCGATGTATCTTGGTATTGCGGTTCATACGGCGCTTATTATCACACGAACGGTTCTTGCGCAGCATCTGCCGCTAAGCAATGTATATGAAACGGTCCTTTTGTTAACCTGGTTATTGCAGATCAGATTCATATTCTTTCAGAAACAGGTCAATATACAGATCATTCATTTTCAGCGCATACTTGTGATCCTGCTCCTCCTGCTCCCGATGTTCATACAGCCGGAATTTCGTGCTGTACGCCCCCTGATGCCCGAATATAAAAACGTTTGGATGTATATTCATGTTTTGACAGATCTGATGGCATATGTTTTTCTTTTCAGCGGGTTTGTTCTGGCGTTCACCGATCTGTTCGCCCCAAAAAAGATCTTTCCTTACGATAAGCACATGGATACCGATATCAGAATCGCAATGCTCCTGCTGTCCTGCGGATTGCTTGCCGGACTTATCTGGGGCCAGATAAGCCGGGGCAGTTACTGGTCTTGGCAACCCAAAGAAATTTGGTCCCTGATCAATATTATGATCCTGTCCCTCTATCTCCATATGAAGGACCGACATCTCCGGTCCATCATTGTCGTTGTGACCGTATTAACGGTTCTCTTTACATTTATTGGCTTGGGCTTAGGTAGTTAGGACTCGCCGGGTATGGTCAATCAGCAGAATTGATCTCGTTCCGTATTATGTGAAATTGTGTTGTAAATACGACCATTGAGGCTTTATAACTGTCTTTTTCCTTTTTACTTTAAAGATCATGATGTAATTTACCTTATGTTCGGCATCAAAAAAATCCATCGTTATGTTTTCCGGGAGCATCTTTTCCCCTTTGTGGGTGCATTGTTCGTTTTCAGCTTTATTTTTCTTGTTCAGTATCTGATCGTGCAGATCGATAAACTGGTCGGAAAGAATCTCGGATTCATGATCATTTCGGAATTCATGGTACTCAGCCTGGCACCTATTTTTGCGGAAGTGGTACCCGTTGCCGTCCTGATCGCCGTTTTAATGGCCTTCGGACGTTTCGGGGAAGACAACGAGATCACCGCCTGGCGTGCGTCCGGGATCAAGTTTTCGAAGATACTGTCCGCGTCGCTTGTGTTTGCCTTTCTGATCACGGCAGGGATGTTGTATTACAATAATAACATCCTGCCGGACGCGAACCATAAATTTAAATTATTACGTCAGGATATTGCCTACAAACATCCGGATATTAACTTTGACGCCGGTTATTTTCTGGACGATATCCCGAATTATCGTATCATGATCCGGGAGAAACGCGACGATAAGCTCTACGATATTCTTGTTTACCACGATGCCAGTGATGTCCAGGAAACCATCTGGGCAAAGAGCGGTAAATTGCTTGTGGTCGGCGATAAGGTGATACTGGACCTTGAAGAAGGCGAATATCATGAATTTACCCATACCTCCTCGGAAGAATACAAACGTTCCAGTTTTGACAAATACCGTATCGTTGTTTCCGTAAAAAACCTCGAATTGCAGCGCAGGGACTCAAAATATCGCAGCGACCGTGAAATGTCCATTCCGGATATGATCGGGAAGACAAAGGAATACCGCGACCTGCAGCGAAAATCGAATGAAAACGTCCTTAAGAACCTTGCCGGTGCGGGTATTGATACAAGTAACGTGGCGGCACAAAACGCTATGCAGATCATTGATCTCAATATACAGGCAGTCAAAGACTCCGCCGCAAGGGAGGGTTTGAGCAATACGGAACGAAGAAAACTTCAAACGCGGTTGCAGGAACTTGAAAGCAACAAGATGCGTGTCCGGTCATTCCGGGATATGGAACGACGTTATAAACAGGCGGAAAGCAAATATCTGGTAGAGATCCACAAAAAGATCGCCATGCCCGTATCGGCCATTATCTTCGTATTGATCGGTGCCCCGCTGGGTATGATCGTGCGGCGGGGAGGATTGGGTATCTCCGGCGGGATCAGTCTCATTTTTTTCCTGATATACTGGGGATTTATCATGACCGGAGAACGATTGGCAGACCGTTTGCTGATGAGTCCCTGGTTTGCGATGTGGTGGGGGAACATAATTTTTGGCGTAATAGGATTATTTTTAGTACATTACGCAATACGGGAACACCTGACGATTCGCCTGCCAAAATGGATGGAGGGAATCAGGAAATGGTCAAAAGATGATGAAGGAGAGATATGATCCCTTATACGCTGATCGAAAAAAAACAAGCCGGGAAAGCCCTGAACAGAGAAGAGATCCATTTTATGGTCAACGGATATGTAAACAAGGATATCCCCGATTATCAGATGGCCGCATTTTTAATGGCGGTTTATTTCAAGGGCATGGATACGGAAGAGATCAATGCCTATATCGATGTTATACTCAACAGCGGTAAGCGGGTTGAATTTTCAGACAAGACCAGCTATTATGTCGATAAACACAGTACCGGTGGCGTGGGTGACAAGATATCCCTTATCCTTGCACCCCTGGCTATGGCGAGCGGGAAGGTAAAGGTTCCCATGATCTCCGGACGCGGACTCGGACATTCGGGCGGTACACTGGATAAACTGGAGAGCATTCCGGGTTTCCGGACGGATCTTGATCTGAAGACCTTTAAAGAACAGACCGATACGATCGGTTGTGCGCTGATCGGTCAGACCGATGATCTGTGCCCCGCCGACAGGGTGCTCTACGCCCTGCGCGATGTGACGGCCACCGTGCGTTCCATTCCGCTTATTTGCGGATCTATTCTGAGCAAAAAGATCGCAGAAGGCATTCAGGGACTGGTCCTTGATGTCAAGACCGGGAACGGCGCTTTTATTTCCGAATATGAGCGTTCGAAAGAGCTTGCGGCACAGCTGAAATATTTCGGGGAGAATTACGGATTATCCGTATCGCCCATTTTGACGGATATGAACCAACCCATCGGCAATAAGATCGGCAATTGGCTGGAAGTCGAAGAATCCCTGGATGTCCTGCGCGGGGGCGGCCCGGAGTCAACACGTGAAATATCACTTGTTCTGACGACCGAAATGCTTGCTCTGGCGGATCCGGAACGCAGTAAAAAGGATATCCGCAGCGAGCTTGAGGGATTGTTGGATAAGGGTATGGCATATGAAGCTTTTTTGACCATTGCCGAAAAACAGGGAGCGGATATACATTTTCTGGAACATCCTGAAAAATATCCAGTTTCAAGATATGTTATGGAAGTCAGAACACAACATAGCGGGATAATTTCAGCCATCGATACCTACCAATTGGGACTCGATGCCATCATGCTGGGTGCGGGGAGGCGGTCCATTCAAGACAAAATCGACCCCAAAGCGGGACTTATCATACATAAACATATCGGGGACAGTATCGGCAGCGGTGAGTTGCTGGTAACCCTACATACTGACAAAGCAGAAGCTGCTGAAGAACTGTCCAAAACAATCGGAAACCGTTTCGTCATTGGCGAAGAAACGGTCTCAAAACCCCCATATATCTATGAAATACTTTAAAATACTTTTATTGACCTTTATTTCGGGAACCCTCTTTGCGCAGGAGGATCCCACGCAATCAATGATCATCCAGTACGGCATGCATGATATTTTGCGGGTCGAACAGGCTTTTTCGGGACAACGGCATGTTCCCATCGAATATTACGACCTGGTTATCGAACCGGTCTATATGGGTCACAATCATGCCCAAAAAGGGAATTACCCGGAAGCCATATCTCATTTTCAGGCTTCTCTTAACAGAGATTCGACCTATGTGTTCGCACATAACGGTATGGCAAATGCCTATCTGAGCCTGGGAGACATGGAAAAAGCCGAATATTATTTCAAGAAAGCCATTCAGTTTGGCCGCGACTATGCCTTTCCCTATAATAACCTTGCCAATCTCTACCTGATGCTGGGGAGAAAGAACGAAGCCATGCCGCTGCTGACGACCGCGTTGAAACTGGATCCGAACAGTGCACTGATCAACTACAATATCGGAAATGTTTATCTTGAAGAAGGAAAACTGAATACCGCGCAGTCCTACTATCAGAAGGCTATCCGTTTTGACCGCAGTTTATGTGACGCACGCTACAATCTTGCTCTTAGTTACTGGCGGCAGAACAGGGAAGGTGACGCGATCTCCGAATATGAAAAGCTCGTCAACGTTTGTCCGGGACATGAAAAAGGCGTTCTGAATCTTGCGGCCTATTATGTGCAAAGCAATGAAATTGAAAAAGCCCTTATTCTTTACCGGCAGGCGGTGGTTGTGAACCCCAGACCCAAGGTATATCTTGCACTGGGACATGTCTATCACAATCAGAAATATTACGGAGATGCGATCAAGGCCTACGAGGCGTCCGTTCGTCTGGATGATAATGACCGTGAAGCAAAGTATTTTCTTGCTTTATCCTATTTTGAACAGGATATGGTATTCTCTGCGCGGCGTTTATGTCTCGAGATACTCGAACAGGATCCCCTGAACCGGCAGGCAAAAGAATTGTTAAATAAGATCGACAGCTGATATCTGACAACTCCTGTCCGTAAATCTTATTATTTCCCAAATAATACTTCCTAAAATTTGGAATAATCTTTATGTTTATAAGATTTACAGCAGGAAAACGATGTCGCAAAAAAATATTATCATCAGCGGAGCACGGGAACACAATCTTAAGAATATCCATGTTGAGATACCACGGGATAAACTCGTTATAATCACCGGATTAAGTGGTAGCGGGAAATCTTCTCTGGCCTTTGACACCCTTTATGCCGAGGGGCAGCGTCGCTATGTGGAATCATTGTCTTCGTATGCCCGTCAGTTTCTGGGTATCATGGAAAAACCGGATATCGATAAGATCGAGGGACTTTCCCCCGCCATATCCATTGAACAGAAAACGACACATCGGAATCCGCGTTCGACGGTTGCCACCATTACCGAGATCCACGACTATATGCGCCTGCTTTTTGCACGGATCGGCAAACCGCATTGTTTTATTTGCGGAAAGCCCATCAGCAAGATGACCGTTCAGGAGATTGTTGACCGTGTCCTTGAGATGCCGGAAGGAAGCAGGATCCAGATCATGGCACCCGCCGTGCGCGAACGAAAAGGCGAATTCCGCGATTTCTTCAATCAGTTGAAAAAAGAGGGATTCCTTCGCATTCGTCTGGACGGGAAGATCCAGATGATCAACCAGATCGAAACGCCGGAACGGAACAATAAGCATAATATCGATATTATTATTGATCGTCTGATCGTCACGAAAGATATCCGGCAGCGTTTGACCGAAAGTACGGAACTGGCACTGAAATACGGGAACGGAAATGTTATTGTTTACGAATCTCCGGAAAAGGAAATAAGCTACAGCGAGAATTTCATTTGTACGGAGCACCCGGAGGTCAGTCTTGAAGAACTCACACCACGTATGTTCTCGTTCAATAATCCGATCGGGGCATGTCCCGCCTGTAACGGACTCGGTTATCAAATGGAATTCAGTCCCGATCTGGTCGTACCGGATAAATCCAGAAGTCTGATCGAAGGCGCCCTTGCACCCATCGGTGAACAGCCGCGCGGATCGATCTACGGAAGTATTCTCAAAGGATTAGCGAACAAATTTCATTTTAAATTCACCACCCCCTGGTACCAGTTAAGCAAAGAAGTACAGCAAATTCTCCTGTATGGAAGCGGACGGAACGATCTTGTGATCGATTATAACGGCAGCCATTTCAGCGGTCAGTATACCGGGGGCTGGGAAGGCGTTATCCCAAATCTGAAGCGGCGCTATCACCAGACGAACAGTACCGCTATCCGCGATATGATCGAGAAATACATTTCACAGCAGACTTGCCGGGTTTGCGGAGGAAGTCGTTTAAAACGCATATCTACCGCGGTATATATTTACGGAAAGAACATTGATGATCTTGAACGCATGTCCATTAAAGAAGCCCTGGCATTTATTTCGGGACTGCCCCTGACGGAAACGGAACAGATCATCTCCGAGCAGATCGTCAAGGAAATGAAGCAGCGTCTCGGTTTTTTAAACAATGTCGGACTCGAATACCTTACTCTGAACCGGAATGCGGGGACCTTATCGGGCGGTGAGGCGCAACGGATACGGCTGGCGACCCAGATCGGTTCGCAACTGATGGGTGTTATGTACATTCTTGATGAACCCAGTATCGGCCTGCATCAGCGTGATAATATCAAACTGCTTGATACCCTGAAGGGACTGCGGGATCTGGGCAACACGATCATTGTGATTGAGCACGATCAGGAGACCATGGAAGAGGCCGACTGGATCATTGATATCGGTCCGGGTGCCGGTATTCATGGCGGTGAGGTGGTTTGCGCCGGGACACCTCAGGACATCATGCATTGTGAACAGTCCCTGACCGGTCAGTATCTATCCGGAAAAATGAGGATATCGGTCCCGGAAAAACGGCGTAAGGGCAGCGGAAAGAACCTGGAATTGTTCGGCGCGGAAGGGAATAACCTCAAATCCGTGAACCTCAGCATACCATTGGGTACCATGACCTGCATTACCGGGGTCAGCGGTTCGGGGAAAAGCACGCTGATCAATGAGACCCTTGTGCAGATCCTGAACCGTGATCTGATGCATGCTAAAGGCAATCCTCTGAAATACAATCACCTGGAAGGTAATCAATATCTGGATAAGATCATCAGCATCAATCAATCACCGATCGGACGCACACCCCGTTCGAACCCCGCGACCTATACCGGCGTGTTTACCCATATTCGTGAATTGTATGCGGGACTGAAGGAATCCAAGCTTCGGGGCTATTTGCCGGGACGTTTCAGTTTTAATGTCAAGGGCGGACGCTGCGAATCCTGCAGCGGCGACGGTGTCAAGAAGATCGAAATGCATTTTTTGTCGGATGTCTATGTGACCTGTGAGGTTTGTAAAGGCAAACGGTATAACCGGGAGACACTGGAAATTAAATATCGCGGAAAAAATATTGATGATATATTGAAAATGACAGTGGAGGAAGCACTGGAATTCTTTACCAATCATCAGCATATAAAACGAAAGTTACAAACCCTGTATGATGTGGGATTGGGCTACATCCATCTCGGACAGCAGGCGACCACGCTTTCCGGGGGAGAGGCGCAACGGATCAAACTGGCAACGGAACTGAGTCGTATCGGTACGGGAAAAACCCTGTACGTGCTCGATGAGCCGACGACCGGGCTGCATTTCGCGGATGTACACATGTTGCTGGAGGTTTTGAATAAACTGGTACGCAAAGGGAATACCGTCCTGGTGATCGAACACAATCTGGATGTGATCAAGAATGCCGACTGGGTCATCGACCTCGGCCCCGAGGGAGGACATGCCGGGGGTAAGATCCTGGTAAGCGGTACGCCCGAAACGGTAGCAGCACACACGGGTTCTTACACCGGACTGTATTTGAAGAAGATATTGCACGACGGGCAGGAAAATGAAGTATGATATAGTTATTATCGGTGCCGGGATCAGCGGTGCGGCGATCGCGAGTGCTTTGTCGAGATATGCGCGGTCGATCTGCGTACTCGAAAAAAGCAATGACGTTTCCAACGGAGCAAGTAAAGCGAACAGCGGGATCGTGCATGCCGGTTATGATGCCAGACCCGGAACCCTGATGGCACATTTCAACATACTTGGTAATCGTCTTTATCCCGAACTATGCCGGCGACTGCATGTGCCATATACACAACGCGGTTCGCTGGTCCTGGCTTTCGATGATCGGGAATGCAAAACGCTCCTCGAACTCAAACAACGCGGTAAAGAGAACGGTATTAAGGATTTGCGTATACTGACAGGGGAGGAGGTTCTCGAACGTGAACCAAAGATCAATCCGGAGGTAAAGTGCGCGCTGTATGCACCGGATGCCGGGATCGTAAGTCCCTATGAACTGACGATCGCGCTTATGGAGCACGCGATGGATAACGGGGTGGATCTTTTCACCGAAACAGAGGTTCTGGACATTAAAAAGGACGGCAAAGGATATGTGATCCGTTCGGAAAAGGACGAATTTCATACCGCTTGCGTCATTAACTGTGCCGGCGTATATGCCGATAACATACATAACATGCTCCTCCCGCCTGCTTTTTCGATTCGACCCCGGCGCGGAGAATACTTTTTACTGGATAAATATGTAGCTGATATTGTCAATCATGTTATTTTTCAGTGCCCTTCGGAAGCCGGGAAAGGCGTCCTCATCGCCCCGACGGTCCATAACAATGTGATCGTTGGTCCGAATGCGGAACAGATCTCCGACCGCGAAGGCGTGGAGACAACCTTGCAGGGCTTATCGGAGGTTTGGCAAACGGCATTGAAGACCCTTCCGCAACTTCCTAAAGAACAGATCATTACGACCTTTTCCGGTGTTCGTGCGGAGCCGGATTCCCATGATTTTATTATCAAACATTATGAAAAGGAAGCCCCGGGATTTATAGATGTTGCCGGGATCAAATCTCCGGGTCTGACCGCCGCACCCGCATTTGCGAATTATGTAAAAGAGATGGTTCTGGAATATTTTATTACTACGGATGAAAAGAAGAATTATCAGCACGAACGCCGGCCGCACCTTTCTTTTCATGAACGGAGTCCGGAAGAGCGGAACGCATTGGTCAGACAAGATCCTCGTTACGGACGCATTATCTGCCGCTGCGAGGGGGTTACCGAGGCCGAGATCGTGGATGTTATTCACCGGAATGCCGGTGCCCGTACGCTGGATGGCGTAAAACGCCGTGTCCGTTGCGGCGGAGGCAGATGTCAGGGAGGTTTCTGTGGTCCGAGGATCATTGAGATCCTCTCTCGCGAACTGAATATACCCGCAGAACAGATACGCAAGGATTCGGGAGATTCCCGTATCATAACGGGAGAGACCCCCAAAGGGAAAAGCGCTGATGAACGAATATGATGTGATCTGTATCGGTGCCGGTCCGGCCGGCATGGCCGCCGCGCTGTCCGCGAAAGAATGCGGAGCACGGAATGTTCTTGTGATCGAACGTGATCACGAAGCCGGCGGTATTTTACAGCAATGTATTCACAACGGTTTCGGTCTCCGTATCTTCAAAGAGGACCTGACCGGTCCCGAATACGCACAGCGGTTCATCGATCAGATACAAATGGCAGGGATCGATATCATGACCGATACGATGGTCCTGGAGATCAGCGAAGATAAAAAACTCCATATTCTGAGTCCGCAAAACGGCTACCGCATATTACAGGCGGGTGCGGTCATATTGAGCATGGGTTGCCGTGAGCGTACACGGGGTGCTCTGGCGATACCCGGAACACGCCCTGCCGGGATACTGACCGCCGGAGCCGCCCAACGGCTGGTTAATATGGAAGGATATATGGTCGGAAAACGTGTCGTGATACTCGGGTCGGGGGATATCGGACTGATCATGGCACGCCGGCTGACCCTGGAAGGTGCCAAGGTGCTGGCCGTTGCGGAGATCATGCCCTTTTCGGGCGGACTGACCCGTAATATCGTACAATGTCTGCATGATTATGATATACCCCTGCTGTTACGCCATACCGTAACCGATATCAGAGGAAAAGACCGTCTGGAATCTGTTGTGATCTCCGAGGTGGATACCTGCGCTTGCCAGATCCCCGGGACCGAAAAAGAATATCTCTGTGATACGCTGCTGCTATCCGTTGGTTTACTGCCCGAAATAGAGCTGCCGTATGCCGCCGGTATTTCGCTGGACCCCCGCACACGCGGACCCCTGGTCAATGAATCGATGGAAACATCCATACCGGGTATTTTTGCCTGTGGAAATGTGGCCCATGTACATGACCTTGTTGACTTTGTAACACTTGAGAGCCGAAAAGCGGGACGTTACGCCGCACGTTATGTGCAGGGACTTTCCGACGATCAACCCGGGTTCCCGACGCTTGCCGGAGACGGCATTGCCTATATTGTACCGCAGCAAATCCGTCCCGGAAATTGCGATGATACCCTGGAACTGTATTTCCGCGTTAAACAGGTCTATGAACGCTGTGATCTGCACCTGCGCATTGACGATAAGATCGTAAAAACCTATCATAAGGAACATCTAGTTCCCGGTGAAATGCAAAACCTGCGTATTCCGCATAAACTCTTCTGCGGGGCAAGATCGCTGAGCCTGGACATCGAATCATGATGGAACACACGAACATGCAGGACCTTTATCTCGGATTCGGTTCCAATATCGGAGATTCGGCCCACCTTGTCACCCGCGCGATCAAAGAAGTTGCGGGCAACGCCCATATAATTTTCGAAAAACAAAGCGCCTTATGGCGCACGGAACCGCTGTATGACGCGGATCAGCCATTCTTTGTCAATGCCGTCGTAAAATACCGCAGTGATCTGGATCCCTATGAGGTCCTCGATTTTATCCGGCTGATCGAAACACGTTTTCTGCGTGACCGGGACCGGGAACGTCCCAAAGGTCCGAGAACCATGGATATTGACATTCTTTTTTACGGAGATCATATTCTTCGCAGCGAGAAGTTGAGCATCCCGCATCCTCGTTTTCATGAAAGGAAATTTATTCTTTTCCCTATGGCGGAAATTAATGTAAATTATCCTGTTCCCGGAACAACGATGCGCATTGCAGATTATATCCAATGCTGTCCGGATAACTCAAAGGTGGAGAAGATATGACGGGTCCCGCATATTACATCGCAATCGAAGGTGTTATCGGCGTCGGTAAAACAAGTCTGGCAAGGATCCTTGCCGAACGTCTCGGAAGTCGTATTATTATGGAAAAATTTGAAGAGAATCCTTTTCTTCCGGATTTCTACAAAGACCGTCAGCGATATGCCTTCCAAACCCAGTTGTTCTTTCTGTTAAGCCGTTACCGTCAGCAGATCGAATTATCGCAAACCGATGTTTTCCATCGCAGTCTCATTACCGATTATATTTTTGCCAAGGACCGCCTGTTTGCCTACATCAACCTGGAAGAAAAAGAATTACATCTTTATGATCAGCTCTATTCCATATTATCCCGCGAGATAACAAAGCCGGACCTGGTTATCTATCTGCAGGCCGATACCGACCGACTGATGAAAAATATCGATATCCGAGGACGGAGTTATGAAACCAACATGGACCGGGATTATATAGATTCGCTGAATCAATTTTACAATCAGTATTTTTTTCACTATAATGAGACACCGCTGCTGGTCATTAACACCACCAATATCGATTTTGTCAATAAGAAAGAAGACCTGGATGAAGTGATGAAGTACATTCAACAGCCCCCATCGGGGACAAAATATTACAAAGCAGGTGTTAAATAATGGGTTCTTTATTACAAATTATCCTTGTCGCGATCTTCTTTTATCTCGTATTCAAGATCTTCATTCAGAAATATCTTCGTACTCCCGATACAAAAAACAATGCAAGTAAGGATGAAACCCTCGAGGATCAGACGATCCAGAAGCGTATTGACATGTCCGACGTGGAAGACGCGGACTACAAGGAAATAGAATGACGGGATCTACATCAAACAAAGGGCGGGTACTTGTTACCGGTGCTTCGGCGGGGATCGGGAAAGCCATTGCCCTACTTCTGAAGAATGAAGGATACGAAGTCATCGGTACATCACGCGACCCCGAAAAGATCAACAATAAGATCCCGGGTGTTCGCTATGAGGCACTGGACCTGCAGGATCCGGAGAGCATCAGGGCGTGCATTGCAGAGATCGGTGCTATCGATATTCTGATCAACAATGCCGGCCAGAGCCAGATCGGACCGCTGGAAGAAGTTCCGATGGAAAAGATCCGTGCGCTTTTTGAGGTCAATTGTTTTGGCATTATGCAGCTGACCAAGGGTATTTTACCCGGCATGCGTGAACGGCGCAGCGGGATCATCATCAATGTATCCTCCATGTCCGGTGTGTTCGGGGTTGCCTATACTCCGGTCTATTGCGGCACCAAATTCGCTTTGGAAGGGATGACCCGTGCCCTACGGCAAGAAATGTATCCTTTTGGTGTTAAGGTCGTTCTGCTGCAGCCGGGATATATAAGCACCGGTCTGGAGCAGGATCCCAATTACAGAACCGATTCCGAATATTATCCTTTCCTGAAAATATTCAAAAAGATCCGTGATCATCACATTACAACCGGTGCCGCAGCGGAGGAAGTTGCACGGAAAGTATTGTATATCATCCGAAAAAGAAATCCCAAGCCTGCATATCCGGTGGGCGGGGATGCACCGCTAATTGCGGTATTGAGTCGTTTGCTTCCCGTGCGTCTGACCGAGTACTTTCAACGCAAGAAATTTAAAGTCTGAACCTATTTTTAAATACAGTAAAAGAATCTTAAACCGGAGAAGGTATTTCAGCAAACTTTTCCGGGATTAAGGATGCATTTGGGATCAAAGGTCTTTTTAATACCCCGAAGAAGGTTCATATAGGCATCACCGGAAAGGCGTTCGAGATATTCCTTTTTTGCGTAGCCGATCCCGTGTTCTCCGGATACGTGCCCGCCGAGTTCGGCACCTTTTGCATACAGCATATCAAAAGCCTGTTCAAGTTTTTTCCTGAACACCTCGTCCGACAGATCATCTTTCAGAACGTACACATGCAGATTGCCGTCGCCGGCGTGTCCGAAGCTCGCAATGCGGATATTGAGTTCTTCTTCCACGACCTTGGTATAATTGATAAAATCAGCGACATGATGGCGGGGGACCACGACATCGCATTCATCCATTTCGGAGGTAGAGGCTTTAATGGCTTCCAGAAAAGCACCGCGTGCCGACCAGATCGATTCGTTACGTTCGACCGTGTCCGAAATAAAAACATCCAGAGCGCCCGTATCCAGACAAACGTGGGCAACCCGTTCATAGATCTTTTCGACTTCTTCTTTGGAATTCCCATCGAAGGTCAGCAGAAGATAGGCATCCGAACTGTTGTCCGGAAAGCGTTTCCCCAGAAAATCTTCGGCGGACAGGATCACATTGCGTTCCATGTATTCGATCGCGGTCGGAATAACCTTCGATCTGATGATCACCGGAACGGCGCTGATGGCAGTCTCGATATCGGGGTAGGGAACCAGCAGAGAGATCGCGACTTTCGGAAGGGGAAGCAGTTTCAGCACTGCTTTTGTGATAATACCCAAGGTGCCTTCGGACCCGATGATAAGGTCTTTTACACTGTATCCCGAACTGTCCTTGACGATCTTACCGCCTGCCGTGATCACATCGCCGCAGGGGAGTACCACTTCGACCTCGCGGACATAATCGCGGGTAACACCGTATTTTACCGCGCGCATGCCGCCGGCATTCGTGCTGATATTACCGCCGATAGAGGCACTTTTTTCTCCCGGATCGGGAGGATAGAAAAGATCGTGATCTTCAACATATTTGGAAATTTCCATTAAAAGTACGCCGGGTTCGACCGTCAGGGTAAGGTTGGCCTCATCGAGTTCGAGTATGTGGTTCATACGTTCGGTTGAAAGCATGATACCCTTATGAATGGCCACTGCCGCGCCGACCAGGCCGGTGCCCTGACCCCTCGGTGTGACCGCGATGCCTTGTTCGCAGGCATAACGCATGATCTCCGATACCTCGGACGTGCTTTTGGGAAATACGACCACCTCGGGGTACTGGCGGATCCCCGCCAGTTCGTCGCGGCTGTAATCCTCGTGAATATCTTCTCCGACAAGAACATCTTCGGATCCGCAGACCGATATCAAAAAATCGATATCCTGTTGTTCAATGGTTTTATAAAGCATGGGTAGCCTCTCATGCTGGTTTTTTTAATGCTTTGATCTTCCGTATCATTTCCGGAAGGACCTCATAAATATCCCCGACAACGGCATAATGCGCAATATTGAAAATTTGTGCGTGGGGATCTTTGTTAATGGCGATAATGGTATCCGCGCTGTTCATGCCCGCAACGAACTGGATGGCTCCCGAAACCCCGCAGGTGATAATGAGCTTCGGCTTAACGGTCCGCCCGCTCAGTCCGATCTGCAGACGCGGATCGGTCCAGCCGGCCTCGATCAGCGGACGGGTGGTGGCGACCATACCGCCGAGCAGGTCCGCAAGTTCGAAAGCCATGGACAGATCTTCCTCTTTTTTAAACGCGCGTCCGGCAACAACGATAACATCCGCATCTTCGATGCTTTTGACCTTTTCTTTCTTTTTGATCTCAATCACCTTAATGGCAGATGTAAGAAGATCTTCGCTGATATCGCAATGCGTAAGCTTGCCAACCATTGTCTCGCTGCGTGCGGGAGCGTCAAAAATCTTATAGCGTACGGTCGCGAACTGCGGACGATGATTGGGAGTGTGAATGTGTGCCATGATGTTCCCACCGTAAGCCGGACGGATCTGGTCAAGGTCCGTATTATCCTGAACATCCAGGATGGTGCAGTCGGCCGTCAGACCGGTGCGGAAACGTGCGGCAACGCGGGGCGCAAGAGAACGTCCGACCGTAGTGCCGCCAACAAGGATGATCGTCGGGTGGACCTTATTAATGAAATCTTCGAATACGGCGGTATAAGGTTCGATACGGAAGTGATGTAATGCGGGTTTATCATAGACGAAAACCTCATCAGCCCCATAATGCAGGATCTCCTCCGCCATGGCATCCACATTGTCCCCCATGAGCAGGCAATAGACCGGATGTCCGATCTTGTCCGCCATCGCGCGCGCTTTCCCGATCAGTTCAAAACTGACCGGATGAATACTGTTCTCAATATGATCGATATATACAGCCACACCCCGCCAGGCGTCCTTGTCAACATGCGGAAGATCATCTTCCACATATTCAAATACATCCGGAAAACGTTTGATACAGATCCTGCACATCTTGCAGGCGGCATTAATTATCAATTCGTCATCAATAAACTCCAGGGCATTGAAAGGACAAACTTTGATAACTGCTTCCCGGTCTTTGATCGCATTTTGATGTACAATGATCTTTGCCATAGAAAATAATCAACCTATACGAATTTGAGTTCAAGTAATTTTTGGGCAAGTCGGGATCCTAATTCTTCACCCTTGCCCTCCCAGCGTTCGCTGGTTGTATTGACAGGAGGAGGGAAGATCTTCAGAACCTGGGTCGGAGACCCTTTCAGACCGTAATGCCGTTCGTTCTGATCTTCAAGGTCCTTAAAGCTTATCCGTTTTACGGGACGTTCCCGGGTCTGAAGTTTCAGTTTGAAAGACGGCAGACGCGGTTGGAAGATATCCTTTTCAACCGTGATCAGGCAGGGAAGCATAACTTCTTGTATTTCTACAGATTCAGCCATGTTCATCTCAAGAATGACAGAGGTGTCATGTATGGCGTGAATACGCAGTACATTTGAAACGTGCGGAATGCCGAGATACTCCGCGATCTCCGGACCGACCTGTGCCGTATCCCCGTCCGTGGTCATTTTACCGCAAATGATCAGGTCAAATGCGCCCATCTGGCGGATACCCTGAGAAAGGGCATAGGCGGTTGCCAGCACATCCGCGCCGGCAAATTTCCGGTCGGTCAGCAGGCAGCCCTCGTCCGCACCCATCATGTAGGCTTCACAAATCACCGCTTCCGCCTGAGGGGGACCCATGCTGATCACCCTGACTTGTGCTTGTTGGGATTCTTTTATACGTACCGCGGTCTCAATGGCATAGAGATCGTAGGGATTCATTTTTGCATCAATACCGTCGCGTTTTAAAACGCCGGTTTTTTCATCGATCTCAACCTCGGAGGTTCCCGGAACCTGTTTGATACATACCGTAATATTCATGTGTTCCTCAGCTCCAATTTCAGCCACAAGTATACTATATTTCGCTTTTAATTACTATAAAAATATCACTGCCCGCCTGTTAATCGTTAATTTTTACCGGTTTGTAAAATATTATTTTGATATAAGACAGGAATAATGATAAATTAGTCCGTAATTGAAAATTTTGATATGTAAACAGGAGAAATAACATGCTGAAAAAAGTGATCTGTGTAATTCTTATTCTAAGTTTTGCTCTCGTATTTGCCGCTGAAATGGTACAAAACCCGGGATACAATACCGGCTACAATCATGGAAAACATATTGGCAAGAAAGATGCCAGCTGGTTGTGGGCTTTTGCCGGATTCGGATGTAACTGTTTCGGTATGGCCGCGGCATACTTAATGCCGGGGAAGGTTCCCTCCGAACTGATCATTGGCCAGGCACCCGATTACAGCAGGGGATTTGCCGATGGTTATATCCGTGCAAAACGCTGGCGACAGGTGATGTGGGCGGGTATCGGTGCGATCGTGAACAGTATTATCGCAGGTTCTTCCGCTCCGGCCATCCTTGGCGGCAACTGATCGAAAACAATGTTCCGGAATGTCCACCTCAGTGTGGACATTCTTTTTATAAAGCGTATTTTTAAATATGAAATATCTTGTCCGGACAATCCTTCTGTTTCCTTTTCTGATAAGTATTCTGTTCTGCAACAGCAAACAGGAAACCATTTATGTTGAATATCAAAAACATGAGAACGAACGTGAAGCTGAACACGGGAGAATTTATTTTCATTCCCGCGATGGAATGTGGCTGCTGCTGGACCGGCCTGTGAACCAACGCGTAAGAATGCGCCCCGATCAATTTGTCTATTATTATCCCGACGATAAGATAGCACTTATCATGAATAACCGGGACCATGCCCTTGCGCCGGCTTTTCTTCAATTATTCCTGTATACCGACCGCGAGGATCCCGGACTGACGGAACTTGGGTTTATTCTGCGCGAACATACGGCGCACGGAGACACACTGATCAAGACATGGGAACTGAAAGGCGTAAAAAAACGGGAATATGTCCGGATCGATATGTATTATCATCGGGAACGTGTTTATCGCAGCGTAAGTACCGATGCATCGGGAAATGTCATAAAAGAGGTTTTTTTCAGCGATTGGCAAAAAGGGGAGACCTATCATTATCCGATGCATGTGAAAATCACCGATGAGGATAGAACGCAAAAATACGGGTTTAAAAATCTGCATTTTTTAACGCAAGTACCCGATTCGGTGATACAATTGTTCATGATACCCCAAGATTGTGAGATCCATGAGTATAACTGGTAAATACCTGAAGGTTTTAAGTCTGTTCCTCACCCTGAGCATGGGCACGGCGCAACAGGATGCGGATGTTCTGCGTACGCATTATTTTGACGGGGCGAACTATCAGCGGAAATTTTCAAATCCGAAAATGACCACAACGCTCGAAAAAGGCGGAAAAGGCTCATTTGTCTCTAAGATATTCATGGAGGCCATTTATGTGTACAAGGACATTATTTCTCCCCAGGACCTTAATGTCTGCAGTTTTCATCCCAGTTGCTCGGAATATGCTTTCCTTTGCCTGAAGCATCAGTCTTTTCCCGAAGCCCTGCTGAATGCCGGTGACCGTCTATTACGCTGCTACGAGGCAAATGCGGAGTATTACAGCCGGGACAGCCTGTACCGCCTCAGCCTTGACTATCCGGATACCACGCGATGAAACGTAATGCTATCTTACCGATCGTTTTTCTGGTCTCCGCTTTGTTCGGCGGTGAACTTCCGGCCTATGTGGCGAAATTCGATCCGCAGCTAGCGATCGGGCTCTATCTGGAAAAGATAAGTATGGAGGGAGAGGATACCAGCAGTTATTACTCTCTCGCACGGCTTTACGACCGCACGGGTCAGATCGCTTTGGCTGAGGATTGCTACCAACATCTGCTGTATCTGGGAACGGATGCGGAACGGGTTTACCGCGAATACCTGGGATTCCTGTACAGGAACCGCTTCTACAGCCGAGTACGGGATATGATCCATGAGTATGATATCGATACCGATTGGGGCAGGATCCTGCTGGCCGAGTCCTATTTCCATGATGCTTTGTTCGATTCCGCTTTGGCCGTTGCGGCCGGACTGCCGGAAGCGTATGGCGGCAGACTGATGCAGTTTTCCCTGGAAGGGATCAGCGTACCGCAACGATCGCCGGTGCTTGGCGGGGTCATGTCCGCGGTGGTACCCGGCAGCGGGAAGATCTATGCCGGCCGCTGGATGGACGGTGTGCAGGCTTTTTCCATGATCGCGGCACCGGCCTACAATGCCTGGTATCATTTTACAAAGAACGGAACGAAGAGCGTGCGTGGATGGATCTGGGCCGGCGTGGCAACCTGGTTTTACCTCAGCGATATCTATGGATCGGTCAAGGCGGTCCGGGAATACAATTACGCGCAAAAATTGAAGATCATAGAGAAATACGAACCATGAGAATAAGCAGGAATATCATTGTCCTTATCTGCTTTCTGCCGCTGATGCTGCAGGCCGAAGCGCTGCTGACGGAACTGTATGCCCGCCGTATGGAAGCGGAACGGGAATATCCGGGCGACAGTCTGGAGGTCATAGACCTTGCCCTGGCGGAAGCATATCTTCAGCGCGGGAACTTTGATCTGACGCGACGTTTTCTGGAAAGCAGTCTGCTGTATGCTTCGGAAGAGAATAAGAACGAACGGAGAATGGATATATATCGCCTGGACATGCTTGAAGGTAATTTCAGTCGCGCGGAATCCGGGTTGCTTTCGCTGTACTATTTCAGTGAATACGAGGACCAGCGCAGCCGCGCGGCCATGCTGCTCGGGATAGTGAAGGCACTTGATGGAAAATATGAGCAAAGTGCCGCCTATCTTACACAGAGTTACGCCTTGCGCGGTATATCCACGGAAGAACTCGAGGCTGCTCTGGATAGTCTCCTGGCCGACACTAAAAAGCTAAAACGTCCGGAAACCGCGAAATGGATGTCCGCCTTCCTCCCGGGATCGGGTCAGCTTTACGCAAAGAATTATAAAGGCGCCGCGGGTGCGGTGGGAATGGCCGTGTTCTGGGGAGCTTGGTTTGCCTACGATCTGCTGCAGAAGGATTATTATTCCGCCGCGCTGGTCCTTTTCTGGCCCTGGCAGCGCTATCATCGGGGAAATATTCAGAATGCGGAATATTCCGTTGAAGTATACAATCTTCGGATCGAAGACCGCATTAACCGTATATTACTTGATTATCTAAGCAGTAAAGAGTAACGCCGTATCTCAGGTCCTTTTAACGGATCTCTTTTGCCGCAGCGCATATTCCGGGGTCATTATTTCCCGGAGCGCCGCAGGTGAAAGACTGCGGTGAAATCCGTTCAGTATTTCTGCGGGGGTATCTTTGATCAAGAGATCGTGATCTTCAGAATAACGGATAAGCTTACCGGTGACCTCATGGGCTTCTTTGAAGGGAAGTCCGTTGTTGACCAGGTATTCGGCGATCTCAACACCGTAAAGATGTTCATCTTCTAAGGCCCGATCGATCTTCTCCCGCTTAAGCCGGATGCCCGGAACAAAACGTGTCAGCATATCCAGTTCCTTTTCAAGCACCTCCACGCCCGCGAACAAGGGCTCTTTATCCAACTGCATATCACGGTTGTAGGTCAGGGGGAGACCCTTCATGGTAACCAGCAGGGATACGAGATTCCCGTAGATAGTTCCGGTATAGCCGCGTAGCAGCTCCATCAGATCGGCATTCTTCTTGTGCGGCATGAGCGAAGAACCGGTGCAGAATTCTTCGGGAAGGTCAAGATAGTCGAATTCCGCCGTGGAATAGAGGATCATATCCTCGGCAAAGCGGGATAAATGCATTTGGAGAATGGAAAGGACACTCAGAAACTCAATAACAAAATCACGGTCGGCCACATGTTCCGGAGCGTTCTCAACCGCAATGATCCGTGGTTTGCCATCCGGATCGAAATCCTTTACGGCTTGTTCGTAGGCGGTGTAGGGGATGGAACTGCCGGCCAGTGCACCCGCACCGATCCGGATATCGAGATGATCCAGAAAACCCAATACGCGCTTCCGGTCCCTGCCGAACATGGAAGCATACGCCAACATATAATCGCCGAAAGAAATGATCTGGGCACGCTGGGTATGTGTATAGCCGATAAAAGGAGTGAGAGAATGCTCCTTTGCATACGTTTCGAATGCCTGAACCAGTTTGCGCAGCAATTCCGCGCTGTGCAGGGCTTTTGTAAAGCAATAGTATTTGACGTCAAAAGCGATCTGATCGTTGCGTGAGCGCAGCGTATGGAGCTTTAAGGCCGGTTTCCCGACCGACTGTTCGAGTCGGTTCTGTACCGCGGAATGAATATCTTCTTCATCGGCATCGGGAATGAATTTTCCGCTGCGTACCTCATCTAGTAATGTGTCAAGCGCCCGGAGCAGGATGGCGGCTTCGTCCTTGTTAAGAAGTTCGGCTTCCCGAAGGGCAGTAACGTGCAGAAGGGAGTGGATCACGTCATATTCCGCTAAGACGGAATCATAATGAATTGAGCGTGAAAATGCTTCGAATACGGTATCGGTCGGTTTTGTGAACCTTCCGCCCCATAGTTTTTTAGCCATATTTACCTCCCTTACGATTAACAGGAATGTAATGCATTTTCCACATGCAGCATAGCAAGAAATTGCTGTGCTCAGTGCCCACACTCCCAGTGCTCAGAGCTCAGCGCTCACACTCCCAGTGCTCAGAGCCCAGCGCCCAGCGCCCACCCTCTCAGCGCTCCCCCTCTCAGTGCTCACCCTCTCAGTGCTCACCCTCTCAGTGCTCACCCTCTCAGTGCTCACCCTCTCAGTGCTCACCCTCTCAGTGCTCACCCTCTCAGCGCCCAGTGCTCCTGCATTCTACTTTTCAAGAAAAGGCATTGCATAAAGATCAATAAAGGCTTCGGCGTTCTCGCGGACGAACTCGTCTTCATCGCCGTAAGTGGCAAGATTCATTTTATACAGCGAATATTCCGTGTCACGGGATGCAACGGTGATGTTACCTTTGAATAATTTGACTTTGATCGTACCGGTAACGCGTTCCTGAGTCTTATCTACGAAAGCGTCCAGACTTTCGCGCAGACGCGTAAACCAGAGTCCCTGGTAAACCAGCTGCGCGTATTTCTGTGAGACAACTTCTTTAAAGGCCAGCGTTTCGCGGTCCAGCACCGCTGCTTCCAACTCTTTATGCGCAAAAAGCAGGGTCCATGCGGCCGGGGCTTCGTAGATCTCACGGGATTTGATGCCCACAATGCGGTCTTCAACCATATCCGTGCGTCCCACGCCGTGCTTACCCGCGATGGCGTTCAGTTCTTCCAGCAAGGCAACAAAGTCCATTTTTTTACCGTTCAACGCCACAGGTACGCCTTTTTCGAAAGCGATTTCGACATATTCCGGCTGATCGGGTGTCTCTTCGATCTTCCGGGCGATCATGTAGGAATCCTGCGGCGCTTCGTTCCGCAGATCTTCCAGCGCGCCGCATTCAATGGCGATACCCCAGATATTCTGATCGATACTGTAGATCTTTTCCTTGCTGAGTTTGATGGGGAGGTTCTTTTTGATCGCATAATCGATCTCGGACTCCCGGGAAGTCAGCTCCCAATAACGCAGGGGAGCTACGATCTTGAGGGTGGGATCAAGCATTTTCACACCCAGATCAAGGCGGACCTGGTCATTGCCTTTTGCGGAACACCCGTGTCCCACGATGTTCACACCTTCCTTATGAGCGATATCGACGAGGTATTTCGCGATCAAAGGGCGTCCGTAGGCGGTGGCAAGAAGATATTTGTTCTCATAGACCGCGTTGGCCTTCAGTCCGCGGATAAGGTATTCTTCGGCAAGTTCTTTGCGCAGGTCCATGACATATACTTTGGATGCGCCGGTCGCTTTCCCGCGTTCGATCAGATCTTCGGGGGAAAATTCACTGCCAAGATTGGCTGAGAAACAGATGACCTCGTCATAACCGTTCTCTTTCAGCCAGGGGATCGCACAGGTGGTATCCAGTCCGCCGCTGTACGCTAAAATGATTTTCTTTTTACTCATCGATGTATCTCCAAATTTTAAGGTTGGAATTTATAATAAAGTCATTAAAAATCAAATTTATTCCTGCATTTTATGTATTTATTTTGCCGGAGCTGCAATACTGTCGTTAATAATTCGGTAAATACTTGTTTTTATTTATGTATCATCTGCCCCTGGACTGCATTGTTGCGGTATCTCAGACGGGCAAGGAGATAAATAAAGAGACTGAAACAGAAGCCCGGATAAAAAGGTTCGATCCCGAGAGGATATTTTCCCAGTATTTCTCCGAGTATGAACCATGTCCCGGAGAGCGTGATCGCACCGGTCATAAGAATGAGTATATATTTTACCGGGATCGTGCGGGAAAAGAGAACGGACAGAGAGGGAATAAGCAGGGAAGGGATCACCAGAGTACCGATCAGGTACCAGATGGACACGACCGAAGGCAGAAGATAGACGATGATCATGGCCAGTATTCCGGTCAGAACATATCCGATGCGGACATTCATACGGATCTGCCGCGGGCGGTATGCACCCATGATATCGTACCCCAGGGTCTGCGCGGAAATGAAAATATAAGAATCGAGGGTCGACATAACGGTTGCCAGCAAACCGGCGATGAAAAGTCCGAACAGACCCACGGGCAGTACGTGGGAGGCTAATAAAGGATAGGCATAAAGTGACTGAATATCAGGTAGTAAGGCACGCGCATATAAACCGGATACAACCGTCAAAGCGTCAAAGATCATCCAGAAAACAATGCTCACGAGAATACCGTTCCGTGCGGTTTTCGGACTGCGTGCCGCGGCGCATCGCTGATGGAAACCCGGATCTACCAGCGTCCACAGCGCAATAAAGAACCAGGAGATGATATAGCTTGCCGGCAGTCCTCCGCTAAGGTGCAGAAACTGTTCGGGTAATGCGGCAGGATCCAGGTAAACGCGCAGGGGAAAGTTTTTCAGGAGCATGGCAACCAGTATGACGAAGCCGGCAAACATGCAAATGAACTGCAGGACATCGGACTGTATCACGGTCTCGAATCCTTTTCGGTAAAGATAGATGGCGGATGCGATAAAGACCAGCAGAGCGCAAAGCAGGGGAGATAAGCCGGTAATGAGGGAAACGATTATGCCGGCGATCAGGAGATAGGGTGCCGGTGAGGTCATTAAAAACACAAAAAACGCACTGATGAAGGCGGGGACCTTGCCATATCCCTGTTTGATCAGTTCGGGGATCGTGGCGGCGCTGTTCTCGCGAATGCGCCCGGCAATGAAAAAAGCGTAAAGCAATGCAAAAATGTAGTAGGGGAAACCCATGATGAACCAGTTGGAGAGTCCGTATTGATACGTGAACTCGCCAACCCCCAGAATACCGCCGTACCAGGTGGAAACGAGGGTCATTACAAAGACCGGCAGGGTCAGGCGACGCCCGGATAAAAGGAAATCTTCGTTCCTGTGCTTTTTTCTGCGTATAAAGCCGATCAGGAATAACAGGGCAACATATATTCCGATGATCAGAAAGTCAACAGGGTGAAAAGAGATATCCATAGCCATTATTCTGTCATATAGAGCAAGAGACCGCTCTTAAAGGAGATTTGGAGTGTGTCGGCGGTAAAGGCGTTGCTGAGTCCGAGAGACCCGGGTTCCAGAACCGTATCCGTCAAGGGATAGGCGGCACCTTTCAAGGTAAGTCCGGCTGCCGTTTTCAGAGAAAGCAGTGAAAATCGTTTTCCGCTGCATCCCGTGAAAGCATATTGTCCCGGGATCAGAAAGTGCAGCTGTTCCTTCTCGCTGAATATTGTGATGTCCATTTTACCGGCATACGATGCCAGTGTTGCAAGATTGATGATAAAATGGTCCAGCCGCTTACCATCCGCACCGAATATATTCAGTTCCGCGATATGTTCATCCAGACAGAATCTGAGCGCTTTTTCGAGATCATTGTTCATGGGGTCCGCAGTTTTGATGATCCGGATATCCTGTCTGTCCGGCAGACGGGACACGGAATCCATATCTCCGATCAGAATATCGGGATGCATGCCGTAGCGCATGAGATAATCGTACGCGCCATCCGTACAGATCATAAGATCCTCCGGAAGACAGTGTTTTTTTATCAGATCCGCTGAGGGAGCTGTTCCGTTCAAAAAAATACTGGCCCTAGGTCGTGACATGTCCGTGCTCTTTCAGTTTTTTCTGCAGTTTGCGCATATTGACATGGATCTTCATTTTTTGGCGTGCCCGCCGGACCTGTTTACGGTAAGAACGAGTATTGAAATAACGTTTTGCACTGTTGCTGAGCGGAGCGACCATCGTGGATGGACGCCAGACGATGGGACGGTGATTCCTGGCATACTGCAAAGCGCCGTACTCATCGGCCCAGCTGAGGGTGTAGGGACTGTAATGAGGCAGTTTCTGGTATTTGATCACCTGCATAAAGGCTTCTATCTTGGGATCAAGGAAGCGGAAAGCACGTGAGAAAAACAGGGCGGTGTGCAGATAATTCGGCGAATTGATCAATCCGTGCGTATTGGCTTTTTTTGCAAGATGTTGAAGAATATGCAGCATGTGCAGACCGATACCCAGTCCCGGTGCATGTTGACCGGGCAGGGGAGGTTTGTCATGGCGAAAAGGTTTATAGGGATTCTGCATCATCAGCCATTCGATATGGAGGAACTCGAGGTTCAGATAATGGCCTTTTTCAAGGGGTAATTTCAGGTTCTTGCGCTGCATGACCAGTTCGATGACCTTTTTCTTGACCCCGTTCTTCTCCGAAAGCATGATAAAACGGTGTACATAAGCATCCTGCATATTGAAATGCCAGCTTATGTTCGGAATGCCTTTTTTCTCGAGATATTCGCGCACTTCATAGCGTTCGAACATATTTTCGATCACGGATACCGGATAACAACCAAGGAAAAGGTGCATCTTATGGTCAAAAACACCATCTTTGACAATATCGGTTTCCGTCAGATTAAAATCCCGGTTTGCCTGGAACATATGCGTGGACATATTTCGGAAGGCCTGATCGTATTTTTTACGATAGCGGCTCATTCGCTGTGCTTCTCCGGTCGTGAGAACAAGGTAATTCCTTTTGTATCCGTGATGATCCTGCGTACAAGGTTGCGGGGCTGACAGCCTTCCCCGGGGAAGACGACGATCTTGTTGCAGGATGTTCGTCCTTTCATTTCTTCCGGACTACGTTTACTTTCGGATTCTACTAAAATTTCCACCTCTTTGCCAACAAGTTTCCGATAATTATGGCGGGTATGTTCTTTCTGAAGCAGGATCAGTTCTGTCAAGCGGGAAGATTTCTCCTCCTCAGGCACATCATCCGGCATGGCCGCCGCTTTCGTGTGGGGACGCGGGGAGTATTTGAAGGTAAAGGCGGAATCGAAACGCACCTGTTCCATTACCTTAAGCGTATCGCGGTAGTCGCCGTCGTCTTCACCGGGGAACCCCACAATGATGTCGGTGGTGATCCCCATATCCGGGACATAATACCGGATCTTTTCGACCAGGTTCAGATAGTGTGTGCGCGTATAACTGCGGTTCATTGCCTTAAGAACCTTGTCCGAACCCGCTTGAAGCGGGAGATGTATATGATTGGCGATCAGTGGTTTATGTTCCGCATGTACGCGAAGGAGATCATCGTCGACATCCTGCGGATGCGGTGAGGTATAACGGATGCGTTTGATGCCGTTGACCTTGCAGAGAGCTTCGAGCAGGAGGTGAAAACGCTTGCCGTCGTGATCGTAGGAATTGACATTCTGGCCGAGCAGAGTGATCTCGACAAAACCCTGATCCACGGCTCGCTTTGCTTCTTCGAGGATACCCGGGATACTGCGGCTGCGTTCCCGTCCGCGGGTGTAGGGCACAATGCAATAGGAACAGAATTTATCGCAGCCCCGCATAATGGATATCCAGGCGTTGATACCCTCTTTGCGTGCGGGGAAGAGACCGTCATAGACCTCAAATTTCGAAAGCCGCGTATCGATGATATGTTCTTTGTCCGCATCCAGATGTGCGGTGATCTGCCGATAGGAATCGGGTCCCAGGATCAGGTCCACATAAGGTTTGCTTTTCAAAATATCCTGTTTCAGATTCTGTGCCATGCAACCGACGATCCCGAGCTTCAGGCCGGATTTGGCGTCTTTCAGCTGTTTTAACTCTCCCAGGCGGGAGTGGATCTTCTGCTCGGCATGTTCCCGGACACTGCAGGTATTTAAAAGTATCAGATCGGCTTCTTCCGGCGAATCGACCGGAAGATGATCATGTTCCATAAGAATACCCGCCAGTATCTCACTGTCGCAGGTATTCATCTGGCAGCCGTATGTTTCGATATAGAACCGTTTTTTCATCTTGTAAATATACGATAAAAGCGGGTAAGTCAAAAGTTAAATGATGTGACAGTCTATAAATGAACCGGCATGTACGGAACAGGTTTTCTGCAACGCAAAAGTGCCGGTTAAAGGATAAGGTGTTAATTCAATTCAACCCCTCGTCTGTGCTCGGGGTTGTATGTTGGACTGTTCGCATTGCCCGGCACTTCGTACCGGGTGATCGTTATTCAACCCCTGGTCTGTGCTCGGGGTTGTTTGCAGTTGTGATCCCCTTCACCGGTTGACAAAAAAAGCAAATAAATCATCCAGAGCTTGCTTGACGGGTATAGTCTGAACCCGGAACCTCATTTTTACAACTCGCACTGATATAAGAGTTTTCTCTGCTGAACTTATCCGCCGCCCGCCAAAAAGCATGACAGGAGTGTGGTCCTGTGAGCCCTGTCTTTAACTTGAGTCAATGATAAGTTAATTCTGTCAACACTATTCAGGGATGCTCATTCATTGTCCATTGTCAATTATTTTAGCAGTACGTACGACACGCATTCACTGTGCGTCGCGCTCTGACAGCGTACAAAATACCGGCCCGAGGGATAATCCCGCATCGGAAGTCTGAATTCCGCGGTGCCCGCTTCCACGATACCGCAATGGAGCTCCATAACCCTAACACCGCGAAGATCAAGAACATCCACCCGGAGGTCCGTGGGAACGGACACTTCCACTGAAAGGGTCCCGTCGGGGTTCAAGGGATTGGGAAAGGGCGAACGGATATGAAAAGGTTTTATTGCTCCGGCCTGTATCCGGAGAGAATCCAGCGTATTCTCATTTCCGTCGTACGTTCGTTCCTTGAGAACATAATGGTATTGCCGACCCGTCAGGACCTCGTTATCCCGGAAAGCATATCGCTGTACGGAAGCGTTTGTCCCGGCAGCCGGGATCTCGTGCAGAAAGCTGTGATCGCGATAAAGCCGGTATGCGGCGCATTCAATTTCACTTTCGCTCTGCCATTCCAGAAGGATGCAATCGTTTTCCGGGGTCGCAGAAAAACGGCTGAGTCGAACCGGCAAGGGTGAATCGCTGAGATCCTGACCCGGATTGGGGGAGCCCGGTGTTGACGCTTCTCCGTAAGCCCAGGGATCGCCGGGAAATCCCGTGAGGTAGATACTGGCCGTAACGGGTGAACTCCCCGTCTCGCGGACACCCACGTCCGGAAAAAGAAGTCCGTTGGCAGGATCGAGCGTGCCGTAAAAACTTCCTTCATAGGCGATGATATGTACCAGGGAATCAAAGTAGACCAGGATCATGCCTTCCATATCGTTCTGAATACCGGCACGGAACCAGGTATAGAACTGATAGGGACCCACACGGTCACCGGGCGTGAATTCGCTGACGCAGTCCAGACAGTAAGGCTTGCCATCTGAACCGTTGTACATGTACAGGGTAAGGTCCCAGAGACAGACCTCTTCGGGGCACTCGACCACCACTTCCACGAATTCGCCGACATCCGCGCCGGCATTATCGTAATGGATCTCGTTGATCCATGCATTGGGCAGGGCAAAACAATGTATTGTATGCCATGCACATAACAGAAAAATACTACGCTTTTTCATCTTTCGTCCTCCTCGATTTCCGGAAAAGTTTACAGAAAAAAAGCGTGCTTGTCAGCAGTTATTTTCCGACTGTGATGGATATCACTAAAAGCAATTAACAATTAACAATTAACAATTAACAATGAATAATGAATAATAAAAGAGGAGGGAATGGGGGTGTGGCTTGACTGTTTAGTCGTCGTAATCGACAATGAAATCCGACATGGTGCTTATTCCTTCGGGCAGCAGCCAGTCAAGGATGTTATACGTGCTGTCCTGCGCAAAGGCCTGACTGTCGATGACCAGCGCCATCAAATTCATGCGTACCGTTATTTTAGTCAGCGTAGCCGGCCGTATCTCAAAAACACCCAATTTCTCATCGTTCTTTTTTATAAATATCCCGTCGTCATTGATCTCATAAAAGCCCTTGTCATTGATATGTCCGATGATCAGGTCATTGTGTGGCCTTGAATTATCATTAAGAGAAGGTATTTCCAGGGTATCGTTCCCGGACGTGCAGACCCAGTATAAGCGGTTGCCCTGTGTAACGCGGTATCCTTTGTAGTCACCGACAGGCAGTTCAACGCTAAAATCCCGATGCGTGGTCAGCATTTCTTCGGTCGATTGGTAAATGACGGTCCAGTTCACATCCTCGGCGCGGGTAACACCCGAGTCGATCGCATCGGTCGTAACCTCCATCATGGCTAGATATTGGATAACGTCAATGAGTTTCAGGGTATCGGTGGCAAGCGCATCCCGGGATGCTTTCGGCATTGCATCTGGGAACTCGGTATTCCAGGTCGTAGTGCGGTATTGCAGCGTGCCCGTTTGCGTACCTCCGCCGTTAAAAAGATCGCAGCCCGATCCTAAGAACAAAAGAAGAACAAAACATAAAGATATGTATAATCTTTTCATTCCGGGACTCCTATGTTTTATTTGCTATAAGCAATATAGAATATAATCCTATGATGTTCAACTGTTTTTAGTGCATGCGGATATTACGTCTGCTAACCGTGGTTTTAGTGAATATATTCAGCAAGATACGGACGGCGGGCCGGAAGATGCATTGTTCTGACCGTGTCTTAACATTATGACTTATACCTGGATTTTAAATTGTCCGGTATTCGTGGAAAGGTCTGGGGCGTAAAAGATATAAATCTCTTGTCATTCACGTATATTACATATAATTTATCAACAATTATGATATACCACATGTAGTAAATGATAATATAATAATCATCTGGGGGGTGAGGGGAAAATGGGAAACACGTATTCTATATTACCGGATATAGGGCTGATTATCGAAATCTATGAAGGTGTATTTAACCGCGAAATGCTTTTCAATATGAAAGAAATAATTCATAAAGATGAAAATTATATTCCCAAAATGAAAATATTGGCAGATTTAAGAGGGGTAAGAATACTTCCTGATCGTACTGAAGTCATTACAAACCTGCAAGAACTTGTAATAGTTATGAAAGATAATATTGGTCGTGTTGCTTTGTTAACTGAAACTCCGGAACAAACGGCAGGCGCACAACTGTTTGCTTTTGGGGTTGAACTGGGGGAAGAGCATATTGGAGTCTATACAACCCTTTCCGCTTCTTTAAAACATTTAGATGTTGATCCAAAAGACTATAAAACTATCGAGAATGAACTGCATAAATTGAGCGGGCGAAACGACCGCGAATTTTAACACTAAAGATTTTAAGAATAATGAAAAAATTAATGACAGAACAATGACAATCCATGTTGTGGTATTTCCATTTTACTTAAAATATTTTGTCATTGTTTTTTTGGCGCGGGATGCTCGTTTTTGACGTGGTTTGAGGTATTTATGAGGGGTGCTGGAGAACCTTTTAAGCAAGCAAAAAGCCTGTATTTAACAGGCTTTAAGGGAGTAGCCCCTCCAGGACTTGAACCTGGGACAAACGGATTATGAGTCCGCTGCTCTAACCAACTGAGCTAAGGGGCCGGGAATTCGTACACCGCGATATCACATATACGATGGAAATGGCGGCGTAGAATGTGTGGGTAGTACAAGATTCGAACTTGTGACCTCCTGCGTGTCGAGCAGGCGCTCTAACCAGCTGAGCTAACCACCCTTGTAAAAAAGCTTCGTAAAGTAATTTATAAATTGCCAATATTCAACATTTTTTTTGTTTGTTGATAAGTTTGTGGTTTAAGTGTTTAAAAGCCGGAGTCTGCTTTTAACACATAGTCATCCTAATACGGCAGATTGCGTCCCGTATGTTTTGCTTCAAATGTATTTTATTCATCCTTAGTTGTTATTTCAACCATAACAGCGGCTGGCGCAAGGGGAAGTTGCCGTTGTCCGGGTAGAGATGTTCAATATTTTTCCACAACTCAAGATACTCGGAGCGTTCGTATATTTTTCCGGCGACCAGCAGGGAGAGGAAGCGACCGCGGTAATGCGCCGCGGGTTTCAGGCTGTCGTTGAGCAAATCATGGTAAATACGGGATGTTATCTCCGAGAGATCATAAGAAGCGCTGCTTTCCAGGGCCCAATAGGAATATCCGGACTCCTCAAGAACGATCGCAAGAAGCATCAGTATGTCGGCATGAATGAAGATATCCTGATTGAAGTAGCTGCGTGCCACGGTATCGAACAAGGGTGAAGATGGACCGAGGTAAAAGGGGAGGATCGTGTTCTCATAACGTTCGCGTGAAAAGGAAAGTATATTATCGTCCTTGATATATGCACCGGTCAGAGCATAAAGGAATAAGGAGGTATTTCCACTGATGTTGATCCGGTTTTCCCGTGACAGACCGGGATCAAGGGTTTCCAGATATACGGCAAATTCACTGAACCACTGCTGTAATGCGGATCGTTCTTCTTTATTCAGAAAGGAACTTAAATGCGGCAGCGAGCGCAGGATCTCGGCCAGCGGGAGTGCTTCGTAAATGCCGAGTTCACTTGCTTCGTCGCTCTGGGACATGATGCGTGCGTACCTGAAATGCGCTTCCATGGATGTTTCCGGATCGATGAGCCACATGCGCAGATGTTCAATTGCCCGTTCGGCATATATCCTTTTGCCGCTCAGCATATGTGCCAGTGTTAATGCGGGAACGATCTCTCCCAGTTCCGCCAGTGCCTCCGCATGTTCACGGAATGCATCCGTATTCACGAGAGCGGGGGAGTTGCTATCGGTCGCAGGACGAAGGAGGCGGCTTTCGGAATAGTAGGTGCGCGGACCCGCGGACGAGCGGGGAGCGGGAATATCGATGATGCTTCGTATGGGCTTTTCCATGTATATCTGCGCTTTCCGCAGGATCTCTTTTTTTTCATAGCTGATGATATCAATCTCTTTTGCTATCATGAATTGAATGGGTACCGCGATCTGCACGGGTCTTTTTTTACCGTCAATAACATAAGGATGAAAACGCTGCTTTTTCAGGGCGCTCATAGCCGCTTCATTCAGAAGATCATCCCCGTCTATGATCCGGCAGTCTCTTACCATACCGCTCGTATCGACATAGGCAAGAACGGTGACACGCCCTTCTATTCCTTTTCTCAGGGCTTCATCGGGATAAATAATATCGGAGAGCAGGGCTTCTTTTCCGCCGATCATACGAACTCCGTTCTCACCTTCGGTGATGAGGGGGATCCGCGTTCCGCAAGCGAAGAAAATGAATATCAGGAAAGTGAGGAGAAAATTTTTCATGGCCGTTCTCCTTTTTTTAATTATATGTCATTTTACAGGATACTTCAAGATAATTTTCTGCCTGCCGGGCGTAAGTACAATCATGTCATCCCAGGCTTGCCTGCCGGACGTAGCCACCGAAAGGTGGCGAAGTCTGGATCCGGGATCTCCGTGAGTGTCGGTTTTCTCATTGATCAACCAGGAGACCAAAGCATTGAGCAAAAACGATCCTGATCTTTAAACGACGCTTGATGAAAAGAAACTTATTCAACCCCTTGTATGTTACCAAGAGATAAGATTGGTAACATTTTTTATTTATATTAAAAAGAGTCCGCCGCCTAGACTATTAGACGGCGGAGAAGCCTGTCAAGATCGAGGGACCCCTGGTATGTTATACACAATACGACCTGAAGCTATGATCTGACAG
>Ga0334885_1000363_pt1 | contig 81504 bp, 68 predicted proteins | sample GraSluR1_MG_8_FD_207233 | JGI IMG/M metagenome (GOLD analysis project Ga0334885, IMG submission 207233) | Sludge microbial communities from methane-producing bioreactor in Wageningen University, Netherlands - Granular Sludge_31_05-R1 | ecosystem: Engineered > Bioreactor > Anaerobic >...
ATCAATGTATCATATATCCGAGGCGTGTTTTTCATGTTTGCTCTCCTGTGACTGGAATCGCGGAGAGTATACCGCTACTTGCGGTACTTGAAAACACGCCTTCTAACTTTTTCTGTCAGTCAACCAGTGGGAGTAAACAAACTGGATAGCAACTCAATCCGGCGGATACGTCCCAGGTAAAGCCACAGCGTAGTGTCACAGACGATGGGCGGTTTCATAATCGGCCAACTCGCGTTGTAGGTCGTCGCCGGTGATGTGAGTGATAGGAATATCGTGTTCGGCGCAGAGATCCAGGAACATCACACGCGGTACGCCGGCCATTTCCGCCGCTGCGCCGGAAGAGAGCTTGCCGCTGCGAAACAACATCAAGGCAGCGTAAAGACGCATATCACGGGCCAACTCTTCCGTAGTGCGATTGAGCATCGTCCGAACCTCGCCAGGGATATGGAGCGTAAGAACTTCATCCATCGCGTGTTACCTCCTTCATCAGATTTCTGTGTAGCCTACAAAACTATTATATCATGGTCTGGTTTGGAAACCTGCCCGATCTCGTTACTATACATCACAAAGCCCTTCAAAGGATGATATCCCAGGTAAATTCTACCGCCAGGACTCATCAAGTTCCGCGGCGAGGGCGCGGAGATCGTGATGGCAAGCGTCGCCCGGATCGACTTTCTCGGCCAGGATGTGTAGCAGGAGGTTCAGCGCGCTTTCCCCACGCGACGTGCGTTGCTCAAGCAGCGCGTCGATGAGCGCATCCACCCGCGCTTCACGATTGCGCGTGCTATCGGGGACACGATCGCGCCAGGGATAGAGCCGTTCATCGGTGAAAAGCGTACGCAGTGCGGCGTCGCTGTCGAGCGGTCCGCAGCGTAGTAGAGCCTCGCGTAGCCGGGGGAGCACCTCGCCGGATAATCCGCTGCTGCGCCCACCGCGCGCCTCCACCCCATCCAATAGGCGTCGCACGTTGGCCGGCTCCGTGAGGCCGGGCGGGTAGAACTCCGGGACACCTTTGCGCTCCAATTCACGCAGCCATTTGTAATCCACCGGTGGGATTTCGGGATGCCCCGGCACGGGCACTTTCTCGGCGGCTTCCAGACCCGCGAGGCTGGCGTGGATCCCCCCCAGATGCTCGCGGATGCGGGTGAGTAGCTCGCGACGGCCCAGAGCCGGCCCGCGCACGGCGATGGTGATACGGTTAGTCGTAAGATCGGCTTTGACCAACGCCTCGTTGCCGTCGCACGCCAGCACAACGCCAGTGCGCCAGACTGGACGCACATCCGCAGTGGGAATGTGCCGGTGCATGCGCACGATGAGACGGGTGAGGATGCTTCCGGGTAGCACGGGGTAATGAACTTCAAAACGCAGCGCGTCGTTCCATGCGCCGGTGTCAGGTTCCTGTTTGGGCAGCAGGTCGGGGATGAGGTAGGTATTTGCGCGGTCGGGGAGTTCGTAGCAGAGTTCGAACTTCTGCATCATATCCACGATGAATATGCGCTTTTCCTGGTAAGGTTCGTCGTCCAGGATTTGGGCGAGCATCTCCCAGGTGAGGATGCCCTGTTCCGCGAAGGGCAGGCGGGTGTTGAGAATGCGGTAAACGCCCTGTGTCACCCACTCCGGGTTGAGGATATTGGTCGTTTCCAGGCGCGGATCGGGGAAGTGGAGGACGACACCGAGGTCGTGGAGGAAGCCCAAGAGCACGCGCTGGCTGTCGGGGTGATCCACGCTTTTCTCGCGACAGAGTTCCATATAGCGGCTGTAGGGGATGTAATCCTCGTCCATGGCTTCGAGTTCGGCTTTCACGTCAAACCAGGTTGTGACCAGCGGATCGGCAACGTGAGGCATAAGACCGATTTGCTTTGTAACTGCTGACCGGAGGTCGGCGATCCCAGCGCCAGTCGTGCAGGATGTGTCGAGGATGGCTTGAACAGTGGGATGCTTCGCCAGCAACCCGCGCCGGTCGAGATCAAGCGGGTGCTGGTCGATCTTGTTGCCCACGACGAGGATGGGTGAATCTCCGCCGAAGCTGCGGATGAGCGTCAGCCAGTAGTCCAGGCGGTTTTCGGCTTCGCTGTAGCGGCTGTCGAGCACCAACACATACAGCGTGCGCTTGGTGAGAAAGAACTGGTGCGTCGCGTGCATGATCTCCTGCCCGCCAAAATCCCACACATTGGCCCTGATTTCAGATTTTAGATTTTCGATTTTGGAGTCCGCTGTCCCTTCCGGCTGATCGCTGACCGCTGAAGGCTGACAGCTAACATCCCATTTGTGAATCGCGATGCCCTCCGTTTTCCCCGAATTGGGATCGAACGTGTCATAGAGCAGACGGTTGACGAGCGAGGTTTTGCCGACGCTGCCCTCACCGACGAGGACGAGTTTAACTTCGTTGAGCGGGCGCTTTTGCCCGGCGAGGTAGTCGAGCCAGGCGCGGATGATGGCTTGGGCGTCATCGTAGCTTTCCAGGATTTCAGGAGGGAGGGGGAAGCCAGGATTGGCGCGGAGATCAAGGAACCACAAGGTAGTCAATTGGCCGATCTCCGAGGGAAGAGCCGTGAGTTGATTGCCGCTGAGATCAAGCACCCACAAGGTAGTCAACTGGCCGATCTGCGAGGGAATGGTCGTCAGGTGATTACCACCGAGTTGAAGGGACTGCAGGGCATTCACCTGGCCGATCTCCGAGGGGAGGGTGATCAGTAGGTTGGCGCTGAGGTCTAGAGATTGCAATTGAGATAACTGTTTGATCTCCGGTGGGAGGATTGTTAGTTGGTTGTATGCTAGACTCAGGGTCTGCAATTCGGTTAGCTGACTGATCTCCGAGGGAAGGGTGGCTAAGTTATTACGTTTCCTATATGGAGTGCTGCTGAGGTTGAGGTGTTGCAATCTGGCCAACTGACCGATTTCCGGGGGTAGGGTCGTGAGTTGGTTGGTGGAGAGGATAAGTTCCCGCAAGGCAGTCAACTGGCCGATCTCTGGTGGAAGAGCGGTTAAGCTGTTGTCACTGAGGTCAAGTTTCTGCAAGGCGGTTAACTGGCTGAGTTCAGAGGGAAGTGCCATGAGTCGGTTTCTGCTGAGGTCGAGGGATGTCAAGGCGATCAATTGACCGATCTCTGGTGGAAGAGCGGTCAATTTGTTGTCACTGAGATCGAGAGACTGCAAGGCGATTAACCGACCGATGTCCGGGGGCAGGGCCGTGAGACGGTTACTCCAGAGGTCCAGAGACTGCAATTTGGTTAACCGGACGATCTCCGAGGGGAAGGTGTCTAAGGCGTTATCACTGAGGTCAAGGGATTGCAAGGCGGTCAAAAGGATGATTTCTGGGGGAAGGGCGGCCAGGATATTGCCGCTGAGGTCAAGGGATTGCAGGGCGGTTAACTGGCCGATTTCCGGAGGAATGGCAGTTAAGTTATTGTCACGGAGGTTAAGGAACTGCAGGGTAATCAGTTGACCAATCTCTGGAGGAAGAGCAGTCAATTGATTTTGTTCACCGGGTTTATCCCAATCGTGGCTTAGGTTAAGTTTTTTCAGGAGAGTGAGGCGGCCAATCTCCGACGGCAATTCGGTGAGGCCCTGATTGCGGAGGTCGAGCTCCGTCCAACCCTCGCGAGCAGCTTGGTCGATCAGTTCGAACAGTTCATCTTGATTCATCGCCCACCCCCATCAGAGCTACCTCCATTGAGCACCGCCTGCAGCAACCGCCAACGGACCTCCCCCGCCTGGACGACGCCCGCCGCGAGCGTATCGCACAGCGCGAGCCAACGCCCGACTTTGGTATTGCGATTAGAAGCTGGTCGCTACTACATCGGGCAGAGACTCGGCAATAGTCAGGGGGCTGGGTCACAACAGAGGGTTGAGGATTCGCAGTTTACCGATCTTCTGATTGTGTTGCATATCTTCGGAATACATAGTGACACAGTCATTCAGCGATGCGGTCGCTAACAGCAGGCTATCCCAATAGCTGTACCGATAATCGTCGGCAATTTCCAGTGCCCGTAAAACGTGCTCAGTGGCGACGGGCAAGACTGGAAAGGTGAGGCACATTTCTTTGATAATGCCACCGGCTTGTTCCGGCGCACAAAAAGCCTTACGGGTCAAGACGTGGTAAAGTTCACCGAGGATTTGCGTGCTGAGCACGATATGGGAGAAGTGTTCATCCACAAGCTGCCGCACACGCAGAGCTTTGGGTTCATTTTGTGCATAAAGGTAAACCCATAGATTGGTGTCGAGCAGCAGCTTACCGCTCATACAGTTCCTCGCGCTGGAAGTGATAATCAGGAGGTAAGGTAATGGTGTGGGTGTCCACAAAGCGCCAGAAGCGCGCCGAGGCATCCTCAGTCTCAGTAGACGCAGCCACAATCACCCGCACGGTTTGGCCCTCGCGGATATGCTCCAAACGACGTTTGGGGATCAGCGCACCGTTGCGATAGATGGCCTCGATCATCGTCGTCATACACCCCTCCTTCGTTACAGTCAATCCTCTACCCTTATTGTACTCGAACTCCCGGTTTTTCAACCGCATAAACGAATATGCGCTTGCCTCATTCGTTTATGCGTTCCCCATTCGTGATCGGCGATTGCCCATTGAGCACCGTCCCCACCACTCGCCTGCGAACCTCCTCCGCCTGGACGACGCCCGCCGCGAGCGCGTCGCACAGCGCCAGCAGCGTCTCATCAGCCGGAGGGTTGCGCTGCCTGCCGAGGCCAACGGACTGCGGTGTTTGGCAGGGGCGAGGCTTTCTCCGGTTTCTGCAGCAGGACTTCGAGGGGGATGTCCAACCCGGCGTGCAGGGCGCGAATCATGGTCAGACTCAAGGGGCGTTTGCCGCTGAGCACTTCCGAAACTTTGCTCTGGCTGCCGATGTAAGGCTCCAGGTCTTTGCGCTTCAACCCCTGTTGTTCCATACGGAATTCGATGGCAGATACCGGATCGGGGAGGTCGATGGGGAAAACGGCTTGTTCGTAGGTCTCAATCAGCATGGCGAACAGTTCCAGTTCTTCCTCTTCGGGCGTGCCGGGTTGCGCGTCCATTAACGTTTCGAGATAGGCCAGGGCTGCCTGGTATTCGGCTTCAGTTTTGATAATTTTCGGTTTCATCAGATGGTCTCCGCATCAATCTGATCATATTCTTCGTGCGTGCCGACGAAACGGATGTAGATGACGCCGGTGTTGTAGTGAATTTTGACGACAAGCCGGTAGTGGTTGCCTTTGATATTGAACACGACGCGATTCCCCGGCAAAAAGTCGGCGCTGCGATAACGCGCTTTGATGTCATCCGGAGATTGCCAACGCGCATGTTCGACTTCTTTCTCCCAGGCTGTGAGCGCCTTTTCGACACCCGGGTGCGCTTTCCAGCACGCAATCAGTTTTTGACGGGTAATGATGTGCATTTCCTTAATTATATCCCATTTTGGGAAGTGGTAAAGGGCACAGCCCTTCGATAACCTTATCATTTGGTTTGACACAGGGGGCAAGGGGCAAGTGACTCTCGCTTCTAGCCCAAGTTGTGATACACTTACTATATCTGTCAGATTGTGCACAGGAGGTTATGATGTTGGGACTTGACCGGATTACGTATAATCCACAAGTTTTAGGGGGAAAAGCCTGTATTCGGGAAATGCGTATTTCCGTGTCGCTCATCGTTAATCTGGTCGCTAACGGGATGACGGTCGCGGAGATCCTTGAAGAATATCCCGATTTGGAAGAAGCAGATATTCAACAGGCTTTGCGCTATGCCGCCTGGACAGTCGAAGATGTCGTTTATATGCCAGCCGGAGTCCCCGCGTGAGGTTCTTGCTCGATATGGGACTGGCTCAGAGTACGGCGCGCTTTCTGTGTCAGCTGGGCCATGAAGCTGTTCATCTACGCGACCAAGGACTGCAGCGTGTTGATGATACCGTTATCATCGAAAAAGCATGCACCGAAGACCGAATCGTGTTGACGCATAACCTCGATTTTGGTCGTGTGGTTGCACTGAGTGGTCAGCACATCCCTAGCGTGATCACATTGCGCTTGAGTGATATGTGCGCGGTAAATGTAAATCGTCATCTGGCCGAAGTTTTGCTGCGATTTGCCGAGCATCTCATCGCAGGCGCTTTAGTCAGTGTAACAGATCGTGATATTCGCGTTCGTCGTCTACCCATGAATCGCCGCACATCTTGATTCACTCGGCAAGAGTTTTACCAATTCGCTCTAATACAATGGGAGCACACTATAACCCAAGCAACTGCCTCCACCAATTCCCCACCGCCTGAAAGCCAGCCCACCCCCGTCATCAACACCTGGAACGAAGGCCCGCTGCACGCGGCGCTCAAGGCATGGTACGCGCAGCCCGGCGACGCCCTTGAAGTGCCCGTGGATGGCTACATCATCGACCTCGTGCGCGGCGACCTGCTGGTGGAGTTTCAGACGCGCGGCTTCACGGCGCTCAAGGACAAGCTGGCGGCGCTGACGCGCGCGCATCCGGTGCGATTGGTCTATCCGATTGCGCAGGAAAAGTGGATCGTCAAGCTGGCGGAGGACGGGAGAAAGCAAGCCAGCCGCCGCAAGTCGCCCAAACGCGGCGTGGTCGAGCAGATTTTCGATGAGCTGGTGAGCATCCCGTACCTGCTGGCGCAGCCCAACTTCACGCTGGAAGTGGTGTTCATCCATGAAGAGGAAGTGCGCCGCCACGACGCGCGGCGCGGCTGGCGGCGCAAAGGCTGGGTGACGCACGAGCGGCGGCTGGTCAAGGTGGTGGGCCGTAAGAGTTTCTCGTCTCCCGAAGATTTAGGCGCGCTGCTGCCCGCTTCCCTGGTGGAACCGTTCACCGCGTCAGACCTCGCCCCGCTCATTCCCGGCAATTTGCGCCGCGCGCAGAAGATGATCTATTGCCTGCGGGCGATGGGGATTCTCGCCCAGGTGGGCAAACGCGGGCGCGCAGTGCTGTACCGGCAAACGCAGCGCAACTGAAGACAACGTCGCATTTCTGGTACACAGATAAACACGGCGAACACGGATGATTCAGGAAAAAAACCATAGAATCCGTATACGACTCTGCGATTTTTGAAGATATGAGGCAAGGGATATGGAGCATAGAGCCACAGGTGGAATCGCAAAGGCGATGGCAGAACTGGGACGGCAGACGGCGCAGCACCTGACGCAGCGCGCGAGCGCCTATCTCTGCTATTGGAGCGCGTTCACGAATATCTACGCCGTTCTGGCTGCACAGCAGGGCGCGCGCCCGCACTTTGGGCTGCGTGAAAACGGAACTTTGCGCACCCGGCGCGTCGGCGCGCTGAAGATGGCGGAAGTTGATCCGCCATCAGAGAGCGAATTACTCGACAAAGCCTGCGCGGGTCTCGATGCCACGCTCAAACACAAGCTGATCACCCACGCCAGCGCGCGCTTCTTTGTCCAGCGGACGCCGGTATGGCAGGGGAAGACCATCGCCGTCGATAAAGCCAGGCAGCGGCTCAACGGGGTGCTGGACATGCGCTGCACGTTCGATGCGCGCTATCCCGTGTGGCGGCCCATCGACGCGGCGCTGTACGCGCGTTACGTCCGCGCCGCAGAGATGGGAGCGGCGGATGAGCAGGCGCGCGATGTATTGGTCCGGCAGATCCTCGACGTGCTGCACACCGTCGCGCACAATCTGCTGTACAGCAACAAACCCACCGGAGACGAGAACGCTCCACTCGTCATTGATCACGCGCTGGCGCTGCTTTCAGACCTCGTCGAGGGGTGGTTAGCGCAGACCTAAGACCTCGAAGACCAGGTCGGGTTCGCTATGCCCTTTCACCTGGATGAAGCCCAGTTCCCGCGCGCGCACACGGTTGCACACGTTGTCGTAAGCCGTCGTGTTGAGCAAAATCTGCAAGGGACCGGCGTGGGTTTGCAAACGCGAAGCCAGGCTCACACAGTCGCCGATGGCGGTATAATTTTTGATGGTATGCGAGCCGATGCTACCGACGACGGCATAGCCGGCGGTAATGCCAATGCCAAACGCCAGACGATTCTCCGGCAAAAGTTCAGCATAGGTGTCTTTGAGCGTATCGAGGAGTTTGAGCGCCGAGCGGACCGCGCGCAGTGTGTGGTCGGCCTGGGAAAGCGGCGCGTTGAAGAGCGCCATCACCCCATCGCCAAAGAACTTGTCCAGCGTGCCCTCTTCGGAAAGGATAGCCTCCGACGCCAGGGTCAGATAGCGGTTCAACACCTCCACCGTCGTCTCCGGCTCCAGTTTCTCGCTAAACGCCGTAAAGCCCCGGATATCGGCGAAGAGCGTCGTGATCTCGCGCCGCGCGCCGCCCAGGCGCACGCTTTCAGGGTCGGAGAGCAGTTGTTCGACGACGTGCGGCACCACGTACTGCTCGAACGTCTGCCGGATGCGCCGGGCCTGCACTTCCAACTGCCGCCGCTCGGTCAGATCGTCCACGACGATGGCGATGCCGTTGGTTTCCTCGTGGTTGTCCTTCAGCGGGCTGAGGTTCAAACGCAGTACCACCGGGCCGCGTTTTGGCAGCACCGGCTCCATTTCGTGCCCTACCAGGGATTCATCCCTATGCTTGACGACATCCATCAAGGGGACGATTTTCGGCCCCATCTCTGGCAGCGCCTCGATGTAAGGCCGGCCCACCGTCGCAGAGGCAGGCACCCCCAGGATACGTTCGGCGGAGCGGTTCATCAGCGTGACCAGGTCTTGTGTGTCGGTGGTGATGACGCCGCTGGCAATACTGGCGAAAATGTTGTCCATATAGTTCTTCATTGCGGCGATGGCGTCGCGTTGGTTTTTGATGTCGGCGAAGAGGCGCGCGTTCTCCATAGCGATAGCCGCTTGCGAAGCCAGTGCAGCGAGGAGTTTCTGATCATCAGCGGTAAAGATGTCCTCGCCGGGTCCGCGTCCCAACAACACAAAGCCTAAAAGGTTCTCGTGCGCTTTGAGCGGCGCTTCCAGGATCGAGGCGATAGCACCAGACGGATCTTCCAACTGGCTGTCGGTCCAGATGTGGGGATCGGCAGAGGTTATCGCTTCACGGAGCAGCGGGCGTGCAGCTTGGTATACCCCCTGCCCAAAATCCTCAGCGCCGAAGCTGCTGCGCATCGTCCAGGCGCCGTCCTGATCCAGCAACAATACAATGCCGCCCTGTACCGGGATAATGCGTGTGGCCTCGGCCATAACCAAATTGGGGATCGCGTCGGGGTCCAGCGAGGCGCCAATCGTTTGGCCGATGTTGTAAAGCAGGTTGATTTCGCGGTAGCGCCCCAACGTCTCCTGGGCCAGCGAACGGCTCTCCACAGCCCGCTCCACGAGCATCGCCAGGGTGTCGAGCAGGAAATCCAGATGGGCTGCGGCCTCTGGCTGCGCCATCCCCGCGCCTTGGGCAACCAATGTGCCGGTTTCGGAACTCCCATAGGTCAACGGCGCTGTCCAATCCCAAGGGCCGGCAGATGATGGGCGCGAACGATCACCGGGGCTATGATACCCCTCGGCGACCACACTCCCGTCAAGGTCAAGCAGTGCAACCAGCACATCCGGCAACACTTGTGCAAAACGCGCCAGGTGACCTGCCAGAACACGGCGATTCAACAAACGACGCACCGATAGTTGTGCCATGGCTTTACCCTCCATGCTGTTCGGTCAACGGTAATGTGAAATAGAAAGTCGATCCTTGTCCCACAGTAGACTCAACCCAGATCTTCCCGCCATAATGGGTGATAATTTCATAACAAATCGCCAATCCCAATCCGGTACCCTTCGGTTTGCCGTGGAAAGCGTCTACGCCTTGATGAAAACGTTGGAAAATATGGCGCAAGCCTTCCGCCGTAATGCCCAAGCCGGTATCTCTGATCACTGCCAACGCCGCGCCCGTTTCCGGCGCATCCCACCCGTGATGGATTGTGCCTGGCTCAAGGCGTCTGAGGGTTACGGTGATTTTTCCATACTCCGTGAATTTGATGGCATTGGAGATCAGATTGCCTAGAACCTGACGGATGCGTTCCGGATCGGCGATAAGCGGCAGAGCAGCCGCCTCGAAATCTGTGATCAAGGCCAGGCCCTTGGCATCGCTCGAGGCGCGAGATTCCACCACGATGTCTTGGGCCAACGCACGCAGGTCGCATGGCCCATCATTCCAGATGAGCGTGCCGGCATCAAGAGCGGAGATGTCCAACACGTCGTTGATGATCGTCGTCAGGTGTTCCCCTTCTGCGACCATAATTTTGAGATTGTGGTCGATTTGTTCGACGACGTGTTCGATTTCCTCATCAATGGCAGGCAACGCCGGTTTGATCGAACGCTCGAAAGCCCGCGTGATGAGCTTGGCAAAGCCCACGATAGACGTCAACGGCGTGCGCAGCTCGTGGGAAACGGCAGAGATGAACTCCGACTTCATGCGGTCCACTTCTACCTCGTGAGTGATGTCACGCAGGATGAAGATCACCGCGCTCCCATCGCCCAAAGCTGTGGCCGACACGCGCAGCATATACTCGGTGAGGGCGACATTGTTCGACACGGCGAGACGCGACGTGATCATCGGGATATCAACGGTATGGATCATGCCCGGGCTATCGCCGGCCAACGCCAGCACCTCGGATAGTTTGGGCAAAGGCAACACTTCGGTAACGTCTTGCCCCAGGAAGGAACGCGAGGCCAGCCGCACCAGCCGCTCGAAAGCGGGATTCGCCAATTGGATGCGCCCCGAAAGATCGGTCACCAGGAGCGCGTCCGCCATGTTCTGCAAGATGGCACTCAGACGGTTGCGATCATTGATCATTGCCGTGGTGCGCCGTTGGACTTCTTCCTCCAGATTGCGCTGATCGGCCTGCATCCGCTGCACCAACTGTACATTTTCGACGGCAAGCGCGGCTTGGGATGCCAGGGTTTTCATCAGGCGCACATCCGCCGTCGTATACGAGAGACGTCCGTTGCGCGGTCCCAGCCCCCACAGACCCACGACGCGCTCGCCCACCCGCAACAGCACAGCTAACTCAATGTGACGCTGTTCCATAAAGGCGAGCAAATCACGAGGCGCCCAATCCGGCGAGGCCGAGAATAAAACCGGTGCACCACCTTCCTCCAGCCACGCGGCTATCCCCGGGTGTAAGGGCAGTGTGTGCATCGATGACACCACATCGCCGGCAGACGAGACAAGGGATGTCCCATCCTCGCTGAGCACCAGCAGTGCACCTTGCCCGGCTGCCATTTGCACGGGTAAATCCTGCGTCAGCAGCGTGGTCAATTGGTCAGAACGGAGAGCGCTGGTCAGCTTGCCCGTCATCTGTTGCAACAGTTTCGGCGCGTCCAGCACATCGTGGTAGATCAACCGGCTCACGTAAGCCGATATTCGCGCGCGGAATATCCAGAAAACCGAAGTCATCAGCAACGTCGCTAAGAAAACGACATGTATATCTGCAACCCAATTAAACAACAGCGGTAACACCACACGCAACAGGGCTTTGACCGATAAGTAACCGCCCACCAGCATAAGACCGAAGAGGAGATGGGCAAAAGTCTGCACGACCAGCGTGTCTACGTCAAAAAGCCGGTAGCGTGCCACGGCGATGGCAACCGAGATCGGCATCGCCACCAGGAAGAAGGCGGTGACTTCGATGGTCAGGATGGCCTGTCCCCACAGCAGTTCCGGCAGTCCCGTGAGGAGCAAATACGGCAGGATACTGATCGCTGCACCCCAGGCGATCCAACGGATCTGGCCGACCACAGCCGGCTGCCGCACAGTCACTGCGGTGTGGATGATGATCACCACACCGCCCACTAACATCACCAAACCGAGCCACGCCGATACCTGCGTTGCCAACACCCATGTGCGCAGTGGGGTATCCCCGAACATCAATCCACAGATCACAGAGACCGCCGGATTTATGAGATGAAACCAGGGCAGGAATTTGGCTATAGCAGGATTAGAAACTTTGTTGACCGGGAAAATCAGCAGAAAATGGCAAACAGCGCTGAAAAGGAACGCGCGCGCTAAAAACTTTAGCACACTCTCGATAATGAACAGCGTGGGAATCACCAACGTCATCACCTGGAAATGCAGCATGAGGATCAACGTCAAACACAACGCCATCACAAAGATCAGCCGGGATGCCACTTCTTCGGGGTGACGCAGCAGCATATAGCAGCCCACAACCAGAACGGTGATCACCATCGCATAGACGCCAAAGCGCGCTAGCGGTAGCCGTTCAACGGGGAAAGGGCGAAGCGTGATCGGTACGGCAAGCTCCGTTTGTCCACGTTGCACCTGATAGACGATAGTTTGGCCTACCCGCCATCCCGGTCCCGGCGCGCCTTGCCAGGCACGCTCCCCCCACGCCGAGATCGTCATGCCATCTATGGCGATAATTTCATCTCCGATGGCGAGAGCGTTTTCTTTTGAATCGAGATCGGTAGCTACACTCAAACCCGCAGCGAGGAACTCCGTCAACAAGACGCCATCGGAAGGTAGCCGCGCCTGTACCCAAAGCGATAGGCCCACATAGCCCAGGCTGAACACGCCCAACAGCAACAGAATCAGGGCAACAGTGTATTTTCGCAAGTTGCGGAAAGATGTAAGCAACATCATCAACGCGCCTCTTCAGGCGGAAAGACGAATCCCCAAAACCTCAGCAGCTCTTTCGAGAATATAATCGGGATCGAAGGGCTTGGTCACGTACTCGTTTGCTCCAACAGCGAGGCCCTTTTCTTTATCGATCGCCTGCCCCTTGGCGGTCAGGAGCATGATGTAGGCCTGGCTATCGATCTCCTTGATACGCCGGCAGACTTCGTAGCCGTTCATCTTAGGCATCATCACATCCAGAAAGATCAGATGGGGCCGGCGACGTAGCGCAATTTCCACGCCCTCTTCGCCGTCTGCCGCCACCAGCACATCCACTCCCATATCTTCCAGGTCTTCCAACGTTTGTTTCAATAAGACACGAATGAATGCTTCATCATCCACGATGAGAATTTGTTTATTCTCCCCCATACGAACCTCCTGAAAATGATCGCCACTACAAACACTGTATCACCCTCACGCAATTCTGTCAACAACGATATAACCCAAAAAGGGTGTTTTGCGCTGCGAAACGCCTCCGCAGGCAAAACACCCCCTGTCTACCGTCTACCGACTACCGTCTACTTTACAATCCCGCGGCCTTGCGCAGCGCCTCGGCCTTGTCGGTCTTCTCCCACGGCGCGTCGATGTCCGTGCGCCCGAAGTGGCCATAAGCCGCCGTCGCCTGGTAGATGGGACGGCGCAGATCGAGGTCGCGGATGATCGCTGCCGGTCGGAGATCGAAGTGCTCGTGGATCAAGGCAACGATCTTGTCTTCGGAAATCTTTCCGGTGCCGAAGGTCTCCACCGCCAATGATAGAGGTCGCGCCACGCCGATGGCATACGAGACTTGCAGTTCCAGCCGGTCGGCGATGCCTGCCGCGACGAGGTTCTTGGCAATATAGCGCGCCATGTAAGTGGCCGAGCGATCTACTTTCGTCGGGTCTTTGCCGGAGAACGCGCCGCCACCGTGACGGGCCACGCCGCCATAGGTATCGACGATGATCTTGCGCCCGGTCAGGCCTGAGTCGCCGGCCGGCCCACCGATGACGAAGCGCCCGGTCGGGTTTACGTAAATCCGCGTAGCTTCATCGAGCAAATCGGCGGGTACGACATCCTTGATCACGTACTCGATCACGTCGGCGCGGATTTGCTCCTGGGTCACTTCGGGCGCGTGCTGCGTACTCACGACGATGGTATCCACGCGCTTCGGCTTGCCGTAAGCGTACTCCACCGTCACCTGGCTTTTGCCGTCGGGACGCAGGTAGAGCAACGTGCCGTCCTTGCGCACGTCGGCCAAACGCTTGCATAGCTTGTGGGCCAGCGAGATGGTCAGCGGCATCAGCTCCGGCGTTTCGTTGCAGGCAAAGCCGATCATCATGCCCTGATCGCCTGCGCCGATGGCTTCGATCTCCGCGTCGGTCATCTCGCCGGTCTTGGCCTCGAGCGCCTTATCCACCCCGAGCGCGATGTCGGCGGACTGCTCCTTGATGCTGACGATCACGCCGCAGGTCTCGCCGTCGAACCCGAACTTGGCGCGATTATAGCCAATGCCTATGACCACGTCGCGTGCTAACTGCGCAATTTCCACATAGGTACTGGTGGTGATCTCCCCGGCAACCAGGATCAACCCGGTCGTTGTCGAGACCTCACAGGCCACGCGAGCATCGGGATCATCGGCGATGATCGCGTCCAAGACCGCATCGGAGATCTGATCGCACATCTTGTCAGGATGGCCTTCTGTCACCGACTCCGACGTGAAGTAAAACTTAGGTGACTGCATAAACGTTGTTGTCATTGAAATAAACCTCCTCATTAAAGTTGAAAGTTGCACGTTACAGGCTAAACGTTAACCTGGACTACCCATTGCCAGCCGTTACACTACAACCTGGTTGATTATACCTGATTTTGCACTACGCCCATCTCACATAGGCTTTCATCATTCTCGTTCTTTTTGCTTCGAGCGGATCGCCAGATCCGCGTCTTCTGCGCTTAAAACGGGGAACTGCCGTTCCCCTCGAAGCCAGAATGATAAAACCATGACATTTCACGTTTCACGCATCACGGTATATAATCGCCTTGAGAATGAGCGTCTTCTCAAAATTTCGTGGGTGGGGGTTTGGGGGGGGGGGGGGGGGGGGGGCGCCCCCCCCCCCCCCCCCCCCCCCCCCCCCCCCCCCCCCCCCCCCCCCCCCCCCCCCCCCCCCCCCCCCCCACCCCCACCCATCCCTGTATTGACTATGAAAGGAGAACAGTGATAAACCGTGAAACTTTGCTGCATACTCTCGCCGTCGCACGGGGCGACGAGCCCGCCGATGTGTTGCTCACCAACGTCCGTGTGGTCAACGTCTTCACCGGCGAGGTGCTGGACGCGGACGTCGCCATCGCCGGAGAGACCATCGCCGCTGTGGGGACGGGCTACACGAGCAAGGAAACCCTCGATTTGGGCGGGCAGTACCTCGTCCCCGGCCTCATCGACACGCACGTGCACATCGAATCGTCGATGGCGATTCCCGCACAGTTTGCCCGCGCCGTCGTGCCGCACGGCGTCACCACCGTCGTCTCCGACCCCCACGAGATCGCCAATGTCGCCGGAGCAGATGGCATTCGCTATATGATCGAGGCCTCGGAGGGTTTGCCGCTCACCGTCTTCGTCAACCTGCCCTCCTGCGTCCCCGCGACGCATATGGGCACAGCGGGCGCCACGTTGGAGGCCAGCGATCTGCTGGCGCTGCGCGACCTGCCGCGCGTCCTGGGGCTGGCGGAATTTATGAATGTGCCCGGCGCGGTGCTCGGTCTGCCCGGCGCGCTGGAGAAGATTCTCGCCTTTGGCGACGGGCACATCGACGGGCACGCGCCCGGCGTGAGCGGGCCGTGGCTGCAAGCCTACGTCGCCGCCGGCCCTTCCACCGATCACGAGAGCATGACGGCGGAAGAGGCGCTCGAAAAAACGCGCCTGGGGATGCACGTGCTCATCCGCGAGGCCACCGCCGCCCGCAACCTGCACGCCCTGCTCCCCGCCATCACGCCGGAAAGCGCGCACCGCTTCGCCTTCGCTACCGACGACCGCCACCCCGCCGACCTCATCGAGGAAGGCAGCATCGATCACAGCCTGCGCCTGGCGATTGCGGCAGGCCTACCGCCCATAACGGCATTGCAGATGGCGACGCTCAACGCCGCTGAAGCCTTCGGGCTGAAGGATCGCGGGGCCATCGGGCCGGGCCGCCGGGCCGATCTGGTCGTCACACCGTCGTTGACGGACTTCCGCGCGGTCAACGTCTTCGCCGGAGGGAAGCTCGTCGCAGAGAACGGCGTCCCTGCGGGTAAGTGGGCGTTGCCCCAGGCAGACGAAAGCCGCGTGCGCGGCAGCATCCACGTAGACATCGAGGCGCTTTCGTTGCACATTTCGGCGGAGGGAACGCGCGTTCGCGCCATCGGCATCATCCCCGACCAGCTCGTGACGGACGAGCGGGTAATGGATGCGCACATCGTCGCCGGTGAGGTGATCTCCGATGTCTCACGCGACCTGCTCAAGCTGGCCGTCATCGAGCGGCACAACCACACGGGCAAGATCGGCCTGGGCTTCGTGCACGGGTTGGGCCTCAAGCGCGGCGCGATTGCCGGAAGCGTGGGGCACGACTGCCACAATGTCACCGTGGCGGGCGTGAGCGACGCCGAGATGCTTGCCGCCATCTGTGCCGTAAAAGACCTGGGCGGCGGCCTGGTCGCCGTCCTCGATGGCGAGGTGATCGCCAGTGTGCCGCTTCCTGTCGCCGGGCTGATGTCCGACCAACCGCTCGAAGTCGTCCGCGCGCAGATGGACGCTTTATTGGACCATGTTAAAGAACTCGGTTCCCCCCACCACGACCCCTTCATGCACCTGGGCTTCCTCGCCCTGGAGGTCATCCCCAAACTCAAGCTCACCGATCAAGGGTTGGTGGATGTGGAGAAGTTTGATTTTGTGTCTCTTTGGGAGTAGACGGTAGACAGTAGACGGTAGACGGGGGAAGAAACCCTGCCTACTGTCTACCATCTACTGTCTACTTACCCCAACGCCTGCGCTAGATCCGCGATGATGTCCTCCGCGTCTTCGATGCCGAGGGCGTAGCGCACGAGCGTGTCACTCACGCCGGAGGCGGCGCGCTCCGCCGGATTGAGCGAGACGAAGAGCGCCTGCTGTTGGACGATGCCCTCTACCCCGCCCAACGTCGGGCCGATGTAGGGCAATTGCAGGCGATCCACGAAGCGGCTCGTGGTCTCCTTATCACCCGCCACCTCGAAGCTGACGACGCCGCCGAACCCCGTCATCAACCGCTGCGCCGTCGCGTAGTCGGGATGGCCTGGCAGGCCGGGATAGTAGACGCGCGCGATGACCGGGTGCTGCGCCAAAAACTGCGCCACGCGCATCCCGTTCTCATTCTGACGACGGACGCGTAAGTCGAGCGTCTTCAATCCGCGCAGCAGCAGGTAAGCGTCGTGCGGGCTGCCGACGCCGCCAAGCACACCGCGCGTATCCTCAATCTTCGACAGCAACGGGTGCGCACCGATCACAACGCCCGCGAGCACGTCGTTGTGGCCCCCCAGGTATTTCGTCGCGCTGTGGATGACCAGATCGATGCCGAGCGCCAGCGGTTGCATATTGACCGGCGTGGCGAAGGTGCTATCGACGGCGGTGATGATCCCGCGAGGCCGGGCCATTTCGGACACCCGTTCCAGGTCGGCAATGCGTAAGTAGGGATTGGTCGGCGTTTCGGTGAAGATCAAGCGGGTCGTTGGACGGATGGCTATCGCCAGAGCTTCCAGGTCATCGACCGGTACGAGCGTCGTCTCGACACCCCAACGCGGCAGAAAGGCGCTGGCGAACTCACGCGTGCGGCGGTAGCAATCGGCCACCACGATGGCATGATCGCCGCTCGAAAGCAGGGCCAACAGCGTGGTCGTAATCGCGTTCATTCCGCTGCCGAAGAGCACCGCGCGCTCGCCGCCCTCAAGCGCCGCCAGCTTGCCCTCAACCGCGGTCACGGTAGGGTTGCTGTAGCGCCCGTACTCGTCGCGCAGGGCAAGATCGCCGCCAGCTTCGCGCGCCGTTTTGCGCTCGGCTTTGCGTTCCATAAAGGCCAGCACATCCGCCGTATCCGCAAACGTATACGTCGAAGTCTGATAGACCGGGGTGGTCAGCGCGCCAAATGGCTTGCGCTTCTCCTCCCCCGCGTGAACAGCCTGCGTGGACGTAGGTTGTGTCATACGTTCTCCTTTACTTGGGTAATCGGTAACTGGGCACGCAGTCACCGATTTCCAATCCCCGATTACCAATCACTGGTTACCAAGCCCCACCCAACAAAAAAGCCTCCTCAGCAGGCATCCTGGCTGAAGAGGCTTTAAGCAGCATCGTATACTGTTCTCATCTTCCAGAACCCTCTGGGGGTCTGCCGGAATTGGCACCATAGGTTAATCCTGGTTGCCGAGGCTTCACAGGGCCGGTCCCTCCGCCTCTCTGGATAAGAGTTCACTCTTTGAACTTAATGTGCAATTGGGTGCGATTGTAACACAAGCGCACGAACTGTCAAATTCAGGAATTCCGCAACACGAGCGGAAGGTAGATGCGATACTCCTCCTCTACTACGATAGAGAACGTCGCCGTCAATACGGTGTTTCCCTGTATCACAATGCGTGTGGGATTCTGGAGCAGCGTCTCACTACTCCAACCGTCCAACTGCCAACCGGTCGCGGGCGTGGCCACAAGTTCAACGACGTCGCCGGCGTAATACGCGGCCAGGTCAGGGATGCGCGTCACAGTGCCCTCACCCACAACGTTGATGGTCAGCATGTAAGTTGGCGGTGGATTGTCGGCTGGATCGCCATAGATGATGCCGCGCCCGTTGGTGCTGATGTACACCCGCCCGTAGATACGTGGATCGCCGGTGATGGCAGCGCCCGTCCAGGCGTACTGGTGTTGATCGTCGTTGATGCGCACCCAGCTCACGCCCGTGTCGATGGAGCGATAAATGCCGCGAACGCCGTCGACCTGACCACTGATGTACACCGCCACGTAGGTTTCGCCTGGCGCAGGTGCGCCAAAGCCGACCACGTCGGCTTTCTCCACGTTCGCCAGATTGCTGAAACTGTCGCCGCCATCGGTGGAGCGCCACAGACCATAGACGGTGTCGTCATTGCCACCCGCCAGCCAGATATCGCCTTCGATACCGGGGACGGCCTTGAACTTCGCCGTAGCGGTCATCGGCCAGCCGGCGCTGATCGTGGTGGTGAAGGTCGCGCCGCCGTCTTCGCTCCGGTAGAAGCTGCCGTCGGCGTAAGCATAGAACGTATCGGGATCAACGCGGTCGGATTCAACCGTCGCGCCCGCCGGTACACCGTCGCTCGGTATCCAGCTATTGCCGTTGTTGATCGAGTAAACCACCGTGATTCCAGGTGACCAGACAATCGCGCTGCCATCTGCCGCCACCGCGACGTTGCCGCCCTGTTTCACGCCTGCCGGTTCAGTTGCCGCCGCCGTCCAATTAAAGCCGCCATCGGTCGAGTAGCTGAGATTGATGATGTCGGCGGGTAGGTCACCGCCATCGCCCACGCGCACGACAAACTCTGGATCAAGTTCGGCGTAATCCAGACCGGTGCCGGAGGCCAAGACAGGATTGGTGGTCATGCCGGGGGGGACGACCGTCAAATCGTCGTGACGGAAACCGCCGATGTCGGCCAGGGCGCTGACCAGGCGCGTGGCTCCGGTCGGTGGGCTGATCAGGTCGTGCACGGCGGTTTCTTCGAGGCCCTGCGCTTTAACGGTGATCGTCACAATCTTGTCCTCGTCCCAATCGGTGAGATTGTCACTCCCGTAAATCGTCGCACCGGTCACGTATAGCATCCGGTCGGAGTTAAAGGGATCGATCTCCAGATCGCCGATCATCCAGCCCAGTTTGGGTGACATTTCCGGAAGATTAGCATACATAGCCTTACCCCAATTTAGCCAGGGCGCGCCGGAAATGTCCTGAACGTAATGATTGGTGCGTGGCGGAGGCCAGCCAACCCATTCAATCTCCCAGATCCACTTCCAGGTGGCGCCGCCGTCGGTGCTGCGGAAAATGATGTCGTCGGGCCACCAGGATTCCTGAGTCGAGACCATCACCACATCCGGGTCAGACGCATCTACAGCCAGGCCGCCATAGCCGTATGGCTCTCCTCCCCCAGGCGGCGGCGGGGTGATGTCGGTCCAGACCCCAGTGTTTGTGTTGTATTTCCAGACTGCACCCGCATCACCGCCATAAGGTCCGCAATCGTCGCTGTAGGTCATATAAAGCACGCCGTTCGAAGCCAGCACAGCGTGATAGGGCAAATAGCCCTGTTGGGGTTGACCAGGGACAGGTTCCCAGGTATTTCCACCATTGGCGCTGTGATACACTGTGGTTTCGGTCTTCGCCACACCGACATAAATATCCCGCGTGGGCATGTGTGCAGTACCGTCCTTGCTATCAAACACGATCCACACCACGCCGATCAAATCGCCTTCGTAATCCCCTGTGCCCGGCGCGTAATTGCCCACTGCCGTGAAATTGTCCACCTTCGACCATGTTACGCCATAGTTCATACTGCGCCACAAGCCGTTGCCGCTGCGCGTGCCCAGGTAGAGGACGTTGTTGCTGTTGGGGTCAATCGCCAGGCGCTCGCCCATCGCGCGACCGGGCATGTTGCCGCCCCCCTTGAACGGCAGTTCGGTGATTGCCCAGGTGGCGCCACGGTCGGCGGAACGCAGAATCGCGGCGTTGTTGGGATCCCAATCGTTCGTATAGGTTCCGGCGAAGGCGTACACCCGATCCGGCTCCACCGGATCCGTCGCCAGACTGTCGATGCCGGTCCACCCCCACTGATCCCAGCCGATCCAGTCCAGCAAAGGTATCCAGCGGTTGGTGGTCGTATCCAGCCGGTAGGCCCCGCCGATGTCGGTGCGCGCGTAGACCAGGCCCGGTTCGGTCGTGTTGAAGATGATGCCCGGCACGAAGCCGCCGCCGACAATCTCCACGTTCTGCCAGGCATACGGTTCGGATGGCACCGCGAGCAGCCGGGCCTGGACACTGGCGCTACGCGCCACACCCCACCAGACGCCCAGCAATGCGAGCGTAATCCCACAGATCAACCCAATTCTAGCCAACTTACCCCTCTTCATATCTTGACCTCCTCACAAAGGCTAAATAGAAATTGAAAGGCATGTGAGCCTCGCGCCCTCCAACACGGACTCAAAAAAATAATATAAGGAAATCTATCCCACGTCAAGCATTCTTTCGTTATCTTGACAAACTTCCTTATCGTCCATACAATAAAATAACTTCTCTTCCTGACTATCCAACAAATGAGACCCTGAACGGTCATTTTGCCTTCTATGAGCAGTACATAAATGGATATTCAACCTGGCGCCGAAGTGCCGCCACGAACCCAAGTGACTTGCGGGGAGTTCCTACGTGGGACACCACACCAACGAGAACGAAAATGATTATCTCAACGGATTCAACGGAATTTAACGGACATTTCTCCGTTTGATCCGTTCAATCCGTTGAGGCCATTTTTGAAGGAGGTCGCGTAATGATCCAGGTGATCGTTAAAAGCGGTGAATATTACGATTCTATCACCCTGCTGCAAGTGGCACAGGGACTCACAAAATTGCCCGGTGTGGCAGATGCCGCCGTGGTGATGGGAACACCGGCCAACAAAGGCATCCTCAAAGAAGCCGGGATGCTCACGCCGGAAGCTGCCGCAGCCTTTGCCGACGATCTCATCATCGCGGCGAAAGTCACAGCGAAGGCAAAGGGCACTGTGACGGCGCGCGCCGACGAATTGCTCAAAGCCGCGCGCACACCCAAGGCCGAAAGTGGCGCAGTTCCATCGCCAAAGACGCTGTCTGCTGCCGCGCAGCAGCTTCCCGGCGCAAACATCGCCCTGGTTTCAGTCGCCGGGCGGTATGCAGCGGGCGTCGCTCGCGATGCGCTCAACCGGGGACTGCACGTCTTCCTCTTCAGCGATAACGTCAGCCTAGAGGACGAAATCGCGCTGAAGACGCTGGGGCGCGAGAAAGGGCTGCTGGTGATGGGGCCAGACGCCGGGACCGCGATCCTCAACGGCGCGGCGCTGGGCTTCGCCAACGCGGTCGTTCCCGGACCGGTAGGCGTGGTCGCTGCCAGCGGTACGGGACTGCAAGCCGTTACCAGCTACCTCACGCGGATGGGGGTGGGCATTACGCAGGGCATCGGCGTGGGCGGGCGCGATCTTTCGGAGGCCGTCGGCGGCACGATGATGCTCGAAGGGCTAAAAGCGCTCCAGGCCGATCCCGCGACCGAAGTGCTGCTTCTCGTATCCAAACCACCCGCGCCCGCCATCGCCGCGAAAGTCCTCAAGCAATTGAAAGCCAGTACCAAGCCCGCCGTCGTGTGTTTCCTGGGTGGCAAAGCCAAGACCATCCGTGAAGCAGGTGGCATCCCCGCTGCAACGCTCGAAGAGGCGGCCCACCTTGCCGCCGCCCTCGCACGTGGACAGTCACCGGACGAAGCCCTGAAAAACCTGCGCGTCCACCATCACGAACTGAAGAAGATGGCGAGAAAACTCGTCGGTCGCTTGCAGATGAAGCAGAATCACTTCCGCGGGCTGTTCAGCGGCGGCACGTTCTGCTATGAGAGCCAGCTCATCCTGGATGCGATGTTGAGCAAGGCCACGGTCAGCTCCAACGCACCGGTGAAGAAAAAGCATCTTCTGGCAGACGCCAACCAAAGCGCAGGCCACACTGCCGTCGATCTGGGCGAGGATGCGTTCACCGTGGGGCGGCTGCACCCGATGCTCGATCCGACACTGCGCAACCGCCGCATGCTCCACGAAGCAAAGGACCCGGAGACCGCGATCATCTTCCTGGACATCGTGCTCGGTTACGGCGTTCATCCCGATCCGGCCGGCGCTGCTGTAGAGGCCATCCGGGAAGCGCAGGCGTGGCTCAAGGAAGAAAGGCGTGAGGTGTTGTTCCTCACCTCAGTGTGTGGCACGGAAGGCGACCCGCAGAATGTACTAGTGCAAGAAGCCAAACTCCGTGAAACGGGCGTCATTGTATTAGAGTCTAACGCAGCCGCAACCCGGCTGGCAGGTTATATTTTAAGCTAAAGAAGTCGCTGGAGTCCCTATGTGGGATTTCACACCAACGAGGACGAAAAAGATTCTCTCAACGGATTCAACGGAATTTAACGGAATTTAACGGATATTTTCCGTTTGATCCGTTCAATCCGTTGAGGCTGTTTTCAGAGGAGCAAAATTATGGCGATTCAAGACCTGTTCGGCCAGCCGCTTAAAGCTGTGAATGTCGGGTTGGAAAGTTTTGCGGAAAGTCTGCGCGCTCAAAACGTGGAGGTCATCCGCGTGGATTGGCGTCCGCCACTGGAAGGCTACCTTCCCATCACACACACACCGGACGGCATCGACATCGACGCGGCGAACGCCGAAGCCGTGGCGCGCATCCGCAGCGGACGGCCCCTGCTCGTGGGAATGGGCGTCGCCCGCGACGTGATCCCCGGCCTGGGAGAACGGATGATCTTGCACGCCGGGCCGCCCATCACATGGGAGCGTATGTGCGGGCCGACGCGCGGCGCGGTGATGGGCGCCGCCGTCTACGAAGGCTGGGCTTCCTCTTACGAAGAAGCGGCGGCGATGGCCGCGGCGGGCGAATTCGCCTTCGCGCCATGCCACCACTTCCACGCCGTCGGGCCGATGGCGGGGATCGTATCGCCGTCGATGCCGGTCTTCATCGTGAAAAACGAGACGTATGGCAATCTCACCTACAGCACGCAGAACGAGGGGCTGGGGCGCGTGCTGCGCTATGGCGCGTATGGCGACGAGGTGCTGGCGCGTCTCAAGTGGATGGAGAAAACGCTCTATCCGGCGCTCAAAGCGGCGTTCAAGACTACCGGCCCCATCGACCTGCGCAGCATCATCGCCCAGGCGCTCCACATGGGCGACGAAGTCCACAACCGCAACCGCGCGGCGACGTCGCTGCTCATCCGCCAAATTGCGCCCGCTCTGATCGAAACCGAAACGAAGAAAGTCGCCGCCGAGGCCCTCAAGTTTATCGACAGCAACGACCATTTCTTCCTCAACCTCTCGATGGCGGCGATCAAGGCGATGCTGGAACCGGCGGAGGGGATCGCCGGCAGCACCATCGTCACAGTGATGGCGCGCAACGGGACGGATTTCGGTATCCGCGTGGCGGGGATGATGCCGCAGTGGTTCACCGCGCCCGCACCGATCGTGCAAGGGCTGTGGCTGCCCGGCTTCTCCGAAAAGGACGCTAACCCCGACATCGGCGATTCGGCCATCACGGAGACGGGCGGCGTGGGTGGCTTTGCGATGGCGGCAGCGCCAGCGATTGTGCGCTTCGTCGGCGGGACGTCGGCGCTGGCATTGCAGGTAACGCAAGAGATGTACGAAATCACGGCGGGCGAGCACGAGTTCTTCACTGTGCCCGCGCTCAACTTCCGGGGGACGCCGCTGGGCATCGACGTGCGCAAGGTAATGGCGACGGGCATTTTGCCGTTCATCAACACCGGCATCGCGCACAAAGAGCCGGGCGTGGGTATGGTCGGCGCGGGGTTGGTGCGCGCGCCCCGGCAGTGCTTCGAGGCAGCGTTCAAGCAGATGGCGAATGGCGAAGCGTAAATGACAACATCGTTGAACGTACGGAAATTAACGTGAAACGATTCCTGACGTGGGCCTTGCTGATTGCGGGACTCGGCGCGCTACTTGCCTGCAACACCCCAGAACCGGAAACACCTGTCGCCACAATGGAAACGCCAATGGCGACCGCAGGGTCTGGCACGCCCTCAACAGCGCCACCGCCCTCCGGTGATTCGCTTCCGAGCGACCTCGTCACCCCGGACGACTTCACCTACCTGGGCGCGTTCCGCCTGCCGGACGACGGCGAGCGCCCGCGCACCTTCGAGTACGGCGGCAACGCGATGACATTCAACCCCGCCAACGGCACGCTCTTCATTATGGGACACGACCGGATGCCCTGGGGCGATTTGCCCGATGGCAACCAGGTCGCCGAGGTCAGCATCCCCACCCCGGTCAACGCGCGCGTGTTAGACGATTTGCCCACGGCCGAATTCCACCAGGGCTTCCACAACGTCCTTGCCGGGCAGTTCCACGATCTGGATGAAATACCGCGCGTGGGCATAGCCTACCTTGACCATCCCGCTACCGGCCCGAAGATTCACGTGGGATGAGGACAGCATATGCCGCCCGACGTCTTTCCGCCCACCCACGGCTGGTTCAATCCCACGCTCGCCGCGCCGGACTTTCAAGGCGCGTGGCACATCGGCGCGCAGAATTTCAACAGCGTCAACGGTTATCTGTTCGAAATTCCCGCCGCCTGGGCCGACGCCTACGCGCAAGACCGCTATCTGGCAACCGGGCGCTACCGCGATGGCGGCTGGAGTGGGATGGGGCCGGCGCTCTTCGCCTACCGTCCGTGGCAAGATGACGGTTCGCCGCCGCCGGCAGGCGCGCGACTGGATGAAACGCCGCTGCTGTTGTATGCCAGCTCGTATGAGACCGAGCACATCGAGCGCGCCCTCGACGGCTACCAGCACCCCGACGAATGGGAAGGCGGGGCATGGCTCACCACCGCCGGCGGCAAGAGCGCCGTTTTGTTCGCCGGGACGAAAGCCACCGGCGCAAAGTACTGGTACGGCTTCGTCCATCCCGACGGGCCGGAATTCCCCTGTGTGGACACGCACGCCGATTTCACGTCATGCCGTCTGGCGGATGGGACGCCCTGCCCGCCGGAAGATTTCGCGGGCTGTTGCAATGAAGATGCCGGAACGTGCGTCAGCGGGCGTGGGTGGTGGAGCAGTCGCTTCGATGCACAATTCATCCTCTACGATCCGGCGCAGTTGGCGCAGGTCGCGGCGGGGCAACTCGAATCGTGGCAGCCGCAACCCTACGCCAGCCTGGACATCGACGAGGTCCTGTATCTCGCGCCGCCGGAATGGGAACGGGCCGCGTTGGGGCCGGGCGACCAACGCCGCAACCGCATCGGCGACGTGGCGTTCGACCGCGCCGCCGGTCGGCTCTATGTCCTCGAGCTTTTCGGCGATGGCGGCAAGCCGGTGGTCCACGTGTGGCAGGTAGTACAATGACAGACCTGTCAGGTTTTCTGAAACCAGGTCTACCCAGAAGGACACTATGAACAGTGAGTACAATTCCGTTTCATCTATAATTCGCCCGGCGCGGTATGGTTGCCTGGCACTTTTGGGAACCGGCGCGCTGATCGCCATTGTCCCGCTGATTCTGCTGTATGTCTTCGGCTTCTCGATCAAAACATCCGAGGAATATGCCTGTGTGCTCGGCATCGTCGAACAGAGCGAAGACGTGATCGTCGTGACCGGCGAACCGCTGACGCCGGGTTTGTTCGCCTGGACGTCGTACTTCGAGAGCGGCGGCGGACTGCGGCAGGGGCAATTCTCCACGGCGATGTCCGGCCCGAAAGGCCGCGCACGCATCCAGGCGCAGTTTTACCGCACACCTGTTGGCGAATCGTTGGGGATATGGCTCAAAAAGGGCCGGGAGGAGATTACGATTTATAACGGCAGTTATCCGTGCCGGTGATGCCTTACCTTGACCATTCCACAACCTGACCTAAAATCCACGTAGCGCACCGGTGCTGTGCGCACTAGCTGCATCTGGATAAGGCTAAGCCGATGACTTCCATACATTTGGTAAGCAAGAAACGTTAGTCGGATCACAAAAAAACATATTTGGAGGCGAAATGCGTAGATTAGGAAGAATCTTGTGTACAGTTATGTTAATCGTTGGGATACTCCCGTGGGGAGGAATGATGGCGACACCGGTCAGTGCGGCTTTCCCCGCACGCCCGCTCGCCAATGCCATATATCAAACTTTGCCTATCAGTCAAGATTGGAGTGATACATCGCTAATCACTGGCAATAATGACTGGTCAAGTGTGCCCGGGATTATTGGGTATCGTGGGGATGGCCTTACAGGAAGCACAGGTACCGATCCACAGACTATTTTAGTTGATGGCGCCTCAACCCCGGTCAATGTGATGGCAAATCAAACCAACCCGGATACTTTAACCACTGGCGGTATTGCAGAATTTCACCTGGCTAATCCGGTAGTCGCTTTTCAAGGATCAGGCACTGCGAGGGCACCTTTCTTGCTCATTCACATTAACACGCTAGGATGGAAAGACGTCCGCGTTACATACAACTTGCGTGATATCGATTCAGTCAGTGATGTCATTCAGCCAGTAGCATTGCATTATCGCGTGGGTGAGACAGGGGACTTTACGAATGTACCAGCCGCTTATGTCTCAGACGCCAGTGGACCTGGTGCTACCCTGGTTACACCGGTGGATGTTATCCTACCCGCCGCTTCCGACAATCAATCGCAAGTACAAATCCGGATTATGACCACAGATGCCGTCGGTTCCGATGAGTTCATCGGGATTGACGATATAACCATCACTGGTGCCCCTTTAGCTGCAGCGTATATGACAATCAGCAAATCCGCTCCAGCAACGGTTGACATTGAAGATGAGTTCACCTACACGCTCACCGTCGCCAACCAAACCGGCGAACTGCGCACCAACGTCATCATCACCGACAGCCTGCCACTCAGCGTCACCGTGGGAACGATTTCCGATGGCGGCGTCGCGGTAGGGAACGTGGTCAGTTGGACGGTGGCTTCGCTCGCCGCCGACGCAGAGGTGACGCGCACGGTGCAAGTGACCGCGCCGGCCGCGCCTACCACGCTGGTCAACAGCGACTACGGCGTCTGGGCCTCCGATTGGCTGACCCGCGCGACGGGCACAGCCGTGCAAACGCAGGTGACGGCGCCGCCGCCACTCGTGGATATTGGCACGGCGCGCGGAATGATCAACCAGACGGTGACGATAGCAGGGCGCGCTACGATGTATACCGGCGGCTTTTTCGCCGGCGCTGGCAATGCCAAGTTCTACGTTCAGGACGCCACCGGTGGCATTGCCGTGCAGTGCTTCGGTACCAATGGCACGTTGCCCGTCGTAACGATAGGGGACTGGGTCACGGTGACCGGCAAAATCGGCACTTATAACGCCGAGACACAGATTGTGCCGGTCAACAACGCAACGGACGTTACCGTTGTGGATGGCGATCCTGGCGATGCACCCGCGCCATTGCCCAAAGCCATCAGTGAAATCAACGGCAATCCGGCCGTGTTGGGCTGGCTGGTAAAAGTCCCCGGAACGCTGGATGCGATCCGCGACTACACGTATAGCTACGAGTTGGATATCGTTGATGGCGTCGGCAATACCGCGTTGGTCTACATCGACAAGAACACAGGGATGAACGTCGCGGGCTTGACAGTGGGACAGGTCTATGAAATCACGGCGATTGCAGAAATTTATACCACCAAATATCAGTTGAAACCACGCCAGGCCGGTGACATCGTTCCGGGGGCGTTCAGCGGAATGTTGGTCGGCAAAACCGGCCCCGCCACCGTGGAGTCTGGCAGCGCCTTCAACTATACCTTGAAAGTCGAGAACCAGACCGGCGCAGCCCTGACCGACCTGGTGATCAGCGACACGCTGCCGTTCAGCGTGACCTTCGCCTCCGCGACGCCCACCGGAACGTGGGACCCGGCTTCGCACACCATCACATGGACGGCGGCGACGCTCGCCGACACGGATGCCCTCACCTACACCATCGCCGTCACTGCGCCGGAGGTTCCGACGACCCTCAGCAACAGCGCATACGCGGCCTGGGCCTCCAACTGGCCCACGCCGACGACCGGCGCGGCAGTGGAGACTATTGTGCAAACGCCATCGCCAGGCATCTACCCCATATACGACCTCCAATACACCACCGTCGCCGGTGACGGAACCTATCCCTCGCTCTACGTCAACGAGACCGTGACCACCACCGGCACCGTCTGCGCGCACCTGAGCCGGGGCTACATCATCGCCGATGCGCCCGGCCCCTGGCACGGCCTCTACATCTACAATGGCACCAACGCCAAGCCGGAACTCGGCTCGAAGTATCTGGTGCGCGGAACGTTGCTGGAATACTACGGGATGACGGAGTTCTCCTATCCCGGACAGCTCTATCTCGATGACGGCGACGACGTGTGCGCACCGTCATTGGTGACGGCGGCGCAGGTGCCCTATCAAAAGAGCAACGCCAGCACTACCGAACGGTACGAAAGCGTCATCGTGGAAGTCCACTCGCTTACGATTACCGCGATGACGACCAATCGAGCGCTTTTCACCGACAGCAGCGGCGGGACCGGAGCCATCGGGAAAGACGGTTACTACCCTGCGGACATGGCGGTGGGGCAGCAATACGTCTACGTGCGCGGGCCGGTCATCTACACGTTCGACGAATACCGCATCATGCCGCCCACCGCAAACGACATCAAACTGCTCGACGTAACCCCGCCCACGGTGACGGCCACGATTCCCGCGACCGGCGCTGTGGACGTCAGCCCGCACCGCCCGCTCTACGCCAACTTCAGCGAACCGGTGGAGGCCAGCACGGTCAACGCCGGGAGCTTCACGCTCACCGGGCCGGGCGGCGCAGTGACGGGCGATGTCACCTATGATGCGGCGGTGCGCCAGGCGGTCTTCACCCCCAACGCGGCGCTGGCGGCTAACAGCCTCCACACCGCCACGTTGACCGCGGCCATCGAGGACCTCGCCGAAAATCCGCTGGTTCCGCACACCTGGACCTTCACCACCGGGCCGCTGGATGAGACGCCACCTACCATCCTCGCCAGCATCCCAGCACCCGGCGCAGTGGACTTCTTCCTGGGCGCGGACGTGGTCATCACCTTCAGTGAAAGCCTCAAGCCGGATACCGTCATCGGCGACAATTTCACCCTGGAGGGGCCGTATGGCGCGACGCCGTGGGATAGCGTGACCTACAACGATGCCGCGCATCGCCTTACGCTGAATCCGCGCGGGCTGCTGCTGCCGCAGAGCGTGTACACGCTGAGCATCGCTGAGGCAGTGGTGGACTGGGGCGGCAATTCCCTCCCCACCGCACAGCGCACCTGGAGCTTCACCAGCGAGACGGAGCCGGAGATGTTCGCCTACCACGGCGACATTCACAACCACACCTCGTACTCCGACGGCTCCGGCACGCCAAATGATGCATTTACCAAGGCGCGCGCCGCCGGACTGGATTTCCTGGCGGTGACGGATCACTCGTACTCGATTGACGATACCGAATGGGCCGACACGCTGGCGCAGGCCAACGCGCACACGGTGAACGGCGCGTTCGTCGCCATTCGCGGCTTCGAATACACGCAAGGCGCGGAAGGGCACATCAACGTCTACAACACCGTGCGCCACGCCGTGCGCTCCGATACCACTGCCACCTGTACGATGTGCGATTACACACCCAACCTGGAAGCCGGCGTCACTGTCAATGGGTTCTATCCCTGGCTGGCAAACCCTGCACTTGAGGCAATGGATGAGGCCGGCATCATCATGATGTTCAACCATCCCGGCTGGATGAACTTCAACGACTGGACCTACCACCCGGAGGTTGAGCATCTGGCGCAACTGGAAGAGGTCGGTAACGGCACGGGCACATCCTACTTCTTCTCTTTCGATGAGTGGGTACGCTCGCTGGACTACGGCTGGAAGCTGGGCGCGACCAACAACTCCGACACGCACAAGCCCAACTGGGGCGAGGCGACGGAACACCGCACCGGCATCGTCGCGCCGGAACTGACCAAGCGCGCGCTCTTCGACGCGATGCGCGCCCGCCGCACCTTCGCTTCAGAAGACGCCAACTACGAAATCTTCTTCAAGGCCAACGGTTACTGGATGGGATCGGAACTGCCCAACACCGGCGAGATCGCCTTCGAAATCAGCTTCAACGATCCCGACGGCGAGCGGACGACGTTGTTGGAACTCTACTCCAATCAGGGCCTCGTGCTCACCTACTTCCAGCCCAACCTGGCCGATGGCGCGTGGAACTTCGTGCTGGATGACATCGAGCCGGGCGTCCACTACTTCTTCGTCAAAGCCACCCAGGAAGACGGCGATCGTATCGTGACTTCGCCCGTCTGGACGATGGGCGACGAGGACGTGAGCATCACCGATTTGACCATCCAGCCCACCATCCCCACCATCTACAACCCGAGCCTGCTCACGGCGCGGGTGACGAATCGCGGACTCACCGCCCACGCCCTCACCGTCACCTTCGAGGTGGATGGCGAGGTCATCGGCGAAGTGCCGGTCACGGCGGAAATCTGCACCGTCGGGCCGTGCCGCGACGCCTTCGCGCAAATCGCCTGGCAGCCCACAACAGTCGGCCCGGTGGAATTCCGCGCGACGTTGCACGGCGCGCCGCCGGAGGACAATCCGCGCGACAATAGCCGCGCCTTCACGCTCACCGTGACCGACGAGAAAGTGCCGCTCATCCTCATCGACGGCGGGCATAACAACGTCGGCATCTCGCCGCGCGAGGTCAGTTCCTTCGTCGCCGATATGACCTATCACGGGTACAACGTCCTCTTCAACCTGGACGAAATCACCGCCTCCGACCTCAACACCGAGACCGTGCGGCTACTCGTCATCAACGCCTACGGGCCGCAGCAACTCACCGCCGACGAAATCACCGCCATCGCCGACTTCGTCGCAGCGGGCGGCAGCCTCTGGCTCAACGGCCTGGCCGATTACACGGGCAAGGTCGCCTGGGCCGACACAACGGCGGATCGCTTCAACGGGCTGCTGGCAGCCATCGAGGCGCAGGTAGGTCAAAACATCCCGATGCGGATGAACGACGACCAGGTGGCCGACGGCAACGACAACAACGGCTACAAGTGGGGCGTCGTCTACCACATCTTCCCTGAATGGGAGGCAACCGGCGTGGGCGTCAACGTCGAGGAGATTCAGACCTGGTCCATCTGCTCGCTGATGAGCCGCGACCGCGGCCCGTTGACGCCGGCCGTCTTAGGGCCGAACGGTTTCCTGATGGTACAAGGCGACCTGGACGAGGGGTCTTCATCCGGCGCGCACTACAGCAACACCCTCAATCGCACGCACAACTCCGATGAGGACAGTTGGGGCGATGCCTACATCTACCCGGCTGATATCCCGTTGGCAGGCGCGGCGGGCTACGACATCCCCGGCGCGGGCCGCATCTTCATGTACGGCGACTCCAACGACGCCTTCAACACCTTCGCCTATGTCGCCGGCGACGGCAGGCAGAACGAGCTGTTCAACCTGCAAACGGTGATGTGGCTGCTCGGCAATCCACTGCAAAAGCAGGACATCGTCGATGTGCGCCCGGTGGAGAACCTACACACCCTGGTCTGGGTCGAGGGCATCGTCACGGCGGCTTACGGCGAGTTCTTCAATGTGCTGTACGTGCAGGATGAGACCGGCGGCATCACCGTCCACGCGCCCGCCGGTGACATCTACGCCGCGGACTATATCCGTGGCAAGCGGGTGCGCGTCGTCGGCACGGTCGGCGCGTACCAGGGCGATATGGAGATCGAGTTCTTCGAGGCCGAGATGGTGCAGGTCATCGGCGAGGGCGTGGTCCCTGATCCGCTACCGATGCGCACCTACGACGCGGGCCTGTTCGAGAACCAGGGCTGGCTGGCGCAAGTGACCGGCACGGTGACGGCCAAATCGCCGGAACTGGATACGCTCTGGGTAGACGATGGCTCCGGCGCGATTCGCGTCTTCCTTGATGGGTACAACGGCACCTGGGCAGATGTTGTGGTCGGCGATTACGTGACCGTGTGGGGGTTGACCTCCGCCGACGGCGAGGGCGCGCGCATCCGCGTGCGGCATTACCAGAGGGACGAACGCCCCGACGACCTGATCATACTTGGGGCACTGGCGGAAATCGCGTTGACCAAGACCGTGACACCCACAACCGGCCTCTATCCCGGTGACGAGGTGACGTACACGCTCACACTGTACAACGGCGGCGACGTGGCCATCACCGGTATCGCACTCACCGACGTATTGCCCTGGGAGGTCAACTTCGCAAGTTGGATCGTCCAGAGCAGCGCTACTGTGAGCGACGACGTTGTCACATGGAGCGGCGACATCGACGCCGACGAGACCGTCGTCATCAGCTTCCGCGCCGTCGTGCGCAGCGACTCGTTCTTCCTCGCCCATCCCGTGGTCAACGTCGCCACGTTTGCCATCGGCGACCTGACCGGTGGATCAGCCTCCGCCACGTTCATCCTCGGCGGCGTGACCAAACCAACGCTTGTGAAGACCGTGGCGACGCCCGACGTGGTCCTCCCTGGCGATACCGTCACCTACACGCTCGTCCTGCACAACCCGGTGGGCGTGACCGGCGGCGTGCTCCTCACCGACACGCTGCCTGCCGAGGTGGATTTCGGCGGTTGGGTAGCGCAAAATGGCGCGAGCGTCGCCGACGATGTCATTACGTGGAGCGGCGATCTGGAGGCTGGCGAAACCCTGACCATCGTCTTCAAGGCCATCCTGCACACGGGCACAGCGCTGTTCAACCAGACGATCACCAACAGAGCCACCTTTACCGCGGATAACGCAGGACCCGGCACTGACGAAGCCTCATTCACAGTAGGGCAAGTCTGGAGGATTTTCCTGCCCTTGACGCTGCGCGACTCTTAATCTGAAATAATGAAAAGCCCGTCCTGCATAGGACGGGCTTTTCACCTGATGAGATACAGTGGACATCATGTTTGCGCCGGATCACAATCCGGTATGTGGGAACGGCGGATTGTGATCCGCCTTAAGCGTTGAACTAAGATTATTTCCATAGGAGGCTTTTATTATGAAACTCTTAGACCTGACCATTCCTCTCGGCATTGCCACGCCACCGTGGCCCACATACGAGCCGCTGCAAGTGAAGTACTTCAAGCGGCTGGCGCCCAATGGCGCGAACGGGCAGCTCGTGACGCACTCCAATCACCTGGGGACGCACCTCGACGGCGAAATCCATTTCTACACCGCCGGGAAGGACATCGCATCCCTGGGCATGGACTTCCTCGTCCACGAAGCCGCCATCGTCGATCTCTCGGACGTGGTTGCCGACTACGACATCTACACGTCGGAGATGATCGAGGACAAGGTCGAAATCAAGGAAGGCGATATCCTCATCATCCACACCGGCTTCCACCACTTCGGCTGGGACATGCCACACGCCGACGAGATCCGCTACATGGTGCAGCACCCCGGCCCGGATCGCGAGTTCGCGGAGTGGGCCAAGCGCAAGAAGCTGCGCTGGATCGGTGTGGACTGCGGCAGCGCGGATCACCCGATGAACACCATCATCCGCAACTGGATGCCGCGCCAGGCCGCGCAGGCCGAGGCGCACTTCCAGCGGAAGTACGGTAAAGGGCTGGCGGAGGTCTTCGACGACACCAAGTACCAACTGATGCACATCGAGATGTTCCCCGACGGGATCATCCACGCGGAATGCATCGGCGGCGAGATCGACCTGCTGATCAACCGCCGCGTGCAGCTCGGCTTCTTCCCCTGGCGCTTTGTGGACGGCGAATCGTGCATCGGGCGCTGCGTCGCCTTCCTGGACGATGATGAGTACGAGGACTTGCAAGCCAAGAAAGCCGCCCTCCCCAAAACCAAATTCGGCGATGCGTTCAACCCGCAGCACGTCGAGAATCTGAATCGGCAGGTGAAAGCCAGATTATGATGGCTTTGGAAGGCATCCGTATCCTGGATTTGACCCGCGTGCTGGCCGGGCCGTATGCAACGATGGTGCTGGCCGACCTGGGGGCCGACGTGATCAAAATCGAGATGCCCGGCACGGGCGACGATTCGCGGAACTTCGGCCCGTATCTGCACGGCGAGAGCGCGTACTTTATGAGCCTCAATCGCAATAAGCGCAGTATGACGCTGAATCTCAAGTCGCCGCGTGGGAAGCAGATCATCCGCGAGCTGGTGTCGCACGTGGATGTGGTGGTCGAAAATTTCCGCCCCGGCACGCTGGAAAGGCTAGGGCTGGGTTACGAGACGCTGCGCGAGATCAATCCGCGCCTGATCTACGCGGCCTCGTCGGGCTTCGGGCGCACCGGGCCGTACAGCCAGCGACCCGCTTACGACGGTGTGGTGCAGGCGATGGGCGGCGTGATGAGCATCACCGGGCCGGAGGACGGGACGCCCACGCGCGTCGGAACCTCGATTGGCGACATCATCGCGGGCATTTTCACCGCCATCGGCATCTTGAGCGCGCTGGCGGCGCGGGAGCGCACCGGGCAGGGCCAGTTGGTGGACGTGGCGATGCTCGATTGCCAGGTCGCCATCCTGGAGAACGCCATCGCGCGGTACGGCGTCACCGGCGAAATTCCACGCCCCATCGGCAGCCGCCACCCTTCGGTCGTCCCCATCGAGCCGTTCGAGACGCGGGATGGGCAGTTGATGGTGGCGGTGGGCAACGACACGCTCTGGGTGCGGCTCTGCGAAGCGTTGGAGCGGCCTGACCTAGCTGCGGATGCGCGCTTCACGACCAATCCGCTGCGGCTCGCCCACTATGCCGAGCTGCGCCCGATCCTCGCCGAAATCTTCCAAAGCCGCACGAACGCCGAGTGGCAGGCGCTGCTGGATGCAGTGGGAATTCCGGCCAGCCCCATCAACAACGTACCCCAGGTGATGGAACATCCGCAAGTGCTGGCGCGCGAGATGCTGGTCAAGCTCACACATCCGCTAGCCGGAGAGTTGACCATGGCCGGCATCCCGATCAAACTCAGCGAGACGCCCGGCGCGATGCGTATGCCCGCCCCCACCCTGGGCCAACACACCGAAGAAGTGCTGCGCGACCTGCTCGGTTACACACCGGAGCAGATCACGGAATTGCGCGCTGAGGGAGCGATTTAGGAGTAAAGAGTGAAGAGTTAAGAGGGACGAGTTGAGAGTTCGGAGACGGGATGGCGGATACTCCCTCCCCGTCTACTGTCTACCGTCTACTTGAGGAGAAGCTATGCAACGGTTTACAGTCGCCTGCGCACAATTTGCGGTGACGCCGATGGCCGTGCGCGAGAACGTCGAGAAGGCGCTGGCGTGGACGGAACGGGCGGCGCGGGAGACCGGCGCGCGGCTGGTGGTGCTGCCGGAGACGGTGACGACGGGCTTCACGCCGGATTGCCCGGTCGAGGCGCTGTGGGCGCGGGTGGATACGCTCCCCGGCCCGCTAACGGAGCCGGTCGCGGCGGCGGCGCGGGCGCTTGATCTCTACATCGTCTTCCCCACTTACGAGCGCGGCGCGACGCCGGATGTGGTCTACAACAGCGCGGCGTTGTTCGGTCCCGAAGGGCTGCTGGGCGTTTACCGCAAGACACACCTGTTCCCCGTCGAGCGGCGGGCTGGTGGGGGCTGGTCGACGCCGGGCGTGGAACCGGTGGTGGTGGAGACGCCCCTGGCATCCATCGGCATCACCATCTGCTACGATGGGGATTTCCCGGAACTGTATCGCTGTGAGGCGGTGCGCGGCGCGGAGGTGATCGTCCGCCCCGCGGCGCTGTTGCGCAGCTTCGAGATCTGGGAGCTGACGAACAAGGCGCGCGCCTACGACAATCACGTCTACATCGCCGCGTGCAACGGCATCGGCCCGGACGCGGGGGGACACTACTACTTCGGCCACAGTATGATCGTCAGCCCCATCGCGCAGACGTTGGCGCTGGGACGCGGGACGGAGGACATCATCGCGGCGGAACTCGACCCGGAGCCGCTCAAGCGCATCAGCTATGGCTCGGTCAGCCCGATGATCTTCGATCACCTGGAGGATCGCAACCTGGCGGCCTACGGCGACGTGCTGACGCCGGCGCGCAGTCGCTTCGAGCCGGCGCGGCGGGTTTCGCCGAAGTAAGGCCCTTCACGATTACAAACGCTGTGCAAGCGTGTGTAAAATTCAACAGAAGGAGGAAGAACGTATTGTCAAACGCTCTGGATGAAGACTGATACCTCAACCCTTTATCACTTTATTCATTCACCCAGTTAACGAAAGGAGTAAATTACATGGCTAAGAAATCTGAGAAAGCCCCGGCCGTCATCGGCTACATGCCGCAGGATGTGCCGCCGTGGGGCGCAATGTTGAGCCTGGGGTTCCAGCAGGTGCTCACGATGTTCCCGGCAACGGTGTTGGTCGCCATCCTCACCAAGTTCGACGTCGGCGTGACGCTGTTGGCCTCCGGTCTGGGCACCATCGTCGCTTTGTTGGTCACCCGACGCAAGATACCGATGTACTACGGCTCATCGTTCAGTTACATCACCGTCATCATTACCGTGATGGCGCTTTACGATAAGACCTGCTTTGAATCCAGCGCCGCCTATTGCCCCACCGGGGTACGGCTGGCGCAAGTGGGTATTGTCGCCACGGCGATTTTGCAGATCGGGGTCGGGTTTTTGATCCAGTACATCGGCAAGAAGCGCCTCGATACGGTGCTGCCTCCCATTATCACGGGCAGCGTGGCTATCGTCATCGGCATCGCGCTCGCGGGCGCAGCGCTGGATATGGCTGCCGCAAACTGGTTCGTGGCTTTCGTCACCTTAATTGCTACCATCATCTTCTCTGTTTATTTGCAGGGTAAGGGGCTGTTAGGGATGTTGCCGATCCTCCTGGGCGCAGTCTTTGGCTACATCGTTTCGATGATCATGGGCGTTGTAGATTACACGCCCTTGACGACAGCCGCATGGGTTCGCGTTCCTAACATCACTTTGCCAGCCTTCGGCGATCCCCGCGCCTGGTCGGTAGCAGTCAGTGTGGCGCTGATTGCCATCGCCACCATCCCCGAATCTACAGCGCACCTCTACCAGATCAGCCTTTACATCGATCAACTGGCAAAGGATCAGGGCCGCAAACCGCTGGAACTGAAGAACCTCATCGGCCTGAATCTGATCGCGGACGGGACAGCGGACGTGGTCAACGGTATGCTGGGCGGCTGCTCCGGCACCAACTACGGCGAGAACAACTCGCTGATGGCGATCACGCGCAACTACTCATCGGCAGTGATGATGGCCGCGGGCGGCATCGCCATTGCGCTAGGCTTCATCGGCAAGCTGGCCGGCCTGGTGGGGACGATTCCTGTGGCGGTCACCGGCGGTCTGGCGATCTACCTCTTCGGCGTGATCGGCAAGCAAGGTGTGGCGCTCATCCAGAGTGAGCACGTGAACCTGTTCGATCCCAAGAACCTGGCGGTCGGCGCGACCATTCTGGTGCTCGGCATCGGCGGCGCGATGGCCCTACCCGATGGCCTGTTCCCCTTCAACATCCCGGTCATCTTCCCTAACGGCATTCCGGCCATCGTCTTCTCCGCTATCGTCGGTATTCTCATCAACCTGATCTTCATTCTTCTCCCCCCCTCCCGCTTCGGCATCAAAGAACGCAGTAACATCGATTAGTTTTAGGCCACAGAGGACACAGAGATCACAGAGGGGAAGGGAAAAATCTCTGTGTTCTCTGTGAACTCTGTAACAAAAAGGAGAGTTATGGCAGATCCGTTGACAGAAAAGATCATCGGCGCTGCGATTGAAGTGCATCGGCAATTGGGGCCGGGGCTGTTAGAATCGATTTACGAAGAAGCACTGTGTGTAGAGTTCGACTTACGCGGTATTCACTATGCGCGCCAGGTTGAAGTCGATGTAGTATACAAAGGTCACACCCTCAAAGGTCAACGATTAGATTTGTTGGTAGAAAACGAGGTGGTGGTTGAACTCAAAGCCGTCACGCGCCCCAATATAGACTTGATTACAGCGCAGGTACTTTCTTACCTCCATGCCGCCAGACTGGAACGCGGTCTGCTCATCAACTTCAGCGTCACACGCCTGGTAGACGGGGTAAAACGAATTTCCGCGTAGTTTTTTGCCACGGAGGACACAGAGTTCACAGAGGGGAGAATAAAAAAACCTCTGTGCTCTCTGTGAACTCTGTGGCTGAATTAAGGAGAGTGCTATGCAACCATTCGAGTATTACAAACCGAAGGATTTCGATGAGGCGTTCAAACTGTTGACATTGCCCGGCAAGGTGATGTATCCGTTAGCCGGGGCAACCGACCTCATCCCCCACACGCGCGATGGGGCGTGGAAACCCGATGGCGTGGTGGACATCAAGGGGCTGCCCGGCCTGCGCGATCTCACCGTGGAAGGATTGGAACCGTGCTGCGGCTGCGCGCCCGGTGAGTGTCTCTACGCCGGCGCGGCGGTGCGGATGAACGAGATTGCACATTCAGCGTTGGTGCGCTCGCATTGGGACATCCTGGCGCAGGCCGCCGCCGCGATGGGCAACGAGCAGGTGCGCAATCGTGCCACGCTTGGCGGCAACCTGGGTACGGCTTCCCCCGCCGCCGATTCCGCGCCCGCGCTGCTCGTGTTAGAGGCATCCGTGTTGGTCAAAGGACCAGAGGGCGACCGCTCGATTCCAGTTGAAAAATTCTTCGCCGGACCCAAGCGCAATGTGCTGAGGAAAGGCGAGTTGATTGTGGGGAGCCTCATCCCCAAACCCCCGGCTGGAAGCGTCGGCGTCTACGAAAAGCTCAGCCGGCGCAAAGCGGGCGATCTGGCGATTGTCGGCGTCGCGGTGATGGCCTATCCGCACGATGGCGGCTACCGGTGGCGTGTGGCGCTCGGCGCAGTGGCCCCCTCGCCGATCCGCTCCCCGCAAGCCGAAGCGATCCTCAACACCGGTCACGACGCGGCCCACATCGATGAAGCCGCGGCGGCGGCCTACGGCTGCTGCTGCCCCATCGACGACGTCCGTGCCAGCGCCGAATACCGGCAAATGATGGTGGTAAATATCAGCCGGCGGGCCATTCGCGCCGTTGTGCAGCAACTCCCTATGTAAAGGAGACTGAAATGCACCATGAAATTACTTTGACGATCAACGGAGAGCCTTATACCATCGCCGTTCAATCCCATCACACGCTGCTCAAAGTGCTGCGTGAGCAACTTGGCATTACCAGCCCCAAAGTGGGCTGCGAGAACGGCGAGTGCGGCGCGTGTACGGTCATTCTGAACGGGTTGGCGGTCAACTCGTGCCAGGTTCTCGCGGCGGAACTGGATGGCGCAACGATTGAGACGGTCGAAGGCTTGAGCAAGGATGGCAACCTGCATCCCCTCCAGACCGCCTTCATCAAGCATAACGCCGTCCAGTGTGGCTTCTGCACGCCGGGAATGTTGATGTCCGCCAAAGCCCTGCTCGATCACAACCCGCATCCCACCGAAGACGAAATCCGTCACGCGCTCGTCGGCAACCTGTGCCGGTGCACGGGCTACACACGCATCGTCGCGGCAATTCAGGATGTGGCGGGAGGTACAAAAGATGACTAGCCAAACCTCAAATCCCGTTGGAAAAAGCGTTCCGCGGGTAGACGCATTTGAAAAAGTCACCGGGGCGGCGAAGTACGTGGATGACATGGCTTTCGGGCCGGGGTTGCTCCACGGGAAGATCGTCCACAGCCCGGTGGCCCACGCGCTGATCAAGAAGATCGATACGAGCAAGGCGCTGGCCTTGCCCGGCGTCAAGGCCGTGGTGACGGGCCAGGATAATCCCACGCACCTGGGACTCTACCTCAAAGATCGCTTTATCTTCGCCTACGACCGCGTGCGCTACGTGGGCGAATCGGTGGCGGGCGTCGTCGCGGTGAGTGAGGAAATCGCGGAGGCCGCCGCCAACCTGGTGGAGGTCGAATACGAGCTGCTGGAGCCGGTCTTCGACCCCTACGCGGGCGCGCAGCCCGGCGCGCCGCTCATTCATCCCAATTTGGGCAAGTACGAGGTCGTCAACTTTATCTTCCCAGAACCGGGCACGAACATCTCCGAGCATTTCAAGCTGCGCAAGGGCGACGTCTCAGACGCGGGCGTGAGCGATGCGGTGTGGGCGCAGTGCGCGGCGATTGTCGAAGACACCTACACGCTGCCGCAAATCCAGCACGCGCCCATCGAGACGCACGTCGCCGTGGCGCGTTGGGATTTGGACGGGCAACTGACGTTGTGGGCGGCCTCGCAGTCGCCGTTCGCGCAGCGCGATTTGCTCTCGAACAGCCTCGGCGTGCCGCACGGCAACATCCGCGTGATTTCGCCCTACGTCGGCGGCGGCTTCGGGGGCAAGGCCGGCATCTCGATTGAGGCCAACGTCGCGTTGATGGCGCAAGCGGTCAAGGGTCACCCGGTGAAGGTGCGGATGACGCGCGAGGAGGAGTTCATCGCCACCAACGTGCGCCAGAGCCTCGTCGCCACGTACAAGATTGGCTGTGACGCCGACGGCAACCTGCTGGCCATGGAGCTGGCCTATTATTTCGGCGGCGGTGCGTACAACGATTACGGTGTCAATATCGCGCGTGCAGCGGGCTACTCCTGCACCGGCCCCTACGACGTGCCCAACGTCAAGGGCGATTCCTATTGCGTCTACACCAACCACCCCATCGGCAGCGCCATGCGCGGTTTCGGGATGCCCGAAATCCACTGGGGGCTGGAACAGGTGATGGACAAACTGGCCGAGAAAATCGGCATGGACGCGGCAGACTTCAAACGGCGTAACTGCGTCCGCACCGGCGACACGATTTTGACCGGGATGACGATGCCGCAGGTGGATTTGATCACGTGCATCGACAAGGTGACGCAGGCGATTGGTTGGTTCCGTAGGGGCGAGGCATTTCAGACTTTATCTCAGGATGCCCCAAAACGAGATCAGGAAATGCCTCGCCCCGGCAAGGTGCGCGGCAAGGGCCTGGCGATTATGTGGAAAGCGCCCGCGATGCCGCCCAACCCCGGCAGTTCCGCTATCGTGCGCTTCAACGAGGATGCGACGGTCAACGTCTACGTCGGTGGGCAGGAGATCGGGCAGGGCGCGTTCACCGTAATGGCGCAGATGGCTGCGGAAGCGCTCGGCGTGCCCTACGAGTGGGTGCGCGTCTCCGCCAATCCCGTAGACACAAAGTACAGCCCCTACGAATGGCAGACCGTCGCCAGCCGCCTTACCTGGTCGATGGGAAACGCGGTCAAGGCGGCGGCAGAGGACGCGCGCGGTAAAATCCTCGACATCGTGGCGCAGTATTGGGACGAAGACCCCGCCGACCTGGACATCAAGAACGGCGTTGTCGTTTCGTACAAGTCCGAGCGCGAGCAGCCGTTGCAGAAGATGGTCGTCTACGGCCTGCCCAACGACAACTTCGAAGGGTGGCAGGGCGGGCCGATCGTGGGCAGCGGCAAGTTCATGCCCACCTACGTCACCGGCCTCGACCCGGAGACGGGTCAGGGCGCGCGGGCTGTCGTCCATTACACCGTCGGCGCGCAGGCTGTGGAGGTGGAGGTCGATACGGAAACCGGACAACTGGACGTGCTCAAAGTCGCCAGCGCGTATGACGTGGGCAAGGCCATCAATCCCGACCTGGTGATGACGCAGATCGAGGGCGGTGCGGTGCATGGGATGAGTTCCGCCTTCGAGGGCTTGCGCTTCGATGCGCAGGGGAAGCCGCTCAACGGCAGCTTTGTAGACTACAAAATCGCCACCGCGCTCGACGCTCCGCGCGAGATCCACGGCGACATCGTCGAGACACCGCTGGAAGACGGCCCGTGGGGCGCGCGCGGCGTCGGCGAACACGTCATGGTGCCCACCGCGCCGGCCATCGCCAATGCGCTCTATGCGGCAACCGGCATCCGCTTCAACGATCTACCGCTCTCGGCGGAGAAGATATTCATGGCGCTGCACCCGGAGGGGCCGGAGTTGAGCTGCGAGTTGCCGAGATAACCTGTTGATACAACAAACACAACAGCCGAGGTGAAAATTCTACCCCGGCTGTTGTTATTTTGTTTTACAGGCAAAACCCTCACGAACTATGCAGTCATCATTCGTTGTACAAAGTCCATGAACTCACGAAACCCTTGTTCTACAGATAACGCAAATGGTGCTGCAATCACTGTATCTTGATCACCCCGATGAAAATGAAACGGAAAAGTTGCTACATTTGTCCAATGGGTATCTGGGAAATTGTCATAACGATAGAGGCTACCATCCAGATGTCGTCGTTCCCAATGGAAACCGAATCGTCCTTGCAACGTGTGTGAAACCCAGATATCTATGAAGCTGTTGTCGGTCAATAAAACACGCAGTTTTGCACCCAAGGTATTTGTCTGGACCACAATGGCTGCGAATTCCACCTCGGCAATACGGCGCAGTCTGTCCAGTGCAGTCACGCAAACTCCTTTAAGGATTCAAGCAAGGTAGCCCGTTGTGCTTCCAAGTAATCAAGCTCAAAATAATCCTCAAAGGCCTCGGCTTCGTGAATCTGCCCCTTTTGCACTAACTTATCCAGTTCGGTCACAGTCTGCACGCCGTATTTGCGCGCCAGGCTTAATAATTGTGATTCAACCAGGCGCAATTGTTGCCGCAAGAACAAACGCAAGCTTTGCCGTTCCAATTCTTGAGGTGAGAGTCCCAATCTTAAGGCAACATCTGCATACATAGCCTATGCTCCTGACCTGTCAATTTCATACTAAAATTATAGTTTGCTTATCAGATTGGTCAACTGATATACTGATGCAATGAAAATCAACTACTTACAGACACCCTCAATAGATAGCGTGCAGGCGCAGGTAAACGCCCCGCTGCGCAAAAGCCGCACTAAATCGGCTTCGTCCGCCGGAATCGCGTTCAGGCAATTGTACGCCACGCCGAGCGACTGCGTGACGTGCGCGTCGGAGTTGCACACCACCGAAATGCCGAGTCGCTTCGCCAGCTCGCGGATGCGCGGCTGGTTAGACGGCACGATGTTCGTCGAGCAACCCTCCAATGCGTCGGGTGGGTACTGCTCGATATCAATGGGGATGCCTGAATGATAACGAAAAGGATGCGCCAGCGCGATCCAGCCATTACGCTGGCGCACAAAGGCGTGCAGTTCCGGATAAGTCCACTTTGCGGATTCCAACAGAGCATCGTGAACACCTAACACCAGCAGGTCTTCCCTTTCCTGAACGGTGATTTCGATCCCGCCAAAAATGCGAAACGGAGCATATTTGTGATTCAAGGCATTCAGGCGTTTCTGCGGCATAAACCGCATATGATCGGTAAATACCATCGCGTCCAAGCCACATGCGATGGCAGCTCGAACTTGTTCTTCTTCCCGTGATTTAGCGCACGTGGAGCGTTCCGCGCTGTGGACGTGTAAGTCAATTTTCATCTGTCACCTCGAATCGCCATTTTACCACTTGCCAAAATATGTCAAGTAATATATAACATATCTATACACTTAATATGATTTAATACAGGAGATAACGATGATAACAAGAACAGCATCCGCAGTCTGGGAAGGCAATCTGGCAAAGGGTAAGGGCGAGTTGCGGTTAGGCAGCGGCGCCTTCGAGGGCGTTTATTCTTTCACGTCCCGCTTCGAGGACGGCATAGGCACCAACCCTGAAGAACTTATCGGCGCGGCACACGCAGGATGTTTCTCGATGGCGCTCAGTCACATTTTGGCAGAGGCCGGGTTCACCCCCACCCGGGTGGCAACCAAGACCGCCGTCAGGATGGACAAAGTTGGCGACGGTTTCAAGATCGTGCGCATCGATCTCACCACCGAAGCGGACGTACCGGGCATCGACGAAGCCACCTTCCTTGAGCACGCGACCACTGCGAAGGCCGGCTGTCCTGTGTCACAGGCGCTCGCCAGTGTGGAGATTACGCTTGACGCACAGTTGGTCCGCTAAAGTTCGCTTTGCATCGCTAACGAGTCGAAGAATTCGGCCACTCTGCGTAAGTTAACCGACGCCGCCCGTACTTGTACAGTGCGGGCGGCGTGATCAACACTGGCAGATCAATACGAATACCGTCCGATCTGCCGAAAGACGCGGTTTTCCCCGCTGAACGGCTCCAAAGACCCCGGACGTAATTCTTGCAGGCGTCCCCAACGGTCAGCCTGAATACGCCACAGCATTTCCATCGACTTCTTCTGCTTTTTTCCGTCGTCGCTCGGATATTCAACACACTTAAACTCGCGGAGCAACACGTGAATACCGCCATTCTCAGGGATACGCAACGTTTGCAAAACCTCGTAAACCGCCGGGGTGTCCGCGCACATGGTTGGGGCGTTTACATCCAACTCGGGTAAATTGATGTCGGAGATCGCCGCTTTCACAACCACTTGCAGGAGGCGATTGGTATTCACAAAAATGGGTGGCGCCGCGTATCGTTCGAGACACTTGACGTACTCGCTCACCACCGCCAACGTCACTGCCGCTGTTAAACAGACAAAAGCCGGCACATAGATGGACGCAAACAACAACTTGCTTCCGAACTCCGCAGGTCGGCCCACGGTTGTATAGTACAACACCCACACGGGCGACAGCAACACGCCGGCAACTGCCGTTATGGCGATCAATCCATCCAGCGACATGCGCGAGACACGGTAAATTTGTCCAGCCCATCGGTGTTCCCACCAGTACCAACGACTATCATAGATCAAAAAGAACACCAATGCACACAGGCTCAAACAGACGAACGTCAGAGTGGGGAAATAGTTACCCCACTCATGCTGCGGAACCCAGAAAAGCCACACCACCAACGTTGCCGCTGCCGGCAGCATAGCCAGCATGCCACCCTCCCACACAATGAAATCGGCCAACGTCGTCTCAAGTTGCTCCCACGCACTGACATCGCCTCCGCAACGCAGGCATAACCTGGGGCCGGGTGGCGGGGAACCAGGGGCAGTATTACCTGCAGATGCATTAGCAACGGGGGACGGCGGCACAACTGCGTCGTACTCTCCCCCACACATTCGGCAAATTGGCATCGACGATCCTCCGCGCTGTTGTGGATAACGCTACGCGCCTGAGGCTACAATCTACCCCAAAGCCTTTAACCGCGCCGCGATTTCGTCTTCCACCTGCTTGATCGCTGTTTTCAACTCGGCCTCGCGTTTTTCCAGGCCACGCAATTGGCTCTCGGTCTCCTCTAATTGTTCGACGTAGCGCGCACGCAACGCGCCCTCCTTACCCACCTGCGACAACGCCTGCATGTTCCCCTGCACCTGTTGCTGCGCTTTGTAGATCTTGTCTCGCTCGACCTCAATCTGCTTTACCTGCTTCTCGTAGTCGGCGATGGTATCGTAGAGCATCAGCAGCTTGCTGATCTGATCGTAGGCTTTACGGTCCAACAACCCATCCTTGAGATAACGCTCCAGGGCCTGATGGGATTGTTTTTGCACTTCCTCGTAGCGGCTCAGCAGACGGCGCTCCTGAACTTTCAACACTTTCTCGCCCCAGGCCGGCGTCTGCACCTCGAAGCGCCAATACTCATCCGTGCGTTCTTTGGGCGGCGTGGTATCGTGGAGTTCATACTGCGCCAAACGCGGATGTTCTACCAGCACGGCAACCGGGTCCGCCGTTTGATTCGAGAGGCGATACTCTTGCCGGCGCACGTCCCATTCCTCGAAATGCAGGTAACTACCTTTGATGAACAACCGGTAAATCTCCCGGCTCGAGCCGCTGGATTCATTAACCTTGACGGCCAGCTCCACCGCATAGGGGACCACGACCTCGCCGCCCACCGCCGTGAACGGCAACACCGCCTCCCCCACGTACTCCCCGTCATCGAGGACCGTCACCGGGCCGCGCTCCAGGGTGAGGCCGCTCGCGTTCTTCATCCGCAGCGTCGCCACGGGGTGCGTCGCCATTTTGCGCCCGTTGTAGAGCAAATCCTTCTGGTACGACAGATCCGCCGACACTACCGGCACCATCGCCGATTGGCCGCGGCCCACCGTCACCGGCGTTTGGATGACGTACTGGAACAACTCACCCAATGCTTCACCCTTCGTCGTGACGGTTTGTGCTGCGGCGAACGCTTCGCGCGCCGCCATTTTTTGCATCGCCGGGGGAGCGGGTGCCGCCATAGCCGCGTGCATCGCCCGCGGCGCTCTCTCAACCATCTCAGCGCCGAAAGTCATCGCATCGAATTCCACCGGCGCAGCCGCCACCCGCGCTTCTTCCTTCACCTCCGGGCGCTCCGGCGTGAACGGTGTGTAGAGATCGTAGACGAACGAGATCGGCATCCCCGCCACCAGCGAGAGGGAAATCCCCTGCAAGTCCTCTTCCAGCCGGTTGTCGAAGATGCCCCACCCCAGGAGCAGCGCCTTCGGGCCGCCTCCCGCCTTCGGGTCGAACACCATACGATAGCTCACCCGCCACGTGGGCGCGGGCGCGATGTAGCTGACCGAGAGATCGTGCTCGCCGGGCGACATGCGCACCGTCACGCTGCGATACTCGTCCTGCGTGAGTGATGTCTGTAGGAAGAAGCGCAAGTCCGCCGCTCCGCGCTCGTCGAGGATGTCCACGTTCTGCACGCGCTCCAACGCGACAGCGTGAACCGTTGCCGTCTCGTCGAGCAGCAGCGAGACCATCGCCGATGCCAACGGCTGGCGCTCGGATGGCTCATCGAGGCCCAGGAGCCTGCCCGTCACCGTTTCGCCCTGATCCAACGACAGCGCGACACGCCGGCCCCGCAAACAGGCCAGCAAGTCCCGCAAGCTGCGGTCATCCTCCAGGCGGATGGAGCACCCGGCCAGACGCTCCTCGCGGCTCTGCGGTGTGGCGTAATCGACGCCGAGCACCTGTCCCCCACCCCAATCGATGGCAGTAAGGCTCTTCAGAATGTCGTTCATCTCCGTCACGCGGAAGGAGAGTTCCACCTCCTCGCCGCCCAACCTGGCCCGGCGCTCGAAGAAGCCCACACCGTGCTTATACAAGGTCATGCGGGTGATCGGTAACTGTGCCATGGTTGCCCTCCTATCGTCAGAAGTCGCTGATAAAGCAAACTATCTTCCTATCCACAAGGCTTACTATCCGGCCTTCTTGCGCGTCAAACGGGAGATCAGCCAGAACAAGGCTGCCATCACGACCAACACCACGCCAGGATGGGCGCCGGCCCACAGGACGGCGCGCAAGATCCGGCGCACGCGCTCGACCTGCCGGAACTCACGCAGCGGCGGTGTGCCCGGAGCATCCCAGTCAAACGTCAGCAACCGGGATAAAAACCCCTGACGAACCGTGCCTTCCAGACTGAAGACGTGGATGGCGTCGCTCCAGGCGTGAGCCAGGCGCAGGTCGCGGGCAAACTCGTCCCACGTCAGCGGCGGGATCTGATCGACGCCGCCCACGGTGACACCGCCGCCAGTGCTGCCCACCCCCACCGATCCCGCGGATGGCGCGAAACTCCACAACAGGCCATGACCAAACGGGCGCATAAAGCTGCTGTAGAGCATCAACACTTCGCGGTCCACCTCCAGATCAACCAATCCCAGGAAGCGCTGCACGAACTGGGAACCGGCCCGCCGTTCATCCACAACGAAGGGGAAGGCGTACTCATCGACACGGTAGCCGTCGGCGCGAATCTGTGCAATCAAGCCGGCATAGTGCTGCTGCGCCCGCTTGAGTCGCTCCGCATCCAGAAAACGACGGAGCAGCGTGAGCAATGCGCGGCGGTCCCCGGCAAACAGCTTTTTCAGCTCGCGCATGTCCGGCTCGATGTCAAGACCGACGCCGTCCCACTGCAAGCCGTATGTCGCCGTCCACGTGCGAAAGTCGGCATAGAAGACGATAGCTTCCGAGGCATTATCGAGGTTGAACCAGTACCCTTGCGCTTCGGGCAACAGCAGCCACGCGATGACGGGGATCCCTGCGACGTTGAGACGTCGCACGATCTCGGCGCGCTCCGGGCTGAGATCGCGCAATCCCAGACTCACGCTGGCACCCAAAGCACGGAGGTCTTCAATGATTTGCGGGGCGGAAAAAAGCTCTTGTAGATCGGCGGCATCCAGTTCGCAAAAAAACGTTAATGTCGGCGTCATCGCATCGCGCTCCCTATGATCTCATACCCGAAAGGTTATAGCGGTATCCAGGAATATTCTACTCGCTATTCCGCAATAATGCAAGCAGGATCTTTATTATTTTGTGTATAAATTCTGTTAGAAAAATTGGTTGAAAACGAAAAAGCCCACGTTTACCATGGGCTTCATTCTGACAAATAATTCTTGTGGGCACTGGTAAGATTTAAAAGATCAGCCTTCCTCGAAAATCAACGTCAACTGCCCAAAACGCACGAGGTCGCCGGAGTTGAGCCGCACGGGCCTGTGGGGTAACAGGCGCACTTCGTTCAAGTACGTGCCGTTGGTGCTCTGCAAGTCTTCCAGGAACCAGCCTTCGGGGCGGTGCAGGAAACGCGCGTGATGTCGCGACACACCGGCCGAGCCGCCGCCATAAGGTTGGAGATCGACGTCCGGCGGTTGCGGTAACATGGGGTCCGTCCGCCCGACCACAACTTCGTCCAGTACGGGGATCGAGAGCGCCACGCCTGACGTGGCGATGAACAAGCGCGGGCCGGTCACGGTTTCCTGCGCATCAAGGCGCATCGTCACCATCCGGGCCGTCACCGGATGGTCGGCCTGCGCCGCCAGTTTGATGGCTTGCGCCACCTGTTTGAGGTCGTTGACAAAAAGCTCCATATGGGGATAGCGGACCGTCAGATCGCGGTCCAGCGCGCGCAGTAACACCGTTTCCAAAGATGCCGGGAGATTAGGATTGTAGGTACTCAACGGAACAGGGGATGCATGCTGCCGCACCACCGCGCCGGGCGAAACCGCGGGAAAGGGCAACTGGCCCGTCAGCAGCTCGTACAATACCACGCCCAGGCTGTAGATGTCGGCCCGTGCATCGGCCTCTTCTCCCGCAGCCTGTTCGGGCGCGAGATAGGCCAGCGTCCCCAAAACCGAGCCGGGGATCGTCAGCTTTTGTGATGCCATCAGTTTGCGGGATTTGTCCCCCAGCTTCTGAGACACACCCACGACTTTGACCAGGCCAAAGTCGGCCAACAGCGGCCAATCCGGGCGGGCCAGGAGGATATTGCCGGGTTTCACGTCGCGATGAACGATGCCTTTGGAATGCGCGAAAGCCAATGCCTCGCCCACCGGGATGATCAACGCCAACGCTTCGGCGCCTTCAAGGGGCTTCTCGTCCAGACGCGCCTGCAACGAACCGCCTTCGACGTACTCCATAACGATGAAGGCATAGCCCTGATCCTCACCATAGTCGTAGATGTTGAGGATGTTCGGATGGCGCAGGCTGGCGATGGCATGGGCTTCACGGCGAAAGCGGCGCAAGAACTGCTGCCCGCCGGCGTCCTCGATGTGCAACACTTTGACCGCAACCCAACGCTCCAGTTGGGTCTGAAACGCGCGATAGACAACCGCCGCGCCGCCACGCCCGATCCTTTCTGTTAATTGATAGCCGCCGATCGTGCGACCGCTCAGATCATCCATGTTATTCCCCTTGAGTTAGTCTGGTAGCCTTTAGTTGGGCAGGTCTGTTGATGGTGTGTTAACGCAATTCCGCCAGCTTTTGGGTCACAGTAGCAAGATCGCCTGTAAGCAGGGCGATGCGGGCTGCATCCAACGTCTGATAGGCCGTCTGTTGAGCTGCCGTGCCACGGAAGTTGGTGAACAGCGTCGTGTATGCCCTGCCCACGGCGCTGACTGCGTTAACCAGCGCCTCAGGCTCGAAGGGTACCGTTACGACGCTGGCCTCGATGTCCGCAATCCACGCCTCTTCCAGCGCCTCTAAAGTGAGATCGTACACGTCCTCGTAATTGCCGCTGCGATAGAGCGTGCGGAATTTGTCCATCCCATACTGCTTGATGAGGTATTCCGTAAAACAACCCGCCGCGTAGTAATTCTGTAAATCCAGGATCTGGTTCTCGAAGCGGAGAGGACGGGCAATGTGCGGGAGTTTGTCCACCTGGTGGTAGGCCGCGCAGAATGTCTTGAGTGGGATATGGTCAGAATCGGCAATCGCCGTCATCCCCATGTAGACGGCAAAGCCTTCGCTCTCCAGCGTCGAAGTGGGCGGGCCGAACATATGCCAAGCATAGAGATGCGCCAACTCGCGCGTGAGGGTGTACTGTTGGTCCTCCGGCGTCCCAGTGCCATCGTACAGGAAGAAGATGCGCCGCTCTTCGGGTACAGAGTATCCGCGATGCATCGTATTGGGCGCGGCAAAAGTGGTTCCGGCCACGTAGACGTCGAACCTCCCGGGAAGCGTCGCGCGGAAGGCGCCCTCGATGTGCTGCATCCCATTGACGACCATCGCCTGTACCGCAGCGATGTTCTCGGCCGCATACGTGCCCGTGCGATAGTGCAGTGTGAAGCGCAGCGGCCCGCCCGTTTCCGGGTACGCGACACTGAGATCGCCTTCCAGCGCCGAAGGCCCCCAGGTTGGCGTTGGGGTAATCGTCGGGGTGGGTGTGGCGGTCGGCGTCGCTGTGGCGGTCGGCGTGTTGGTGGGGGTTGGGGTATCTGTGGGCGGCGGCGGCGGCACCGGGATGATCAGATTTTGACCGACACGAATGACATCAGAGCCTAAGTTGTTGGCGGCGATAATTTCGGCTACGGTGACGTCATAGCTTTTGGCAATCTCACTCAACGTATCACCGGCCTTCACAGTATAGATGACGGCGTTGTCGCTGCCAGCGCCGTCAGCATCGGCCGACGGCGTCGGCGTCGCCGTCAGCGCTGCCATCGCCTGCTCATCCAGGGGGATGCGCAAGACCTGCTCCAGCCGAATGAGATCTCCGGTAAGATCATTCGCCGCCCGCAATGCAGCGATCGAGATACCAAAGTCATACGCAATACCGGAAAGCGTATCCCCGGCTTTCACAGTGTATGTGATGTAGTACGTGACGGAGGTGGGGGTGGGAGACGGTTCCACTTCTGGTGTGGGTGTTGGCAAAGTAAGCCCGGCAGTTTCAATTTCCTCCGACCTTCCCGTCGCTGTGGGCAACGGCACAAAGGTCAAGGTGACAGCCGGTGTGCCTGGCTCCGGTTCAGGCGTAGGTCGCAACAGCAAGAACACAGAGAGCAGCACAAAGAGCAAAACACCTAACCCTATCGCTAGACCAACCAGTATATCTTTCCGGCGAATCGACTTTTCTTCAATCATCGCACTCCGATCATGCAAGGTCCCGATACATCATACCCAGCACCCATCTTATATCACATCTTGTCAAAAGTTCACCTTCCGGCGCACGGCAGTCAGTCTACCTCCACGAGCCGGACGTCATCGACGTAGACGTAGGTATTGTACCAGTTGTCAGAGCGATTGTGAACCTCCAGCGATAGATCCACCAGGAGTCCACCGGCCCCCAAATCGATGGTGCCGGTCCGCCAGCCTAAATCATAAGGCGCCACATTGCAATATGCAAAGAACGCTTCGTTGGCATTGGCATCACGGAGCTTCAACACGCCGTTCACGAAAACGTCGAAAGTATCATATTTGTCGGTTATGCTGCGATTGAGGTCATTGGTGAAGATGCGATAACGCAAAACAAGATGCATCGACTTACCCACAGACGCACTTGGCGCGAAGAAGAATTGCCGGAGGCGCGCATACCCTAACGGAACGCCCGCCGCACACAAGTATCGTGGATCCCCGAGCAAGGCGACGGGATTATCTGCGTTGCTCGGATCGGCCGCGGCCGATGCACCCAGAACACCCGAAACGGTCCATCCGGCCAGACCTTGAGAGAAATTGCCGTTCGTCAGTGGCGGCGCGTAGGCGCGCATCACCAGCGGTAGATAGACATACACAAACTGCGGTTCTTGCTCCCGGACGACGGCCATATCTTTGACGGCAACCTCCAGGTACGGATCGCCCTCATGAATCAACGTCACCGTGAAGGTGGTGGTGTTCACCACACCGCCGCTCGCTGTAACGGGTACGGTCAAGCGGATGCCCATCGTCATCGTCTCGCTCACCCCCAGAGGCAATGGCAACCCCACCGTCGTGCCCTCTGGATACGCCGCGTTGAAAAGGTCCACCGGCCAGCCCTCAGAGGCATCGACCTGGAAACCGACCGAGACGTCCACGTCCCCGGTGTTGCTGATGGTATGCACGTACTCTACCACGCTGTCAGGATCGACGTCCACGCTGTAGCCCGGCGAGACGGTTATCGTCGGCAAATAGGAGGACTGCGCAGAGGCACGGTTACTCTTGGGCAACATCATAAACACCATGAACAGTAAAGTTCCACTTAAGAGACAAATGATCCATAAATGTTTTATATTTCTCATCGCACTTCTCCTTATGCCGGCCAAAACCAGTGAAAAATCACGGTTGAGATGCTCCAACCATATCTACCTGCACAATAATCACGCTGATATTGTCTGTGCCGCCGGCCTGGTTTGCCGCTTCGATCAGTTGTTCGCAGGCCACCTGTGGCGAAGGCGCAGCGCGCCACAACGCCCATATGCGCGCATCGGGGAGCATCCCGCTCAACCCGTCCGAGCACAGCAACAACGCCTCGCCGGGCGCGAGTGCCTGCTCGAAAAGATCAAAGTCCGCCTTGGGTTTGTCACCGACCACCCGGTAGATGACGTTACGCCGCGGATGTTGACGCGCCTCCTCGGTGGTGATGTGCCCCGCTGCTACAAGCCGCTCGACGAATGAGTGATCCGTCGTAATCTGCGTCGCGCCATCTGCTGACAACCAATAGGCACGACTGTCACCGATGTTGGCGATGGTCGCTTGCCCGGCAATCGTCAACGCGAGTACCAACGTGCAACCCATGTCGCTATCCGCAGCCCGGCGTTGCGTGTACACGGCCTGATTCGCCATCGCCACGATCTGTTCAAGCCAGACTCGTGCATCTGGCGGTTTCTCGTCAGACTCCAGTTGCAAAGTATCCACGGCTTCCCGGATGGTCTGGATCGTCAACTGGCTGGCAACATCACCCGCAGCATGCCCGCCCATGCCATCGGCGACCGCGTACACTCCCACCGGCAGGCCTGACGCTGCGAAACGCTCCGCCAGATCGAGGACCAAGACGCTATCCTCATTCAAGGTGCGCACATGACCCACATCGGTGAGCACCCCGACCTGCACATGCACGTCTTCCGGCGCGGACAGACCTCGCAAAGCACCCTCAAGCACCGCTGCGAGCACATCCGCCGTCTTCGCCGTCTGCTGCGCACGTGAAAGCAGCGAACTCAAGAGTTTGGTGCCATTCTCTGGCGCGCCCAACAACGCGAGCAACAAGTGCGCCAACGCGCGGACGTTCTGCGCAAAATAGGCATCGGCCTGTGCGTAAACTTCAGGCGGCAACAGCGAGACATTGTCGATGCACACGTATCGCGCAATATGATCGCTGAAGGTCAGGTGCTCGAGGTCAATCTCTTGCAGGATGACGTCGTGTTGATGTAAATACGCCATCCCCTGGGCCAGCCCAACACCCCACTGCAACACTTTCTCGGCGGGTTGTGGGGACGTCACATCCTGCGCCCGTTTGATAACCGGCTCGACGCGGTAATAGCGTGGCGGATCGAACGTCGTCTCCGTGAACACGTCCTCGGGTACAATCAGGGCGGGATGGCGCAGGTGCAGCGCCGCCACCTGGGCAGAAGGCTGGAACGCCCGCGCGTCGATGGTCTCCCGCAGAATATACTTCGGATAGATCAATGTAAGCCCGCGCAGATCGGCCCCACAGCGAGCACAAGCGCGCGTCTCTTCTCCACCGATGGGCGCGTCGCAATGGGGGCAACGGCTGAGCGGTGTCGTGCCGCGCGCAGCGTAGGTGTTTTGCGCTGCATCTGTCATCTCCCTACCCGTTTGGATATTGAGCACCAGGTAGCGGCCTGCGGCCAACAACGTCTGCTCCGGCAATGGGTCCGGAGCCACAGCATCCGGTATCTCGGGCGCTACGATGATGTCCGGCCCCTCAACACGACCCGCCCGACGATTTTTGAGCAGCGCAAATAAGAGCAGTACAGCCATGAGTAACGCGCCGGCAACCACCAATCCCGCCACCAACGTCACCAGGAGACGGGGGGGTGTCTCTGCTACGCCGTCCGGCGACGGCAGATGGCACGCCGAGAGTGCCATAACCAGACCAACGAGCAACAACACGCGCCGAGTAATGGCGCGCCAGCACCTGGCGCGCAGTCTCCTACCCCTGGTTATCATCTGTTCTGGCCCCCTTCAACCGCTGCAAAGACGCCAACAACGCCACCATATACGTCGCCCGCGAGCGCACGTGCTGGCCTTCCTGATTGGGAAAGCGCGTGGCCAGCGCGATGGCGCGTGTCGCCCACACCCGCGCCTTATCATAATCCTGCCGGCGGCGGAACAGGTCGGCGCCGATCAGATAGAGGCGCGCGCCGCCCAGCGTCCGCTCCACGCCGGGACGCGCCAGACCGCGCTCGACCACAGCCAATGCAGGCACATAATCGCCCCGTGCTTCCAGCGCCGTCGCCTCGTGATAGTCCAGGTCGGCCAGGCGTGCCACGTCGTCCTGGTTCACCGGCTCGGCGGGCAACATCGCACGCGCCGCGTTCAGATGCGACAGCGCGGCGTCGTAATCGCCGAAGCTGATCAGCGTGTCGCCCAGGAGATGGTGCGCTTCGAAGCGCGCTTCTGGCACGCCCAACCCTCCGGCATCCGCGGCCTCCAACACACGCTCGAGCGCCTGACGGGCCTGCACCGCCAGATACGAGTGCGCGGCCTGCTGTCCCAATTCCAGGTTCACCGTGACCGCTTCCTCCCACATCCGCGCTTCGTAAGCGTGATAGGCCATCAATGTGAGCCAGTTCGGGGCAGCCTTCTCGCGGTAATAACCGAGGTACTCGGTGAGTCTCTGGTGGATGAGCCGCTGAACCCGGTGCGGCAATCCCCGGTAGGCCACTTCGCGGACCAGCGGTTGGCGGAAGATCAACCATTCGACGTCGCGCGGGGCCAGCCCAAAAGGCGATAGTTGCGGAATTCGTCTCCGCACTGCCGTGTCGCTCTCCTCCCCGTAGGCAGCAATCAGGGTGGGTACCATCATCTCATCGCCGACGGCCGCCGCCGCACGCAGCAGGTGCCGGTCGGGCGGCGAGAGCTGGTCGATGCGGCTCTGAATCAGCCCATAGACCATATCGGGCAGCGGAAAGTCTTCCAGCGAACCGGTCAATTCCCAGGAATGATCGCGGCGGCGCAACACGCCGGAGTTGATCAGCGCGCGCACGGCTTCGGTAGCGAACAGGGGCAGGCCGCTGCTGCGTTTTGCCACCCATTCGATGACGGTTTTGGGCAACGGCATATCCTCGAAGAGGCGCTGTACCAACGTCTGCATAGCCGCGGCGCTCAGCGGGCTGAGCGGCAAATCCACCACCCGTTCGTCCGCCGACCAGCGGCGCAGCACGGGGGCGTAGGCGGCGGCGCTTTCGTCGCGGTGTGTCACGACGAGCAGCAGCGGCGCGGCGACCGGCGTGTTGATCAGCATATCGAGCATGTCCAACGAGGCTGGCGACATCCAATGCACGTTGTCGAGGATCAACAGACGCGGCTGTTCCAGCGCGGCCTGCTGCCACAGTTCGAGGAACATCGATTGGCGCTGCGTATCGCGCATCATCGGCGGCAACGCGAGCACGTCCGTCGAGGGTGGCGCGGTCAAACCCACCAATGGCGCCAATAGGGCGGCCCACGGCGCAACCCCGTAGCGCTCCAGCGCCGCAGCCAGCTTTTCCGGGCGTGATTCCGAAGAAACTGCATCCAATCCCAGGAGCGAAGTAAGGGCGGCGTCCCACCCGGCAAATGGCAGGTGCGCGGCATACGATGGCGTCACGCCCAGATGGACGGTGAAGCCGCGCTCTTCGGCCAGCCGGGATAGCTCATGCACCAGGCGGCTCTTACCCACGCCCGCTCCGCCGTGGAGCAGCACCGCGCGGGATTCGCCTGCGCGCACCGCATCCAGTGCGCCCGCGAGTTGCGCGCACTCAGCTTCGCGTCCCACGATGGGGATGTCCGACGCGGGCGCGCCCAGAAAGACCCGCCGCAACCCGCGCGCGATAAAGGGAGCCAACGGCTCCGACTTGCCCTTGAAGTAGGTAGGCGCGCCAAATTCTCCGGCGACGCGCCGCGTCACCGCGGGGTGGCGAGAGGTGTTCGGGCCAAGCCAAATTTCGCCAGGCGCGCATTTGGACATCAGTCGGGCGGCCAGGTTCACCTCGTCGCCCATCACCGTGTACTCGCGGCGGCGCGCCGTGCCCACATCCCCGGCAAAGACGTAGCCGGTGTTGATGCCGAAGCTGAGCGTCCCACCGAACATCTCCTGCAATTCGAGGGCAGCCAGCACGGCCCGCAAGGGGTCGTCTTCGTGGGCGCGCGGCGCTCCGAAGAGCGCCATGATATACGCACCACTTGGCGCTACGGCGATTTTATTGACGATGCCGTCGTATCGTTGGATGGCATCGCGGATCTGGATGAAGGCCGTGTTCGGCTCAGCAATAGCCTGCTGCAATTTCGCCTCATCGCCCCAATAGGGCAACAGATCGGGCAAGCCGGTCACGGCGAGCATCATCACGGTGACCCAACGGCGCTCACTCCACAGACGGATGCGATCCAGTGTGGGGGCGGCAACCAGCCGTTCCAGCAAGCTCGGGGCCAGATAGGGGGTGAGTGCGTCCAGGCGGGAGAGGAACCACACCAACAGGTCTTGTTCCGCCAACTGCGGGGGCTGCGGGAGCGCCATGACGCCGTGGGCCGAAGGCTTCTCTCGCAAGGCCAGCACCTGATACAAACCGCTCCCAGTTTCGTCAGCGTCAAGCGGGACACACTCCACCAACCCCTGACAGGCGTCGAAGGTGCTGGCGTCGAGCACCGTCTCGGCGGGCGGCGCGGCGCATTGCGCGCGGCCCATGGTCGCCAAGGGATGGCCGATGGGCAAAAGTTCACGCCCGGCGCGATCGCCAAGTCCTAGCCCCAGCATCCGTCCACTGCCCAGGCCAATAGACACCCGCAACGGGAAACGCCCAAAAGGTGTCTCGACCTCGCCCATCTCGGTCTTCATCGCAGCCTGGAATTCGAGCGACGCAGCCACGGCCCGCAGCGCGTGTTGCTCGCCCTGGAATAGCACCATCCCGGCATCGCCGCCGAACTTCTGCAAGTCACCGCCATATTGCGCTGTGATGCGGATCAGAATGTCCAGGAAACGATCCACCAGATCCGTCAACTGCTCGGCCCCTTGATCCGAATCGGCCTGCGAAAAGCGCTCCGCCAGGGGAGTGAAGCCGTCGATGTCGGCGAACATCACCGTCCCCTCGAGCGAAAGCCCGATGGGACCGGAAACCGGCGCTTCGAGCATCGGGGCCGCAACGACCATGGGGATATAGGCAGTGACGACCTCCAGCAAGTCCCGCAAATACAACAGCAGCGCGGGCTGGTAGTACAGCAGGCGCTCGAGCCAATGGGTCAGTTCCCCTTCATGCTCCGCCGGTCTGGCGTGCGCCGCATGAAGGGGAAAATCGGAGACAAAACTCATCGCATATCCGTTATTTTTCCTCGATACGAATGGTCTTGATCAGGTCGCCGGGCTTGGTCGCGGTCTGGGGATCGCGGATGCTGATCGACAGCAGCACGTCCAGCCCTTCGATGACTTTGCCAAAGACGGCGTGGCGGCCGTCCAGCCACGGCGTCTCCGCAAAAGTGATGAAGAACTGGCTGCCGTTGGTGTTCGCGCCGGCGTTGGCCATCGACAACACGCCGGGGCCATCGTGGCGCAGGGTGGCATCGAATTCGTCGGCGAAGCGGTAACCCGGCCCGCCGCGCCCGGTCCCGGTGGGGTCGCCGGCCTGAGCCATAAAGTTCTCGATGACGCGATGGAAGGTCGTGTTGTCGTAGAAGCCCTCGCGGGCGAGGAAAACGAAGTTGTTCACGGTGTTGGGGACTTTGTCGGCATACAACTCGACGACAATGTCGCCCTTCTCGGTCTCGATCGTGGCGACGTACTGCTTCGCCGGATCGATCACCATCGCCGGCGGCGCGCTGTACATATTATTACGCTCTACTGGATTTTTCGGCATAGCTATCGCTCCTTGTTCGGTGAATTCGGTGGGCGCCCCACCGCTTAACGCTTCTTCAATCAGACGCCGGAGTGTTGCAGGATCGTTGCCCAGGACTTGCTGCCCATTGACGAAAAACGTGGGTGTCGCGGTGACGCCACGCTCATACGCGACCATGGACGCATCAAGAGCTGCACTGACATAACGACCACCTTCTCTGCATGCGGCAAACTGCGCCGTATTCAAGTCGATCTCCTGCGCCGAGGCCGTGAGATCGAACGCACCTGCGCCGATCCCGGCAAAGACGGCGTGTTCGTAGGCGAAATAGCGCCCCTGCTCGGCGGCGCACATCGCTGCCGCCAGGTATTCTTGCGATTCGGCGCGGTTGAAGGCCATCATGTGACCGACGTAACGCACTTTCCCTGTCGCCACGTAATCCTGGAGAATGCCTTCCAGATTGTCGGTGTTGAAGGCGCGGCAGTGCCCGCAGAAAATCTCGCTAAACTCCATCACAACGACCGGCGCATCTTCCACGCCCAACGCGGGGAACCAGCGGGTTCCGGCAGGGCCGGGATAGCGCACGGTCGTTTCTCCGTCATTGTACGGCGTCCCGGTCAGCCCCAGAAAGGACTCGGAGTCTGCCATGACGATCTCCGCCCCTTCGGCTTCACTCAGGGCAAGCTCCGCAATCGGGGCGACGGTAGGCGTCGGTTCTGGCGGCGTTGGGGTCGCTGCCGGCGGTTGAGTTGCGGTGGGTGCCACGACGGTAGAAGATGGCGTCGCCGCACAGCCGGCAATCAGCAGCGCGGAAAACACCGCCATCAAAGCGCGTTGCCAGAGTAATGATCCTCTCATACGTCCTACCGCTCCTCGATACGGATGGTCTTGATGAGGTCGCCAGGCGTAGTCGCGGTCTGGGGATCGCGGATGCTGATCGACAGCAGCACGTCCAATCCCTCGGTCACTTTGCCGAAAACGGCGTGCGCGCCATCCAGCCACGGCGTCGCCGCGTACGTGATGAAGAACTGGCTGCCGTTGGTGTTTGCGCCCGCGTTCGCCATCGACAGCACGCCGGGGCCATCGTGCCGCAGCGTGGCATCGAACTCATCGGCGAACTGGTAGCCCGGCCCGCCCATCCCCGTCCCGGTAGGATCGCCCGCCTGAGCCATAAAGCCCTCGATGACGCGGTGGAAGGTCGTATTGTCGTAAAATCCCTCGCGCGCGAGGAAGACAAAGTTATTCACGGTGTTCGGGACTTTATCGGCGTACAGCTCGGCGACGATGTTGCCCTTCTCCGTTTCAATGGTGGCGATGTACTTTTTGGTTGGGTCGATCGTCAGCGGCGGCGCTGCCGAGTACATCCCGTTCCGCGAAGCTGGATCTGTGGGCATGTCGGGATTGGCGACCGGCGGAGCCTCGGCGACCGGCGTCGCTTCCGGCGTCGCGCTCTTCCCCTGATTCAGGATCAACACGACGGCGACAACCAACAAGATCACGATCCCGGCAGCGCCGGCGATCCACCACCATTTTTGGGTCTTGGCCGGCGCGCCTTTTTTCGCGGCGGACGATCCCGGTTTCCTGGTAGGCGTTTTCCTGGCTGACGAGGACGTACTGGGGCGCTTTTGCGTCGCGCTCGAACGTTTTCTGGCTGCTGTGCGTTTTTTGGACTTGGACATAGTTCCTCCACACTTGGGTTTATCTGGATTTTAGCCCATTTCGGCGGAAACGCCAGAGGCAAGCCGACGAGCAGCGCCAGCGGCCCCAACAGCAGCAGCCACATCGTCGTTTGCAGGCCAAAACGCCCGGCGATCAGCCCCAGGCCCCAGGGAATGAGCGCCCCGACGAATCCGAAGATATTGTCCACCGCCATCGACGTGCCGCTCTGTCCCGGCATCGTCGAATAGAGCTGTGCCTTGAGGATCGCGTACCACCCAGCGTTGAACAAGCCCAACAAACCCAACAGCGCCAACTTGACGCCAAACGCGGGGATGAGCAAAAACGCGGGGAACAACAACAGCTTGATAGCAGCGCTGATCCGCAGATAGCGCAGCCCCGGTACGCGCTTCAACAGCGGGATGATCAACACGTCGCCGAGCAGCCCCACCCCGGTCCAAACGGCCACCGCCGTCGCCGCCTGTCCCGCCGTGACACCGACCACATCCACGAAATAGAGCGCCAGATAGCCCAGGAGCACGTCCAGCATCAGGTCGGAGAACTGCAACAGCACCAGCCAGCGCAAGACCGCACCGCGTTTCAGCGCGTGCCACACGCCCGCGAAAGCAACTTTGAGGTCGACAGCCTCTTCATCGGCGCGCCCGTTGGGAAAGCGGAAGCGCGACGCAAGCACCAGTAAGAGCAACGCCAACGCCACAAAACCGGCGAATAAGGTACGCCAGCTCATCCCCAACGCCACCGCCGCGCCCAGCGCCAACGGCCCCGCCACCACACCCAGCGAGCCGGCGAGCGTCCAGCGGGCCATGTTGTGCTCGTGGCGGTCGGGATCGACGTCCATCAACGTAGCCTGCGAAAGACTCACAAACGCGCCGGATGCCGGATAGAAGAGGATGAACGACAGCAACAACAGCGCAAAGCTGTGACTCACGCTCGTGAGGAGCAGGCTCAGGCAGAAGAGCACGCCGCCGCCCAACACCAGCACACGCCGCTTCCACACATCGCCCAGGACGCCTAGAAACGGCTCGACGATGCTGCTCACCATCGCGGGCACACCGAGCAGCAGCCCGATCTGCGCGTAGTTCAGCCCCAGGTCGTTGCGAATCATCGGCCACGCCGCCTCACGCGCGCCGTAGACGAACTCATCGAGGAATTCGATGAGCAGCAGCGGCAGAACGAACAGGTCCAGACGGGAGGGCCGGCGGCGGTGGCGAGTCATCGATAAGCTCCCAATGATTGACTTATAGATTGGGGGAGTATATAATAATTTTGTTGGGAAACAACCTCAAGGGACATCATAATGCGTGTGCGTCTGACCCTGAAGCCCGGACAACGAGGAACGAAACAGTTCGTCGAAGAATACGGCGATCGCCTTGTGTGTGTGCGGTATCGCTACGACGACAAGCTGCGCAAACGCTACAAGACCGTGGAGCTCATCGTGGACGAGGCCGATTGGCCGGATCAGCACGCCCCGATGGATGCGTTGGTGGTTGGCGTGCTGGTCGCGCGCGAGGAGACCGACCGGAGCGGCAGGTCTGGGAACTGCGGTACGACCGGGTCAAGCGCCTGGAACTTGAAGGGCGCCTGGTGCGGGACGAGGCGGGCGACTACGAGGTCTTCGCGTACGGCGTGAGTGATGAGGGATAACCTGGGCCTATACCCATAGATACGCCGTGGCAGCATATAGCTGTAGAGCCATTGATAGATATAGGGATAGATACCCAGAGGCTATACGCAGCATATAGGAATAGATAGCCGCGGAGATGTGTATGTAGGAGTAGATGCAGGTTTATATCGTCCAGATAATTATATGTTAGGCCGCCAAGCGCGGCAAGGAGGTTACTATGTCTGAGAGAGTTGGGGCGATTAAAAAGGCAGACGCGGAAACCGTGTGGTTTTACGGTTTTGGAGTTTATCAGGGCGAAACAGTCCCCCCGGAAAATATCGGAGGTATGTTTAGCCGTCTCGGAATCCCAAGTCCGACAATCCTGCTGGATAACGGATATACGGTCTACGGCTGTGAGTGTTGGTGGTCGTCGGAGAACGAGGTTAAACAGATAATCGGAGACCGGGCTGTAGTTACGGTTTCGCCGCCCAACTGCCAGAGTTGAGCCGCCGCGCGGGTAGAGCAGACCCCGCCGCCGTGCTCGCTGATAGCGCGGTCGGACTCCAACCGGTGTTAGGCCGAGCCGCAAAAACAGAACGTTGCGTTACAGTTTTCCAGAATCTCGAAAACTCGTGCTAAAAACGCTTGACAAAATAGTACTATTATGGTACTATATAGATAGTTACAAACAAACAACAAAATACAGGAGATGAGGAAATGAGAAACATTCAAATTTGGGGTTCGATGACAGCAGCAGAACGAATCGTATACGCGCAGTCTATAGTTGATGAATTTATGGCCGGGAACGAGAGCGAGCGCACAGCACGACACGTAAACGCCACGCTCGATGTTGTGAAAGAGCATCCAGACAACTGGAATATGAACACCCTGGAGAAAAAGCTCGCGGAGAAATACGAACTGCGAGCGGAGATGCAGAAATTGGCCTAGCCGGATGAGAGTGGGGCGCGCATACAAACCACGCGCAGGAGCGAAATGACGACGAAACAAGTTAAAATTTACGCAGGTTCCAACACATACGAGAAATGGCAGCAGATTTGTGAACGATTCAGCAGCAACACGGCGGCGTTTGCTGTCGTGGTAGAAAATTATTTCAATCTTCAGGAGGATACGATGAACGGACATGGTATTAGAACAAGTGCAGGAAATGAGGTTCAATTTCAACGGGGCGATAGGGTTCGCGTGCTGAGTGGATCGCAATGGCACACAGGACATACCGGCACAGTCGTAGATTGTGACGAGAGTCGTGTTCTGGTAACGTTGCCAGGGCCGCAGCCAAGGACGAATGATAGAGAATGGCTCTCTATTGACTGTATCGAAATTGCTCAATAACATATCTATTCTCCTAGCCTCCGCTTTGGCGGAGGCTTTTCTTTGCCACGATTCGGCCTAACACTGTTTGGAGCGGACGCGGAACAGCGCGAAACGTTGGGCGAGCAGGAAACGCCGCGCCGCTCAAACTAAATCGTTGGGCGGTCATCTTGTTTCACAGAGGGAAGAATGTTATCAAAGATTCTGCGGAAAATTCTGCGAGCATTTGACACAGCTGATACGCAATTCTTGGCAACCCTTCAAGATGCGACGCAGAAGACCAAGTATATCAAAAAGCTACGCTATGCCCGATTCCATTCCGTTTTGCTGCTTGGGATATTCATAATGCTGGCATTATGTCCTGCCGTCTTTTCGGATGTTGAAATCCCAGGGTTGATTGTGCTGATAATAGTATTGGAAGGTTTTGCATACCTGGACGCGGATAATAAGCTGCGGGTAATTCATGCAATTGATCTATTGCAAGCTCCGGCAAACCCAGATGAAATTATCCCGGCTAAGGAAGGGGTAAACAACTTTCTGAGTGTTGCTGAGCGCGAAAACTCAAAGTAAAATACCATATAGGCTGCAAAAATGAAAAGACAAGCTAGCCCCGAAGTAACCAGAGCAATGCTAGAGGCAGTGGATAATCAATTACGCGACTTGAATCCACCTGAAGCAGCAGAAACCTACAATCGCCTAATAGCCGGTGGTCGTTCTGACCAGGAAGCACGACAGTTAATCGCGGTTGCGCTTTCAGCGGAAATGTTCGAGATGATGAAGCACAAAAAGGATTACAATCCCGAAAGATATGTCGGCTACTTGCACAAACTACCAAAGCTCCCGTGGGAGTAGCCTGGATTTACAATCAGAGTTGTTGTAATGTCAGAACCCGCCCAACATCGGTTGCAGGCGACGCGGCTGCGCCGCAGCAATCGGAGGAGAAACGCGCACAAACGAGTCTGCTCTCGAAGGTTCTACGCCGCACCCGCCGCGCGCCTGAACCCTACCGTTGGGCACGTCAAATACATAGAAGGTCTGCTCTCTATGTCGGGAGGTTCGTCATGATTGACACAAGTTTTAACATGTCCAGTGATGCCAATGGCGGAGACCCTGACGCTACCAGTCCCACGTTGCGTAGATACCATAAACTTCTTTGGCGCAAGCTCTTGCCCAGCGGGGAACTCTTTGATTTGCGAGATGATAGACGCGGCTACTACCTGTTCTACAGTTCTCCATCAGGGGACTTTTCACTAGGCAGTGACGCCATCACTCATTCATACAAGAACCAGATGAAGAAGAAGTGGTTGACCGCCCAGATACCTGAAGTAGTTCAGGATCTGTTCAATCGAGGGTCAACAATCGGCGCATACCTTATTTTTCCCAACAACCAGATAGACGGTAAGCATACGATAAATCAGGCCAGAGGGATACTTCGTCTTATTGACGATCGATTCGATCTAACTCTTGAGTGTATCAGGCGATACTACATCAATGAGCCAAGTCCACTTACGGAGACATTGAGAAGATATGCCTCATTTTTCAAGCTGTTTGAATCATTTGAATTCTACACCGAGTTCTTTCTTTTAAACGACTTGGTTGACCAGCAGGGCAACATTAGATTCTACTTGCCGTTCGATGATTTTCAATCTCTGCCGGAGTTTCGGGGTGTTGAGGACTACTTCATCTATAGAGATCGGGTGGTGGAATTCATCAACGCACGTAACAGAAAAATCGAAGAGTACGCGAGGTATTTGGAGCGCCAAACCGAATGAATCGAGCACCAATTAACAAGACCCGCGCCCAACATCGGTTGCAGCGGACGCGGTTAGCAGCGTGGGTCTGGCAGAGGAAACCCGCACAACCAGGTCTGCTGTTGAAGGTACAGCGCCGCACCCACCCCGCAGCTTAAGCCAGGCCGTTGGGCGCTACACTTACCGTTATCTCTGGGAGATTATTTCGTCCAAACATACATTAAAGATCGATATGAATACCAAGCAAGTTGTCATAGATACGACCACTCACACTGAAATAGTGCAAAGCCTATCAGAGAAATTAAAGACTTACTACGTTTTCCCCGACATCGCTGAACAACTCTGTATACGCCTTCAAAAACACCTGGAGGATGGAGCATATACCGATATCACAGAGGGCGAGCTTCTCGCCCTAGCTCTGACCGTGCATATGCAAGAAGTAAATCAAGACAAACACTTGTTTGTTCGATGGTATCCAGAGCCACTGCCAGACCATGAAGGTCCAATGTACCAAAATCAACAATGGCTGGATGAGCGGCGTCAGCAAGCCAAACTCGACAATTACGGGTTGCACAAAGCGGAAAGACTGCCCGGAAATGTTGGATATTTAGACATACGTGAATTCCATAACTCGTCATGGGGCGGTGATACCGCCGTAGCCGCGATGAATTTTCTAGCAAATACTGACGTCTTGATTATTGACCTATGCAAATGCCGAGGTGGGGATCCAGACATGATCGCCCTGATCAGTAGCTACCTTTTTGGCGAAGAACCGGTCCATCTGAACAATCTTTACTGGCGCGAGGAGGATGTCACCCAACAGTATTGGACACTGCCTTACATTCCTGGCAAGCGCTTCGGTGATAAACCAGTCTACGTACTGACCAGCAAAGACACTTTCTCAGGCGGGGAAGAATTTGCATACAACCTAAAAATCCGCCACCGTGCCATACTGGTTGGTGAGACAACGGGTGGAGGCGCTCATCCCGGTTCTACGTATCGATTACATTCGCATTTTGAGGTATTTATCCCCGTTGGACGGGCTATCAATCCGATTACCGGAACAAATTGGGAGGGCTGTGGAGTCACCCCAGACATTCCAGTACCGCAAGAGCAAGCATTCAAGGTTGCCTACAATATGGCGCTCAAATCAATCATTGCGAGCCTTGGCGAAACGCCATCTGGATCGTTCAAGACGTTTGCAGAAGAAGCACAAACGGCTCTCAAGGGTAAAGTATCTGCTAATCCTTAAGGTCATTATGCAATTACCAATATTCCAAGTTGACGCCTTCACGAACAAGGTTTTCGGTGGCAATTCTGCCGCTGTTTGCCCTCTTGAACACCGGCTTCCTGATGATGTTATGCAGAGAATCGCAATAGAGAATTCTGTTGCCGAAACCGCATTTTTCATTCCATTGAATGACGGTTTTGAAATTCGCTGGTTCACTCCAGAAATTGAAATGGATTTGTGTGGACACGCAACCCTGGCGACCACGCACGTTATCGCAAGACATCTCCACTACTCCCAGCCCTTTGTCAAGTTTCAGTCAAAAAGCGGTGAACTGTTGTGACCGTTGAAAATGGGCTAGTGAACGAGTCTTAATTTCTGGAAAAGCAGTAACGTACTTGGAAGGAAATATTACGCTTTAGAAGTCTTATATTAAGATAGGCAGTGGGCTAACATCGGTTCAAGCGGACGCGGCTATCACCGTCTGCAGTCGGTGCGGAAACGCGCACAAACCAGTCTGATCTCGAAGGCTCTGCGCCGCACCCACCGCGCGCCACCGAACTACCATAGTTAGCCCGCCGGGTTACCAACTGAGAAATCGGAGTTCCAAAAAGGCCATGAACATAACCGCGACGTTGTATGTTGCCAATCGAGACGATTGGCGAGAGTGGCTGACAGAGCATTACAGCAGTTCGAATGAAATCTGGCTGGTTTACTACCGGAGGCAGACCGAAAAGCCCCGTATTCCGTACAATGACGCGGTCGAAGAGGCCCTCTGCTTTGGATGGATCGACAGCATCACCAAGAATCTGGATCAGGAGCGATACGCGCAACGGTTCACTCCACGAAAACCACAGAGCAAATTCTCGCAAACGAACAAAGAGAGACTCAAAAAGCTGATCAAAAAAGGAAAGGTAATGCCAGATGTGTTGGCTAACCTCAGCGACATTGGTTTGGAAGATTTCGAGTATCCAACGGATATCATAGTAGCCATCCGTCAGAACGAACAGGCTTGGAAGAATTTTCAGAAGTATTCAGGATCGTACCAGCGGATTCGTATTGCCTATGTAGATGGGGCACGAAACAGACCCGGTGAATATGAGAAACGGCTGAAGCACTTGATCAAGATGACGGAGCAGGATAAGCAATTCGGGTTTGGGATAGAAGACTACTATTGATGAGAAACGTTCAGACGAGACGAAAATAGGCTGCGGAAGATCCGAGGGGTTCATCTACATCAAGAAGACGGGCTAACAGCCGACAGCGCCTGTCGGCGCTCGTTGTATTGCGGCTTTTTCGCTTTGTTAGTGGACTTGTCCAGCAAGATGGCCCCGCCCACCCGGCGCCGCGGTTCAGCTTTTCGTTAGGCTGCGCGGTTAGGCATCTTGAATTCGGAAGGGAAAAAGAAAAAATGCAAACGTATGATGATCTTGCCTATGTAAGCAATGGGCGTTCTCGTCAAAAACTCGATCTTTTCGTCCCAGATGTAGGGAAAAAATGGCCACTCATCATTTGGGTTCACGGGGGCGGCTTTCGCACGGGAAGCAAAAAAGATCACGTTCCACTCGCGTATCTTGAGCACGGTTTTGCTGTGGCCAGTCTCAACTATCGACTCAGTCAACATGCCATCTTTCCAGCTCAGATTGAAGATGTCAAAGCGGCTGTACGTTGGTTACGAGCGAATGCCAAGAAATATCGTCTCGATCCCAACCGCTTTGGAGCTTGGGGGGAATCTGCCGGTGGTCACCTGGTCGCCATGCTGGGTTTGATAGGAAACACAAACACTTTTGACGTGGGTGAGCACTTGGAGATTTCCAGTCAGGTGCAAGCAGTCGTCGATCATTTTGGTCCGACCGATTTTCTACAGATGGATTCACAACGCCTTCCGCAAGGCATGGTCCATGATCCGCCCGATTCGCCCGAGTCGGAATTGGTGGGCGGAGCCATTCAAGCGCACAAGGATCGCGTCGCGAGAGCGAACCCCATCACGTATGTAACCAGGGATGCGCCGCCGTTTTTGATCGTGCATGGCGACCATGACCCGCTGGTGCCCTACCAACAAAGCGTGATCTTGTACAATGCCTTAGTTGCGCATGGCGTCTCCGTCTCTTTTTATACGGTTATCGGTGAAGGGCATGGTAATTTCAAAGATCCAAAGGTAGCTGAAATTACGCTGCAATTCTTTGAGCGGCACTTGAGGTCTATCGATTGAAATGAGGGCGCAGCCCAACACACGCTGCAGCCGACGCGCCGGGAGCACGAAAAACACGCGCAGCCGCTTGGTGTGGTGAGCAGGCTTCCACGCTCGCGGCTGGGGCGCGCATCTGAATCCAAAGTCGTTGGGCGGTCTCCAGGGTGGCACTCACAACCGCGGCGACCGTGGGCAGACGCAACTGGCGACAATGGGTGCGGATGGTGTCAAGCGCCTTGGGCCACCTCCGGCAGGAGTTGATCGTAGGGTTGCAGATCGACGGCCAAGGGGGCGAGCGCGGGCGGTGTGGGACGGGGCGGCTGCACCAATTCCGCGACCGTGGTGTCATCCCAAGGCGTCGTGGTTTTCAGTAGACAGGTCGGGGCGGTTGGCGCCTACTTCGGCCAGGATGTCCGGGGCATCGTCGACCGGCTGCTCACCGAGTAGTTGCCCGACGGCGGCTGGAACTGCGAGGCTGCCAACGGCTCGATGCGTTCCTCGTTCAACACCACAATCTGCGTGCTCGAGGCCTTGCTCGAGCACGAACAGGCTGTCGGTAGCAGTCCGGAGGTGAGCGCGGCTCGTCTCCGCGGGCAGGAGTACCTCCTCGAGCGCCGCCTCTTCCGCCGACGGTCGACCGGCGAGGTGATCGAGCGAGATCGCAAGGGTGGTGCCGCGTGGACCAGCTTCGCGTGCCTGACCTGGTGGCACTACGACGTGTTGTGGGGGCTCGAGTGCCTGCGCCACGCCGGCGTCGCGCCCGACGAGCGCATGGCCGAGGCGATTGAGCTGGTCGAGTCCAAGCGCGATGGCGACAGTCGGTGGCCGCTCGAGACCCGGCACCCCGGCCAGATGCCGGTCGAGATCGATGAGGACGAGGGCCGACCGAGCCGGTGGAATACACTCCGCGCCTTACGAGTGTTGGACTGGTATTCAGCACGAGACTAACGCAGACGCCGCAGGAAGGGGACTGGCAACGAGCCGAACTGGCCAGTTCAGTGACACTACTTATATAAGTATTTTATGCCGGAGCGCACGGAGAACTGACCGAGCTATTTGTGGAAGAGGGCTACCGCCGGCGCGGCGTCGGCCGGGCATTGATCGAGTTTGCAGAGCATCTTGCCGAAAGCAGAGGCGCTGAAGAATTGGTCATCCATACCGGTGAGGACAATCATGCGGCCCAAACATTCTATAGTACAATGGGATATGCACCGTGGGAAATCGTGATGGGGAAAAGCTTGTCGCGGCCTAACCATCATCCAATCGAAAGGACAATCAACGATGGCGAGACGTGATTGGTATTGCGAAGACGTGCTTTCAGGCAAAATCGAGATCGAAAAAGTTTGGGAAGACGAGCGTGTGTTGGCGTTTCACCATCCACAACCGCAGGCCGAGATTCACGTGGTCGTCATCCCCAAGCAGCACGTGCCATCGCTGTTGGATCCACTGGCGTTGGACGGCGCGCTGCTGTCATCAATGGTGCGGGCGATTCAGGAAACTGCCCGGCAATTGGGGCTGGATACCGCAGGATTCTACGTGCGGGCCAACGCCGCTGCGCCCGGCGTCACACCGCACATGCACTGGCACATCGTAGGGCCAGGCATACCATAAGTAGGGCATCACCCTCCTACACTCACGAGAAAGGAGCCAAACAAACGCATGGAAGAAAAATACGAGATCGTCTACGTTGATAACCCAGCCTGGGAGATCATTGGCGGTGGCATTAGCGATTACAACACCCAACAAGCCGGCGACGATCAAGGAAAGAACCTGTGCTTCGTGCTCCGGTCGCCCGACCTGGAAATTGTCGGCGGCGTGATCGCCGCGACCTATTGGGACTGGTTGTACATCAACTTGATGTGGATCGAAGAGGAGCTACGCGGGCGCGGATACGGACAGCAGCTTTTGATGCTCGCGGAAGAGGAAGGGCGCAAGCGCGGAGCAAAGCAGGCATATCTGGACACCTTCAGTTTTCAAGCACCGGGCTTCTACAAGAAGTACGGCTATGAGGTCTTTGGCGAACTACACGATTTCCCACCCGGACACCAACGCTACTTTCTAACAAAACAACTGTAGTCGCTCTATGAAATCATACAACGCCCTATCCGATGCCGGTAAACTTCGGCGGCTGCATGCTCTGGCTATAGATGCCCTCACCCACTATAACCTTAGCAACCCGGAGATTGCCTATCACGGCTTTTCGACCAACCTCCTCTACCGGGTGACGACAGCCTCCGGCGAGCGCTTCATGCTCAGGCTCGCCGCTCCCGGCTGGCGCACGTTCGAGGATCTGCTGTCCGAGGCGCTGTGGCTCGACGCCTTGAGCCGCGAGACGACCATTCCGGTCCCGCGTATCATCCCGGCGCGCTCCGGCGAGTTTGTGCTGCCGCTGTGTGGGCCAGATGTCCCCGTGACCTGGAACACGTCCCTCATGACTTGGGTGCCTGGGCGACTGTTAGGCCACTATCTCACGGAGCGCAATCTGGCAAATATGGGGGAACTTTTCGCCAAGCTCCACCAGCACGGCGCCGCTTGGACGCCGCCCGCCGGATTCACGACCCGACGCTTCGAGCATTGGCTGTCCAGGGGCGAGGAGAACCTGATCACCGGCGATGGGCGGTCGGCAGCGACATTGTCGCCAGACTCACGTATGCTGCTGGAAAGCATGCACCGGCACGTCGAGGCCGCTTATGCCGCGCTAGATCGCTCCGACCTCCGCATCATCCACTGTGATCTGTGGCACGACAACATCAAGCTCTACCAAGGTGTGCTGCATCCATTCGACTTCGAAGATACAGTCTGGGGGTTTCGCGCGCACGACATCGCGATGGCGATGCTTGACCTCCTGGAGACCACGGGCGAGGCACACGAGGTTGGCAGACCAACCTATGCAGTCCTGCTGGCGGCGTTCCGGCGGGGATACGAACGCCTGCTAACGTGGCCCGACGCGCGCATCGAACCATTCCAAATCGGCCGCTTGCTCTGGAAAATCAACTGGGTGGCGCGCTATCAATCAAATTGGCTGGCAAACGCGGTCGAACGGCACGCGCATGTCTTCGCGCATTACGAGCAGACCGGAGAGGTCATCCTCCCACCACAAATCTGACAGCAAAGAATCCCGGTTCTTGCGCAAAACCGGGATTCTTCAATTAAAGACTTAATCCCGCTCCATCCACTCGAACTCGAAGTCGCCGATGCGCACGGTGTCGCCCTCTTGGACGCCGGCCTCGCGCAGCGCGGCAAGCACGCCTTCGTGTTCCAGGTAACGGTGCAGCCGCAACAGCGCGTCGTCCCACTTGGTCTGTGTACGGTAGACGGCGCGCTCAATCTTGCCGCTATGCACGCGCCAGAAGCCTTCGGATTCACGCACGACTCTGAAGCCTTCATCCTCCTCCGGGTCGAAGCGGATCACCGCCGGAGTTGGCTGCAGCAATTCGGGTAGCGGCGCTTCCTGCACCATCTGATAGGCGCGGCCCATCAGCTTCCGCGTGTTGAGTTTCGTGATAGCCGAAATGCCCATCACGTCGTGGTAGCCACGCTCGGCAAAATGCGCCTGCATCTCCGGGAACAACTCCTGCACACCGGGGATGTCCAGTTTGTTGATGACGACGATCTGCGGCTTGTCGATCAGACCGTGGCCGAAAGTCTCGAGTTCAGCATTGATTGTCTCGAAATCGGCCAGCGGATCGAGCGCCGAGCCATCCAGCAAGTGGATGAGCACGCGCGTGCGCTCAATGTGACGCAGGAATTCGTGTCCCAAGCCCCGGCCATCGCTGGCCCCTTCGATCAATCCCGGCAGATCGGCCATCACAAACGTCTCGTTGATCCCCAACGCCACGACGCCCAGGTTAGGTTGCAGCGTGGTGAAGGGATAATCGGCAATTTCCGGCTTGGCAGCGGTGGTCACTGAGAGCAACGTAGATTTCCCAGCGTTGGGCATCCCCACCAACCCCACGTCGGCGAGCAATTTCAGTTCCAGGCGCAACGAGCGCACTTCGCCGGGATCGCCAAACTCTGCGATGCGGGGCGCCTGGTTCGTCGCCGACGCAAAGCGGATGTTACCCCGCCCGCCACGCCCGCCCTGCGCGATCACGGCGCGCTGTCCCACGTCCACGAGATCGGCCAGTAGCTCGCCCGTTTCCGCATCGAAGACCGCCGTGCCCGGGGGGACCTCAAGCACCAGATCATCGCCCCCGGCCCCATGGCGGTCCTTGTTGCGGCCCGGCGCGCCGTCGGCAGCAGCGAATTCCTTCTTGTGGGCAAAGTGGTACAGCGTGTTCAAATGGCTGCTCACGGCGAAAACCACGTCGCCGCCCTTGCCGCCATCCCCACCCGAAGGGCCGCCGAAAGGAATGTACTTCTCGCGGCGAAAGTACACGCCGCCTTTGCCGCCGTGACCGCCCGTCACATTGATTTTGACTTGATCGTAAAACATAATGTCTCTCTTTCGGAAATTTCAAAGAAACCCGGTTTTTGACAAAAACCGGGTTTCTCCAAAAAACTGTTAGCGTCTGATTCTCAGCGTGACCCCAAAACCGCATGGAGCGTCTCACATGCCGGGCAACCGCCACCGGGACGGATAATCGCAAATCCATCCTGAGGATCGTATCCATAGCGGACGAAATCGATGTTCCAGACGATGATGCAACGCACCATACCGGTGTTGATACTCAACTGCACAGCTTCAGCAAGCCACGCCGCTTGTTGTGCATTGGTGATGCCGCGTGCCCAGGCAAACCAATCGGAAAACGCCGGCACGCCTTCCTGCGAAGCATACCCCATTTCGGTGTAGAACAACTTGCGCGTCCCACGGAAAATATTGTAGTACAACTCGGTCTGCGGCAAGAAGTACCACGAATGATGTGTGCCACCGGCGGGATGACCACTGCGTGCCGATGGCGAGGTGGCTCCAGCGTTGTGGTGCGCGCCGATGTAGTCCATACAATTGGCCGCCCCAGCGTTGTACAATCCTTCCATCCACGGTTGGTCATCATAACCACAGCCACCATTGGCGCAGTCGGTGAGTTTGTTCCCGCCAAAATACCCCGTCGGTGAGGGCGCAGCACTGATGACGGCTGTACCGCGGTTAGCTGCCTTGATCGCGTTGTAGGATTTGCACAGCAAGTTGGTGTACGATTGCGGGTTGATAAGCTCCCCCTGCCACTCACGGTCGATGTTCGGCTCATTCCACACCTCAATCGCATCCGCACCCGCCGCCGCCAACCCCGCGACCCAACTAGCGAACCGATCTTCAAACCCTGGTTGGGTCACCATATCGGGACTGCCTAACGCACTCACCTGGATTTTGAAGCCGTTAGCGTGTGCGATCTCGATTGAACCAGGCCCTTCTCCATATCTGACTTGTACCTTTATCCAATTCATCCCGGTATAGCGCATTAAGTCTTTGTAAGGCAATCCATAATCGCGGATATGTCCACCCAACTCGAAACCGCCGCTGGAGACGGGTGCCACGATAGGCGCCACCGGCGCAGGCGCAGCGGCCTGCTCCTCCCCAACGAGGATCACCGTATACATCCCACCGCCCTGAACAGCCGCGTCACCAACTTGAATCCGCCAGGTGCTCCGGTAACTGCCATCGGCGTTCGGCGCGGTCATCTCTACGCTGATGTCCACGTTGGCCCCGGTCTTGACTGCGCCGATTTCAACTTCAGACACCTCGGCCATCCGCTCACCGGAAGCGAAAACCAACTTCGTGTTTTCCGGCCAGTCCTCGCTACCCGCGTTGCGCATCCGCCACGTCTTGGTGAACTTCTCCTCTTTCTGGAAGCGCGTGTTATCGGGTACCGTCACATCGGCGACAAAAGCCGCGCGCAGCCCTTCAGCAACGGGCGGTTCGGCGGGCGTCTCTGTCGCCGCTTCGGTCGTCTCCTCCTCCGTCTCAGCCGTCTCGGTGACGGGTTCCGTCGCCACCAATGGGGTTGCAGCCACCATCACCGTCAGTGCGCCTTTATCCACCCCGGCGAGATTTGCCGCAATCGTATACGTCCCGGAGATGTCGGGCGCGGTCCAGGCAAACTGCGGCTGCGTCAACGCTGTTGCGGATCTGACCGCCGTCTGCCCATCCGGGCCGGTCACTTGCCACACAATTTCAGGCATAGTATAGATGGCGGCTGCCGTTTGCGTCTTGTATTCGGCTACGCTCGTCAACATATCCGGCATGTTGCCTGCGGTCATCAGATCGCGCAACGCCACACCGCCCAGGTGATACCGCTCAATGAGCGTCATCCGTGCGCGCAGCCATTGCGGTGTGCCGAGCCAATACGCAGCATCCCCCACCGCCATCCGGGTCGCGCCCGTCGCCGCGTCCATCTCCACCGCCGACACCGCGCCGAGTCTGAAGTTCAACGCCGTTCCCGGCGCGACGCTGTCCGTGAGCGTCTCTACTGCCTGAATTCCACCGATTGGCGCGAGGATTTCGTCCAGCGTGACAAGTCTTTGGCCATCGGTGCTCAGCGTCGAGTAAACGGGTATCAGTTTGTGACGGTTCACCTGCGTCACACCCCAGACGATCATTTGCTCGGCCAGACCGCCCGGCGTATACGCGCCAGGCTCGAGCGGCATCACGACGCGCAGTTGATCGGCAGCCGCCCCCAACGCCGCCCAGTTATAGCCGCCGGTGTTCCACGAACTGTCTGCCGCGCGCTGCGGCGTATCGACGATCACGGCCAACCACAGGCCATTCTGTCGCATAGCAGCGCCCAGGTCCGTCACAAAGCTAGAGAAAGCATCGCGGGTTTCCGGTTGCACCATCCGGTAATCGAGGACCAGTCCCCCGTATCCGCCACCCTGCGCGATGCCGAGCAAGGTCTGCACGTGGGTCGCGCGGTCCGAAGCATTGTTGAGCATATCACTGACCAGCAACCAGTTGGGATCGCGGCCCGGCGCCCAGTTGCGCACGGTCGGGACGAGCGTCAATGCCCCACCCTGCGCCGCCGCCGGTAACTGCGTCACGTCGCCGGTCACGCCGCCCATCGTCCCCACGAGGATGCCGGGCACGTTGACTTCCGTCAGCGCGGTCTCCGGCGCAGGCGTCGTTGGCGCGGGCAAGGGATAGGTATCCACCTCGGCCGCAATCTTCTGCGCGGCCATCCCCGCCTGCATCACCATGACCGACTTGGGCAGGACCTTCACGTTGGCCCGCAATGTTTCGTTGGCCCGATCGAGCTGTGTGGGCAACCAACGCCACGCTTCGCCATCCCAGGCATATAGATCGAGCGTTTCCCACGGTTCTGCCTCATTTGGGATGACGATTTCCATCAGCGCGGGGCCAGAGACGTCATTGCCCCGCAGATTGACGGCGAAGTAAGGGCTTTTCGGGGTCAGATTACCCGGCAGCCCCGTCAACGCCGGCTGCAAGCTTTCCGGCAGCGACCCGGCGACGAAATCCGCGCGCGGTGTCGATTCCAGCTTCACGCGCACTTTGCGCTCCACCGGTTCGGCCAGGGTAACACGCAGCCCGTCCGGGTGCTCCATCGTGCGGTTGTTGGCATCCAACGCCGTAAACCCGCCCTCGAACGCACCGGAAAGCTGCGCCAACGACAACCTGGGCAACAGCAGCGCCAGGAGCACGATCACCACCAGCGCCGCGAGCGCGCCGGCCAGCCAACGCCGTCCCTTGAACAAAGCGCCCAGGCTCGCAAAGAGCGCGCCAACACCGGTCAATAAGCCACTGACCTTTTCGCCCGTCGAAGGTCGGGCAGACTCCAGATCCGAGATACTGACCACGGACGGCGCATCCGCGCCCTCCGCAGGTGCCTCTACATCGATAACCGTTTCAGCCCGCACCGGCACATCTGTCGGTATATCGGCCTGCACAGCACCCGCCGGCGATGCAGCGGGCGGTTCGGCCAACTCCGGCGTCAACGCCGGCTGTGGTTCTACCGTCATGCCTTCGGGTTTGAGCTGTGATTCTACGACCTCATTTGGCTGATTTTCGTCACTCATCTAAACCTCCACTTAAAGTCAAACCAGTTTATGCAACCGCATAGTGAGGCGCTTTAGACGGCACGGTCACCAACCGACCTGATGCTCATCTGTCACAAATCATCGCACCCCAAAACACAATGCAGCCATTTTAACACAGGCTCATGGATTGGCAAGACCCATTAAAAGAAAAGTTGCTTTGACTTTTCCTTCAAACCATAGCATAATGAGTATAGAGGAAATTGAGTTCCTGTTGGCGAAATCCACGATCGAATCGGGTATTTCGCCGCAGAAGAGACAAAGTTTCAAGACTTTGAATTTTGACTTGAGACTGATTTTTAGGAGGTAAAGTGTGGCTGAAATTGCTTTACGCCAGTATGAAAGTGAAATCGACCATCTCATAGAGGAAGCCCGCTACCTGGAGGCGCTGGCGCATAGCCGCCATATCCTCCACCAACATCCACGCTACATCGGCGCCTATTACCTGCTCGGCAAAACGCTGTTGGAAGCGGACCAACCGGAGTTGGCGATTGATATGTTCCAGCGTGCGCTGTATGCCGATCCAGAACACCTGATGGCGCGCATCGGGCTGACATTAGCCCACCAACGTATGGACAACCTCGATGCGGCGATCTGGAATTTGGAGCGTGCAGTCGAACTCAATCCTGGCGACGCCGATTTAGTCGACGAATTGCGCCAACTTTACGGGCGCCGCGACGGTTTTGAGCCGGAGCGTGTACCGCTCAACCGCGCCGGTCTCGCGCGCCTCTATATGCGTGGCAACCGGCCCGGTCGCGCCGTCGAGGAACTGCGTGCGCTGCTTGCCGAAAATCCACAACGCCTCGATCTACGCCTGGCTCTGGCCGAGGCGTACTGGCGCGACGATCAAATCGTCCAGGCGGCAGATACCTGCCAGGTTCTCCTGGATGGCGCGCGTTACTGCCTCAAAGCCAACCTGCTGCTAGGCGCATTGTGGATCGACAGTGGGCAAGAGGAAGGACAGACGTATCTCGAACGCGCCCAGGAGATCGACCTCGAGAACACCTTGGCTAACGAAATGTTCGGCGCTACTTCCCCCCTGAAACCACGCAAAGTGACCATCGAGCCCTTGATGTACAAACCGGACACCCTGGACGTGGATCAACAAGCCAAATGGTTCCAGAAGCTCGAAGCAGCCTCTGTGACGGTCAGCCTTGCGCCTATGCAGCCCGAAATGACCGAGTCTGAAGCCCGTCTGGTCGATATTACCGCCGGGCTGGAAGCGCAAATCGAGATCCCCGACTGGTTGCGCGAGTTAGGCGACGAGGAAGACGGGGCGCTGAGTTGGATGGCCGACATCGGCGCGGAAGTCGAAACGGGCTTATCCGAGGGCGAGCCGGTGGCCGAAGCACAGATGCCCGATTGGTTGCGCTCGGAAGAAGTCGAAGCGATCACTACCGAAGAAGAACTGCCCGATTGGCTGCGCACCGCCGCACCCGAGGAAATTGCCGCAGAAGTAGAATTCGAAGGCTTGGGACTTGAGGAGAGAATCGGTCTATCCGAGGGCGTGCCCGACTGGCTTAGCGAACTGGAGCCGGCTACCGAGGTCGAAGAAGAAGCGCCCGACTTGGGCGCGCCTAAAACAGGTGTCCCGGACTGGCTGCAAGCCCTTCAGCCAACCGTGCCCACCGCCGAGGAGATTCCCCTGCCCGCCGAGGGACTGCCCGATTGGTTGAGCGAACTCAAGCGCCCCGGCGAAGCGGCTGAGGCAGTCGAAGGTGAACCTTCGGAAGAAGCGCCAGATTGGTTGGCAAGCCTGCAACCTGCCACCCCGGCAGCAGAAGAAATGGCCGAAGTGGAAGAAGAAGAACTCCCCGAATGGATGGAGGACTTTGAGGGCGTAGGCGAAACCCCAGAAGAGACTCTCGCCACCGAGGAAGGCGCGCTGCCCGACTGGCTCACCGCCTTCCAACCCGAAGAAACTGCTGAAGCCGTCATGCCCACTGCAGAGGCTCCCGCAGCGGACATCCCCGACTGGCTCTCCGAACTCCAACCCGCAGAAGTGGAAGTCGAAGAAGTTCCGTTCGCAGAAGCAATGGCGCCCGGTGCGGGCGAGCTTGAAACAGGTATCCCCGACTGGCTGAGCGAACTCCAACCGGCAGCCGAACTCGAAGCTGAGGCCGAAGCCATTGAAGAGGACTTGCTCGACTGGCTAGGCGAAATCCCGGCTGAAGAAGCCGCCGTCACAGCAGAAGCAGCCCTGCCTGAAGCGTTAGGGTTAGGCGAAGAAGTCGGCGAAGAACTTGCCCCTACGGTCGAGGAAGCGCCTGTCGCCGAGGGTTTCTTCGGGTGGGAAGCATTCGGTGAGGAGATCACCGAGGTCGAAACCGGCCCCTTGGAAGCTGCGCACCTCCTCGAAGAAATAGAAGAGGCCGGCGCTGCGGCGCCCATCGCGGAGAGCGAAGCGCTTCCCGGAGATGACGCCCTCGCATGGCTCGAGAGTCTCGCTGCGGGCAAGGAGGAGGATCTCCGCGCGCAGGCTGAGGCTGAAGCGCAGGTTCGCGTCGCCGAAATCCCTAGTCACGAGCTTGCCGAACCGGAATTTGCCGGCGAGGAACCCCAACCCATTATAGCGGAGAAAGCCACCACCGGTGAAGACATCTTCGGGTGGGAAGCCCTCGGCGAAGAAATCACCGAAGCCGCACCGGTCGAAATCGAAGAAGGTGGACTCGATTGGGAAAGCCTGGCGGAGCAACTTGAAGAAGTTGAAGGCGAAATCCCGGTGGCCCCCGTCCCTGAAGGCGATGATGCGCTGGCCTGGCTCGAGAGTTTGGCCATTGGCGAGGCAGAGGAGTTCTTCGCCGAAGCCGAGGTCGAAGTCGAAGAAGCCGTCATGCCAGAATCACGTATCGAAGCGTCTGTTGAAGTAGCAGCAAAAGAAGAAGAAGAGCCTGTCGGTGAAGGCTTCTTCGGGTGGGAAGCGTTTGGCGAGGAAATCACCGAAATTGCTGCGCCCGCTGCCGAAGGCGACTTTATGTCCGGCGATGATGCGCTCGCCTGGCTCGAAAGCCTCACCGTGGGCAAGGAAGAAGAACTCCGCGCCCAGGCGGAAGCCGAAGCACAGGTTCGAGTGGCTGAAATCCTCGGTCACAAGGCAGAGGCCAAGCCCGCTGAACCGGAACCGGTTGTCGAAGAACCGGTCGTCCTCGCAGAGGAGACACCCGCTATCGAGGGATTCTTCGGGTGGGAAGCATTCGGCGAAGAGATTGCCGAAGTCGAAGTCGTTGCGCCTGTCATCGAAGAGGCCGTTTCTGGCGAGATTGAGGGCGCTGCCGAAGGTGCTCCTGCAAGCGTCGCGGGAAACGTCGCTGAAAGCGTCGCTGAAAGCGACCTTCTCTCCGGTGAAGACGCACTCGCCTGGCTCAGCAGTCTGGCAGCAGGCAAGGAAGAAGAACTCCGTGCCCAGGCTGAAGCTGAAACGCAGGCCCGTGTCGCCGAAATCCTGGGGCGCAGGCCCGAACCAAAAGTCACGGCGCCGCCGGTTGCCGAGATTCCGGAACCGGTCACAGAAAAACCTGCCGCACCTGAAGCTGTCCCTGAAAGTGTTGCCGCCGAAGTCCCCGTCGCCGAAGGCGATGTGATGTCCGGCGACGATGCGCTCGCCTGGCTCAGCAGTTTGGCGGCGGGCAAGGAGGAGGAACTCCGCGCCCAGGCCGAAGCCGAAGCTGAAGCCCGTGTCGCCGAAATCCTGGGGCGCAAACCCGGCGCCAAAGCCGAAGCGCCGCAAGAAGCTGGCGTGCCGGAGGAACCTGTCGCGCCAGATGCGCCCACGCCCATCATCGCAGAAGCGCCTGCCCCAGAACCGGTCATCGCAGAAGCGCCGGTTGAGATCGTCGAAGAGAAGATTGTCGAAGAAGAGGACATCTTCGTGACGCCGCAGGTAGAACCGGCGGTCGCGCCGGAGCCAATCCGCGCCGAGGTGGAACCAGGCGCGGAAGCGGAACACACCGGACTACTGGCTCAGGCGCGTGCGGCCTGGCAAACCGGCGACATCGACACAGCGATCGCGTATTACAGCGAACTCGTCTTGGCGGAAGCCGCACTGGATGACGTCATTGCCGATCTACAGCAGGCCACCGCCGAGCAGCCAAACAACGGCGCGCTCTTACAAGTACTCGGTGATGCGTACATGGCCAACGGTATGGTCGATCAAGCCATCGAGATCTTTAACCAGGCCATGACCCTGATATAAGGGTCGCTGCTCCATTCAAAGGGCGCACGAAACAAAGTGCGCCCTTTAATGTGAGTTTCGCACGATTAAACATATCTATAGCAAAGGAAAGAATACCATGACAGTTGACACAGCCTTGATTACAAAAATCGCGTCTGTAGCCCCGACGTGCGATGACTTCGCCATCGTGCAGCCGGTTGAGATCGGCCGGGAGACGCATCGCAACGAGCTGCTGCTCTTCGTGAAGCCGGAAATCTTTATGGTGAAAGACATCGCCCAGGTGGAAGCAGCGCTCGACCTCGTCTTCACCAAACTGGCGGAGTTTGGGGCCGTCGTGAGCGGCGTCGCCGTGGTGGGCGGGAAAGTCCTTGAGGAAGCAGAAATTATGAACCGGCATTACGGCTACATCAACCGGCTCTCGCGTTTCGCCTCGCAGATGGTGGACGCCGCCGACCGGCAGAAGATTGCCGAGGCGCTCGAACTCCCCACCCTGGACGGCATCACCCTCTACGGCGGGCATGAATACCTCAAGGCGCATCCCGGCGAAGACTGCTTCGACCTGGATACGCTGTGGTTTACGAAAAAATCGCACAAGATCAGAAGCGGCTTCTACGTGCAGCACTACACCAAAGATGGCGAAAGCTTCATCCTGGTCAACGGCTTCCACCCTGCGCAACTGCTGCACTTCACCGATCCCACCCACCGCATCGTACTGGTGCTGGTCCATTCAGACACGCCCTGGGCCGCGCTGCGCAACGAGATGGTCGGCGCGACGTTCCCGGAGAAGGCCGTCCCCCACTCCATCCGTGGCACGCTCTACACCCACGCCGAGGACTATGGGCTAGGCACGGTCAGCATCGCCAACAACGGCGTGCATCTCTCCGCCGGGCCGTTCGAAGGCCTGTTCGAGATCAACAACTTCTTCGGGGAAATTCTGAACCTGGACATCGAAAAGCAGCAGCCGCTGCTCCTGAAGAAGATGCTCGCCGCGGGCTTGCCGATGCAGACCGCGCTCAAATCGCTGGAAAACCCCATCGTCACTGAGTCGCCCAAACCCACCGACCTCTTCACCGCGACGGAGGATGTGGAAAGCGACGCCGCCGTCGCCCTCTGGAAACAGGCCGCGGCCTGAACGGCACAATCTATCCAAGAATTCGCTGAGTGTGTATTTTGCGCCTAAAGGCGCGGGTGAAAGGGTGTTTTT